>Ga0075522_10000734_pt1 | contig 24091 bp, 19 predicted proteins | sample NGEPerA_FD_74796 | JGI IMG/M metagenome (GOLD analysis project Ga0075522, IMG submission 74796) | Arctic peat soil microbial communities from the Barrow Environmental Observatory site, Barrow, Alaska, USA - NGEE PermafrostL2-A | ecosystem: Environmental > Terrestrial > Soil > Wetlands > Peat ...
GTGGAACGGAAGACCGGTCTTCTCTCCTATCGCGACGAAGATGACGGGATCGTGGCGCGGCTGGAAACGGAGCACGGCGAAGAAGAATGCCGGGCCCGCTATATCGCGGGCTGCGATGGCGCCCGCTCTCAGGTGCGCGAGACCATGGGCACCGGTTTTCCCGGCGGCACTTACGCGCAGATCTTCTATGTCGCGGATGTCGAAATGGCAGGCCCGGCGGCTGACGGCGAACTGCATGTGGATTTGGACGAGGCCGACTTCCTGGCGCTGTTTCCCCTCAAAGGCCAAGGACGGGCGCGGCTGATCGGCACGGTGCGGGACGAACGCGCCCTGCATCCGGAAAGCTTGAAATTCGAGGATGTGGCCAACCGCGCCATCCAGCACATGAAGATCGATGTGAAGACCGTCCATTGGTTCTCCACCTATCGCGTGCATCACCGCGTCGCCCAGCATTTCCGCAAGGGCCGCGCCTTCCTTTTGGGCGATGCCGCGCATATCCACAGTCCTGTGGGCGGCCAGGGCATGAATGCCGGTATCGGCGACGCCATCAATCTGGCCTGGAAGCTGGCGTGGGTGGTGAAAGGCAAAGCGCCCGACGCGCTGCTTGATAGTTATGAGCCCGAGCGCATCGCCTTTGCCCGGCGGCTGGTCGCCACCACCGACCGGCTGTTCAGTTTCGTCTCCATGGAAGGACCGTTCGCCGATTTGATGCGCATGCGGGTCGCGCCCTTGCTCCTCCCCGCCATGGGAAAGATCGAGGCGGCGCGCGAATGGCTGTTCCGCACCGTGTCCCAGACCTTGATCAACTATCGCGGCTCGACCTTGAGCCAGGGATGGGTCGGCCATGTCGAAGGCGGCGACCGCCTGCCATGGGCGAATGTCGCGGGTCTGGACAATTACGCCCCTTTGGCGGAGATCGCCTGGCAGGGCCATGTCTATGGCGATGCCGGCGCGGAGCTGCGCAGCTGGTTCAAGACCAACGGCATCGCCTTGCATGTTTTTTCCTGGCGCGAGGAATATGGCGGCGCGGGGTTGAGAAGAGATGTGCTCTATCTTCTGCGTCCCGACACCTATCTGGCGCTGGTGGCCGAAAGGCCGTCGCCCGACAAGCTCTCGCGCTATTTCGCCGAGCGCCAAATCAAAGCGTGAGTCTTCGCAAAGCGCGTGAGCATCCGTCAGCGCGGCGCGGTGCCGTTCGAGAGATCGGGCGGAACGACCACGCGCTGCGAGGCGAGGCGGCAGGGGTTGGGCAGCGGGGTCTTGAAACACTGGCCGGTGACATAGGCATGGGCGATGCTGTCGGGCGTCGTGTAAGCGTAAAAGCCCAGGATCAGCACCGCGAAAATCACCAAACCGATGATGCGAAAGCGCGACAACGACTTTCGCCTCAGGCCGTCATAAGGATCATCCATGGTCCGGAGTTTTAACCCGTGAGGCTGCCAAACGCTATCCTGTTACCGTCCCGAACCACCGGTGGGGCAGGGGGCTTTCGAGCAGGTGCCGCCGCTGGCCGGGCAGGTGAGGCAATAAGCATTGCCTGCTGAATCCTTGCAGGCGCCGTGCAGCGTGCCCCCTTGGGGCGTCCAGCTGCAATCGTCGGCGAAAGCGACAGAACTGCTCATGGTGAAAAGGGCGATGACGGAGGCGAAAACGATGCGCTTGTTCATGACGATGATCTCCCCTTGATGAAAAGCCTTCAGGATTTCGGTATCAGGACGGCGCTCTTGCCGCATTGCGGATTGGACAAAGGAACAGAAGCGCCATGGGTCTTGGCGCTCACCATGCGGGTGGCGCGGTCCATCTGGTAATCGGCGGCATTTTCGCCCGCGCCTTCGCGCCAGACGAAAGCGTCCGCCGTCATGGTGAGGGGCGCGACCACTTTGGTGCGCTGGAACGGATTCTTGTCGGTGACGGTGCGATGCCCGGTGTCGATGACCAGCAGCATGCCGCCATTGTCGCAGGAAAGATTGATGATCTCGGCGCGCGCGGGCGTGGGCAAGAAGAACGGCGCGGCGCCCGCCGCTGCGATCAAACCAAGCAAGAAAAGCCTGCCGAGCATCCCTATCCCCAAACCGTCCGGCCGGGACAAGCCTAGCAGAGGGGGCTGCCGGCCGTCAGGATTTTTTCGACTCCGCCGGTTGCGAGGTTCGGCAAAGGGCCGCTTCCTTTGGCCCCGGCCAAAGGTGCGTCTATAGTGCGGAACGAACGGGGGCTCACATGCGATATTTTGCGGTTGCGGTTCTTTTGGCGCTTGCGGGAAAGGAGCCCGGCGCCGCGCAAGAGGCGGATCATCCGCTTCTGCATCAAGTCGTGGGCGCGGTCAGTCCGGATGCGCTTCACGCCACTATCGCAAGGCTGGTGGGTTTCGGCACCCGCCACAGCCTCTCCGGCAATCCTTCGCCCACTCGCGGCATCGGCGCCGCCCAAGCCTATGTGAAGGGTGAGTTCGCCAAGATCAGCGCTCGTTGCGGCAATTGCCTTCAGATCGAGACGCCCGCCGAGAATTTCACCGGCGACCGCGTGCCGGTGTCCACGCCTTTCATGGATGTGCTAGGAATTCAGCGCGGGGTGAGCGATCCCAACCGGGTGATCATCATCGCGGGCCATCTCGACAGCCGCATCACCGATATCATGGACGCCGTCCATGACGCGCCCGGCGCCGATGATGACGGCTCGGGCACTGCCGCGGTGCTGGAAGCGGCGCGGGTTCTTTCCGCCCACAAATTTCCCGCCACTCTTGTCTATGCGGTTTTGACCGGTGAGGAGCAGGGCCTTTATGGTGGCACGGTATTGGCGCATTACGCAACCGCGCAGCAATGGCAGGTCGAAGCCGATCTCAACAACGACATCGTCGGCAACAGCCGCGGCGGCGACGGCGCCATGGATGCTACCCATGTGCGGATCTACTCCGAAGGCCCGCGTGACCTGGAAAGTCCGGCGGGCCTTCGCGGCGTGCGCTACAATGGCGGCGAGATCGACAGCCCCTCGCGCAATCTGGCGCGTTTCATGGCAACGCTGGCGCCCCGCTATCTCACTGATTTCAACGCCAAGCTGATCTATCGCACCGATCGCTATGGCCGTGGCGGCGACCAGGTGCCGGTGCTGGCGGCGGGTTTCCCCGCCGTGCGGGTGACGGAATCCAAAGAGGATTACACCCACGAGCATCAGACGGTGCGGAGCGAGAATGGCATCGCCTATGGCGACGTGATCGGGGGCGTGGATTTCAATTATCTCGCCCAGGTAGCGCGGCTCAACATCGTCACCATGGCGGCGCTGGCGATGGCGCCGGCGCCTCCGCCCGCGGTCCACATCACCGGCGCGGTGACCTACAACACCAATCTGTCATGGACGGCGGTGCCGGGCGCCGCAAGCTATCGGGCCTGGTGGCGCGACAGTCTCGATCCGGCCTGGACCCATAACCAATCGGCCGGGAACGCCACGGCGATCACGCTCGCGCATGTGAACATCGACGATTGGCTGTTCGGCGCCTCGTCCGTTTCGGCCGACGGTTACGAAAGCCCGGTGTCGTTTCCCTTCAGCGAGCGGCCTTAGCACCGAATCCCATTTCGTCCGCCATGAACAAAATCTTCTTCAATCCCGCCGCTTCCGGCACGCATCTCGGCGCCCGCATCCATGACCGCGCGGACGCCGCGCGCCTGAGAGCGTTGTTCGCGCATTCACCAAGCTTCGCGCCCACGCCCCTTCGCCGGCTGGATGCTCTCGCCACCCGGCTGGGGATCGGGGAATTATGGGCCAAGGACGAGCGCACCCGCTGGGGTCTGGGCAGCTTCAAGAGCCTGGGCGGGGCCTTTGCCGTGGTGGAGTTGGCGGCCGGCATCCTCTCCCGGCGCGAGAACAGCCCGGTTTCGCCCGCTGACATTTTCGCCGGTCGCGCGCCCAAGGCACACGAGATGACGGTCGCCACCGCCACCGCCGGCAATCATGGCCGCGCAGTCGCGTTCGGCGCGCATCTCGCGGGCGCGCGGGCGGTGATCTTCGTCTATGGCGACGTACCCAAGGCACAGACGCAAGCCATCGCCGATCTGGGCGCGGAATTGGTCACGGTAAAGGGCGATTATGAGGCGGCCTGCCGCGCGGCCGCGAAGGCTTGTGCCGAGCAGGGCTGGATCATGGTCTCGGATGTGGCGGAAAAGGATTACACCGTCATTCCCGAACGCATCATGCGAGGCTATTCGGTGCTGGCGGCGGAAGCTTTGGAACAATTCCCGCATCCGCCGACGCATATCGTCCTGCAGGCGGGCGTGGGCGGACTGGCCACGCCGGTCGCGGCCTATTTCAGCAATTGCCTTTCGCCCAGGCCGCGAATCGCGGTGGTGGAAGCCGCCACCGTTTCCTGCCTGATGGAAAGCGCGCGCCACAACCGGGAGACCCGCACCGAACCCAGCGGCGCAACCAACCTGAGCCGGCTGGATTGCCCCACGCCGTCCTCCACCACCTGGCCGGTGCTGCGGGCGCTGGCATCGGTCTTTGTCGGCGCGGACAATGAGACCGCGGCCGAGGCGGCGGCGCTGTTGAAGCAGCAAGGCGTTGCCACCACGCCCACGGGGGCGGCCGGGCTGGCGGGATTGCTGGCGCTGTCGCGCGAGCCTGGCGCCTTCGAGAATTTCGGGATGGATGCGGCAAGTCGCGTTCTGATTGTCCTGACCGAACAGGCGATGAGCTGAGATCGTAAAAGAAAAACCCGCCCATTCGTGGGAATGGACGGGGTTGATCGAGAGCAAAGCTCCCTCTGTTACATCTTCAGGCGGATTGCCAGGATCGGAGCGCGGGAACCGAAGTCTCCAAGTTTTTCCCATTTCTGTGCATTACAGGAGCTGACAAAGGGCGCTATCTTCGACCCTCAGGCAGAGACTTGAGGCAGCTTTAGCTGACAGCCAGGGAGGAAAGCGTGGAAGAGAATCTCGATTATGGACATGACCGGAGGTCATTCCTGAGGCGTGCGGGTTTGGGCGGCGGCGTGCTGGCACTTGGTCCGCTGGCGGCCAGCCTGGCCGCAAGCGGCGAAGCAATGGCCGCGCCGGCCGCGGGCAAATTCGATTTCGACACGCCGCTCAACCGCATCGGCACCGACAGCGTGCACTGGGATATGCCTGTCCGCGATGAGCATATGACCAAGATCGTCGCCGGCATGGGCGTGGCCGACATGGATTTCCGCTGCGCGCCCTCGATCACCACGGCGCTGCAAAAGCGCGTCGCCTTCCCCAACTGGGGCTACAACATAATCGACGGCGATCTTTTCATGGGCAACGCCGGCGATACACCCTTCATCAAGGGGATCGTCGCCTGGAACAAGAGGCGTTACGGCATCGACATCGATCCCAAGCTGCTGGGCGTTTCGGCAGGCGTCATTCCCGGCATCGTCAGCGCGCTGCAGGCTTTCGCCCCAAAGGGCAGCAAGGTGCTGATGGTGACGCCAAGCTATGTCGGCTTCTATGCCGCCATCGGCTTCACCAAGACGGTGCCGGAAGAAAGCCCGATGAAGATGGTCAATGGCCGTTACGAAATCGACTGGGCAGATTTCGAGCGCCGTATGACCCCCGAAGTGAAAGTCTCGATCATTTGCAATCCGCACAATCCCGCCGGTCGCGCCTGGACGCGTGACGAACTCACCCGCTACGGCCAGCTTTGCAAGAAGCACAATATCATCGTCCTATCGGACGAGATCCATTGCGACTTCATCTCCAAGGGCCACAAATACGTGCCCTTCGCCACTTTGGACAAGGCCATCGCGGACAACAGCATCACCTTCAAGTCGGGCAGCAAGTCCTTCTCGCTGGCGGCCATGAAGTGCGCCTGGTTCTTCTCCTCCAATCCCAAACTGTTCCAGGCCACCAATGCGGCGTCGTTCCCCTCGATCTCCAATCCGGCGATGGTGGCGGAGCAGGCGGCCTATTCCGGCGGCGGGGATTGGCTCAACCAGTGCGTCGATTATGTCGACGGCAATCTGGATTATGCCCATGACTACATCACCAAGAACGTACCTCTGATAAAGATCGGCAATAAACCGGAAGGCACCTATCTGATGTGGCTGGACGTGAGTGGGGTGGCCGACAAGATTGGCGCCAAGAAGGCGATGGACGAGGCCAACGCCAAGCCGCAGCCGATGAATCCCCTCACCGGGCAGCCGGTGGTAACGACCGAGGGCGATATCGTGAGCCACTGGCTGGCCAAGAACGCCTATGTCTTCATGGAATCGGGTTCGGGCTTCGGCAAAGTCGGCGCGAATTATGTGCGCATGAACGTCGCCACCAATCGCAAGACCCTGAAGGCGGGGTTGGACAGCGTGGCGGGCGCGCTCAAGAATCTCGCGTAAGAAATCTTTTTCGAGACTCTCACGGCCCGGGCTTCACCGCCCGGGCCGTTCTTTTGCGCTTGATGGCTTTCTGATGACTCTCTTGTCAGGGGAAACATTCTTTGATCGGCTTGCCTGTTGCCGCCAGGCCAGATAGCTCTGATCAGTCACAACCGGTCACGCCATGAAAGCCCGATTGCTCGCTGCGCTTCTATCCTTTTTTTTGCCGGCGGCTGGCGTCGCGCCGGCGGCCGCGCAGACTCTTCCCGAACAACTGCAAAGATGCTTCAGGGTTTATGGGGTGATGGACCGGCTTGCCTGCTATGACGAGGTTGCTCGCGGTGTGGCTGGAAACGCGCCAGCTAGCCGGCCGGTATCACCCGCACCGGCGATGCCCGCCAATCCCGCGACGGCGGCCGCGCCGCGATTGGATCAGACGCAACCCGGTTTTGGTTACAATGGCAACGCGCCTTCTCGCCAGACAACACCCGGGGCTTTCGGCAGCGAGAATATCCAGCGTCCTGCCCCTGCCGGCCCTGTCGATTCCATCACCGCGACGGTTACGGATTACAAATTTACCCCACAAGGGCGCTTCATTGTCACCCTGGCCAATGGACAAGTGTGGCAGCAGATCGAAGGGGACGTCGCGCGTCCCCTGCTCAACCACAACCATACGCGCAGCGTTAAGATCAGCCGCGGCCTGTTGGGCAGCTACAACCTGTCCTTCAGCGACCAAACTGGCCGGTTCAAGGTGGAAAGGGCGCGTTAGCCGCGGCGCGTCAATTGCCCCGCTGCGGCACCACATCAAAGGCCACGGTCAGGCGCGCGCGATCAGCCGTGAACGGCACCGTGCCGTGCCAAAAATAAGATGGAAACAGGACCAATTTGCCGACCGACGGCTTGACCAAGCGGCGCGGCCGGTCTGTTTCGCCCAATCCGAAGGGTGACTCGCCGAATTTCAGCGCCCCCTGCGTATCCGTGCCCGCCGCCACTGACGAAGGCAGATCGACATAATAGGCCGAGCTGATCCAACCCTGGGAATGGACATGATTGGTGTGAAATCCGCTGGAGAAAAGGCGGCACGACCAGGAGCCGGCGAAATCGAAAGCCTGCGTCTTGCGCGACAGGAAAGGATGATGGGGATCGTCGGGCAGAGTCTCGATGTAATCGGCAATGGCAAGTCTGAGGCCGCCTTCCAACAGCGACAGCAGCCGCGACGGCCGGCCGAAAAGTGCCGCCGGCGTCTGGGTACCGCAATTGAGCGTTTGCTCTAAGGGAGCGGCTTTGCGGCTGTGCAGAAGGGTCAGTTCGGCCGCCAGGGCGGCGTTGAATTCCACCGCGTTGGCGAAGCCGGCTGGCACCGGCAGCTCAATCTCCCGGGCCCAATCGTCAACGTCGAAGCGGTGAAGGAAATCGGCATCGTCGAGAAGCCGCGCCGCGAGAAGCTGCGTTCCGAACGTCATCTGATCCTGCGGCGCCAACGCTTCTGTTTCAGTCAGGGCCGCGCGGGCCGCGTCGGGCCGGCCATCCTTGAGGAGGGTCACCGCCAGTTCGTGGCGATGCGAGACTGCGGCCGGTTCGGCGGCAATGGCGCGAGAGTACTGTGCGGCCGCTTCCGCGAACCGCCCTTGCAGCACAAGAGCACGGCCGCGTGCATGAGCGATATCGGCGCTCTCGCCGTCCTGGTTCTGCGCCTGTTCCAGCAGCGCCTCCGCCGCGGCGCCATCACGGAATCGCAACCTCAGTTGGGCCTCGCTCAGCAGCAAGTCTGGGCGGTCGCCGAGCTTGGCGCGCGCCAAGGCGTGGGTGCCCAATGCCCAGATATCCAACCCCATCTCCCACGCCAAGTCGTTGAACGCGCGATGCGCCGGCAGATGGCCCGGATCGGCGTCCAATGCCCGGCGATAAGCCGCAAGCGCGTTCTCCTCGCGACCGTCGCGGGCCAGGACATGTCCCAGCGCCAGATGGCTTTCGAAGCGCGCTGGGGCAATCGCAGCGGCTCGTGTTTGGGCGGTGGCGGCCTCCATCAGGCGGGTTTGCTCGGCCAGAACTAGACCCCGATAATAATGCGCGTCGAAGGAATTCGGTCTGGCTGCTATCGCGGCATCCAGCAGGAGGAGTGCTTCGGGATAATCGCCTTTTCTCAGCAGCATCGCGCCAGCCTGAACCTTTGACGGCAGCCAAGCCGGGTTCAGCGCCAGAGCGCGGCGCTGCGCCGCCAACGCTTCATCGGGACGGTCAAGCTCTGCAAGCACGACGCCGAGATTATAGAAGGCTTCCCAATAATCCGCCTTGAGCTGGATCGTTTTGCGATAAGCTTTTTCCGCTCCCGGGAGATCGTCGCGCCGCTGCAATAGGTTGCCCAGATGGTGCCAGAAAGCGGGGGTTCGAGGTTCTGCGTCGATCGCTTCGCGCAGCAATTGTTCGGCTTGCGCAAGCTCATCCCGCTCAGCCAACAATATCGCAAACAGGCAAAGAGCCGGTGGAAAGCGCTGGAGCGCCAGCAGCTCCTGGCACACCATTTGCGCCTCTGCGTTGCGGCCCGAGCGCCATAGCTGATCCGCCGTCGCCAGGCGCCTTCGCGTCTCCTGATCGGCGCGCTCTGAAAAGAGTCTGCTGCTCATAACCCAATCAATATCGCGGAGAGGACCGTTCGGCCCCCAGGACATTCCTCGATGCCACTCGGCTCTATCGCCCTTCAACGATCACGGTGCGCAGATCTTTGCGCCACTTGGGCGAGCAGACATTTTTTCTTTCAAAGGATCTGTTCGCAACGTACTAAACTGATTATGGCAATATAATGACGCTAAAATGCCACACGACATTGGAATTCCGTTAAGAGCCGGTAATACCCTTTTGACGCACCCCCAGCGCCAAAATAGCTTGATCCTCAAGCAGATGGTGGGTTCGCGAACCGCGGCACACCTCGAAACCGTGGCAACACATTCAAATAGGGGGCCTAGCGTGTATCATATCCCACTCACCCAAAAAGCCAGCCTTTTCCTGGGGGCCGCGACGGTCGCCACCTTAGGCTTCGTGTCTCCCGCGTTCGCGCAAGCAGCGGCCGCAAACGAAGTGACGGAAGTCGTGACGGTCACCGGTTCACGCATTGCGCAGCAAGGGCTTGAGGCGGCCAGTCCCGTCACAGTCGTCGGTCAGCAGGAGATTCAACTTCAGGGTGCCACGACGGTCGGCCAACTGATGCAGGAACTGCCCTCCACCGTGCAGGATGGCGACGGCTCCTCGGTTACCAACGGCAGTATCGGCATTTCCACGATCGACCTGCGCAACCTCGGCACCAAGCGCACACTGGTCCTGGTGGACGGCAAGCGTCTGGTCGCGGCGGACGCCAAACTGGATGTGGATACCAACGTGATCCCTGCCGGCATGATCGACCATGTCGAAGTGCTGACCGGCGGTGACTCCGCCGTGTACGGCTCGGACGCGGTCGCCGGCGTGGTCAACGTCATCCTGAAGAAAAATTTCGAGGGCCTGACGTTCGACACCCAGGAAGGCATCACCGGTCAGGGTGACGGCGTTTCGACCGACAGCAACCTCATGATGGGTTTCAACTCGGCCGACGGCCACGGCAACATCACGATCTACGGCGAATACATGCACCGCGATGCGGTGACCCAGGGCCAGCGGCCTTACGGTGTGCATGCGTTGGGATCGAGCAACTATGCAGGGTGCTCCAGTCCGCAAACCTTTTATAAGAACACCGGCCTTTGCTATACCGGCTCCAGCACCATCACCTCGCCGCGCATCAAGAGCCCGGCGCTGGGTGGACCCTATGTCGGTCAAACCGTTGAGTCCTACGCTAACGGCACGTTCGCGCCATTTGACCATACCGCTTACAATTTCGCGCCCTTCCAGTATTACCAGACCCAGGGTCAGCGTTATTCGTTTGGCGCCAACGCCAATTACAGGATCAACAACGATATCGATTTCTATACGCGCCTGACCTTCGCCAACAATTCGACCAGGGCTCAGATCGGGCCGTCGCCGATGACCCAGTTGATGGACATCAATTGCGGCAATCCCCTGATGTCGTCCGAACAGCGCCAGACTCTGTTCGGCAACACCGTGGCGGCCGGCAGCATCGCGGCGCAGTGCGCCACCGTCAGTCCGACGCTCACCACCGGCGACGCCAACAACGTCAACGGCAATGCCGGCGTCACCGATCCGACCAAGTATCAGCGTCTGATCAGTTTCGCTTTGCGCCTGCAGGCGGACGGTCCGCGTATCTCGGAATACGAACACAACACCTTCCAATATGTCGGCGGGTTCAGAGGCGACAATCCGTTCCTGCCTGGCTGGACCTATGACGTGTCCGGCCAATACGGTCAGACCTCCAGCAAGGAAATCGACTACAACGATGCGTTGAAGAATAATTTCCAGAACGCGTTGTTGGTCGATCCCACCAGCGGCAATTGCTATGTCGGCGGCTCCTGCGTTCCGGTGAACATCTTCGCCGGGGCGGGTGGCGTCAGCCAGGCTTCAGTGAATTATTTCCGCGAAAATCTCTTGGTCGACACCCTGGTCCAGCAAATGGACCTCCAGGCTTCGACCACGGGCGATCTCTCCCGCTGGGGCGGCCAGTCGCCTTGGGCCAAGAATCCGATCTCGGTGGCGATCGGCGCGGAATATCGCCAGGAAAGGGCGTCGCTGGTGCCCGACTACAATACCGCGACGGGCAATCTTCTGGGTTATGAGGCCCAGACCTTGACGCAAGGCCAGTTCGACGTCGCCGAAGGCTTCGCCGAATTGCTGATTCCCATCATCCAGGACAGGCCGGGCGCGCAAGACCTCAGCGTCAAAGGCGCCTATCGCTTCTCGTCCTACGACAAGTCCGGCGATACCAACACGTTCAGCGTGAACCTCAACTATCAACCGATCGCGGATTTCCGCTTCCGTGCGGACTATGACCGGTCGGTGCGCGCACCGAACGTGGCGGAACTGTTCACGCCGGCGGGCGGCTCTTCCGCCAATTCCGGCCGCGATCCTTGCTCGGCCAACGGGAGCAGCATCCCCACCACCGCGGCGCTCTGCCAGGCCACGGGCGTTCCGGGGAACCTGGTATTCAATGCAGCCCTCAACTGCCCGTCCAATCAGTGCCAAGGTGCGATCGGCGGCAATCCGTTCCTGAAACCGGAAGTCGCCGTCACCCAGGAACTGGGCGTGGTGTTCACACCCAGCTTCTTCGAGAATTTCTCGGCGACAGTCGATTGGTACAACATCAAGATCAACGGCTTCATCGAATCGACGCCGTTGGCGACCATCCTCAACAATTGCTATTCCACGACCGCCAATCCGTCGCAAAGCGCGTCCAACATCTATTGCGGATTCGTGAAACGCGACACCTTGGGCACCATTGCGACCCAAAACACGGGTTTCGTGGTGCAGGCGGAAGGCAACGTCGCTGCTGATGAGGTCCAAGGCGTCGACTTTGAGATGAACTACAATTTGGATATGGCCAGCAGCTTCAACTGGAATGACGCCGGCAGCCTGTCGTTCCATTACCTCTCGACCTGGGTCACCGAGAACAATACCGCCTTCGAAGGCGCTGCGGCGATCCATTGCGCCGGCCTTTATGGCCCGCAATGCGGTGAGCCTCAGCTGCGTTACAAGGGCAATTTCCGCACCACCTGGGTCGATCCGAGCAACACCGTCAGCGTTTCGCTTTTGTGGCGTTACCTGTCGGCCGCTCAGTCGGAACTTGCGACGCTCGACTATCCGGGCTTCGTGGATTCGCCCGACCTGCATCTGCCGGCGATGAACTATTTCGATCTGTCCGCCACCTGGGCGATCTCGGATTCGCTGCTGCTGCGGGCCGGCATCCGCAACCTGTTCGACAGGGATCCGCCGCTCACGGACTATGCGGTGGCGCCCGCCTCGGACGACAGCGGCAATACGTTCCCGAACACCTACGACGTGCTGGGAAGGCAGTTCTTTCTCGGCGTCAACGTCAAGCTGTAAGCAGAATCCTTTATCTCTCGACAAGCGGCGGCCCAAAAGGCCGCCGCTTTTTTTTGCCTTCCGCTATGATGACCCCATGTCGTACGCCGCGGGACCGCCGCCGATCCTCCTCGCCATCGATCGCGCGCTGCGCCGCAACGAGGTGGTCGAGGCGATGGTTCTGGCCCGCCAAGCGCTGGATCAGGGCCTCAGCGATCCCGTCCTGCTCAGCCTGCGCGCCTATTGGCACGAAAGCGAAGGCCGCTTCGCCACGGCGGTCCAGGACCTCGAACACGCCCGGCAGCTCGCGCCCCGCGATGCCCGGCTGCTGAATGCGATGGGGCGATGCCTTACCGAACTGGGACGGAACGATGAGGCGTTGGCTGCCCTAGAAGCCGCCCTGTCGATCGCGCCAAACTCGGCCAGGGCGCATTACAACCGCGGCCTGGTGCTGGAGCAGCAGGGCATGCTGGTTTCCGCCGCGGAGGCACATTCCCGCGCCATGGCGCTAGAGCCTGATATGGCGGACGCCCTGTCGCGGCTGGCAAGCGTGGCCGCTCGCCGCGGCGATTGGGAGGATGCACGCCGCCTTGCCGACCGTGCCCTTGCCGTCGAACCGGACAATCCCGTCGCGCTGTTGGCGCACGCCAGGGCCGCTATCGCGGCAGGCGACTACATAGAGGCGGAAAGGACCGCTCGCGCCGCGGTTGCCTCTCCCCGCGCCCGGCCTTCGGCCAAGGCCAATGCGCTTATCCATCTGGGTGACGCGCTGGACCGTCAGGATCGTCCGGCCGCGGCATTCGCGGCCTATACCGCCGGGAAAGAGGCTGAACGCGCCATCTCCGCTGCCCGCTTTGCCGGCGAGGAATCCGGCGTCGATCTCGCGGTCAGGCTGACGGAAGCCCTGAAGGCCAGCGATGCACAGAACTGGACGAAACCCATGGCTGGCCCCGCGCCTGCGTTCCTGCTGGGATTTCCACGATCCGGCACGACGCTGCTGGGACAGATTCTGGACGCGCATCCGAAGATTCGGGTGCTGGAGGAGCAACCCTTGCTTCGGGCCGTGGTCGAAGAGCGGCTGCTGCCTGAGGGCGGCGTCGCCAGGCTGGCAGCGCTTTCGCAAAGCGAGCGGGAGCATTACCGCGCCATGTTCTGGTCCAAGGCCCGCGGTACAGGCGATCAACTGCTGGTCGACCAGGGCCCGTTCAACACGCTTTACCTCCCGGCGATCGCCGCGCTGTTTCCGGGCGCCCATGTGATTTTTGCGCTGCGCGATCCTCGTGACGTGGTGTTGTCCTGTTTTCGCCAGAGCTTCGTGATGCACCGTTTCACCTTCGAGCTTCTCTCGGTGGAGCGCGCCGCGGCGTTCTACAGCCGGACCATGCACCTTGCCGAGGCTGCCCGGGCGCGGCTGCCGCTCAACTTTCACGACGTTCGCAACGAGGATCTGGTCGGGGATTTCGAAGGCACGGTGCGCAGCCTGTGCGACGAGCTGGGCATTGTCTGGGATCCGGCCATGATGGAATTCGCCGCCTCTGCCCGGAGGCGCGCCATCGCCACGCCCAGCGCCGTCCAGGTGGCGCGCGGATTATCCGGCGAAGGCATCGGCCGCTGGCGGCGCTACGAAAGACAATTGGAGTCCGTGCTGCCGGTTCTAGAACCCTGGGTGGAACGCTTCGGCTACGGCCGAAACTGAGATATTTGGCTCTATGATCCTTATTCGTTATCCTCTCCCTGTCCCAACAAAGGCCCGCGCATGAGTGGCATCAAGATAGTCCGCCGCGATACGTCCCGTGACGCACGGATCATCGCCGAGATCGCCGATGTCACGCAGACCGGCCAGATCGCGCGGGCCAGCGAGATGGCGCGCGCCGCGCTGGATGGCGGCCTCCTTAATCCGATGCTTCTCAATCTGCGCGCCTGGTGGCACGAGCAGAATGGGCGCAGCGCGCAGGCTCTTGCGGACCTGGAGCTTGCCCTGTCGCTGGATTCGCGTGACCTGAAAGTGCGCAATCCGCTGGGTATCCTGCTGGGCCGCCTTGGGCGGTGGAATGAAGCTGTCGCGCTGATGGAAGAAACCGCCAAGATGGCGCCGGACCAGGCTGAGGCCTGGTTCAACCTGGGCTGGGCGCGTGAATTCACGGGCGAACTGCAAGAAGCACGGCGCTGCTTCGAGCAAGCGGCTTCGCTCGATCCGCTGTTTGCGGCCCCATTGGCGCATCTGGCGAGCCTCGCCTATCGCCGGTCGGATTGGGCGGTCGCCGAGGAATGGGCCGGCAAGGCGCTGGCGATCGAGCCGCAGCAGCCGATAGCCCTGACGGCGCTGGCGATGACGGCGCTGGCACAACGCGACCTGACGGCGACGGAAGCGCGCCTCGAGCAACTTGGCGATCTTTCGAAGCTGGAACCGACGGAAGCGGCGCTGGCGCAAACCGCCATGGGGGATTTGCGCGATGCCCAAGGCCGCCATGCCGAAGCGTTCGCCGCCTATGCCGCGCGCAATGCCCGCAAATTCCACGAGGCAGCGGGGCGGTTCAATCGGCCCGGCAACACCACCACCGATTACGTGAATTGGCTTGCCGCATATTTCGCCCAGGCGGAATGGATCGCACCACCGGCCGAAATTCCGTCCGACAGAAGCGACGGCGCTATCGGCCATGTCTTCCTGGTGGGTTTTCCGCGATCCGGCACCACACTGCTTGAGAATGTGCTGGCAAGCCATCCTAAGGTCGCGGCGCTCGACGAACGCGACACGCTGGGAGAAGCGGCGATGGCTTTCCTGTCCGGCGAGGAGGGAAGGGCGAAACTCGCGCGCATAAGCTCGGCAGAAATCCAGGCGCATCGCGCCATCTATTGGCAGCGGGTGCGCCGCTTTGGCGCCCAGGTCGAGGGCAAGGTCTTTGTCGACAAATATCCGCTGTCATCGATCAAGCTGCCGCTGGTCGCAAAGCTGTTTCCGGAGGCGAAAATCCTGTTCGCCATGCGCGATCCCCGCGATGTGCTGTTCAGCTGTTTCCGCCGGTCCTTCTCGCTCAATCCATCGATGTTCGAGTTGCTCGATCTTGAGCGCGGCGCGCGCCTGTACGCCGCTGTGATGACGCTCAGCATGCTTTACCGCGAGAAACTGGGCCTGGCCTGGCACACGTTGCGCTATGAAACCCTCGTGGACGAGTTCGAGGGCGAAATACGCCGCGTCTGCGATTTCATCGGCCTGGATTGGGACGCGCGCATGCAGGATTTTGCCGCGCTCTCGCGGGACCGCACCATCAAGACGCCCAGCTCGACTCAGGTTGTGCGTGGATTGTACCGGGAAGGTGCCGGCCAATGGCAAGCCTATGCGTCCCAACTCGCGCCTGCGATCGCGATCCTCGAACCATGGGTTCGCCGCTTCGGCTACGAGACGGGGCTGGCTCCCTCGCTGCCATAATAATCCCTGACCCCATCCAGCAGCGCGCAGACCAGCTCTTGCTCCGCGGCGCTCAGATAGGGATTCCATATATCGAAGATGAGAACATAGCGCGGCACACCGCTGCCATTCCAGGCTTCATGCTCGATCGTGTCGTCGAAGATCAGGGCTTTGCCTTCTTTCCATTCGCGCTTCTCATTGCCCACGCGGAACCAGCAATTTTCCGGCACGATCAGTGGCAGATGCACGATCAACCTTGTGTTGGTGACGCCGGTATGGGGCGGGATAAGGGTGCGCGGGGCAAGGGCAGAGAAAAATGCGGCCGGCGCCGCGCCTGGTACGCGCGCCAGAGGCAAGGTTTCAAGCAGCGCCGCCGTTTTCGGACAGGCAGCGATATGAGGCTCGACCCGCTTGCCGTCGCTCCACAGGAAATAGGCGCTCCACCGCGGTGAATGATTGAGTTCGGCCCATTGGTTGAGCGGCACGCCTTTCACATGCCGGACATAGGGGGCGAAATCATTCTGCTCTGTGCGCAGCAAAGCCAGCAATTCATCGCGGATTGTTTCCGTGGCGCGTTCCAGTTCGGCGATCCAAGGAAAATCCCGCGGCGCGTAGAAAGCAATTGCCGGCAGGCGCGGATAATGCAGCATGGTCGGTTGCTGGGTGTAGATCTTGCGCGTTCCGATCATCACATCCTTGGCTTCGTCGAACCGGTCTGTGCTCTCCTGCGCATGACGCGTACGCGTCTCTTTAATCCGGCCGGCGAGATGCCGGTCAAGCGCGTCACGGTTCGCGTCGACCGCCGCCCGCGCATGTTCCAGTGGCTGCACAAGCCAGGCCGGTGGATCGGCGGGAGCCACGGTCAACACATCCTTGTAGAGCCGGGCCGCCTGGCGTGGCTGATTTTGGCGTTCATAATATGTCGCCCGCGCCAGCAATGCTGGCAGGAAATAGGGGTCGATCGTCAGCGCCTGAGTGAGCGCGGCGATTTCTCCCGCCGCATCTCCGGTTGCTTGAAACACAAAAGACCGATTGAGCGGCACCAGCGGGTTTTTCGGATCGGCCACTGCCGCGCGCGCCAGGAACGTATCGGCGCGCGCGAGATCGCCGCGGTGAAACGCGTGTTGACCCAGATGCAGCAACGCTTTGGCGTGGCCGGGCTCGCGCGCCAGAACCGCGTCCCATAGCTGCGCCGCCCTCTCCAACTGTCCCGCTTGCATCGCCGCTTCCGCCGCCCCGGCGAGCGCGGGAATGGAGGGGGCTTCTCCCGGATCCACCATCACGCCATCTTGCGACATCCTCCCGGACGCGGCAACGGCTGGCATTCATTCCGGCCGTATGGCAAGCCTTCGCCATGCACGTTACCGGACGGGAATTCGCGGCGTCGCCCACGCTCTATCCGTTGCGGCTGGAGGACGATGGCGGGCGCATGTTCCTGGCCCGTCTCACAGAAGCCGACTATCGCGCCGCCAGCTTTCTGGACGAGCGCGCGCTGGGTCCGGAATTGTTCGTTGGCTGGGCGCCGACGGACTTGTTGACTCGCGCGGCGGAAGCCATTCAGCCACGGCCGCTGCATTTCATCTTCCATACCGGCCATGCGGGCTCGACGCTGTTGTCGCGGCTGCTGGATCAGCGGCTCGGGGTGCTGGGCCTGCGCGAACCGTTGCCTTTGCGCACAATTGCCGACGCCGACGGACAGCTCGATGGGCTCGTCCCTTTGCTGCTCCGCATCTGGGCAAGAGGATTCGCGGAAACCGAGGCCGCAATCGTCAAGGCCACCAGCACCGCGGGGCGGCTGGCGCCGCGATTGCTCGCGGCGTCTCCGGCGGCCCGCGCTGTCTATCTTTATCTGAAGGCCGAGCCGACCCTCGCCACTCTGATAGCAGGACAGGAGAGCGCCAAGGATCAGAGCGGCTTCGTGGCAGAGCGGACGCGCCGCATCACAACCCTGCTGGGTGAGGACAGCGCCCTTCCGCCAAGTTCCCCCGGGGAATTCGCTGCTCTTGCCTTTCTGGCGGAGAATCTGACCCGAATCGAGGCCGAGCGGCAGGGTGGCGAGCGGGTGCTGGCGTTGGATTTCGAAGCTGTGCTGGCCGACCTGGGTGGAACCCTTGAACGGGTTTTTACCCATTTTGGTCTTGCAATACCGGCCAGCCGGGCTGCCGGCATCGCGGCGGGGTCGGTGGCGGCCCAATATGCGAAGGCGCCCGACCAGGTCTATTCCGCGGCCCTGCGCGCCGCTGTGCTGGACGAGGCACGGCAGAAAGCTGGCGGGGAGATCGCCCGCGGTTTGCGCTGGCTGGAGGCGGTTGGCGCGCGACATGAGGCAGTCGCCACGCTGTTAACCTAACGATTTCCCGCTCCTAGGCTCCCCGCTCCTAGGCTCTAGACGAGGCGGGGGGGTGGTGCGAAACTGTGCGTGCTTTGTTCCAAGGAGGATGCATGATGCGGTCAAGTTTCATAGCCGTCCTGGCGCTGGGGAGTGCGGCGCTTTTTGTCGGCCAAGCCAATGCAGCGGAGGCGGTGATCGGCGGAAAACTCGCGCCAAGCTGCTATCAGATCGCCGAAACCGGCGGGGATGCTCAACACGGCATCGATCTCTGCACCCGGGCTCTTGAGACGGATGTGCTCGACAGCCACGACCGCTCCGCCACATACATCAATCTGGGCGTGTTGCAGGCGAGGGCGGGCGAGCGTCAGTCGGCTCTGGACAGTTACAACAAGGCTGTGGCCGGAGACGCCGACATCGCCGAAGCCTATGTCGATCGCAGTTCGACCTTGATTGCGATGAAGGATTATTCCGGTGCTCTCGCCGATGCCCAAAAGGGTATCAGCATGGGCGCGCGGTTTCCCGAAGTGGCGCTTTACAACCGCGCCGTCGCCGAAGAGGGACTTGGGGACTTTACGTCCGCCTATCGTGATCTGAGGCAAGCAGTGTCGCTGGTTCCTGGATTTACCCAGGCCAAGCAGGAATTGGGACACTTCAAGCTGGTCAGCGACGGCACCGCCTAAGCGCAACGGCATGAGCTTAGAAATAAACGGCCCGGGCTTCACCTCCCGGGCCTTTTTCTTTTAGCGGCTTTCTTCCACCACGCGTCCGTTGAGCGGCTGAACCGGTCTTACATCGTGGGGATAAAGCTTGGCGAAGGCTGCGATTTCGTCCGCCGAGACTTCCATCGGCGTCTTCATCACATACCAGGTAACGCCTTCGGTGCAGGGCGGGGCGGTCACCGAGCCTTCGTAGGTGTAATAACCGGTTTTAGGCGGGACCAAGGTCTGCGGATCGATGGTGACGCCGGGGATCAGGTGACCTTCGCCCGCGCTTTGCGGCATGTATTTCCAGAGCCGGTCAATGGTGGGATTGGCGCGGCCTTCTTTCAGCATCACCGCCACGCCCACGACTTTGCCGTCGCTCCCCTGGTGCATCAGGTGCAGCACCATGTCGGTGGTCTTGCCGTGGATCGTTTCTTCGCTGGGGCGGTGAAAGTGAAACTGGGTCAGTTCGTACCGCTCGCCGCCCACGATGAGAAGATTGCCGTTGCCCGCGGGGTAATCCAGCCTGACCGCGGTAAAACCATTGTTGATGATGGTGAGCGGGCCTGATTTGTAGGCGAAGCGCAGCGCGGGCAGATCGCCTTTGCGCGCCGCCGTGATGGCGATGGGCGATTGTGCCTTGCCGCTTTCGCACACGGCGTAATCGGGATCCAGCGCGCCCCAATGCGCGGGGCCTTTGGCGCCGTCATAGCTCCAGGGCGTGCGCCATTGCGCGTGGGACGAAAGAGGCGCGAGCAGCAGGGCCGCCGCCGCCAGCACCAGGACCTGAGTTTTCCGTAACAAAGCGCCTGCCTCCACGAAACTGGGCGCGATCATAGCAGTGGGCGCGGCTCGATTCTTCGGTTCCGGCCGAATTATCGCGCAGGGTTCGCTATGCGCTTCCGCGAATCGCTTCTCGTGCTAATTTCACCCGGCCCATTTTCACTTGGCCACCTCGCCGGGACACGCATTGCAAAACCAGCCTCATAAAGCCGAGAAACCCGCACCGCCGGCGAAAAATGCGCCATTGCTGGCGGCGCTGGATCTGGGCACCAACAATTGTCGGCTTTTGATCGCGCTGTCCGTGCCCCCCGACGATTTCAAGGTGGTGGATTCCTTTTCCCGCATCGTGCGGCTGGGCGAAGGCGTGGGAGAAACCGGGCTCCTGTCGGAAACCGCCATCGAACGCACCATCGCCGCGCTCAAAATCTGCGCCGAACGCATCGCCCGCCATGATGTCCATCATGTCTTCGCCGTCGCCACCGAGGCGGCACGCCAGGCAGCCAACACGGATATGCTGATCGCGCGCGCCCGCGACGAAACCGGCATCGCCCTGCAAGTGATCTCGGCGGAGAAGGAAGCCGATCTGGCCGCCCTGGGCTGTGCGCCCCTGATCGGGGAGAAATACCAAGGTGCGCTGATCTTCGACATCGGCGGCGGCTCGACCGAAATCGTCTGGGAGCACAAGGAGGGCGGCGAAATGCACAAGCGCTTTGCCGCCTCGTTGCCAGTGGGCGTGGTCAATCTGGCGGAGGCGTATGGCGAAAAGGCGCAAAGCCGCGCCGGGTTCGAGACCATGCGCGACGCCATGCTGGCCCGTTTCGCGCCGCTCAGGGAAAAGACCCCGAGCTTTGATCCCGCGCGCGAGCATCTCCTCGGGACCTCCGGCACTGTGACGACCCTGGCGGCGTTGGCACTCAAGCTGCCGCGCTACAACCGTGCCAAGGTGGACGGCAGCTGGCATCAGACAGCCAGACTTGCCGCCATGGTGGACCGCATCTCGCATATGGACCTGCAGGAGCTGGCCGGAATGGGCGCGATCGGTCCGGAGCGCGCCGATCTGATGCTGGCGGGCTCGGCGATCTTCGCCGCCATCTGTACGCTCTGGCCCAGTCCCGTGTTGCGCGTTGCCGACCGTGGCTTGCGCGAAGGCATGTTGCGCCAGATGCGCGATGAACTTATGAGCAACCCAGCATGAAAACCGGATCGCGCGGCGCTGGCCGCGCCAAGATCAAGAAGAGCGGATTGAAGGCGTCGTCGCGCGAATGGCTCACGCGCCAGCTCAACGATCCTTATGTTCGCGCCGCCAAACAGGAAGGCTATCGCAGCCGCGCCGCTTTCAAGCTTCTGGAGTTGGACGCCAAATTCCATTTCTTGAAATCCGGCGCGCGGGTGCTGGATTTGGGCTCGGCCCCCGGCGGCTGGAGCCAGGTGGCGGCGGCCAAGGGGGCGCAGGTGGTGGCGGCCGACGTGCTCGAGATGGAAGCCATTCCAGGTGTCACCTTTTTCCAGGCCGATCTCACCGATGCGGACGTGCCCGCCACGCTGATCGAGGCGTTGGGCGGCCCCGCCGATCTGGTGATGACCGACATGGCGGCGCCCACCACTGGTCATCGCGCCACCGATCATTTGCGCACCAGCGCGCTGGCCGAGATCGCGCTGGAGGTGGCGGAAGATTGCTTAAGGCCCGGCGGCGCGTTCGTGGCCAAAGTCTTTCAAGGCGGCGCCGGACAGGCGTTGTTGGACCGGATCAAGAAAAGCTTTCACAGTGTCAAGCATGTGAAGCCGCCGGCCTCGCGCGCGGATTCGGTGGAATTGTATTTGGTGGCAACGGGATTCAAACAGCCAGACTAATACAACCCGGCGTTACGCCCGAGATGGACGTTTTCCGTGGCTCCTTGCCAGCAACGTCTTCGGATGGAGCTTTAAGGTTGTTTGGGCTTGGAGGGAGTGACGTCCGTGAATTTACCAAGCATGCAAATCTGCGGCGATTGGATTACCCGGATGCTCTGCTCGCGCTCACAGACCTCCGTTCCTATGGGGATCGTCCAGGAAAAGCCTTCAAATCTCAAATCCGGGCACTTACCCTGGAGATCGTTCCGCCAGATTTTGCCGTCGCGCATCGTAAAGGCAATGGCGGTCCCATCTTTGTTTGGGGCCGAGCTAACGATATCCCGAACATTAATGCAGACGTTTGCCCTTGCGGGTTGGAGCCCCAGGATCGAGACGGCAATTGTGAAAATAGCGAAGAGTGTTTTGGTCATTGCGGCCGTCCTGCCAGACACCTCCAGACATTATTCTTCCCTTGGCTAGAACCGATCAAGCGCTTTGGAATTTAATGGAAGGTGTGCTCTCGCAGGTGCTTGCCTCTCGAAATCGGGCGGCAGGGAGGGTTCCCTCATGCTCGGGCGGCTTCTCATGTCCGCCGCATCGCAATTATAGTCGTGGGATCGCACTCCCGCCGCCCGCTAACCCACGGTATAATATGAGGATTTTTCAGGCAATTCTACTTTGGTGGCCGCCGGTCGGGAGGCAGTTCCCATTGAAAAAATTACGCCCGCCACACCATCATCTGCTAAGTGTTACGGGCCTGTCATCTAGGGGTTTTCTATGAAGCATCTCATTCTCGCGGCTGGACTGCTTGCTCTGGGGGCGGCGTCGGCCGCCGCGCAGGATGCTGCACCGGCAAACGCCATGGCAGCGCCGACCAGCGCAACGGCGGCGGCATCGGCGAACACTGCCGGCACGCAGGCCAAAGCCGATGAATCCGTGACCGTGGACGCCAACCGTATCAGCTGCGTAGCGAGCGAGCCCACGACTGGTAGCCGGCTTGGCGCACACCGCACCTGCCATACCCAGGCAGAGTGGGACCGTATCCGGGCCGATAGCGCCATGACGATGCAGGATCTGACGAACCGTGAAATGAACAGGGAGCGAACCATCCACACGGGAAATTGAGGAGTGCGGTCGAGTCGGTCTTGGCGTAAGGCGCATTGCAAGATCATGGACCTGCTGAGACGATCAGGCCGTTTGGCGCTTATCGCATTTGTTGCGCGCTCTGGGGCATATCTGCGCGTAATCCTTGCGACGCTTTGCTTTGGGAGCATGGCGGCGGTCGCGAGCGATAATGATCCCTATCTCTGGCTGGCCGACATCCATGGCGCCCGCGCACTGACCTGGGCGAAGCAGCAGACGGCCAAAAGCGACGTCCAGCTCAAATCCGATCCCATCTACAGGCTCACCCACGACACCATTATGCGCGAGCTGGATGTGCAGGACCGCATCCCGCTGGCTGAGCTCGATCACGGCGACGCTTATAATTTCTGGCAAGATAAGGCGCATGTGCGCGGGGTCTGGCGCGTGACCAGCATCGCCGACTATGCCAATCCGGCGCCGCACTGGCAGACACTGATTGATCTGGACAGACTGGATGTGGAGGAAAAGACGCCTTTCGTCTGGCAGGGTGCCGATTGCACGCCTGGCAGCGAGCGCTGCCTGGTGCAGCTTTCCCCTGGCGGCGGCGATGCCACCACGGTGCGCGAATTCGATCTGAAGAGAAGGCGCTTCCTGACCGATGGCTTCGCCTTGCCCCAATCCAAGCTGGTGGCAACCTATCTGGACGCCGATCATGTTCTGTTTGGCACCGATTTCGGCGCGGGCAGCATGACGCGCTCGTCCTATCCGCGCATCCTCAAGCTCTGGACGCGCGGAAAACCCATTTCTGCCGCCAGACAGGTCTTTGAAGGAGGCGCCGGCGATATTTCGGTCACGCCGCACGTCTTCACCGGGCCTTTCGGGAAGATCGCCTTGATCGAGAAAGGCGTCACCTTCTTCACCAGCGATTATTTTTATCTGAAGCCCGATATGACCAATGTGAAGCTGCCGCTGGCGCCCGGCGCGGTGCTGCAGGGCGTGACCCAAGGCTGGCTTATCTTCATCCTGCGCGACGCCTGGAACGGATTTGCGCAAGGCGCGCTGATCGCCTTCGATGTGCGTCCTTTTGCCGAGAAAGGCGCAAAGCCCCATTACGCGCTGCTATATGCCCCCAACGGGCGCAGCACCGTGGATGACGTCCGATGTGGGCGCGACACGGTCTATGCCGCGATTTTTGAGAATGTGGTGGGCACGGTGCATGCCTTCCGGCCGGGCGCCTGGAAGGACGAAAAACTTGCCACGCCTGGCGGCGGATCGACGGCCATCGTCGCGGTCAATGCCTGGGGCCCAGAGGCACAATTCACCTTCGAGAGTTATCTCACCCCGCCGACGCTTTACGCGACAGACGGCAAGGACACACCGCGGGTGATCAAAAGCCAGGCACCGGTTTTCGATGCCTCTCATATTGCCGCCGATCAGGCCTGGGCGATTTCAGCCGACGGGACGCGCGTGCCTTACTTCTTGATCCATCCCAAAGGCAGCAAGGGTCCGCTGCCGACCATCCTCTATTCCTATGGCGGCTTCGAACTGTCGCTGTTTCCGATCTACTGGAATGACGGCCATCGTCCGCTGGCGCCTGACGCCTGGGTGGGCAAGGGCGGCGCCATCGCCATCGCCAACATCCGGGGAGGTGGGGAGTTCGGCCCGGCCTGGCATCAGGCGGCGCT
>Ga0075522_10000739_pt1 | contig 24019 bp, 25 predicted proteins | sample NGEPerA_FD_74796 | JGI IMG/M metagenome (GOLD analysis project Ga0075522, IMG submission 74796) | Arctic peat soil microbial communities from the Barrow Environmental Observatory site, Barrow, Alaska, USA - NGEE PermafrostL2-A | ecosystem: Environmental > Terrestrial > Soil > Wetlands > Peat ...
CACGTCATCGCCCGCGATGTGGCCACGAAGATCCGCACCAATCGCCTGACCGATTTCGAGGGGCGCACCGTCAAGCCCGCCGCGGTGCACCATCCGCTGCTCCTCGGCCTGCGCAGGCCGCCGGTGTGGCCGCTCCCCGAGGATGTCGACCCGTCCACGCTGAAGATGAGCAAGTCCGACCCGTCCTCGGCCGTCTTCGTCCACGATGACCCCGATACCATCCGCCGCCGCGTGGCCAAGGCGTTCTGCCCCCCTGAGGAGACGCGTTTGAACCCGGTGCTCAACTGGTTCGACCAGCTCGTGTTCGCCCTCGACGAGAGGCCGGTGACGATCGAGCGGGGCGCCGGCAGCGGTGGTGACGCCACCTTCGACACGTATGCGGAACTGGCCGATGCCTACGGCCGGGGGTTGCTCCATCCCGGCGACGTCAAGAACACTCTGGCCGTACGCCTCATCGATCGACTCGAGCCGGCGCGTGCCCACTTCGCCAGGCCCGAGGTGGCGGCCATGCTCGAGGAGGTCGACGCCGCTCTCGGCACTCGCGGCTGAGCGCCTCCGCGTTCAGCGCGTGGTGCTCGCCGCGCTCCGGTCAACCGCCGCGAAGGCCATCGCCACCGCCTCGTCCGGGGTGTTGGCCCGCTGGATACCGGGGTCGGCGCCGCGGGCGCCGGGAGGCCGGATCTCCCAGGTGTCGAGCCCGATCACCGGGCGACGGTTGCGCAGGGCAAGGCCGATCTCGCTGATGGTTCCGTAGGCGCCGCCGATGGCGATGATCACCGGGCAGGCGCGCACGATGAGGGCGTTGCGCATCTCACCCATGCCGGTGGGGATGGCCAGCGACACGTCGGCGGCCGCGTCGTCGGCATTGCCCCCGGGAAGCAGGCCGATGCTGAAGCCGCCGCCGCGAGCCGCTCCTCGCGCCGCTGCCGCCATCACGCCGCCGAGGCCACCACAGACGACGATGCCGCCGCGCGACGCGATCAACCGGCCGACGCGCTCCGCGATTGCGTCGGTGCTGGGGTCATCGCGGGACGTGCCGCACACACCGATCAGAGGCGGTCGCTGACGGCGCGTCGACGTGGCGATGGTGAAGCTCACCGCAGCCCCATGGCGCGCTGCGCGCGCAGAAGCGTTGCGTCCGCGACCACCCCGGCGCGCTCGGCGCCGTCCGCGAGCACGGTGCGCAGCACCGCCTCGTCGGCGCGCCAGTGGCGGTACCGAGCCTGCACCGGTTCCAGGACCTCGTTGATGGCGTCGGTCACCGATTGTTTGAGGCCTCCGTAGCTGACACCCGTGAACCGCGCGACCGTGTCCGCCCGGCTGTCGCCGCGAATGGCGGCATGGATGTCGAGCAGGTTGGCGACGCCCGCGCCGACCGGTTCGACGACCGCGGGGTTGGCATCCGTGGTGGCGCGACTGATCTTACGGCGCACCACGTCCGGGGGGTCGAGCATGAGGATGGCGTGGGCCGGCTTGACGAGAGCCGTGCTCTTGCTCATTTTCGTGGTCGGGTCGTCGAGGCCCATGACGCGCGCGCCCGTGGCGCGTATCAGGGGTTCCGGGATGCGGAACACCTCACCGCGCAGGGTGTTGACCCGCTGCGCGATGTCGCGGCAGAGCTCCACGTGCTGGCGCTGGTCGTCGCCGACCGGGACGAATTCCGCGTTGTACAACAGGATGTCGGCGGCCATGAGGTCCGGGTAGGTCAGCACCCCGGCGCTCACCCGCTCGCGCTCGCGGCCGGTGCCGGCCTTCGACCTGAACTGGGTCATGCGCTCCAGCCATCCCAGCGGCGTGTGGCATTCCAGGATCCATCCCAGTTGGGCGTGGGCGGGCACCTGCGACTGCACGAAGATGACGCTCCGCCCGGGGTCGAGGCCACACGCCAGGTACAGCGCGGCCAGTTCGAGCACGCTGCTGCGAACCAATTCCGGGTCCGGCACGACGGTGAGCGCGTGCAGGTCGACGATGCAGAAGAAGTTGTCGTAGCTGTGCTGCTCGCTGGCCCAGTGGCGGAGGGCGCCGAGGTAGTTGCCGAGATGGAGCTGGAAGGTCGGCTGGATGCCGCTCAGCACGCGCGGACGATCGCCGCGCGGTGGTGGGAAATCGGAGCCTGGGGCGATGGACATGACCGGCGAAGGATACCGGCCGGGTTCAGGGCTACCGCGGGCGGCGAGGTCCCGGGACTGCGCCACGTCGCGTTGAGGCGACCGGGCGACCGCGGGCGCGCCGCACGGCGGCCCGAGCGCCTCCCCCAGGGCCACGTGCTCCAACGAGGCGCTCGTCAGGCCCCCACACCTGGTCGAGGAATCGTTCGATCTCACCGAGGAGCCTTCCCGGGTGGAAGCGCATCTCGAGGATGGAGCTGGCCTCGACGAGGCGGCCATTGGGGAGCTCGCGCGAGAGCATCCCCGCGTCCGAGAAAGGATGGATCGGGTCGCGGTGATGGCCGATCACCAGGCTGGGCGCGGTGAACGTCTGGCGCTGGTCCCGGGGCGGAGCGGTGCGACCGAAGAACGTGCCTGTGAGCAGCGCGCCGCTCGGCCCGGGGTCCTGGCGCACGGTGTCGAGGAGCGCGTCGAGCGGCAGCGGGATGAGCTTCGACGGCACCAGTCGCGCCAGCCGCGACAGCGCTCCCATGAGTGGCTCGCCCGTGGTCATGGCCACGAGCAGAGGAGTGAAGGCCGACACGCTGGCCACGAGAGCGTTGTCGAGGACGGGCATCTCCAGCACCATGCCGCGCAGCCTGTGCGGGGCCAGGGCAGCGAGCTCGAGAGTGATGTTGGCACCCATCGACGTGCCCCCCACCACGGCCCGCTCGATGTCGAGGTGATCGAGGAGGGCGGCGACGTCCATCGCGAACTGGCTCATGGAGTAGCGCCATGCCTCGCGGGGACGCGACGAGCCTCCCTGGCCGAGCGGGTCGAGAAGGATGACCATGTTGCCGCGCTCGGCGAGGTGTTCCGCGAGAGGCGTGTTCATGCGGGCTGGCAGGAGCAACCCGGGGAGGTACACGAGGGGGCGGCTCCCGCTGCCGTGGATCGTGTATGCGAGGCGCTGCCCGCGGCTGCTGAACGTGCCCTGTCGGACCTCGTGCGTCACGCGGGAGTCAGTCGTTCGGCTCGTACTTGAACGAGAGGGCGAGGCGCGTCCGGAAGCGGGCGACCTTGCCCTCCTCGACGGTCATGTCCAGCTTCACGACCTCGGCGACACGCAAGTCGCGCAGGGTCTGAGACGCGGTCTCGACGGCACGCCGAGCCGCGTCCTCCCAGGACTCGGTGCTGACCCCGACCAACTCGGTGACGCGGTACACGGAATCTGCCATGCAGGCTTCCTCCACGACGCTGATGACGACGCTCATTCTGGCGCAGCGGGAGGCGCCGATGAGTGCGCGGGCAGCAGGGCCCTCATGCCGTGTCCCTCTCGATGGGGAGCGAGCTCGGGCGACCGCCCCAGATCCACACGCCGCCGACCAGGATGAGCATGGCCGCGCACGCGGCTTCCAAGGCCGCGTCCCAGTGCAGAGAATTTGCCGTCGCCAGAGCCCACAGGGCGCCGACGAACATGCCGGCGTTGAGGGCGATGAAGATCACCGAGTTGTAGCGCCCCATCAGCCCGGGCGGAGCGCTGCGCTGGATCTCCGTCGCGCCCCACGTGTCGAAGGAACTTCCGGCGATGCTGCTGACGGCGAGCACGAGGAACGCCAGCGGGACGACTGTCGACCCGCTGAATGCTGCCAGCGAAACCAGTTCCACCGTGACAGCGAGGAACACCGCGAGCCGTGTCCACGACCGCGAGGGGATCCAGCGCAGGGCGATGAGTGCGCCGACGGTACCCCCGACCCCCACACCGGAATACAGGTATCCCACTGCGGCGTCGCCCCCGAATCGTTCGTGGGCCGCGACGACGAGCAGAGCCTGGGTGACGGTGATCGTGAGCCCGCTGGCAAAGTTCGCCGCCGCAACCATTCGTATCCCCGGTTGCCGCATCGCTTCGCGCAGGGCTCCATCGCGCGGACGGGGTGACCGCGACGCCGCGATCGCGCCGGCGGCCGGCGTCGTCTTCGGGAGTGTGGCAATGAGGAGCACGCAGACCACGAAGCTCGCCGCGTCGATCGCGAAGAGCGGATCGGGTCCCACGTTGCTGAGCAGGACGGCGCCGATGGCGGGAGCGACAAAGATGCTCGTGCTGAACAGCAGCCAGTAGATGGCGTTAGCGCGTGGCAACTCGCGTTCGCGCACCAAGCTGGGAATCAACGCACCGTGGCTCGGTCGGCTGAGGGCGCCGGCGAACTGGGCAACGGCCACAATCGCGTAGATTGCCCAGATCAGATTGGCGCGATGGGACCAGATCAGCGCGGCGGTCAGCGCCCCTTGAACCGCTGACGTGCTCATGATGACCACGCGCGGAGAGAGCCGGTCGGTCAAATGGCCGCCCAGCCAGGGGCCGGCTACTCGTGGAGCGATCCTCGCGACCATGTACCCGGCTGGCGCGGCCGGCGTGCCCGTCACTTCGAAGAGCACGACGAGGAGCGCGACGGTGGTCAGCCAATCGCCGTAGAGCGACAGGCACACGGCCACGTAGAACCGCACGGCGGGCCAGCGTGGTGGACCGGCGCGTTCGGATGCTGAGGCCGGAGCCGCCAACGCATCTAGAGCGGGCGGCCCCGGAGCCCCCTCATCGGGGGTACCCAAGACTGCGCTGATTGCCACAGCGGCAACATTCGCAGAGGGGCGTCCCCTTGTGTGACGCCGCACGTTACCGGTGCGTCACACCTTTGTCCAAGGTTCCGTCACATCGAGCGGTTACCTTGACGAGACTGGTTCCTTCTCGGACTCAGCCCCAGCCGGCGTACGAGCACTGGTTGTCCCAGGTACCCATGCGAATCCCTCCGTCCAGCCGAGCTCACGCTCAGCACTTGGGCGGACTGTGCCTCATGTCGGGGGTTTCAATGGGCGCGGCTGGCGCGATAGCGGCGGTCACAGGACGCCGCTTTACAAATCTGTTCAGGTCTTTACAGTTGCCGGGCGTCTGCGCCTGACGGTCGCAGCCGACAGACCTGTGGCGATTGTGTCGCGAACCCCGGATCCGGCCCGCCAGACCCCGACCATGCGACCGATGGAACGCGTTCGGGCCGCACTGTCGGCTGCACGCCGGCTGCGACAGCTCCTCCCCGAGGAGCACGCCCCGGCGCCGGTCGAATTCACTCCCGCTCTTGTGTCGTTTGTCGCGTTCCTTGGGATCGCCTCCGTAACGCTCAGCATCGTCACCTTCCAGGCTGTCAGCGACGCCACGACCCTCCTCATCGGCGGTGTCGTGATCCTGGCCGCGGCGTACTGCAGCGTCCGCATGACCGACGGCGTGGACAGCCTGTGGACGGCGGGTCTCTTTGTCCACCTGGCGCTGACGTTCACCTTCGGACCGGTGGGCGTCATCGTCGCGTCGACCACGCAAGCGGCCGCCTTCGCAGCCCGGATGAAGCAAGGATGGTTCCGCGCGATCTTCAATACCGAGAACTTCCTGCTGAGCGGTCTCGCGGCGTGGGTGATCTTTCACGGGTTGACCCGCACGAACCATGGCGTGCTGTGGGGCGCCTTGTCGGCGACACTCGCTGCGACCGTGGCATGCGCGGTCAACACTGCGCTGCTGGCGGCGGTCATCGCCCTGGCATCGCATGGCAAGGTGAACGGCGCGTCCGTTTTTCTGCGCTCGATGGCGTCGCTGATCCTCTACAACATCGGCTACGGCTGGGGGGCGTTCGGCGCCGTTCTCCTCTACCACGCGGCCGGCACGGTCGGCTTCACCACCACGCTGCTGCCGATCATCCTGCTCCAGGGTTTCCTGGTGCTCCTCGCCCGCCGCATCAGGGCGCAGGAACTGGAACGAGCGCAGCACACGATGGAGCGGGAGGCGCTCCTCCAACAGGCGATCGACGCCAGCGACGTGGAGCGCAAGCGCATCGCCAGTGACCTCCACGACGGTGTCGTGCAGACCCTGGCCGGCCTGGCGCTCTCGCTCGCGGCGCGCGGGTCCGGTCCGACAGAGGACCCGCAGCTGCTCGAAGCCGCCGGCACCCTGCGGTCATCGGTCACCGACCTGCGCACCCTCATGATCGAGATCGCGCCGCCCGATCTCGAGGCCGGTGGCATGGACGCGGCGCTGCGCAAGCTCCTCGAGCCGCTGCCGGGAAAGGGCATCGCCGTCGAGCTGGAGGCTGCCACGGCGACACACATTCCCGCTGACAAGACCTCCCTGGTGTTCCGTGTCGCCCAGGAGGCAATCCGCAATGTCGTCAACCACAGCCAGGCCACCAAGGTCGTCACCACGCTGCGCCTCGTTGACGGCACACTGACCCTGCAGGTCGCTGACAACGGCCGTGGCTTCTCGCCGGACGACCGCTCCCGCCGCCGCGAGGAGGGTCATGTGGGCCTGCACCTGCTCAACAACGCCGTGGAGGCGTCGAGCGGCAGCCTCTCGCTGCAGAGCGAGCCGGGCCACGGGACCTCGCTTATGCTGACCTTGCCATGCTGAAAGCTGAGGAGGCGGTGATCCGCGTCCTGATCGCCGACGACCACCCGCTCATGCGCAAGGGCCTCGCCGACATCCTCAACGGCGTCGAGGGGATCGAGGTGGTGGGCGCTGCCGAGGACGGGGCCGCCGCGGTGGCGCTCGCCTACGCCGTGAAGCCCGACATCGTGTTGATGGACATCTCCATGCCCGGGATGGACGGTATCGAGGCCACGGAAAAGCTGGTCGAGATGGACTCGCACGTGCGCGTGGTGATGCTGACCTCCTACTCGGAGCGCGAGAAGATCACCCAGGCCCTCGCCGCCGGCGCGGTCAGCTACCTGACCAAGGACGCCCCGCCTGAGGCGGTCATCCGGGCCATCCGTTCCGCGGCTCAGTCCACCGCGCCATAGCCACCGGGCCCGGGCCGGTTTCACTCCTCGATCGCGCGACCACTGCCAGCGCGCCTCCTGTGATGTAGCGTTGGGCCTGCGACCAACGCACCAGTGAGAACCAACCTCGACGGAGGACCGACGACATGGCCAGCGAGAAGAATCGAGGCGCGCCCAAGAAGCAGGTGAAGAAACCCAAGGCGCCGTCGACCGCCAAGGCGGCGCGTCGCGAGGCGGCGAAGAAGGCACACCAAGTTGGGCAGAACCCCGGGGTCTGAGCACCTCCAGGACGTCATCTGCCGATGCACGGAACCGCATCGGCTCACCGTATCGAGCCACGCGGATGCGGGTCGCCTCAGCGGCGCCTCAGGGCGGTGGGCAGGTATCGTGCGCCGGGGCCGCTGCCGGCCGCGACGTCACTGGGGTTGGAGAGCGCGCACCGTTGGAGGGACAGGCAGCCGCAGCCGATGCACGTGGTGAGGCCTTCGCGCAGCGCCACGAGCCCCGCGATCTGCTCGTCGAGTCGCTCGCGCCAGCCACGGGACAGGCGCGCCCAGTCGGCGCGATTCGGTACCCTCGAGTCAGGGAGCGTGGCAAGGGCTGAGCGCACCTCATCGAGGGTGAGACCGACGTTCTGTGCCGCCCGCACGAAGGCGAGGCGGCGAAGCACGCTGCGCGGATAGCGACGCTGCCCGCCCTCGCTGCGGGTGCCACTGATCAGCCCCTCCTTCTCGTAGAAGCGCAGGGCCGACGCCGCGAAGCCGGCGCGCTCCGCCACCTCGCCGATGGGCAGCATGTCGGTGGTGCGCACGGCGGCGGGGCTTGACATCAAGTTAACTTTAACTTCTACGATGACCCGCATGGGAAATGATATCGACGACGAATCCCACCAGCCGGTTGCCGTGGTGACCGGTGGCTCCCGCGGTCTCGGCAGGGCGCTCAGCGTGGAGCTGGTGCGCCGGGGCTGGCACGTGGTCATCGACGGCCGCGACGCGACAGCCCTGGCGGCAGCCGCAAGCACCCTCGGCGAGGCCGCCGTGACCGCGATTCCGGGGGATGTCTCCGATCCCGCCCACCGCCATCTGATCGCCGCCGCCGTCGCCTCCGGCGGCGTCGACGTGGTCGTCAACAACGCCAGCGTCCTGGGTCCAACGCCACAACCGCGGCTGGCCGACTACCCCCTCGAGGCCATCCAAGCTGTCTACGCCGTCAACACCTTCGCCCCCCTTGCGCTCCTGCAGCTTCTCCTCCCCCACCTCGCTCGCCGCCACGGCCGCATCGTCAACATCTCCTCCGACGCCGCCGTCGAGGCGTACGACGGGTGGGGCGGTTACGGCTCCTCGAAAGCCGCCCTCGACCACATCAGCGCGGTCGTCGCCGTCGAGAATCCGGAGCTGTCGGTGTATGCATTCGACCCTGGCGACATGCGCACCGACCTGCAGCAAGAGGCGTTCCCGGGCGAGGACATCAGTAATCGCCCCACCCCGGAGAGCGTGGTCCCAGACCTCATGCGCCTGATCACCGGGGCGCTCCCCAGCGGGCGATACCGCGTCGGCGAACTCACCGGCGTGCACGGGTCGGCATGATCGCGACGGCTGCGACTCCGCGGCCGGAGACGAGCTTCGTGGTTCCTCCGGGGCTCGAGGCAACGCTGCCGCCGGAACGCCGGGGCATCCCCCGTGACGGAGTGCGCCTCCTCGCCGCCGCGCCGGCGCGCGTGTCCCACCATCGCTTCTCCGAGCTGCCCCGCCTGCTCGAGCCGGGTGACCTCGTCGTGGTCAACACGTCCGCCACCCTCCCGGCCGCGCTCACGGTGCGAGCAGGTGGTGGCAGCGCAGCTCTGTTGCATGTGTCGGGCTGGCTCGACGACTCCTCGTGGATCGTCGAGGTGCGCCGTCCGGACAACGCCGGCCCCGACCTGGCTGTGGCCGCCGGCGACGTCCTGCGCAGCGGGGAGGTGAGCCTGACCTTCGCCCGCCCGCATCCCGATCCAACCGCGGCGCCGTCGCGCCTGTGGGATGTGGCAGTCAGCCCTCCGACCGACGCGCTCGCGCACCTCGCACGGCACGGCCGCCCCATCGTGTACGGCCAGGTGGCAGGTCACCTGCCGCTCAGCGACCACCAGACGGTCTACGCTGATGTGCCGGGCAGCGCCGAGATGGTCAGCGCCGGCCGGCCGTTCACACACGCGCTCCTGGCGCGGTTGAGGGCGCACGGTGTGATCGTCGCGTCGCTGACCCTGCACGCCGGTGTGTCCAGCCCGGAGTTCCATGAGCTGCCCGCCCCGGAGCGCTACGTGGTGCCCGGTGAGACGGCTCGCCTCGTGTCGGCAACCCGCGCAGCCGGCCGCCGCGTCATCGCCGTCGGCACCACCGTGGTCCGCGCACTGGAGACCGTCGCCGACCACCGCGGTCGAGTCCGCGGCGGCGGCGGCTGGACGGACCTCGTCCTCGGACCGGGTCGACCGGCGCGCGTGGTCACCGGCCTGATCACAGGCCTGCACCTCCCGGAATCGAGCCACCTCCTTCTCCTCGAGGCGGTCGCCGGCGCCGGCATCGTTCGGCGCGCGTACGATGCCGCGCTCGAGCGGCGCTACCTGTGGCATGAATTCGGCGACTCCATGCTCCTCATGCCCGGAACGTGGCTGCCGATCGGCGTGGCCGGTACGAGCACCGGCGATGCATGATCGGGTCAGGGACAACACAGCCGAGGGGCACGAGGTGGACGACGACCCAGCGATGAACGATCCGTCGGCGATCGCATCAGGGCCGCGCTCGAGTCCGCCGACCTGACCGCCATCGCCGCAGTCCTCGACGCCGATGTGACCTGTGGAGCCCCGAACGATGAGGCGCCGAGCTGCCGGAATCGCCGCCAGGTGCTCGCCTGGTACCAGCGCGGCCGGGACGCCGGTGTCCGGGCACGCGTGACGGAGGTGGTCGTCCACGGCGACCGCGTGCTCGTGGGCCTGCTGGTCACGGGGCGCGGCGAGGGCGCTGATGCCGGCGCCGAGGTGCCGCGTTGGCAGGTGCTGTCGCTGGCGGGCGACCGCGTCATCGACATCCGCGGCTTCGATGACCGCGAGGCGGTTGCTGCACGGGTCGGGATCGCTCCGTGAGCCGGGTCGGCGGCATGGACGTGCTTCGCTACACCGCCTTCTCCGACCAACCCTCGGGGGGCAACCCCGCAGGCGTGGTGCTCGACCCCCGGGATGTCGACGAGGCCACCATGCTCGAGGTCGCTGCCGCGGTGGGCTACAGCGAGACGGCGTACCTCTGGGCACTGGATCGTGCCGGCGCCTACAGGATCCGGTACTACAGTCCCGTCGCGGAGGTGCCGTTCTGTGGCCACGCCACGATCGCCTCCGCGGTGGCGCTGGCGGACGCGGGGCGCGGTGGCGAGCTCCTCTTCGACACTGAGAGCGGTGAGGTCGCGGTCACCGTGGTGCACGACCATGACGGCCGGGCGACGGCCACCCTCACCAGTGTCCCCCCGTCCGTGGGGCCCGTCAGAGCCACCGTCGTGCGCGAGGCGTTGGCGGCCTTCGGCTGGACCAACGAGGACATCGACCCTTTGCTGCCGCCGCGCGCGAGCTTCGCCGGCGCCCACCATCTCGTCCTCGGTGTTCGCTCACGCGCCCTGCTCGCGGCCATGTCGTACGACTTCCAGCGGCTCCGGGAGTTGATGACCCGCCAGGGCTGGACCACCGTTGAAGTGGTGTGGCGGGAAAGCCCCACGGTGTTCCACGCCAGAGTCCCCTTCCCCGTGGGCGGGGTCGTCGAGGATCCTGCCACCGGTGCCGGGGCGGCCGCGCTGGGCGCGTACCTGCGCGCGTTGGGCCTCGTGGATCCACCCGCAACGGTGATCATCCACCAGGGCGACGACATGGGCCGGCCGAGCCTGCTGTCGGTGGCGATCGACCCCGGCGGCGGCGGGATCCGCGTGTCAGGAAGGGCCGTCCCGATCCCGGACTGAGCCGACCTCGGCGCTGCTCAGGAGCCCACGAGGTCGCGCGCGAACTCCCGGAAATTGTCGACATAGCGCCGCGCGTCGGCCTCGTTGTGCTGCACGGACAGCGTCCAGTTCTCCTCGGCGCCGGGGGCCATGAGCACGCCCCGGTTGCTCTGGTAGAGCCACGAGAGGTACGGCACCGCCTTGTCGATGTCGAGGTAGTCGCGGTAGTTGCGTACGCGATCCTGACGATAGGTGACACAACCGCGCGCGGCCAGGGTGAGCACGTGGAACGGCAACTCGAAATCAGAGATGACCCTGTCGAGGCCGCCCTGCAACTCCTCGGCGAGCGCGTCGAAGTGCGAGTACGCCGCCGGGGTGAGGACATCGAACAGCGTGGCGTGGGCCGCCGCGATGGTCAGCGGATTGCCGTTGAATGTTCCCATCTGCGCCACGCGCCCATCCGTGATCACCGCCATGACGTCCTCGCGACCACCGATGGCCCCACACGGCAGCCCGCCGCCGATCGCCTTGGCGAGACAGATGAGGTCCGGGACTGTGCCGAATCGCTCCGTGGCGCCGCCGGCCGAGATGGTCACGCCGGTCTTGACCTCGTCGAAGATAAGCAGCGCGCCGTGGCGATGGGCGATGTCACGCGCGCCTGCGAGGTAACCGTCGTCTGGAAGCACGATGCCGATGTTCATCATCACCGGCTCGACGACGACGGCCGCGATGTCGTCGTGCGCAGCGAAGGCACGCTCGAGGGCCTGCAGGTCGTTGAACGGAACCACCGTGACCAGGTCGACGCTGGCCTGGGGGATGCCCTCGCAGTAGCGGACCGAGTTGGGGCTCTCGACGGGCCCCATGAGGTCGCGGGGCGGCTCGACGCTGACGAGCAGCGAGTCGTGGTGGCCGTGGTACGAGGCCTCGATCTTCACCAGCCTCTCCCGACCGGTGAAGCCGCGCGCCAGCCGTACGGCATCGAGCGTCGACTCCGTGCCGCTGTTGGTGTAGCGCCACTGTGGCAGGGAGAAGCGACGCGCCAGCTCCTCGGCCACGCTGGCGTCTTCGGCGACGGGCTGGGCGAAATGGGAACCGCGCGCCATGCGTTCGTTGACCGCCGCAACCACGGCGGGATGTGCGTGTCCCACCACCATGACGCCGAAGCCGTTGTGGAAATCCACGTACTCGTTGCCGTCGACATCCCACACGTGGCTTCCCTTGCCGCGGTCGATGAACACGGGCTGCGGAGGCGTGTCCTGGAACGACGAGGGCACGCCGCGCGGCATCGCCGTGGTCGCCTCCTGCCACAGCCGGCGCGATGTCTGGCGCTTGGCGAGGAACTCGCGCTCCTCGCGCGCGGTCAGGTCCGCCATTCGCTGCGGGTCGATACGGGAGGGCGCGGCGTCAGTTGGCATGATTCGTCCTTGTGGTGGCCGCTGCTGCGGCACCGGTGGTGGCGGAGACCGCGGCCTCGAGTGCCTGCGCGAGGATGTCGAGGCCGGCCGCCAGATCGTCGTCGGCGATCGTCAGCGGCATGAGCAGACGGATGACGTTGTCGTGGAGCCCGGCGCGCAGGAGCGCCAGGCCGCGCGAGTGCGCCTCGCGCAACACGGCCAGTGTGAGGGCGGGTGCCGGTTCGCGGCTCGAGGCGTTCTCCACGAGTTCCATGGCGGTCATGGCTCCGATGCCGCGCACGTCGCCGACGCACGGGTAGCGCTGCTGCAAAGCCTGCATGCGCTCCATCGCGACGGCGCCGACATGGCGAGCCCGCGCGCAGATGTCATCACGCTCGATGACGTCGAGCACGGCCAGCGCGGCCGCGCAGGCGACAGGGTTGCCGCCGAATGTGCCGCCAAGGCCCCCTGGCGCTGTGGCGTCCATCAGCGCTGCCCGGCCCACCACTGCCGCCAATGGAAGGCCGCCGCCCAGCGACTTGCCGAGGAGCACGAGGTCGGGCTCGACACCAACGTGGTTCACGGCGAACAGCTTGCCGGTGCGGGCTACGCCGCTCTGGATCTCGTCGGCGATCAGCGGGATGTCGAGGCGGCGAAGCAAGCTCGACAGACGGGGCAGGAAATCGGCGGGCGGCACGACGAATCCGCCCTCGCCCTGCACAGGTTCCACGATCACGCCGGCCACCCGGTCGGCCGGGACCTGCGACGCGAACAGCGCCTCGAGAGCTTCGAGGCTGGAGTCGGACGTCTGGTCGTGGTACGGGTTCGGGTACGGCGCCTGGTACACCTCGGGCGCGTAGGGCCCGAAGTTCTGTTTGTACGGGTCCACCTTGCCGGTGAGGGTCATGGTCAGCAGGGTGCGCCCGTGGAAGCTGTTGTGGAAGGAGACGATGGCCGGGCGCCCGGTCGCTTGGCGCACGATCTTCACCGCGTTCTCGACCGCTTCGGCACCGCTGTTGAAGAGCACGGCTCGCGACGGCTGGGGCACCGGAGAGAGGTCGCACAGGCGGGCGCAGAGCTCGACGTAGACGTCGGGGAGCATCACCGGCGCGCCCGAATGGATGAGGCGATCGACCTGCGCGTGGATGGCGGCGACTACGTCGGGGTGGCCGTGGCCGAGGTTGGTGACGCTGATACCGCTGGCGAAGTCGAGGAACCGCCTGCCGTCAGCGTCGACCATGGTGACGCCGTCCGCCGAGTGGGCGAAGCCGGGCATGGTGGAGCCCATGCCCCGCGGGATGGAGCGCTCGCGCTGTCGCTGCAGCTCAGCGTTGCTCACAGAGCCGCTCCTCCGACCGAGCCCGCCGGACGCCACGATCGGCGCCGACGGGCCTCGACGTTCACATGTCGGTGTTGACGCACGACTTCCTAGCTTGGCGATCCTGAGGTCGACGCTGTGAGCTTTCCGTTGACCATGAGGTAGGAGACCGTCTTCTCGTGAAAGAAGCCGGAGTGGTTGGTTGCCACGGCCACCGCCATGAGCGGCAATCCCGCTCCCACCGCGATCAGCACCGGCAGAGTGGCACCGACGTCCGCGATCCAGGACTGGTAGACGACATACCCCGCGATCGCGAAGAGGAAGATGCCGCCAACCAGTGGAAGGATGCCCGCGAAGAGGAGGAGCCGGACGCTGCTGGAGAGCACCTTGCGGAAGGCCCAGAAGGATGCCAGGCCGGTCACTCCATAGTAGAGAGCGACGAGTACGCCGATGTCGAGGATCAAGTTGTTGAAAACGTTGTTGATACTGTCCACGGTGATCGTCAACACGATCACGAGGGTGGAGAAGACGGCGGTGATCACCGTCCCGAACCATGGCGTCTTCCAGGAGTGATGGACGCGGCCGAAAGCCTTCGGGAACACGCCGTCTCTCGCCATTGAATAGGTGAGCCTGCTCGACGGCAAGAGTGTGGTCTGCGTGGTGGCGACGGTCGACGAGAGCACCGCCAGGACCATCAGGTACGCCAGCGGTGTACCGGAGAGCTGTTGAGCGAAGTAGTAGAGGATGTCGCCCTGGTTGTTGGGATCGTTCAGCGCGCTCTGCGAGAGAAACATCTGGATGGCGATGATCGCGAGCAGAAAGATGAAGAGCAGGATGAACATGCTGAGGATGCCGGCGATACCGGGCGACTTGTCGGCGGCTTTGGTCTCCTCGTTCACGTTCGCCGCAGTGTCCCAGCCCCAGAAGAAGAAGACCGCCAGGGCCGCGCCTGTGGCGATCCCGCTGAGGCCGCCCAGGGATCCCGGGTTGAACCAGCCGCCGTCGAAGGAGGTCGCCGCCGGATGGCTGCCCGAGATCACCTTGATCAGGGCGGCGATGGCGAACCCGAGCACGATGAAGTACTCGATGAAGACCAGCACCCACTGGAAGTTGGCGGTGACGCGGATGCCGCGAGCAACCATGAAGGTCACCAGTGCGAGCCACGCCACACCGACAACAGCGATCCAGCGGTTGTCGCCCGCGACGTCGGAGCTGATCCATCCGAAGCTGTTGAGCAACTGAAGGGTGTAGGCGCCGCCGAGGATCGGTGCCGCGGCGCAGAAGAGGACATTGGCGGCGAGCTGTATCCACCCGGAGAACCATCCGACGTATGGGTTGAGAGTGCGGCTGACCCACGAGTACGACGCGCCGCAGTTGGGGTCCATCCGGTTCAGGTAGTAGTACGCCAGCGCGATGAATAGCACTGGGAGAAAACCAACCAGGATCGCGGCCGGCGACGCGAGGCCAACGGCTGCCACCAGCACCGCGGCCGTTGCCGCGAGGGTGTACGCGGGAGCCACGCTCGACGTGGCGATGACAGTCGAGTCGAACAGGGTGAGGGTGTTCGTCTTCAGTTGCGAGACGACCGGCTCGCCGTGAACGATGGGCTCCGCAACCGTGGCCATGGTCACCTCCTATCCGAGCCTGGACGGCAGGCTTCGCTGCTGCTCATCACGCGCGTCGCCGGTATCGCGACGTCGACACGGCGGCGCGATCGGAGGTGGGCGTCCGCGGTTGCCCGCGACCCTTCCGGTCCGCGCCTGCTGCCTCCATCCGCCCGACCTCCACGCGCCGCCCGCTCACATTGCAGAACATCTGCAACGAGCGCTGCACACCCTAGCGGCGGGTGGTAGGCTCGTCAAGTGGTTCCAGCGTTGGTGGAAGTGGAAGATGGTGTGAGCGCCGAGCCAGGGGGACGTTACTCGGTCGGAGAGGTGGCCAGGATGGTGGGCATCAGCCCGTCGACCCTGCGCGCCTGGGAGCGGTACGGGCTGCTTCGATCGTCGCGCACGCCGGCCGGTTGGCGCCGCTACGACGCCGGGGAGGTGACCCGGGCTCGCGAGGTTCACCGCCTTCGGGAGGTCGAGGGGCTGGCCGTCCATGCCATCGGGCGCAAATTGCGCGATGCGCCGCCGCGTGGACGACTCCGACCCCGGCCGCCGACCGCGAGAAGCGCGGCTCCCACCATCAACATCGGGACACCTCTGCACCAGAAGCGACTGGAGCGCCGTCTGTCGATGCGTGCGCTGGCAGCCTTGGCGGGCGTCTCGGCGTCGCTGGTCTCGGGTGTGGAACGCGGAGTGGTTCAGCCCTCGGTGGCGTCGCTGCAGAAGCTCAGCGCCGCGCTCGGCACGACCGTCGGCGCGCTCCTCGGGACGACGCCGCCGGCGTGCCGGCCGATCGGCGGCGAGGTCACTCTGCTGCACCTCCCCATCCCGGGCGTGCGCATCGAGGATCTGTCGGGCACGGCGCAACTGCTCGAGCCACAGCGGTTCATCATCGAGCCCGGGTTCGGCAGCGGCGGGGAGTACGCCCACGAGGGGGAGGAGTTTCTCTTCGTCATCGACGGCATGCTGTCGATCACACTCGACGGTCGCGAACAGTTCGACGTCTTCGCCGGCACGTCGCTGTGCTTCGAATCGACACGCCGGCATCGCTGGTGGAACCCGGGCCCCATGGTGACCCGTGTTCTCTGGATCAACACACCGCGCACGTTCTGACGCGGTCACCTCACACACCGGGAGTCTGGACATGGCTGTGACTGTGGAAACGCTGCGCAACGTGGTCGGCGGCAGGTCGGTGGAGACGCGCGGCGACGGCACCCTTGCCCTGGTCGATCCCTCCACCGGGGAGGTGTTCGCACACTCTCCGCTGTCGAGCGCCGAGGACGTCGATGACGCCTACCGCGCCGCCCAGGAGGCGTTTCCCGGCTGGCGGGACACCACTCCGAAGGAGCGCAGCCGGGCGATGCTGCGCTTCGCCGACCTGCTCGAGGAGCACGGTCGCGAGCTTGTCGAGATCGAGTGCCGCAACACCGGCAAGCCGCTTGCGCTCACCGAGAGTGAGGAGCTGCCCATGCTCCACGACATCGTGCGGTTCATGGGCGGAGCGGCCCGCTTTCTCGAGGGCACGGCGGCCGGCGAGTACATGGCCGGCCACACCAGCTGGATCCGCCGTGAGCCCGTCGGGGTGTGCGGTCAGGTGACCCCGTGGAACTACCCAATGCTCATGGCGGCCTGGAAGTTCGCCCCGGCGATCGCCGCGGGCAACACGGTGGTGCTCAAGCCGTCGGAGACAACCCCGCTGAGCACCATCCGCATGGCGGAACTCGCCTGTGAGGTGCTGCCGCCGGGCGTCTTCAACGTGATCTGCGGTGACCGCGCCACCGGGGGCGCGATCGTGTCGCACCGCATCCCCGCGATGGTGTCGATCACGGGCAGCGTCCGCGCCGGCCGCGAGGTCGCAGCCGCGGCCGCGGTGGACCTCAAACGTGTCCACCTCGAGCTTGGCGGAAAGGCACCGGTCATCGTGTTCGACGACGCCGACGTCGAGTCTGCCGCCGAGGGGATTGCCGGCGCCGCGTACTTCAACGCCGGCCAGGACTGCACGGCGGCGACACGCGTGCTCGCCGGTCCCCGCGTCCACGATGACTTCCTCGACGCCCTCGCTGCGCAGGCGAAGCTGACCCACACCGGTCCGCCCGCGGACGAGGACGCCGCCTACGGGCCGCTCAACAACCGCGACCAGCTGGCCCGGGTGCGCGGGTTCATCGACCGTCTTCCCGACCACGCCTCGATCGCGGCGGGCGGCGGTGCGTCGAGCGGTCCGGGGTTCTTCCAAGAGGCAACCGTGATCGCGGGACTGCGCCAGGACGACGAGGTCATCCAGCAGGAGATGTTCGGCCCGGTGGTCACCGTGCAGCGGTTCACCGACGAGGGCGAGGCGCTGCGCTGGGCCAACGACGTCGAGTACGGGCTCGCCTCGAGCGTGTGGACTCGCGACCACGGGCGGGCCATGCGCATGTCACGCCTTCTCGACTTCGGCTGCGTGTGGATCAACACGCACATCCCGGTGGTGTCCGAGATGCCCCACGGCGGCTTCAAGCACTCCGGCTACGGCAAGGACATGTCGATGTACGGCTTCAACGACTACACGCGCATCAAGCACGTCATGTCGAACATCGAGGTGTGACCGCCGCCGACCCGCAGCGTTATCGTCGCCTGAGCTTCTGGCTCGACGCGATCGATGACGACCTGTTGCCGCGTCCGCCACTAGACGGCGACTGTGACGTGGACGTGGCCATCGTCGGTGCCGGGTACACGGGTTTGTGGACCGCATACGCGCTGCTTCAGCGCGACCCCAGCCTGCGTGTCCTGGTGGTGGAGCGCGAGATCGCGGGCTTCGGGGCGAGCGGGCGCAACGGCGGCTGGTGCAGCGACCTGTTCCCTGTGTCCTGGGACCGTGTCGTGCAGCAGCAGGGCGCTGACGCCGCCCGGGCCATGCACCGCGCCCTGGTCGAGGGAATCGACGACGTGGCGGCCACGGCCGGTAACGAGCACATCGACGCCGACATTCGCCGAGGAGGTTGTCTGACGCTGGCCATGACGTCGTTGCAGGAAAGCGACCTGCGCGCGCGCACGGCGGCCTCGCAGCAACGCGACGAGTCCGACCTGGCACTGCAGTGGCTCGACCGCGGGCAGGCGGCTGAACGTGTGCGCGTGCCCGGCTGTCGGGGCGCTCAGTTCACCCCGCACTGCGCCCGCCTCCACCCCGGCAAACTGGTGCGGGGCCTCGGCCGTGCTGTCGAGCGAGCCGGCGGCCGAATCGTCGAGCGGACCGCCGTGGGAGAGATCCGGCCCCACGCCGTGGTCACGTCGCGTGGAACCGTTCGGGCGCGCACCATCGTGCGCGCCACCGAGGCCTACACCTCTGAACTCCGCGGCGAGCACCGGGCCCTCCTCCCCCTCTACTCGCTGATGATCGCGACCGAGCCGCTGCCCGACTCCGCGTGGGCAGAGATCGGCTGGTCGGCCGGCGAAACGATCAACGACGGCCGCCACCTGCTCATCTACGCGCAACGCACCGCGGACGGACGGATCGCTTTTGGTGGGCGGGGCGCGCCGTACCACTTCGGCTCGCGTGTGTCCGACAGCTTCGATGGTGACGCACGGGTGTTCAGCGCGCTCGAGAACGCGCTCCACGAATTGATTCCGCAGACGCGCGGGGTGCACGTCACGCACCGCTGGGGAGGTCCCATCGGGGTCGCCAGGGACTGGTATCCGTCGGTGCGCATCGACAGGCGCAATGGCATCGCGTCCGCCGGCGGTTACGTCGGTGATGGCGTCGCCGCCAGCAACGTCGCCGGGCGCACGCTCGCGGACCTCATCCTCGAGCGGGACACACCCTTGACGCGCCTGCCCTGGGTGCAGCATCGGTCCCGCCCGTGGGAGCCCGAACCACTGCGCTGGCTTGCGGTGAACCTCAGTGTGCGGGCGATGCGCGGCGCCGATGAGGCGGAGCGCCGCACCGGGAGGCGGTCGTGGCGGGCGCGGTCCGTGACCCGGCTCCAAGGGCGCTGACCGACGCCATCTCCAATGAGAGAAGCGACGGGCCCCGTGCCGTGTGGTGCACGGGACCCGTCAAAAAGGGGAGCTTAGTGAAGCAGCTGCAGGGTATTGGTGGCGTCGTCGACGAAGTACAGCCCTCGATCGCTCGGCGTCACCACGAGCCCGAAGAGAGCACCGGCGCCAGGAGGTGATCCGCTCGAATCGAGTTGCCGAACAGCGACCTGGCCGCCATGCGGCGTCGTCTCCACGAGGTTGCCGTCCGCGCCGTCGACGGTGAGGATGTCGCCGTTGGGGGCGACGGTGAGGCCCAGCGGGTCATTGAGGGCGCCGGCCATGCTCACGTCGCGCCCCGTCCCGGCGCTGCCGCGCCTGCTGACCGCGTCAGGGATGGCCGCCACGCGGCTGTTGAGACTGTCGGCGACGAAGAGGGTGCCGTCACCGCCCAACCCGACCCCGGTCGGGCCGATGACGAGCGCGGCCGGGTCGGTACGCTCCGCGAATCCTGAGCCGATGACCGTCCGCGAGATCTCGGCCGGCGCTCCAGCCCAGCCGATGCGGAGGTCGATGCGCACCACGGTGCCCCGATGCACGACCACTCCGCCGGCCGCAACGGTGCCGTTGAGGACGTTGGTGACGAACAGGTCGGCGCCATCGGTGTTGGCGACCGCGGTCATGTCCCAGGGGCCGTTGATGCCGTCCCCTGACAGCGTCTCGACCACACGGCCCTCGTTGTTGAGGACGATGAGACACCCGGCCCGTGCCGTCGCGGCCATGCCATCCGTTGTCGGAAGGCTGCCCACCACCACAAAGCCATGGGGGAGCACGCTGAGGGCGGTGGTCAGGCCGACGCCGCCGGGACAGCGCCCCGGCAGCGATGCCGCGTCAACCCGCGCGAACAGCCGCCGCAACCCCCGCGGGGAGACCTCCACGATCGACGTCCCCGTCCCCTGGAGGTTGCTCGCCGCGTTGAAGTTGCTGATCAGCACGTCACCGACCGTCAGGTCGCCGCCACTCTGCGGCACCACCGCCATGCCGTAGGGATTGACGTCGCCAACGACCGGAACGGTGCTGGCGATCTCAGTGATCTTCGACAGGCCTCCAACAAAGCTGCCACCGGCAGAGGCGGTCGACACCTGCAGCACGGCCGCCAACGCGGCGGTCGCCACGCCGCCCAGGCGGAACACACGTCCCCGTGTCACGGCATGTCCTCCCGAGATGCCACAGCCGGCGGCTGCACGTTGAGCACCCGCTGCGAGTGTCGGGGCCGGCGGGCGGAGGCGATAGACGACGTTGGTCGTACGACCCTCCCGGCATCAGCGCTTGAGCACCTTGTCGAGGATGAGGGAGGAATTGATGTCGGGCAGGTAGATGGCGCTGTTGCCGAGGAAGGTGGCCAGGAAGTTGAGGCCGATCGGCATCACGAAGTAGGCGAAGGCCGCGCCGCCGGCGAAGAGCAGGAACGCCGAGCCCACGAACGGCCCCACGAACTTCCGCTCCAGCGGCCGCAGTCCGGGGGCGATGAACCCCCAGACCTGCCAGAGGATCACCGGGGCCGCGCCCACCACGCCCACGATCGCCGAGATCTTCATGGGGATGCTGAGGCCCTCCGTGGGGCTCGTGAAGGTCGCGGTCGAGCTGATGTGGTTATTCCTGGCCGGGACCGTGGTGAGTGGGCGCAACAGGAACTCGAAGATGGCGCCGTGGAAGATGAAGGCGAGCACCGTGGCCACGATCCACGCCACCGCCGAGATCAGCAGGGCGCGGCGCAGCTCCTCGAGGTGCTCGACGACCGTCACGGGGCGGTCGCCGGCCACCCCCTGCATCAGTGATCGCCTCCGCCGCTCAGCGCGTCGAGCTCAGACGCCGGCGCCGCGACTGGATGCGACGGGGACCGCCTGAGTGGCGGGGTCGGGCGCGGTGTCAACCGACGGCGGGGTCTCGACACGGGTCACCGCGTTGAACTGCTCCCTGGTGTCGCTGGAGGCCTTGCGGAACTCGCGGATGGCGCGGCCCATGCCGGAGCCGACATCGGGAAGCTTGCCCGGGCCCCAGATGATCAGGACGATGACGAGAAGGATCCCCAGAAGCCAGATGTGCCCGGTACCAATGAACGGCATGCCGCACCTCCCATGTGAGCGGCCGAGGGCGCTTTCATCCCCCGACCCTCGTGTGCTGTCGATTGACGCCGTCCGCCCGCTTGATGCCGGTGGTGACGCTGCCGATGTGTACGGAGCCGGGGCGCCGCCGGATGCCCCGACGGCCAGGCGGCTTGGTCAGAGAACCCGAACAGCGTCGCCGAGGCGAACTCGGCCGGGCTGGACGACCTCGCCCCACACGCCGAAGGGCAGGGGCTCGGTTGACGGCGCGCCGGCGCGGAGGTCGCCCAGGAGGTGCAGCGTGCGCAGGTCGGCCACGCCGGTCACCGGGTTCTCCGTGGTCACTGCGCAGCGCCCGACATTGCCGTTGACCCGCACCGTGGCCTCACCAATTGCGACCACTCGACCAAGCCACCGGTCCTCCTCGAACGCTGCTGGGCCTTCGAGACCGATATTCATCCTGAAACGGCGCCTGTCGACGGCCGCCACGCCGGCCGCCCCCGCCAGAGCCTCAACCGATGCGGCGGACAGCATCGTGACCCCACCGCCCGGGTATCGGTCCACTCCCCCGCCGCCGTCGAGGGGCTGGACAAGCCGCACGTCCACATCCGCGAAGGCCGAGAGGGCCTCCGACCAGGGACCGAGCACGGCGCGAACCGGGCGCAACTCTCGATAGGCGAGGATGGTGGTGCGGGCGCCGAGTTCGACGTCGCCGCTCACCACCTCGCCGTCGGGGAAACGAAGGGTCAGCGCGGTATGGGGAGGCGCGCTCTCAGCGATGACCTGCATGAGAGCACCCATGCGCTTGCCGTTGAAGAGGTGCCCGTTGCTGTCGCTAAGCAGGAACCGGCGGTCGCCCTCGACGCCGTCGGGGCCGAGATGAACCTCGGAGACCTCCTGGATGCGCAGGCTCTTCACCGGCGCCATCGACAGCCAGCCCACCGCCGCCGCCGCCGCCGCTGGGGTCACCCCCCGGGAGCCGGCCGGACGAGCGGCCCGTGGCGACCGCCGCTCTTCTCCATGAGGCCGAGACCCTCCACGGTGATCCACCGGTCGATCGCCTTGAGCATGTCGATGACCGTCAGCGCCGCGACGGACACCGCGGTCAGCGCCTCCATCTCGACGCCGGTGGCGCCGCGGCAGCGCGCCGTCGCCACCACGCGCAGCCCGGGGAGATCGTCGAGCCACTCGAAGTCGACGGCGACGTGGTCGAGCGGCAGAGGGTGACAGAGGGGGATGAGCTCGGAGGTTCGCTTGGCGGCCATGATGCCGGCGATCCGTGCGGTGTTGAGGACGTCGCCCTTGGCGACCGTTCCTTCCCGAAGACGGCTCAGGGTGGCACGCTCGTGAAAGCGCACCTGCGCGTGCGCCGTCGCCGAGCGAACGCTCTCGGTCTTGTCGCCGACGTCGACCATCCGGACGCTGCCGTCGGGAGCGACGTGGCTGAGTTCCGACATCGGTCCGACACTAGCAGCGGACTGGGAATCATCGCCGGCGCTCCACCCGACGGGGCCCTGGGCCACAGATCCGTCCAAGTTCAACACGCCCCTCAATCTGCCCTGTAGGCTTGGGGTGGGAGTCGCCGGTGGAACCGTCGTCACCCAACTTCTGGCGGACGCCGCGCGGCGCCCGCTGTGCGCTTCTGAGGGGGTTGTGCCATGAGCCGTTCACGATTCACAGCAGGTCTGGTCGCTGCCGCCATCGCCGGCGCCGTTCTCAGCGCATGCGGGTCTTCCACGCCGACGGCATCAACCTCGTCGTCGGGAGGCGCGGCCGCGACGCAGAGCAGCGTCCCCACCCTGTCCGTCCCCGGCGGTTCCTCGTTCTGTGGCCAGGTCGTCGGCCTGGGGACACAGTTGCAACACGTGAGCAGCGGCTTCCTGTCGGCCAGCCCCGGGGCGACGCCGGACGTCAACGCGTACAAGCAGCTGTTTGCCACGGCGACGACGGCCATCGACGGGCTGGCCGGTTCGGCGCCGAGCGAGATCTCGACTCAGTTCCAGACGCTGCGCTCAGCGTACGACCAGCTGAACAGCCAGATCCAGGGCGTCACCTCGTTCACCCAGCTTGGTACGGCGTTCTCGACGTTGGGCACCCCGGCCGTGAGCAGCGCCGCGAAGGCGATCACCGCGTACATGACCAATACTTGCGGGTTCAAGCCGACGCCCACGCCGTAGCCCGCCCGGTCGCCCAAGCCCCAGGGCCCCCTGAGGACAGTCTCAGAGAACTCACAGGTTCGCTCCTCAGGCTGAGAAGCCTGGACGAGCACGTCAGCGGCGTCGGATGACCTTCCTGTCGCGGGTCCCCCGGCCACGCAGCCGCCGCGCCTGCGCATACACGCTCTCGGCGATCGTTCTCGCGGTGGCGGCGGCGTTCGCCGCCGTGTACTTCCTGCTCTTCAGCGGGAGCGCTCCCGCCCCGCTGGCCCTGAGCAGTGGCACTGGCGCGTCCTCGACGCCCGTCCCCACCCCGCGGTCGCGGGGGTGCAGGTCCCGGGGACATGGAGCGTGGCCGCCGGCTCCGTCGTCGGGTACCGCGTGCGCGAGCAACTCGCCTTCCTGTCGGCGCCGAGCGACGCCGTGGGGCGCACCTCGTCGGTCACGGGCAGCGTCACCATCGGCGGCACGGACAAGGCACTCACCGTCACCGCGGCGACCTTCACCGTCGACGTCAGCAAGCTCAGCTCCGACCAGTCGATGCGCGACCAGCACATCCGCACTCTCGGCGTGCAGAGTGACACCTATCCGAAGGCGACGTTCGTGCTGGCGGCGCCGGTCACCCTGCCCACCAACGT
>Ga0075522_10000742_pt1 | contig 23995 bp, 12 predicted proteins | sample NGEPerA_FD_74796 | JGI IMG/M metagenome (GOLD analysis project Ga0075522, IMG submission 74796) | Arctic peat soil microbial communities from the Barrow Environmental Observatory site, Barrow, Alaska, USA - NGEE PermafrostL2-A | ecosystem: Environmental > Terrestrial > Soil > Wetlands > Peat ...
TGCGAACATTTTGTCGGAATTTGTAATTGGAGTTGCCCTTTGCCTGCCTTGGTTGGAGAAAATACTTTTGTAACGCATTTTATTCGTAAACTTCGCGGTGGATCACAACCGCTTTTAATCGAAGCTAGTGATGGGTTCACCTATGTGCTCAAGTTCAGCAACGATCCTCAGGGCTGTAACGTAGCATTCAACGAAGCGATGGGGACTGAGCTCTACAGAGCGGCTGGCCTGCCTGTTCCAAAATGGAAACTGTTAAGAGTAACCGACGAATTCCTGAATGAGAATCCGCAATGCTGGTTCGAGACGGCGGACGGTTCATGGAAGCCCCAAGCCGGACTATGCTTCGGGTCCCGATATCTGGGATCAAAGGAATCTCGACTCAGGGAGATTCTGCCGCGATCTAGCTTTCCTAAAATCGTAAACAAGAGCGATTTTTATCTGGCGTGGCTCCTGGATGTATGTGCCCGTCATACCGATAATCGTCAGGCACTTTTCGAAGAACAATTTAGCAGTATTCGAGCTATCTTCATCGACCATGGCCACATGTTCTCCGGTCCAGGCGGCGAATCGAGCCAGCCAAAATTCCTTGCTTCTGCATACCTCGATACGAGAGTCTATAAACGCTGGGCGGCCGATTTCACAATCGCTAATGTCAAGAATGTGTTAAAGATAGATGTAGAGAGATTGTGGAAAAGAGCCGGACAACTACCGATAGAGTGGTTGACGGATACAGCGCTTCAGAATCTCGCAGCATGTCTTTGCGTTGTTGCGAATGCGAGAACTGTGCAGAACAATGCCGAATTGATTGCCGGTTACCCAGAAGAGAAGGATCAGCGTGAGTTTCTCTCAAACGAGCGGACACGGGCATGTCCCGATCGGTTATTGCGCACTGGAATATAGGGCGCGTGACGACGATTCCGCGTCAGCAAAATTTGAGCGGATTATCCTTATTGCTGACAAGTCTGAAATGGGCGAGCTTCGCATCAGAGTTCACCCGGACTGGCGCTCCATCGTGACAGCTGAAGACCAGCCAATGATGGAGGAACTATTCGAAGATTTCGCGGAGCGGAGTCAACAAGACTCTGAGAGCTTGTTACAACGACTTTCCGCGCTTAATGTTGGACGATTGGTCACTCACGATGCCGGCCAAGATATCTCTACGCGCTCCGATCTCAAGGAGCTTTCAAATAGCTTCAAATTAATTTGAGAATTGGTCAACTGGAGTGAGCTTCAGATTGAGCTAAGTGAATGGGGGCTTTATATAGGAAGCCCTTTATTCGCACATGTGCCATCTAAATTCGTCCGGTAACTGGAGCCGCATGCGGTTACACGAGAAGCGCTATGAACTCTATCAGCAGACCCAAGTCATGGCAAGGGGAGAACTTCAGCCTACATCACCCGTCCCACCCTCCAACTGCCGACGCGAAGGGATTTCCAATGGCCGAACTGTCTCGTCCAAAGCGCATCCAGATTAAGTTGCAGTACCTGGCTGTGGAGCGCCGACTGCTGTCGGCATATGACGATAATCCAGTGTGCATGCGTTGCCGCCATTTCTTAATGCACTCAGTGTGACCGAGTGCGAGACATGACGCTCGAAATTGCGCTCGCCGAAAAGGCGAGTTTGTAAGGTCTCACTGCTCGACTGCTTGAAAACATCATTGCCGACACAAAATTCGCCACCATGGCTCCTTCAGTTCAATAGAGGAGTCGGCAGTAAAGGGCCTCCTGATGCGAGACAGGAGGCTCTAAACGAGTTTCGGGTCAGGAAGCTGACCGTCCCCGCGGAGGAACCGCGAGTTCAGCCGACACGGCCGAATTCATGAGTATCTGTGCGGTAACCCATGCTCTTGAAGCCGACTGATAACGCCTTCGTGGAGTCATTCAATGGAACCTTCCGGGCCGAGTGACTGGATGCTCACTGGTTCGCGGACCTCGACGAAGCCAAGCAGCTCATCGAATCCTGGCGAAGGGAATACAATGAGAGCCGTCCTCACCGATCTCTCGGGGAGAGGACGCCAAGCGAGTTCGCCAGCCAGATTGCGGCTAGCCGCGATCTGGCTGAAGCCTAAACCGGCCGATGACTAACTCTGGACTTGGTGCAGAAATACTGGTCCCTTCAATAACTGCACTACACTAACAATCCCGCTGGTACAAAACACCGGGCAGACTCTAATTTCGCGAATTTGCGAAAGGCCCACTGTTGAACGAATCGCAGTAGTCGTTCTCCCAGGAAGAGCCCGGCTCGATGTATATCGTTTTGGCTCCGGTTTGCTCCAGCCACTTGCGCAGATCCTTGGCCACGAACCCGAAATGCGGCGCGTGGCAGTTGTTTCGCCATCCGCAAGTCAATTTCCTCCGCACCATGCGTCGGTTTGTCGCCGGACCTCAAAGATGGCGTCGAGGCCGCCGCGGATCATGTGCTCGACAGGCGACAAGCCGCCGAACATGGGATCCAGGTTGGGCCGTGTGATCCATGCAACGGCTATGTTTTCACCGAAGTACGTGTTTAGTCCGCAATACGTCTGTAGTCCCCGATATATTCCGATCACGCATCCGATCCGCATCAGGCGTTCCTCGGTGAAGAGCTGCGGATCCGGGTTAACTTTGATTTCCTCAAGCCGGTCTTCGGGCTGAAGGTCCAGCAGCTGCCGCGCCTGATCGTCGGTGAGATTCCATTCCGCCGCAATGGCGAAGAAACCTCCGAAACCTGCGTGGCCGAGACGCAGGCGCTCGCTCTCGACGCTAAGGTCTGCCGCGGCCTGCAGATTGTCGCCGGGTATTAAGACCTCGTTGTTCATCTATCTTTCCTTTCGATTTCGCAGGGTGCAGCTGGGGACCGCAATCTAGAGCGCTACATCGTCCAGCGCTTCGAGACGGAAACGTATCAATAGCTGCACAGAGCGACTGTCTACGAATCAGTAGGGCTCCATGTCTGAGTTTAGAGCGCCTGTTTAGAAGGCCGATGCTCCAATTACGCTATCGAGTTTCGACTGTTGCGCAGGTTTGGAGAATGATGACATAAAGCGAATATGCAGCTTACTATCGCGACGCTGGTCACTCTTGCTTCTGCTTGAAGTTCGATAACAATAAGTCGGCATAGCGACTGGAAAAGCCTGCCGTTTGCGCCATTCCGCGCCTGTATGGTCCTTCGCGGCAGTTCGCGGCTCGCAACGGGAGCGCGACCGAAACAGTACACTCACATCTAATACACGATGGATTCTCCCGACATTCCCCTCAGCGGTTCGCCGCTCAGCCCCACCTTTACCGGCCAGCAGGTGTGTTTCGCATTCGACAACACATTTGCGCGGCTCCCGGAGCACTTCTACGCGCGTTTGGACCCAACACCGGTCGCGGCACCGCGCATCGTGAAAGTCAATGTGGAACTGGCCCGGAAACTGGGACTCGATGCGGATGCGCTCACGAGCGAGCATGGTTGTGCAGTTCTCTCCGGCAACCGGGTGGCCGACGGCGCCGAACCGATCGCTCTGGCCTATGCCGGGCATCAGTTTGGGCACTTTGTGCCTCAACTCGGCGACGGGCGCGCCAACCTCCTTGGCGAGCTAGTATCGCCTGACGGCCAACGCTATGACGTCCAGCTCAAGGGCTCTGGCCGAACCCCTTTCTCACGCGGCGGCGACGGCAGAGCTGCACTTGGACCAGTGTTGCGAGAGTACATTGTCAGCGAGGCAATGGCAGCGTTGGGCGTACCCACCACACGGGCCCTGGCTGCCGTGACCACCGGCGAACGGGTGCTACGGGATATCGTCTTGCCCGGAGCCGTGCTGACACGAGTAGCGGCAAGTCATCTGCGTGTGGGTACCTTCCAGTACTTCGCGGCAAGGGGCGACGTAGAGAGCTTGCGCATGCTCTCCGACTATGCGATCGCCCGGCATTATCCTGAGGCCGCGCAAGCGAAAGAGCCGTACCGGGCGCTGCTGGAGGGTGTAATCGCGCGACAGGCGCAGCTGATCGCGCAATGGATGCTGCTCGGTTTCATTCATGGCGTCATGAACACTGACAACACATCCATCTCTGGTGAGACCATCGATTACGGTCCCTGCGCCTTCATGGAGGCATACGATCCGGCCAAGGTTTACAGCTCAATTGACCACGGCGGCCGCTATGCCTATGGCAACCAGCCTCGTGTGGCGCTGTGGAACCTGGCGCGGTTGGCTGAGTCATTGCTGCCTGTTCTCGCGCAGGAATCAGGCAGCGAAGAAGCAGGGTTGGTCGCGGCAAACGAAGCGCTCTCAGCCTTCGGGTCTCAGTTTGAAGCGACCCACAGCGCAGGAATGCGGCGCAAGCTCGGGCTCGCTTTAGAACGCGAAGGCGATGCGGCTCTGGCCGAGAATCTGCTTCAGTGCATGGCCGCCAACCACGCCGACTTCACCCTGACCTTCAGGAGATTGTGCGATGCCGCAGCTGGACCGAAGAGCGACGCCGGAGTTCGCGCGTTATTTACTGACCCCGCCGCATATGACGGCTGGGCTGCTGGATGGCGCCGTCGTCTCGAAGAAGAGGTCGCAGATGGGCAGGCGCGCACCGCAGCCATGCGCAGAATGAATCCGGCGTTCATACCCCGCAACCATCTAGTGGAAGCGGCGCTCGACGCCGCAAACTCGCGCCAGGATTTCCAGCCCTTCGAGGACCTGCTCGCCGTTATCTCGCGGCCATATGACGAGCGGCCGGAGCTTGAGAGGTACTCGGTGCCCGCCCGCCCAGAGGAGCGCGTCCTGCAAACTTTTTGCGGGACGTAAAGCACTGGACAGTTTCGTCCATTTGGGCTGAGGCCAATGATTCGCGTGGACTGTATTGAGTTCCGGGGCCTAGATCGACGTACCATGGTTTCAGGGAGCCGAGGATAAATGTCTACCGCAAAGACAAATCCGTCCGATAAGCACGCATTCACAGATGCTGTTGCATCCCAACTTCCAGAGCCGACCTATGCCGAGCGCGTCCGCACCCTCGTTTCCCTCTGCACGATCGCTACTCTCTCAACCATCTCCCTCAAGAGGCCAGCATATCCGTTTGGTTCCCTCATGCCCTATTCGATCGACGAGGCTGGACGACCGATCTTTCTGATTAGCAATATGGCCATGCATACCCAGAATATTCAAGCTGACCACCGGGCAAGTCTCTTTGTGGCTCAAGCGGGCGACGGCGATCCGCTCGGCACCGCGCGGGCAACGCTTGTTGGCGATGTGCTTCCTGTACCGGAAGATGAAGTTGGCGAGGCCCGTCAACGCTATTTATCGCGCTATGAGAACAGCCGTTCCTGGGTGGACTTTAAGGATTTTGGCTTCTATCGCCTGCAGCCTCTGGACATTTACTATGTCGGCGGCTTCGGGGTCATGGGATGGGTGACTGCGGAAGATTACCGGTCCGCAAAGGTTGATCCGCTCGCCGACGCGGCTCCCAAGATTCTCGGACACATGAACTCAGATCATGTTCCCGCGATGATCCTGCTGGCTAGAGTTTATGCCGGCCTCGACGCGACTGAGGCCGCGATGACTGCCGTTGACCGGCTTGGATTCCGCCTTCGGCTGAAGACCATCGACGGCATGAAAGGGACGCGCATCAACTTCCTACGAGAAGTCCATGACGCGGACGAAACACGCAAGGAGCTCGTGGAAATGGTTCGAGCAGCTGAGCCAAAAGCCTGATTACAGCAAATAATCGAGTCTTCCTTCGAGTGCGCCATATCAGGCCATTGTCATGGCAAACAGCATTATCCAAAACTCCATTCAGGTCTGTCGCACGCCTACGGCGACGTTTGCCAGAATCTATTCCAGAGTGGCCTCCATCTGATAACTGGGGCCGAGGGTTACGTCTGAAGACCCGACTTAATATTTCTGGGCAAGCCAAGTCATCTGCTGGCCAACAAATGCGGGGGCACAATGAAGCCCGATGGATCGCACGTGACTCACATCCAACCGGGCAAATGCTAAGCCCTTGGTCCGAGCCCTTTTGAGCAGACATCTTGCTTATCCCTTTGAGAAGATCTCGATCTCAGGCTACGGAGGTATCTATGACAGGATCGAGGATGGCAAGCTTGTTCTTTGGGGCGGTGATCGGGATGCTGGCTGGTTGCTCCAGACGCGCCGACGTCTTGCCCTCTCCCCAGCAAGAGATCAAGGCGGTACCGGCAACACCGATAGCCGAAAAGAAGGCGGACCTTGGCGAGCAGACTTGGAATCCGGAGTGGGACCGGATCGTCGAGTCGGCACTGTCGCCGGAGATGTTGTCTGCCAGGGTGGCGCGAGATGTAAGGCCTTTCTGTCCGCGCTTTAATGCAATGAGCGATGGGGATAAACGCACTTTCTGGGCTTATTTCTTTCAGGCGCTTGCCGGTGCAGAGGCGGGACTGGTACCGACCGCGGATGTGCGTCACACGGAGGTGCAAGTACCAGTGAAAGACACTGTGACTAAGCGGATGGTGCGCAGCGAAGGTCTACTGCAGCTGACGTTTATGGATGCCCAGCGCTATGGCTGTGATTTCGATTGGGATAAGGACAAGCAGTTACCGGAGAAAGATCCAGCGAAGACGATTCTGCAGCCGAGGAACAATCTGACATGTGGAGTGAAGATTCTCGAGAATCAGCTCATTGCGCAGCGGAAGCCACTCTTGAGTTTATCGGGCTATTGGTCAACGCTGCGACCCGGTGGACCCAGCTATAGGATCTTCGCCAAGCAAATGACGAATGTGCCGTCTGTATGCCGCCTCACCCCGTCTCCTGGCAAAACGAAGACGGCAACTGCTCACGCGGAACCTGCAACCGAAGCGGCGCGGAATCAGGTGACCGGTTTGAAATGAGTAGCGGTCCTTTGGAAGTGATGAATAGGGCAACGTTTTCGAATCACAGCCCTGTCTTTGAATGGCGGCAACTTTATTCATACTCTGTGTTTATGGGCATTATCGCCCAATCGTCCCGGGAACTGTGCAAGTAGCCTAGGCCAGACAGGATGAGAGGGAACAGGATTTCTAAGGAGTCGGCATCGCGACCCGAATGCGTGCCTGTCTTAGGGTAAGGATCGCAGTCGCAAAGCGCGTTTATGGGGAGCGAACCAGAAAATGTTTACTTCTATATAACTGACGAATAGCCGACGAAGATGTCGCGTATGCACACGGAATCGAGGTCATAGGAATGCATCGATTCGCGATACGGTCAAAGGATCGAAAGGGAATTCTGCTGGGATTCGGAGCATTCGATGAAAAACTGATTCGCGCCGGAGTCGTATCTCTCGCAAGAGCTTTAACATGACGTGGATCGTCTGCCCCGTCTCGCGCAAATTCACGAGCAATGTCGCAATGCTCGATCACATGTAAGTCGAATATGACTCTCCAGATGGTTCGAATTGATGATTGTCGCCCATGTTCGAATCGTCTTTGATCATCGACGTGGAACTGATGATCTATGACGCGGAATGTGGTGGTCCTATCGACGAATGCAAATGTGGCTCTATCCCTTGTCTAAGCGCATTGCTATATTCGGTTCACGCTGTGCCACTATCCCGCACAAATGTGATATCGCGCCCGCTGGCCTCAGCCCTACAAAAGCCATTCCCCTGCGCTCATGCAGAGAGTGAATGCACATTCATCGCCAAATTCCGTTCAGAGGCCGAGCGGATAGTGTACGGAATAAAGCTTGGGAGCCGGCCACTAGATTAAGGCTCAATTGCGAAGGAAATCGGATTGAGCGGAGATTGAATCATGAGTATCAAGTTGAATCATGCGAAATCGTTTGTGCCTAAAATATTTGCACCAGAGCCATTAAGTTTAAATGCGTGGAAACACGGCTTTGTCTGAAAGCTGGAAATCTTGCTTTGGGTTGAGTACCCGGAGCATCCTTCACCCATTCAACTTTGGAAAAATGCTCACCCGCAACTGCGTTGCCCCGAATGGCACAAGAGTCAGGCGCTCAATTTGATCACTCGCCTTGAGGTTGCCTGGATCCGGTAGTTGTGGCGTGAATCTCTGATGCGGTACTTTTGGATTCGTCTCGTAGTCCCAACCGTCGAGCCTTCGTGCCGGAACGGTCAGCACTGTCGGAGCATCCGACCATGGCCAGCTGGAAGTTTCCAGATTTTGCGCAGCCGGCCTTTGCATGACCTCAACCTGGGAACTCGCATTGGCAGGATCGAGTGCAACTCCGTAATTCCACGGTCCGACGGGGTTTGCTTCCCAGGTAGGGAATTCCTCGCTGGAGTAAGCGGCTTCTGCAACGGAGGTCCATTTGGTTTCGATCGGCAACGCGTAGACCAGAGGTCCACGTTCGATACCGATGCCGTTATTTGGCCACTCCGTAGCCTTCACGTTCATGGGGAGATTGAGGGTAACGACATCGCCCGACTTGAATGTGCGACGCAAGACTGCAAAACCATTCCGCGGCCGCACCAAGCCGACTGACGCACCATTCACTTTGATCTGAGGAGCAACGCACCACGTCGGAATTCTGAGAGAAAACGAAAACGACACGGGCCGGTCGGCTTTAACTTCGAATCGGATCTCTTCCTCGAACGGATAATTCGTCTTCTGCGCGATCTGAATCTGCTGATTTGCCGATCCGACCTTGGCAGTCACCGTCGATGGACCGTATAGTGTCGCGGCGAGACCGTTGTCCTTAGTTTGCATCCACATGCTGAGCACATAATTGGGGAAGAAGCGATGCACATTGCCGCCGCAGCACCCGATGAGCTGTGCCGGATTGGGCTGGTATGCCAGCCGGCGGCTACCGAACCACCTCTCCGTTCCGTGATCGCAATTCAGGTTTGCCAGAACTTGATTGGGGCTGCCGAAGTATTGAATCCCTTTCCAATCGGTCCGGGTAACTCCAGCGTGTGCATTGAAGCATGCCCGTTCGATGTGGTCGCCCCAGACGCCGTCTCCGGTTGCCTGAAGGACGTAGGTCCATGCCCAGGCGTGGTCAGTGATATCGCAGGTCTCATGTTCGTCGAGAGCCGTGGTGCCGGCATAAGCTTCCGACGAGGAAGGGATTCCATCGATCAGCATGTGATGGTCGAAGATGCGTCGCTGGGCCGCAACAACAAACTTAAGATAATCCTCTCTCCCGGTATAGAGATAGAGAATCGCCGGCAGCTTTGAGATTTCAGCGTAGGAAACTCCGTGAGACTGGATAGGAGCATTGGCAAACACCCTGGATGGAGCCAGATCTGTGTGCATCGAAAAGCGCCTGCGGCCAGGTGCGCCAGTCGCTGATGATTTGGCGGTTGCTGCAATTTCGTCTTCAGCATCGGTCATGTATTTGTCCCACGTATTTTGCGCCAACTCCAGCAACTTTTTGTCGCCGGTCCGTTCATAACACCAGAGGATTACTTCGAGGTTCGTGATGTTTCGGTTTCCGCTGATATAGGAGGCCTTGTCGTTCAGATAGTGTTTTTGAATAGCCTCGATAATCCTGACGGGGTCCACCTTGTCCGGTGCCGGCTGGGCATCGGCGAGTGCCATATAGCCGCGGTTCAGCACCGTGTTGGGCCAGCGGTTCAGACCGCCGAAGTCGTCGCCGAACTCGAGAAACTTCGGACCCAAAAAGCCAGTGCTCGACGGATGGCTCAGCGTGTAATCCAGGGACACTCGCGCTTTTGCCAGAAGCGCTTGATCGCCGAGCGCCAACGCTAGCCGGGTGGCTCCGTCAACCCAGTAAGCTTTCTGTTCCCAGGTAAACCAGGCGGGCGAGTTTTCTTCACCTTCCCAGAAAATTCCGCTAAAAAAAGGATATGAGATCTCGGGCAGGGCGCTCGCCAACTTCGCTTGCCCCGCCATGTGCAACCGAACCCATCCTTCAGGCTTGATGGCCCCAGGGGGCAAACTGCGGAGTTCAGCGAAGGGACGGGATGAAGAGGGTGGTTTCTCGGCCTCCAGGATTTGAGGAAGCCCCGTTGCCAGCGCGGCCGAGCCAGCAACTGCTCCCTTGATAAAATCGCGCCGGTTCAATCCTGAATCTACTGATTTCTTCTCATCCATGAGATCCAACTCCTCGCCAAACTTATGGCCCTACTTCATCTTCGTCACGTTGCATCCGCCGTTTCGTCATGCTTGAAAGAGCAAAGGCGCAAACTTGTTCAGGCAGATCCGCCACGTTTGCCATTCATGAGCGGTGCCGGGAGAGTGAAACTGAACTACCTTGATGTTTCTGGCCTGGAGTTTTGCTACGTTCTCGCGCAAGGATTCGCTAAGCGACAACTCGGCTGTTCCAGCGCCCATCCATAGCAACCGGACCTTGCTATTGAAGGCGGCGGCATCCGCGAAAACTCCGCCATACGATGTGGCGGGGTCAAAGGATGGCGTGGTTTCACCCGCTGCCGGAGAGGAGGAGCGCGGCTTTACAAACTGAGCGCCGCTGAAGGTACCGATATAGGAAAACATGTCCAGGTGCACCATTGTAATGGCCATCGTTTGCATGCCGCCCATGGATAATCCCGCCATAGCACGATGATCGCGATCTGCGATCGTTCGGTAGGTGAGGTCGATTTTGGGGATCAATTCCCGGATCATGACAGCCCCGAATGCCTCCACCCCATTGCGAAGGAAAGTAGAAAGGTAATTCTCCGATGGATCGCGGCTTTCCGATCCAGCGCCATCTTTGTAGGTGGCATACCCGTTGTCCATGACGACAATCATTTCCTTTGCCTTAGGAGCGCTGGCAGCAAAGAAACTGCTCGAGTTCCCATGGATCGCGTTGTCCATGATGAAATTGACTCCGCCTTGGCAGCTCCATCCAGTCTCGTCTTCCCCGGCGCCATGTTGTAGATACAAGACTGGGTATCGCGCCCCCGCGTTGGCGGAGTCGTCATAGCCGGGAGGCGTATACACGAAGCAGCGGCGCCACTTGCCTGTGATCCCGGATTCATACCAATGCTCGTGAAGCTGTCCCTGCGGCGATCCCTTATGAGGCGCGTAAAAAGGAACTACCGGAGCGGTGACAAGGTCTGAAGAAATCTGTTGGGGATCTGGTATTTCAATACCACTGGTTTCCTTGTCATAGCCAAAGAAGGTCTCGCTTCCTGGATCGTTCATCCTGGTGCCATCCACGTTGAACCAGTAGTAGTGGAAGCCCATCACTGTTGGTGCGAGAGTTGCGCTCCAGTACCCATCAGCATCTCTGACCATTGGAACGGGTGCCGGGCATAGCCCCTGGCCTCCTTCCAGTTGAACCGCCTTTGCGAAAGGCAAATGCACTCGGAAGGTCACTCGCCCATCAGCATAGACGCGGGGATATTCCGCCGCAGGTACGGTTGTGGTCGCAGGCACCGCCTGCGCTGCTCCAGGCAAGGATTCGTTGATCAGCTGATTATAAAATCTCATGTACAGACCCCTGAACGATTTTGCATGATGGCCAACGAGATAAGTAGTTTTCCGGTGTGAAGAAGTTACTAATCGATGGCAACGGTTCGGCCAGACCATTCAGGCTCCAACGTCGTGGCCCGCTCATAACTCAACTAACTGGGTGCTTCAAAAACGCCGGGTGATCTCACTTTTCGAATGTCGCCAGTTGAAAGGCATTGGCCATAACTCCGTTGCCGAGGTCATTTGGGTGGATATGATCGCCGGGATTGAACTCCTCACGCATCCGTGCGGGATGCTCCTTGTCTCGTATCGCCGCGTCGAAATCGACAACCGCATCAAAGGCCCCGGAGGTTCTGATCCACTCATTCAACTTTTGCCTGGTAGCTTCACCCACCGGACCTGACAACCACACGCCCTCTTCGGGCGTGAGTGTGGCGCCCATGACTTTGATCTTGTGCGTATGGGCGCGCGCAATGATCTGTTCGTCGCCCTTGATCAAGTCTTCAGCAGTCAAGGCAGTTGGACCTGTCATCTGGCCGTGAAGGTTAATGTCGTTGATACCTTCCAGCAGGACGATCCAACGCAGCCCCGGCTCGCTGAGGACATCGCGATCGAGGCGCGCCAGAGCACTGACCCCGGCTCCATCACGGATGACCTGATTGCCTGAGATGCCCTCATTGATGACTGCTACGCGTGGCCCGGACTTCTTTTCGCTGAAGCGCTTGGCAAGCAAAGTTGGCCATGCCTGATCTTTGTCGACGGTGGTCGCGAAACCATCCGTGATGGAGTCTCCGAGGCAGGCAACGGCAAAGTCATTGGCGGAGGCAACGACATCGATGCTCCGCAGCCATAGATACGAAGTGGTCGTGGTTGGTTCCGGCATCGAAGAGGATGCTGAGGTATCGCCCTTTGAGATGTACGCGGTATGGAGACCGGGAGTGTGATTCGTCGGCGTACCTTCGCTCATTACTACATAAAGAGAAACTGCAAGGTCCGACATCGCTTTCACATCGAGATTGAAGGGATCACTTATTATGACTACTCCTGGACCGATGTTCACGCTTGGACTGCCGCTAAATGTCAACTGGCGATCACTTGCTGTATCAACTGAAGATTCCGAGGTTCTGATTGCAACATGGGCACTTCCAATCGAGACAACGCTCTTCCCAAAAGAATTTGAGAGTTCCAGCCGTAATCTTTTGCCGGCAATGCTAGTGTGAACAATCATCCGCACGGTCTGATCGGCAACATCCTTTGGAATCTGCGTAGGCCTTCTCGGTCCCCTCATTGCCGAGAAGTCAGGCATCTTCGTGCCAGGGGGAATGACGGGCCGTTCCTGAACAGCCGGGGCCATTTCCTGAGAAGTTGCCCAGGTTACGACCCAGTTTTCACTGGGCAGGGAACCAGACTGCCCGACCAAGGAAACAGTAAACAGGATGGAAACTGCAAGGAGTACAAATGTCCGAAACCGAATCATCATTGAGCACCTCTAGGTAAGAATCGTTACTCTCATTTCTCGCGAAGCAATGAAAGGTTAATTGCCGCAGCCATTGCCTTGTATCCGGCAGAATTCGGATGCAAGTTATCACCCGACTGCAAATCTTCCTTGAATCTGGCTGGATGAATTGGGTCACGAACGGCTGCGTCGAAATCAAACACGCCATCAAATGCACCGCCAGTACGAATCCATTGATTCGCCGCCTGACGAATGGCTTCTCCATCATCGGTGAAGGTGGATGAGCCTTCATAAGGCAGGATCGTCGCACCAAAGACCCGGATGCCGTGTTGGTGTGCGCGGTCGATGATCTGTTTGTAACCCTGAATGAGATCGTTGGCACTCACCACTTGAGTTGCAAAAGGATTCCCGCGAACCGGGGAACCTTCTCTGGCAGGCGGAAACTTTATGTGGGGCCAGCCAATGTCGTTAATGCCCTCCAGAACGATGAGGTCAACAACGCCTGGTTGCGAAAGCACGTCTCGATCAAAGCGAGCAAGCGAATTGACTCCGGCACCGTCGTGGAGGATGCGATTTCCACCGATGCCTTCGTTGTCTACAGCAAGGGTCGACTGACCCTTTACTTCCGCAAGTCGTTTCGCCAGTTGATTAGGCCAATCGCCGTATTCGCCTTCTTTCGCGCCAAATCCATCTGTGATGGAATCACCGAAAGTAACAATTGCGGCCGATCGATCGGCTGCCCAAACCTCCATGCCCGCCAACCAGTACCAGGATCTTGTCACCTTGGCGTCTGGAATTTCTGCCGCCCCACTAAAGTCGCCGGGGCCCGTTATGTAAGAGGCGTGCTGTGCCAGTAAATGAAAAGTTGAAGGCTCGGACTTCTTGGGCAGAAAAATACTGACGGCGACCTCAGCAAATGCGGGGAACTTCAGTTCAGCCGGATCACTGAGCATCGGTGCGCCTGCAGGAATATTGACGGAGGTCTCGCCCCCGAATGTGAGTTGACGATCAGACCCCGCGACTATGCTCCCGTTTTCCTTCACCAATGCGATGTGCGCGCTTCCGAGTGACAGAGGCGTGGTCCCGAGTTCGTTTGAGAATCGAATGCGAAGGCGTTGCCCTTCGATCGTCGGTCGGATAACCATGCGAATAGTCTGATTCTCAAAGGTTGCTGCAGGAGGCGTCCCTGGAAATGCAAGCGGAGTATGAACCGCGGTACTCCACGCACTTACCCAGTGTCCCCGAACCTTCGAGTCTTGAGCAGAGGCAACCAGGGTGAAGATGACAGTGACTAAGAAGGAAGCAGCCGTTCTCGACAATCTCGTTTTCATATTTACTCTCCAGATTGCTATTGCGCTAGGTAGCTATGGGGGGAAGTTCCCAGATGCGATGAATGCAGCAGAAGTTTATTCAAAAGCCATTTGCCGGAGGTAGGAGCATTCGCATGCCATGCCAGTTGCAGCTCAGGAGACTCGCGGAAAGAGGTCATTACCTTTTGGCCTCTTGATTGGAAGGGGCACCGCTCATGATTTTTACGAGCTGCGCATTTGAAACGAACGGAGTCGCTCCCACTTGCGTTGCCACCCATGCCGCAATTCGATTTGCGGACTCACTGATCTCTTCAAGAGGACGGCCTTGAACATAGTAGTGCGCAACACAAGCCGTAAACGCGTCACCTGCGCCAACAGCATCTGCAACATCAACGTTTATCCCAGCGTGCTCAACTATCTTTCGATCCGAAATCAGGAGGCTTCCGCGCGCGCCCTTCGTCACGCAAATCAGCTCCAGGTCAAACTCGTTTAACAGTCTCTTCGCGATCTCTATCTCATCGCTGTTGCCGAATCCGAACGAGGAAGACACTTGGAATAACTCCTGTTCGTTCAGCTTTAGAATGTCGGCAAATTGGAATGACCTGCGAAGAGTCTCCGGGTTGTAGAAAGGTTCTCGCAGATTGGCATCGCAGATTCGGAGTGCATCTTCAGGAGTATTTCGCAGGAAGCGTTCAATCGTCTCAGCTGAGGTTGGAGTCCGCTGCGCGAGTGACCCATAGCAGACGACATCAGCGCGCGATGAGAGTTCTTCCCAGTCCGGTGTCCATTGCAGGAAGTCCCACGCGACGGGTTCTTTAATCGTGAATCCAGGCTGACCTTCCGAGTCAAGAAGGACGTTTGTTATACCGGTTTCGTACCGGTCGTCATGCTGCACATAGGATGTGCCCACGCCCACGTCATTCAAGATCTGACAGGCTTCATGTCCCAATTCATCCTTGCCTATGCGGCTGGCGACTATTCCGCGATCTCCAAACACCGTTGCCATATAGGCGAAGTTCGCAGGCGCTCCACCCAGCACTTTCCTCGATGGCAAAAGGTCCCACAGGACCTCACCCAACCCGACCATCAAGGGACTTGCGCTCATGAATTCCACCCATGTCTTCGGTTGTTGGAGCGATAGGCGAACTTGATGTCAATAGCCACACCCGAATGCACTCGCGCTTTTGCGGTATCTGTTCCATTCATATTCGGACCTTGGTACATCCAGCAAAGCGAAGAGGAGACGCTGCGCCATTCCACAGCCGAGGAATTCAGCCGGCGTGCACTCAAGGCCGCGCGGAGGACGTATTCACTGACTCGATTCAGGCGCGAGTAATTCCGTAATTTGTCAAACGTCTTCTGTGATGACTTTACGGCGTGTTCAATATGCACTGTCAAGGAGAAAGGCATACATAGTTCTAAAAGTTGCCTATACGTTTTGCTTACTGGACGATGGATGTCGGAGGTGCGATCGTCAAGCCTTTCGATGATGGCGCAAATCAATGCAGAGTATCAATAGGCCTCACTATGTCCCTACGCAAACTTTCCCCGAAATGAATCCATGCTGCTGGCGGATCCTTTGAAGGAGGACACATCTTTTGATGAAAACGAAATCGTTCTGCACGGTGGTAGCCGTCGATCAGCCATACCACCCTCGCCTCGATGTCAAATCACGCAATGGAAAATGTATCTAAGCGAAACACATACCATTGCGTGACCTTAGCGAGGCCTTGCCTATTCTTAAATAGACATGCCGCCCGGCCGATTGCACGAGCGGCATGTTCCAATCTCCCCCATTTCCACGCAGACTGTGTATGGGGAAGCACTTTTTTAAAAGGACAACCGTAGTGCGAACTGTATCAACCGCGGCTGGTTTACAGTTGCGGTTACCTTTCCGTAGTTGGGATTTGCCACCTGATTGTTCGGCGGCCCAAATTGTACGCGGTTGAACGCATTGAGGAACTCAGCCTCAAAGTTTGCGTGGACACGTTCTGTCACACTTGTCTCCTTCGCAAGTGAGAGGTCCCAGTTGTCGATACCCTGCGCGTACAATCGCGGGTCCGTACGGCCTTCGTTGCCGAAGCTGAAGGGCGTTGGCGGCTGGACGAAGCAGGCCGTGTTGTACCACTTGTTCAGCCGTGAGACTGCCGAGCCAGAGATCTTGGGGTTGCAACCATCAACGCGGTTGGGACGAATAGTGCCGGCGCCGAATTTAGTCGAGATGTCTTCGGCCTGAGCAGTGATGGCCAGGGGATAACCGTGCGTGAAGGCGGTAATGCCGCTTGCTCTCCAGCCGCCGATGACTCGGTCCAGTCCATCTCCCGCATTGGAAAGCCAATGCTGCCCTTTTCCAAATGGCAACTTAAGAGAATAGTTGAGAGCAAGGCGCTGAGGGACGTCGAAGCTCTCAAGCGATCGGGCACTCACCAGGTAATTATTATTGTCCTGTGCACTCCCCGCTCCACTCGCTTCAAGGAAAGTGGTCGATGAGTCGACGGTTCCGATGAGTTTAGACCAGGTATACGACGCCATAAAAGACCCTGCGGCGTGGAAACGAACTTTGTAGGCGGCTTGCAGGGAGTGATAAATTGAGTCGCCGTCATTCTTCGACACGTTCGACACACTTGTGGCGAATTGAGGATAGGGCTTCAACAACTGCCCGTTGGTGATGGCGCCATTGTAGGCGCTTGCCTTTGCCAGTTTGCCCGCCAGTGGATTTGAGATTGCCGGCACTATCTGATTAATGAAGGTGTTGGCCTGGGCCTGCGCGGGAGTATTTCCGCCAGATACCAGATTTTGATACTGAGTGGCAGCCTGGGCAATGATGCTGTCGGACAATTGATTCAAGTTCCTGCTCACGTGAAGGTGCGTGCCCTTCGATCCTTGGTAGCCGACCTGAAAGACCGAGCCAGAAGAAAGCTCCTGCTGGATATTCAGGTTATATTGCTCGGCGTAAGGGTACTTTGCCCCAGCCACGACGCCTGAAATATTGATGCCCTGGACCAGGCTAGAGAAATTGGGGTCGCGTGAGAGAGGTTGAGGCAGGGTGCCATTGACCTGCGGGAACGGATTGCTGAGCGGGCCCGTAGCGGGAGTGGTGTACTGCGTAATGGGCGAGCCAAAAGGAGTGGGAACCGTCCCGAAATAGTCATAAGAGATATGGGACATTCCGAAGCCGCCGCGCAGCACCGTGCGGGACAGGACTCTGAAGGAGAAGCCTAAATTAGGCGAAAACAAACCATAGTGAATGTTGTCGTCATTCCGGCTCGGATAGGCGGGCGTGTTGACCAAGGCAAGATTGCCCATAAGCGTTTGGGAGCTGCCTGATGCCGGGTTGAAGATCGTGCCCAGAGGGCTCGGTACGTTCGGCAGAAGCACAGTGTTCACATCGTGCTTCTCGAGAATGGCGCCAGGTAAATCCCACCTGACTCCTCCAGTCAGCGTGAGGCTGCGGCTCAATTGATACGTGTCGTTAACATAGTAGCCCTGAGTCAGGTTATAGGAGGAAGTGTTGCGCGAAGTTGTGATGCTGCTTGAAGTCTGAACGTCTTGCCCGAGCATGAAGTTCGCGAAGATGTCCGTGGTCGGACTACCTTGAATAAAGGTGAAATTGCCGTTTGGCCCTCCGCTTCCGCCGGCCAGATATGCCTGATTGGGTTGAAAGTCTCCGCCGAATTTAATCGCATGTCTTCCGAGGGTCTTGGTAAGGTTCCCGGTGAGGTCGTACTTATCGTAGTTGTAGTACTGGATCACATTGATGATTGAAAGCGGGAACTGATTACCGTAGCCAGATAAAAGAGGTATCGGAACGCTGTCCCAGGTTTCAGTGCTCGCAATTGCGGCAAAGGCCGGACCGAAATTCGCCTGGTTTATTTTCCCCATAAACGGCGGCTGCGAAGTAAACAAGAACCTCAGGTAAGAAGCCCTCACATCCAACACCGTTGTGGAATTGATTGTGAACGTGTCTCCCAGCACAGCTTGATCTGTTGTGCTGAGTACCTGCGGCTGTGGCATGTTGTTGTGATAGTAGTTGGTGCCAAGAGTATTCGTGTTCCAATACGTGTACCGCGCGAAGAGTTGCTGGCGGGGGCTCAAGCCATAGTCGGCGCGGGCGACGACCTGGTTGCTGCTGCCACCAGAGCTTGCATTGGTCGAGTAATTAACGCCGCCATGAGCAACGCCGGGTATGTTGGGCGCTGCCCAGTAGTGGTACACGCTGGCCATATACAAAGCCGTTGGATCGGAGCATACCTTGTTCAGTACCCCATTGCAGGAGATCTGAGTACCCGCTGGAATCGGTGTAGTACTTCCGGGTGGGGTAAAGTTGACTGCGTACGTGATCGGTGGATCGGCGGTAAAGTCTCCCGTCGTTTCTGCCACAGAGGGCACCACAGTTGTATATGGCACGCCGGTTCGGTTAACGAATCCTTCCCAATTGCCGAACAGAAAGAGCTTGTTCTTTTTGAGCGGACCGCCGAGCGCTACTCCGTACTGGTTCTGCGCGACGGGAGGCCGCTTAACATTGGTTCGATTGTTAAAGAAGCTGTTAGCGTCGAGCACAGTATTGCGAAAGTACTCATAGGCAGAACCGTGGATATCGTTTGTTCCTGATTTAGTGGAGAAAAGTATGACGCCGCCATAATATCCGCCCCACTCGGAACTGATGTTGTTGGTCTCCACGCGAAACTCCTGAACGGAGTCTGTCCAGGAATGTAACCCATCCAGTTATTTGTGGGTAGGTTGAGTGGGCCGCCATCAACGTAGACCAGGTTATCGCCAGCGACTCCGCCGCCAATCTGGAAATTGTTCCAGCCTGCTGGGTTCGTATAATTACCGATCGAAGATTGATTATTCAGGGGGTTTCCACTGGTTGCGCCCTGGGGGACCACTCCCGGTGTCAGCGCGGCCAGACCCATCACATTGCGGCCGTTCAGAGGGGCGTCTGCAATCTGCTGTTCCTCAATGACTGTGCTGACCGTTGACGAATCCGACTGCAGTAGCGGCTCAGAGGAGGTCACAGTCACGCTCTCTGAAACTGCGCCGACTGAGAGGTTAAAGTTGATCTGCGCTTGATCCTGACCGTGAAGTTCAATGCCATTCTGCACGGTGGATTTGAAGCCCTGCTTGGTGACGGTCGCGCTATAGATGCCGGGGAGCAGTCCGGCAACGCGATAGAATCCCGATGAATTCGACAGTACCTTCGATTGAAGGTGGGTTTGAGTATTTTCGACAACCACCGACGCTCCGGGGACCGCTGCACCACTAGAGTCTGTAACCGTTCCAGTCATTGTTGCAGTAGTTGTTTGACCGACGGCATCGGCTAAGCCGACTGACAGAGTCAGAATAAGCAGAAGCCACTGACAGTACGCGCGTTTACTCATTTGACCTCCAAATGGAATCGAAACACAGACGTTCTTTTAATGAGCACCTGAAATGTTCTGACTGAAAGATCACGCTTCCGCCCCCTGCACATTCACAGGATTTCTGCTCATCGCCTGTTTTCTGCGGGGGTCTTTCGCACTCCAGAGCCAAATTGGTTTTCGTGTGGGGAACTCACCAGAAGATCACTTTCAGCCGGCGAATAAATGGCTGTCAAGCGAATAACTATGCGACTCAGAGAAAGTTGCCTATACATTATGCGCACGTGTGAAGAGGGGAATTGCCAAGGCAATTCCGATTGTTTGTCGGCTCATCTTCGGCGTGTGTGGTGGACAGGAGAATGAAGCAACTTCCCGCGCCATGAAAGTCACACGTGGTGCCGCTAGTTGCCTTGTTTAGAACGGATGGAGTCTGCGGCAATCATCCAGAGAATCTCTTTGACGAAGATGTTAAATTGGCGCGATCAGATGGTGCCGAATCTAGTCAGTTCAATTGGACGCGGAGACATGCAGAACAGAGCATGAGATTGTCCAACAGTATCCGCGAATGCAGTACAGGAGTTTCATAAGAAATCATGTTAGGGAGATTGGCATTCAGGGAAAGATGCCAGCTTGCAGGAAGGTAAGACATGATTTGTTTTAGCCGAAAAACATCCCCAGATTCTCAGTTCTGGTGCACGGCGACGATGCGTTCTTCCATGGGCACTTCGTCACTGATTTTGACGCTGATTACGGCTTCAAACGGCTCTATGTCGCCATTGGGGGAGACCTTTAAATATGAGAGCAGGCTTTTGAGGGCGTCATTTCTAGAGACAAACTCCGCTGCAGCCTGCGTACCAAAGGTGGTGATTCCAGCCAAGACCAGGACACGCTTTTCAGGACGTATACCCGGAGAAAGAGAAATCAAAGCATAGTCCTCCTTGATTGGGAGGTTCTCTGGAGTAGACAGGAACTGTTTCGGCTCACCGGCTTGCGGCTTATTGTTAATGATGGCGAGTTGGGGCTGTCCGGATTCGTTGGAAATGATTTGAAAGACAAAATTGCGACTGTTCTGAAGCAGCCGGAGCGGCGGATTGGCTAATGGAGATCCAACAAAGATCACATTCTCGCTGCTTGCGTCATCGAATGTGAAGAAGTTGCTCCTCTTTGCGCGAAGACTGCGATGGAACGAATTGAACACACCGTCAAGGGCGTGTACTCCCATCACTTCGCCAACGCCCGAGATTCCCGGAGATGCCGATTCGCCCAACGAAAAGCCGACTGGATAGGTGACGGCTCCCGCCGGGCTCGATCCGGAGCGACCTCTTACTTCACTGAAGACTGCAACTGAATCTGTTTGTGGAGCAAGGAAAGGCATCCAGAATGTTGCAAGGGCTGGGCCAGCCATCTGAGACTGAACGGATTCTCTTTGAGCAATGATCTGAGTCAGGCCGAAATACAGGATGAGAGCGATCACCATCGAACCGAGAACGGCCAATGCAACACGGGTGCGCGGTTTCTGTATGAATCGCCAATGGAGCGGGGAGGGCTGCTGAGGCTGATCGTCGATTCTCGCCAGATGAGGGTGCGGCTCAACCTGCGAAATGATCTCGTCCACAATCGAATCGTGCGCCGGTTCAACCTGTATTTCAAACCGCGGAATATAGGTGCCGACTGGAAGAACGATAAAGGCACGACCCCGCTTCGATTCCTGGTAGTGTTGAGCGAGTTTCTTGCGGACTTCACCCGCGGTCGCACGCACGACGGGATCGGAGTTGGTATCGTAATCTGCATTACGATTGAACAGTTCCACTCCCAGGGCACGTTCTTTGAGGGACGCCAGATTCCCCTTGAGCGTCTGGCGCACTACATAATCCAGAAACTCACAGCAGCGTCGCGACGCTTTGAAGTGATGGCTCTCCAGCAAGCAGGCCAACTCAGCAAGGACGCTGTTCCGATCTTCCACGTACAAGGGGATCGCAGACTCCGGGGTCCCGGGTTCAGGCGTTATTTCTCTCCACGCCGTCGTGGCCATCAGCTACCTCACGGTCTGTCGATTTGTGCTCAAGGATCGAATCGGCATTTTGAGCACGTAGTAGAAAACGGGGATCCGCTTGGGGAACAAGTGCCCGAGGCCATCGGTCGCTCCAGCACCTAAAACTGGTTCGCAGATCTTGGCTATGAAGGTACTGCACCGGTAATGTACGTCGACGATTTCATTGCTGTCAATACCAACGCTCTCTAAGTTCCATAGGCAACTGCTTTTCATCAATTCAAACGAGTTAATACTAAATATCTGAAATGGCTCGCAGTCTCCACGCAAGGTGCCAATATCTGAGATTCATCGAGAGGGGGTACAGTTCCGTAACTCACCTTGTAAAGGGGAAGTTTGGGAACTACGCCTTATATGGCAAGAAGCTTGCTTAGGAGGCGAAATGCAGTTCCAAACTCTTCGTATGGCTGGATGCAGGTTTTGGCAATTGGCTTTGCTGCTGGTGTTCATTGCGGCGATGAAGCCGGGCGTACTGCACTCCCAGACTGTCTACGGCTCCATCTACGGCACTGCTCTAGACGGTTCCGGGGCGGTGGTGGCAAACGCGTCAGTCGACGTCACTAGTCAACAGAAGGGCATTACAGTCGCTGGCAAGACGAACAGCTCAGGCGAATACCGCATCGACCATCTGGTTGCGGATACTTACGACGTGAAGGTCTCAGCGCCTGGCTTCAAGTCATTCACGTTGAAAGGAGTGCAAGTCCACGCTGGAGATTCTCCCCGAGTCGACGCAAGCATGGAGGTCGGTTCGACCTCGGAATCCGTCACAGTGGCTGCAAGCTCAGAGGCTCTACTCAAGACCGAAACACAGGATGTATCGCTGACCATCACTCAGGACACGGTCGCGAACATCCCTTTGCAGGCTCGTGCGGCAAACAACTTGATTCTGTTGAATCCCGGTGCCTCAACTTATTTCGGCCAATGGGGTGTCATCCCAGAGATCGGGGTCGGCGGCGCCTGGTACAACGTTGACGGCCAGCCGCAGGGATCAGAGGACTTCACCCTGGACGGGACCGACAACGAAGATTTGATGTTGGGAACAATCGTGATCAACCCGGCGCCCGATAGCATGTCGTCAGTCAAAGTGATCACCAACAATTACAGCGCAGATATAGGCAAGTCCAATTCCGCAGTTCTTCCGATGGAAACCAAATCCGGAAGCAATTCGTTCCATGGACTGATTTCAGATTTCCGGACCAGCGCTGCCAACCTTGCGATTAATCCATTCAGCGCCATTCAGAGCAACACCAGAAAGATTGCGCCGGCCCTGAACAATCAGATGGAAGGCAATGTCGGAGGGCCGATCCTGAAGAACCGCATGTTCTTCTTCTTTGATTACTACGGCCAGCGCGGCCGTCTCGGCGGTTCGGCCACGACAACTGTTCCTACTGCACACCTGCGCAACACATGCCTTGGAACCGAGACAACCAACATTGGAACTCCGGGTTGCGACTTCAGCGAATATGCGCTTCCCGCTTCCTCTGGAGGCTTTGGTTCGCACGTTTATCAACCCGACCACGCCACTCAATATCCCGGCGATGTGATTCCGACCGCGCAGTTGTCGCAACCGGTACTCAATCTGCTCAAGCTTGTTCCAGGGCCGAATGTGGCTATTGGCCCGTCGACTCTGACCAGCAACAATTACAGCGTCAGCGCCAACGGTATTGCAAATACTGGTCAATACACTGCCAGAGTGGACAACCAGCTCACGTCCACCGCGCATGTATTTGGCAGGTATACGTACTTCCGCGATCAGGTATCGGGCGGATCGGCGTTTGGCAACTCCGGAGCGCAGGGTCCCAACGTTGTGAGTGTCGGCGGAATATCAAACGGGCATAACCAAAGCTGGGCGCTAGGCCTGGATGATGCCTTGAAACCCAGCTTGCTCACCGATGTTCGTCTCGGTTATTTCAGGTACCGCGTCCAGAGCGTCAAATTTGACCAGGATAAGAACACTGCCACCGACCTGGGCATGCCTGGTCTAAATACGTCCACTCTGGCACTGACCGGCGGTTCACCGGGATGGCAGATCTCCGGCGGTCCCACGATGAACTTCGGCACTGGACTGGCCGTGAATACCTGCAACTGCCCGCTGCAGGAATTGGAGGAGCAATTCCAGGTCGTCAACAACTGGACCAAGATTGCCGGCTCACATACGTTTAGATTCGGCGTAGATCTTCGTTACGGCCGTCAATTTCGCGCAGACAGCGGTAGCAACCGCACCGGCAATCTGTCCTTCACAGCAGGCCCAACCTCGAACGGCGGCACGACGGGTGGGTTGGGAATCGCCACTTTCCTGACCGGACAGGTATCGAGTTTTGTGCGCACTGCTGCGGTTACCGGCGACAATGCCAAGGAGTTCCAGAAGCGAGATTTCTTTTATGGGCAGGACACATGGCGCGTAAATCAGAAACTGACATTGAATCTGGGCCTGCGCTGGGACCTAATCTTCCCGGAAAGGGTCAATGGTCCGAGTCACGGCTCCGCGCTCGACTTGAAAACCGGCAATCTGGT
>Ga0075522_10000743_pt1 | contig 23985 bp, 24 predicted proteins | sample NGEPerA_FD_74796 | JGI IMG/M metagenome (GOLD analysis project Ga0075522, IMG submission 74796) | Arctic peat soil microbial communities from the Barrow Environmental Observatory site, Barrow, Alaska, USA - NGEE PermafrostL2-A | ecosystem: Environmental > Terrestrial > Soil > Wetlands > Peat ...
GCGTTTCAATATTCGATATCGACGAGCTGCTGACGCGAGTGCGCTCAGTTGTGGATAAGGCAGTACTCGCCGTGCAAAGCGTGTTCATCTTCACCGTGTTTGCGGGACTCACCGTGCTGCTCGCCGCCGTGCAGTCGAGCCGCGATGAACGGCGTTTCGAAAGTGCAATGCTACGCACGCTGGGCGCGAGCCGCAGCGTTGTGCTGCAGGGCGTGCTTGCTGAATTTACGGTTTTGGGCTTGCTGTCCGGTTTGCTCGCGTCCGGCGGTGCATCGATCGCAGGTTACTACGTCGCCACGCGCGTGCTTGAGCTGCCCTACGGCTTTGACCTATCCGTGTGGGCTTGGGGTCTCATGGGAGGCGCACTTCTAGTTGTCTTGAGCGGCTGGCTTGCGACGCGCTCCGTGGTCAATCAGCCGCCGCTGACGACCCTGCGCGCTAACGCTTGACAACGTCTAACGCTGAATGCCGATCGTAATCCAGGCGTCGGGTTCGGGTTCGCCGCTCCAGGTCAGCCCCTCAATCGTGAACTGATAATTACCTGGGCCGAGCGCGGAGCTGTTAATTGCCAGATGTACGTGCCCGTTGGAGTCCTTCATGATGTTGTGGAGCACCGCGACCCGACCTTGATCGATGCGGTCGATCGTGACGCGAAACGCCCGGTACGGCGAGTGGGTCATATCGATGCGCAGGTCGACGAGTTGAGCCGGCCCGCCGCCGATCGTGATGGCGGGCGTATCGGAGCCACCCACTCGGCTTGGCAACAATCGAATTGAACGCGTGGCCGAGGCCGCCTCGAGCGGTTGCTCGCGCGCTAGCGTTCTGAGTTTGGCGATGGTGGTGTTCTTATCGGCGCTGCCGCTTGCGACAATCGCGAGTACCACCGCCAACAGCACAGCGAGCGCGCCGAGGCTGATCAGGACCTGCGGTTTCCCCCATGCTCTTTTGGGCGCCTCGCGCCAGGGTTCGGGTTTACCGCTTGCCTCGAGGAGCCGTAAACCTGCGTTGACGCGCTCGGGTAGCCCAATCGCATCGAGCAGCTCAGGCTGTTCGCGGCAGAAGCGTTCGAAGTCGGTGGCCCCTTTGATCGGCAGCGTGCCCGACAGGTATCGTTCAACGACCTGATTGCGCGCGATGAAATCACGATCCATGTGCGCTGCGGCGGCGGGCGCAAAGTTCGCCGCGGTCGCAGGTGCGGCAGCGGAGTCGGGTTCGCCAGGGCGAACCGCAGGAGCTGTTTTCGGCACGTCCATGGTGTCCGGGGCGGTGCGAAGTGCGGCTTCGTTCATGGGATTCTGCCGAAGTCAGAGTTCATCCGCTTGGCCCATTGTTGGTGACGAGCGTATCTTGCAGAGTCGTCGATCGGCGACGCGCGGACTGGCTCACAGATCGGACGCACAGAAGGGGCGCTGGCGCGCGGCGGCGCTCATTTCGCAGCCCGCTGTGCGCCGCGATGTTGCAGTGCACTATTTTATGTCAGCTGCGAGGACTGCACGGCGCGCACATGGTCAAATCGATGAATAAGGGATTGTCATGCTGATCGTTACAAGAGTCGCAAGGCGCTTCGGGGTGGCAGCGATGGCTCTTGTGGGCGTCTGCAACGCCGGCCCCGCCGCTCGCGACGAGACCGCGATTACCATTTACAGCTCCGCTGCGCCGGGCGCGCTTGCGGCGGATGTGTACCGGCCCGTCGCCGGCCGCGGGGTGGTGGGTCCGGCCGAAGTGCCAGGCTATGCGTTGGTGCGGCAGGATCGCAGCATGCAGGTCGCAACGGGCCGCTCCACGGTGAGATTTACCGACGTCGCGGCGCTCATTGATCCCACCACCGTTACCTTCAACTCATTGACGGATCCGCGCACACGGGTCCTGGGGCAGAATTTCCAGTTCGACCTGGTTAGTACCGAGAAATTGCTCCTCAAATATATCGACCGAACCATAACCGTCGAGCGAACCGAGGGCCAGCAGGCCGTTACGACAAGTGGCACGCTGCTCTCTGCCGTCAATGGGATCGTGCTGCGGGCGAACGACGGTACGATTCAGGCCTTGAATGGCTACTCGGCTATACGCTTTCCGGAGCTGCCCGGCGGGCTAAACACGAAGCCCACGCTTGTCTGGGACCTCGATGCCCCGCGCGGCGGAGAGCAGCGCGCGCGCATCACTTATCAGACTGCCGGCATAACCTGGTGGGCGGACTACAACCTTCTCTTCAATGAAGGCAAGGACGCCAATAGCGGCCTTTTGGATCTTGCCGCATGGGTCAGCATCATTAATGAATCGGGCGCAACGTACACCGACGCACGCTTAAAGCTCATCGCGGGCGATGTCCATCGGGCGCAGAATCAGACAGCCGTAGTCTCGGCGATGCGCAAGTTCGACGCCGTGGCGGCACCCGCGGCGGCGCAGGGGTTCGAAGAGAAATCCTTCTTCGAATTTCATCTGTACACGCTTGGCCGCCCTACGACTCTTCCTGATAACTCGACCCAGCAGCTCGAGCTCTTTGAACAAGTCAGACAGATACCTGTCAAAAAAATCCTCCTGTATTACGGCGCGCAGCCGGCCTACTCCTACGGCAATCCGATCACCGACCGGAACGCGGGCACAGTGTCGAACAAGAAGGTGGATGTGTATCTCGAGTTCCGCAATGACAAGCAGCACGGCCTGGGTACGCCACTGCCGGCGGGGCGCATTCGCGTCTCGAAGCTCGACGCGGCGGACGGGGCGCCGGAGTTCATTGGCGAGGATCAGATCGATCACACTCCCAAGGACGAGAACGTCCGTATCAAACTGGGTGCGGCGTTCGACGTCGTTGGCGAGCGGCGCCAAGTCGAATTTACGGTCGACAGCAAAGCGCGCTCAATGGAGGAGGAAATCGAGATCAAGCTGCGTAACCATAAGGAACAAGCGGTTGAAGTGCTGGTCAAAGAGAGCCTGTACCGCGGCAGCAGCTGGAAGATCCTTTCGAACACGCAACCGTTCATGGCCGATGACGCCCACAACATTCATTTTCCGGTGACGATTGCCAAAGATGGCGAGAGCGTCGTGCGCTACCGGGTGCGCTACACCTGGTAGGGATTGCTCGGTAGATATGCTTACTAATGGGGAGACTTTTTCGATGCGCAACGCTCTAGCGGCTCTCGTCCTGACATTTGCTGCCCCGCTTGGCATGGCCGCGACCTCGGCGCCGGTTGATCCTGCGCTCCTGGCCGCCATCGCAAGCAATCAGCGCACGCCCGCGTTCGTGGCGCGCGACGTTGCACGCCATCCTGCCGAGGAGCTCACTTTTTTCGGCCTGAGAGCCGATGAGAATGTGGTTGAACTATGGCCAGGCGGCGGCTATTGGACGGAAATCCTCGCGCCTTACCTTGCTGCCCGCGGTCATTACACGGTCGCGCTGCCAGTGCCTGGCAACGCCGAGGAAGACACCACGGTTGCGCACTGGCGTGCGCGAATCGCGCCGCAGGCGCAGCGCTTCGGCACGATCCACGAGAGTACCCTTGGCGGCGGCCATTTCGACATCGCCCCGCCAGGCTCGGCAGATTTGGTTCTCACCTTTCGCAATCTGCACAATTGGATGGAGGCCGGCTATGCATCCGAGGCTCTGGCTGGTTGCTTGCGTGCATTGAAGCCGGGCGGTGTGCTTGGAATTGAGGCCCATCGCGGCAGGAACGATAAGCCGCAGGATCCCAAGGCAAAGAGCGGTTATGTGCGCGAGGACTATGCCATTGCGCTCGCAAAGAAGGCGGGCTTCGAGTTCGTGGGCTCATCGGAAATAGATGCGAACCCGAAAGACACGAAAGACTGGCCCGATGGCGTGTGGACATTGCCGCCGACGCTGACGCTGGGTAACAAGGACCGCGCCAAGTACGTCGCAATTGGTGAGGCCGACAACTTCGTGCTGAAGTTCAGGAAGCCCAAGACCTGATCGACCGGCAAGCCGACGCAGTGAGTGCTCGACCGTGCGCGCCCGCGGCGATGTTTCCCGCGGCTCTTAAGGCGCTGCTGCGCAGAACGACTGCGAGCAGCGCCGGGTCGGCAAGCTCCCGCCTATATTCCCGCTTCCCCAAGCAGAGCTATCAGTTGGCGCAGCCCGACGGTTAGGCTTGGATGGTTGGCCTCGAATCCAACGGCGAGCGCCTCCAGGTGCTCGGGGTGCAATGTCGATTGCGCCTCGCCGGGCGAGGTTCCGAGGCTTTCCGCGCCGGTCAAAACCTCGCGCATGCGTTGATGTGTCTGTGCATCGAGCGTCGACGCCCGGCCGAGCTCCTGGTGCAGCGCCGCCAGCGTTCTTTGCAGGTGTTCCGGATTCATCGGGCGATGTTACTACGGGTCAGTCCAAGTAGCATTTTACTCACCGCGCGGGGCTTAATAGTGCTCGCACGGCGGCCGTTATTTGCGAGTGCCAGACGGCAAGCCTGCATTGCAGGTCATGCTTGCCGTGACCCCTTGAGGAAGTACTCCACCTTATCGCGGTAGGTGCGCGACATCTTCAGCTCCTGAGCGCCCTCAAGAGTTAAAAAATATTCGCCGTTCATGTGCGCGCGCAGACTCTTGACGCGTCGCAGATTAACGATGGTGGAGCGATGCACGCGCTGAAAGAGGCGCGGATCAAGAATGTCCTCGAGCTCTTTCATGGTGCCGCGCAAAATGTGTGTTTGGCCGCTTGCGTGAATGCACATGTAGTCCCCGGCCGCATCGATCCATTCGATCGATGCGATCGGAACGCGTACGATCTCTCGGCCTTGACGGATCGGAAGGATGTCCGCGTGCGCAGGCTCAAGCGCCGCACGACCCCGTTCCAGGAGCTCATCGAGCGCAACTTCGCCACAGCCGCTGATTTCCGCGATCAGGCCGACCAGTCGATCGCGCTGTTCTGCGGCGCCGCGCACACGCAGGTGTGCCCGCACCTTCTCAAGGGTCGCATCGAAGCGATCATCGTCAATGGGCTTCAATAGGTAGTCCGCCGCGCGCGCCTCGAAGGCGCGAATGGCGTATTGATCGTAGGCCGTGACAAACACGACCAGCGGCAGGGACTCGCTTGGAATCTGCGCGAGCAGATCAAATCCGGAAAGACCTGGCATCTGGATATCGAGAAACAAAAGATCGGGCCGGTGCGCCCGGATCGCAGGCAGCGCGTCGCGCGCGCTTCCACACTGCGCGACGATTTCGAAATCCGGTGCCCGGCTCAATCGCAGCTCAAGGCCACGCCGTGCGAGCGCCTCGTCATCGACTATCACCGTGCGCACTTTCGAGCTCATTCTTGGTGGGTCTCCAGCGGCAATGCTATCTCCACACGCATGCCGGGATGCGAATTCAGGACTGCAAACCGGTGGCCGATCCCGTAGAGGACCGCCAGCCGCTCGCGAGTATTGCGCAGCCCCACGCCCCGGCCATCGACGGGCAGCGCCCCCTCGCGCATTCCTGGACCGTCGTCAATCACGGCAAGCTCAAGCATGCTCTCGCGGATGCGCCCCTCGATGCGGATGAAACCGCCGTCTTCACGCTGCGAGATCGCGTGCTTCACCGCGTTCTCTATCAGCGGCTGCAGCAGTAGACTCGGCAGCAAAGCATCAAGAGCCGAATCTTCGATCGCGTACTCAAGGCGCAGCCGCTCGCCAAAACGCAGCCGCTCAGTGTTGAGGTACAAGTCGAGCAGCTCCATCTCTTTGCGCAACGTCACCTTCTTCATCGGGTCCTGATCCAGCGTCGAGCGCAGAAATTCCGACAGCCGCGCGACCGCGTGGTTGGCGGTGCGGTTCTGATTGTCGAGAATGAGGGTGGAGATTGCGTTCAGCGTATTGAACAGGAAATGCGGGTTCAATTGGTAACGCAACATCTTCAGCTGCGCCTCCTGTGCGAGCGCGGTGGCCTTGAGCACCGTTTCGCGCTGCTTTTGCAGCGACTCATAATATTTGATTCCAAAGTACAGAGCGCTCCAGCACAGCAGCAGATACGTGGTTGATAACGAGCCCTCCAGAAGTTCAAATAGAGTTTTGAACTGCCAGCTGGGTTCGACGAGATATTTGTAGGCGAGGTTGATGACGACACGCAGCGCCAGCGCGGTGACGTAGCAGGACAACAGCACACCCAAAATCGTCGTGCGTAGCGGGCGGCCCCAGAGTCTGCGATAGATGGGGCGCAGCGGCATCGACAGGACGAAGCCCGACACGGCGGCGACAGCGATCACCTGCTGATACTCGACCGGTTGCGCCTGCAGCAGCGCACCGAAGTATTGGCTGATGGCATACGCTCCCCAGCCCGCGGCGTGCAGACTCCAAAATAGCGCGTTCCGATTCGAACGCAATTGATCGAGGGTCAGCATCTGCTGCAGCGGCGCCGAAGATAAAGTCGCGGAAAGTGTTCCCACAGTATCCAAGCTTAGGATACAAGTCGAAGCCCGCCGCGGGTTTGCGCGTGCGCCGGCCGCACGATCCGCTCGCTTCGTCGCGATCAGCCAGGCCTGCGCAGTGCGGATTTTGCCGGCTTGGCAACGCCCGCCGGGGCCGTCAGGGATTCAAGCGGCAACGGCCGGTCAAGCACAAAACCCTGCGCCAGATCGCAGCCGACGGCGGTCAGCCACTGCAGTGCCGCCTGCGACTCGACGTGTTTTGCAACGCAGTGGATGCCAAGCACTTTGCAGGCTTGCGCGATCGCGACCACGAGCGCTTGCGAGAGTTTGTCCTGCAGCGCGGCGGAGGTGAGCCGCGCATCGATCTTGACGAGGCGCATGGCTTTGGAGCGCAGGAACGGCACGGCGCGCGTATCGAGCGAGAAATCATCGAGGACCACGAAGCAGCCGATCCTCTCGCACTCGGCGATGAAGCGTTCGACGTGGGTTGGAATTTGATTGCAAGCAAGCTCGCTGATCTCAAAGCCAATGCATTGCGCGGCGACTCCGGTACGCGCTAGATCTGCAGGCAGACGGTGCAGAAATTGCGCATCTTCAAGAGCGCCCATCGAAAGATTGATAGAGAAGCTCGCAGGCTCCGCGTCCCAGACGATTGGATTTTCCCCAAGCCACGTCAAAAGCCGTCGCAACACGAGAGCATCGAGTACCGCGCCAGCAGGGCCGCGCGCCGCCGGCGCCACGAATGCGGACGGCACGTGGGCTCGCGCGACTTCGCGGCGCGAGCGCGCGAGCACCTCGTAGCGTCGCGTGCGGCCGCCGGAGCGCAATTGCGTCAACTGCTGTACGTCGAGGATCAGGTCTGCGACCTGCTCCTGGTCATTCATGGGTGTTGCGCGGGCGTACACGGGCTGCGCTGGCGCGAGCGGCGGCGCGCCCGCGACCGGCTCAAATTCGAGTACATCATCAATCGTTTGCGGCGTGAGCACTGGCAATGCGGCGTCGGCAATTGCGGGCCGCAGCACCGGCAAAGATCCCGACATGAGCGCCAGCTCTGAGCCGGAGAAAGACGTGCCCGCCAGCGCGCCGATCTGTGCGACGGGCCCGGTCGTGCCGCTGCCACCTGCCTTAACGCGCAACAGCACGGCGATTTTTTGCAGCACCGCGCGCAGCGGGGTCGTAACCGCCCGCAATGGCGCCTCACCCTTCAGGGATTTGGGATCGGCCAGCACCATGGCCAGCCCCACAAGGTCGCCCTTTGGGGCGCGCACCGCTAAAAACATCGCGCTTCTACCGTCATCGAGCGCACGAGTGTGAATGGCGCGGTTATCGGCGCCGCGCAACGTCTCGACGGCATCGAATACGACGCTATGTTCGTCCGGTCCGAGTGCCCCCTCACTCAGCCACAGTAAATCACCCTGATCGTTAAAGATCGAAAGGGAATGCACCCGCATCGGCGGCAGGGCGGCGCGCAGTTGCAATCCCAATGTTTCGGCCGTGACGGTTTCATCGGTCGATTTTTTCGGCGCTGCTTTGCCGCTTGGGGGTGACAAGAATACTGCCCGTTGGGGTGGTTGGGACCCCAGCATGGCAGGCCGGTTCGGCGCGGAGCGTGACTGCGCTCGCGTTCTGTAGCCAAACTGCGACTTCCGACAAGTTCTGTAAAATCCTAAAGGCCGAGGAAATCGCCCTTACCGATTTCAACGCCGTTGTGCCGCAGAATCGCGTAGGTCGCAACGACGTGAAAATAGAAATTCGGCAAAGCCCAGGTCTGCAAATACGGCAGGCCTTGCATCTCGAGCGTGCGCTCGCGCAGCGGAATCTTGATGACGCGATCCTCGCCGCCGTCGAATGCGCTCGGCGAAAGGGTCTTCAAATAGTCGATCGTCCGTGTGATGCGCGTGCGCAATTCCTCAAGTGTCGACTCGTTGTCTTCGAAGCGCGGCGCTTCCTGGCCGGCAAGGCGCGCACAGCCGTTTTTTGCCGCGTCGCAGGCGATCTGAATCTGCCGCGACAACGGAAACATATCCGGCGCAAGCCGCGCATTAACGAGCACGCTGGGCTCGAATTTCTTGGTGGTGGCGTGCGCAAGTCCCTTCTCGAGGAGCGTCGCCAAGTGCGTAAGAGTGGGTACGAAGATGTCGACCGACATCGCGTGCAGGGTGATTTTCATTGCGATCTGTCCTTGGCGCCGAACCGGCGAGCGCGCGATTCTACCCGAAGCACTATCCAATAGTGCCTCACTAGTGAAACAATGACGGTACCGAACCGCCGCATTGGTAGTATTATGAATGAATTGTGGGCGCCCGCGCAGCTTGCTGTGCTTGCGAAGGTGGTCGATCTGAATGGCTTCTCGGCAGCGGCACGCAGTCTTGGAGTGCCGAAGGCGGCAGTGAGCAGGGCTGTGGCGGATCTTGAGAAGGCGCTTGGAGTGCGGGTGCTCGAGCGCACGACGCGACGCGTCGCGCTCACGGGCGCCGGCAGGCTTATCTATCCATCCTGTAAACGCGTGGTAGTGGAAGCGGATGGGGCCCGCGATCTCATCGCACGGATGCACGCAGCCGCTGGCGGAGCGCTGCGTGTCGCGGCCGAGCCCACCTTCGGGCGGGCACTTTTGACGCCTCTCGTGCCGCGCTTTCTCGAAAGCTTCCCCAGCGTTCCACTCGAGCTCGTGCTGCAGTCCATCGACTTGGAGCACTCATGGGACGTTGCGATTCGAGCAGGGTTGCCTGAGAAGGCGACGCTTTCGCATCGGCTGCTCGGTGCGCCACCGGCGGTGCTGTGCGCAACGCCGGCTTATCTGCAGCGGCGCGGCACGCCGGCACGCCCCGAGGATTTACGTAACCACGACCTTTTGACGCCCGCTACGGATTCGGCGGAGTTTCGACTGCAGTTGTCGCGCGGCTCGCAGCGCGCAGAAGTCCGCGTGGCAGCCAAACTGACGGTAAGCGACCCTGCCGTACTGCACGGCGCGTGTGCGGCGGGACTCGGGGTTGCGCTGTTGCCTGAATTTCTCTGCCGGCAAGGCCTTGCAACGGGTCGGCTCAAGCTTGTGCTACCCGATTGGACCCTGCCGCCGGCCGCCGAGTTATATGCCGTTTACGCATCGACGCTCGAAGCGGATACGCGCGTGCAGAGCTTTGTGGATTTTCTTGCTGCGAATATCGTTCCGGCCCTCGCGCTGCCGCGTGCGTCTGGGGCATCCTCCACGCATCTTTCACAGTGAGCAGGCTCGATGTATCGCGCACCCATTCGGGAACTTCGTTTCGTACTTGATGAACTCCTTGCAGTCGGCTTCCTAAGCAGCTACGCGGAGCTGAGCGAGTACTCGTCTGAGGTGAGTGAGTCTATTCTGGGCGAAGCTGGCCGCTTCGCCGAAGAGGTTTTAGAGCCGCTCAATCAAAGCGGCGATCGTGAGGGTGCGCGCTGGACGCCCGAAGGCGTCGTGACGCCCAAGGGGTTTCCCGCCGCGTACCAGGCATTCGTTGCGGCGGGCTGGCCGCAGCTTGGAGCCGATCCGGCGTATGGCGGCCAGCGTGTGCCGCAGGTTTTAAGTACGGCGGTGCGCGAGCTTTGGGGCGCCGCCAATCTGTCGTTCAAACTATGCCCGATGCTCACGCAGGGGGCGATCGAAGCGCTTAAGCTGTGCGGTTCGGCTGAGCAGAAAGAGCGTTTTCTACCGAAGATGGTGAGCGGGCAGTGGACCGGTACCATGGATCTCACGGAGCCGCAGGCAGGCTCCGATCTGGCGCAAATCCGCACGCGCGCTGTCCCCGACGGCAACCAATATCGTCTCTTTGGTCAGAAGATCTTCATCACCTGGGGTGATCACGACTGCGCCGAAAACATCATTCATATGGTGCTGGCGCGCGTCGAGGGAGCGCCTGCCGGAGTGAAGGGAGTATCGCTCTTCATAGTGCCCAAAATCCTTGTCAATGCCGACGGCTCGCTTGGTGCGCCAAACGAGCTGCGCTGCGTGTCAATCGAACATAAGCTCGGAATTCACGCCAGTCCCACCTGCATGCTGGCCTTTGGCGGTAGTCAGGGCGCGCTTGGCTATCTTATTGGCAGCGCCAACCGTGGCCTCGAATACATGTTCATCATGATGAACGCGGCGCGCTTGTCGGTCGGTGTTGAAGGCTATGCGGTTGCGGAGCGCGCCTTTCAGCGTGCCCTCGATTGGGCGAGAAACCGTGTGCAGGGAAAGCCGGCCGCCGCTCCGATCGGTGCGCCGATTGTCTATCACCCCGACGTCAAACGCATGCTGCTGACAATGAAATCGGGCATCGCCGCAATGCGGGCTCTCGCCCTATACGCCTCACTGCAACTTGACATCGCCGAGCACGAACCGGACGCGCAGCGGCGTCAGCATGCCCAGACACGGGCCGATCTTCTGATCCCAATCGTCAAGGGCTGGTGTACCGAGTTTGGCAATGAACTTGGCGCGATCGGCGTTCAGATCCACGGCGGCATGGGGTTCATCGAAGAAACCGGTGCGGCGCAGTACGTGCGCGACCTGCGCATCACTACAATTTACGAGGGTACGACCGGAATCCAGGCCAATGATCTTATCGGACGCAAGATTGGCCGTGACCGGGGCGCCGCGATGGCAACGCTGCTCGTGCAGATGCGTGCCGAGCTTGACCAACTCGAGGGCAGCGACGCGGTGATGCGTGTCGTCAAACACGCCAGCATTGAAGCGGTCGAGCGCCTGCGCGAAGCAACGGACTCATTGCTGGAGGCATTTGCGGCAGGGCAGGAGCGCGCACTTGCCGTTGGCGTGCCTTACCTCAATCTGTGCGGCTTCGTCCTCGGTGGCTGGCTGATGGCGAAGTCTGCGGCGATTGCGGATCTAAAGCGCGCCGCCAGCGAGCGCGAGTTCTACGCGGCGAAGCTCGCCAGCACGCGCTTCTATGCTCAACAGATACTGCCGCGGGCTCTGGCGCTGGCGCGCATTGTGCAAAGCGGCGCCGGTTCGGTAACGGATTCCGACGCGGCGCTCATCTGACACGCCGTGCCCGGATTGCGGGCACCGCGGTCAAGTACCGGGCGCGGGCATATCATGCTGCGAGCCGCAGGGTATCGTTCTTATCTATCGGGGAACGGGTATCCTTTGCCGCAAGGACCTTTTTGGGCATGACGCCATGAGCGCAAACTTCATCGCTGTGACGGGACTGCCGCGAGCCGGTTCAACGTTGCTGTGCCAGCTGCTTGCCCAACATCCTGACATTCATTGCGAAGGGCACAGCTCACCGCTTTGCAATACGCTGCTCGGTATTCGACGCATGATCAGCGACGACAGCTTCTTTCTGTCCCAGTTCGACAGCTCATTCGAGGCAAGCTACGCGCACCTCGTCAATGCCGAATGCGCCGGCGCTTTTTATGTGTGACGCGCGCGCCGCCGCGGCAAGCGCAGCTTCAGCGTTGGCGGCTCGTTCAGGGATTGCAGGAAAATGCGCCGCGCCTCGGGCGAAAGTGCGCTCCAGTCAACTTTGTCTATCTGCGTGCGGCGCAGCTGCCCGTCGCTGATACGCGCCCGAGCTGCGCTGCCGCGCGGCTCGCGCGCCGGCAGACGTCGCGTCTTCCCGGTACGCAGTACGTCGGCGACCGCGCGCGCAACGTCCGGATCGCGCGTTAGCTCACTGTGCGCAGCGGAGGTGAAATAAGTCCGTGCCCCTGGCAGTAAGGCATTGGCTGTCGGCACGGTGCCATCTCCGTTGCGCGTGATCGTGTAGACGAAGTCATCGCGCCGAAGCTCGATGGCGGTGACGGTTTCTTGATTGACACCTGCAACGATGACGAAGCGCTCATCTGCAGGCGCAAGCGTCGATGCGAACGAGCGCGCCTTCAAGAGGAGATCAGCACACGGACGCGGTCCGCTCTGGGGCCACTGGGCAAGGTCAAATAAGTCGACGCCGGCGCTATGGCCTTGCGCGGGCAGGAGCTGATAGAGGCTCGGGAAGGAGTTGAACACTTTTTCGGCGAGCCACTCGGCGGAGTGCTCGTGGTTCAGGCGCGCAATCTTGCGCACTACCGCATAAGTACCGCGCAGCGCCTGCACCGGTGCGTAGGAACCAAAGTTTGGCGTACCCAGCAGGATCACGCGCTCGACGCGGTCCGTGCGCGCGAGCGCGGCGCGGCTGATAAGACCACCCATGCTATGGGCGACCAGCATTAGCCGTTTTGCAGGCTCAAGGCTCAAGCGCTCCGCCAGCGCATCTGCCAGCACATCGATTCCGAGGCGCCAGTCGTAGTCATGAAAGAGGGGATCAAACCCAGCGGCCCGCAGGTACAGCTTCAATCTCAAGTACGTGTACAAGACCACACCGAGTGCGACGACGCCATCGCCGGGCGCGGGCTTCAGATACCGCAGCCGCCCCGCGGCTATATCGATGGGATCGAGCCAGAGAATGTCGTGCGGCAGCGGCGCGCGACGCGCCAGGCCGAGCTGCGATCCCATAATGCCCGGCACAATGAACACTCGCGGCGCATCGCTCGGTATCGGCGTGCGTGCGGCACGCGCAAGTCTTGCAAGCTCGTGATATTCACTTTCGCCGAAGTAGCTTACGAGTTCGCGCCGATGTACGCCCGTGGCGAGCAGCTGTTCGACATCCGCGTCGCTCCATGACAGTCGGTCATAGGGCGAGATGTGGTCCGCCAACACGTCAGATTTGATCAATAAAGCGTGCTCACGCGGCGCGGCGCGGGGGCGCACGCGCGCCGCTCAGAATTATGCGAAAGTCGCACCCCATGCGACGCAGTACCGACTCTCATGCTCCGTTGGCGCTCGCCGCACTCTTTGTCGGCGCCTGTGCAATCGGCAGTTCGGGGATCTTTGTGCGTCTGTCTGAGACGGGGCCTACTGCGACGGGTTTTTGGCGTGGTGCATTGGCGTTGCCGCTGCTCGCCATCTGGGCGTGGGCAGAGCCGCAGCGTGGCCAAGTGCGCTGGTACGGATGGATCACAGATGCGCGGATTTTGTGGGCCGGAGTGTTCTTTGCCGGCGACCTTGCGCTCTGGCATTGGTCGCTGCTCCTGACCCCGGTCACCATCTCGACGCTTGAGGCGAACCTTGCTGCGGTCTTCGTGGTGTTGTTCACTTGGCTGCTGTGGCGCAGACGCCCGCGACCGCTGTTCATGCTTGCGCTTGCTATCACCTTCATTGGCGTGCTCTTGATCGTGAGTCCGAAGCTTGGCCAGGGGCACGGCGCGCTGCTCGGCGACCTGCTGGGTCTTGGCACGGCCGCCTTCTATGCAGGTTACATGATAGTCATCGCGCGCATAGGAACGACCTACGGGACCGGCGCGCTCATGCTGCGCACCACTCTCATATTCACAGTGCTTCTGGCACCTCTCATGATCGGTCAGAAAATCCTTCCGCACACGGCTCACGGCTGGGTATTGCTCATTGGGCTTGCGGTAATCGCGCAGGTTGTTGGTCAAGGATTGATTGCCTACGCGCTTGCGCGCCTCAGGGCAACTTTCAGTTCTCTGGGACTTTCGGTGCAGCCGCTTTCGGCGGCGTTCTATGCCGCGTGGCTCCTCGGCGAACGGCTCGCGCCCGTACAGATCGCAGGCGGCGCCATCGTGCTCGGCGCTATCGTGCTGGCGCGCCTCGCGAAGGACTAATGCACTCGGGCCGCGATCTCATCACAGAACGCCTCGATTGCGGCATGGCGCGCGGTTGTTTTGCGCCACACGCCGCCGATAGTGCGCACCGGCGCGGGCGGCGTGAATGGGCGTACCACGACACCGCGCGCATGCCGGTAGGCGCCCTGGGTTGCAAGTTCAGGTAGCAGCGTCACGCCGGCGCCGGTTGCGACCATTTGCCGCAGGGTCTCAAGACTTGTCGCCCGAAAGTCCTGCTTTTCGTGCACGCCTACCTGCCCACAGACCTCCAGCGCCTGATCGCGTAGGCAATGCCCATCCTCGAGCAGGAGCAGCGTCTCATCGCGCAACTCCTCAACACGGATGCTCTTTTGCTTCGCAAGCACGTGCGTCGCAGGCACCGCGACCATGAACGGCTCATCATACAAATCGCGCGCTTCGAGCCCGTCAAGATCGACCGGCAGCGCGAGTATCCCCAGATCAATCTCACCGGCGCCCAGCCTTGTCAGCATCGCGGCCGTCGGGTACTCGTAGAGCCGCAGATCAAGCCGCGGCAGAGCTTTTCTAATGTCGCGTGCCACACGCGGCAGAAGATAGGGACCAATGGTGGGCAGCATGGCGATACGCAGCACTCCTGCAAGCGGATCTCGATGTGCGCGCGCTAGCGTCACGACTTCATCGCTCGCCTCGAGAATGCGCCGCGCGCGAGCGACGATTGCTTCCCCGGCTGCCGTCAGCGCTACCCGCTTGGGCTGGCGTTCGATGAGTTGCACCCCCAGATAGTCCTCGAGTTTCTTCAGCTGCGTCGATAGCGTCGGCTGGCTCACAAAACAGCGCTCCGCGGCACGGCCGAAATGGCGCGTGTCGGCAACGGCCACCAAGTAGCGCAGATCCTTCAGTTTCAGCTCGGCCATACGGCTAGATTCGATTGAGCATATCTATTGATCTTATCATATTAATCAATTAGACGAATCGCTCCTGCGATCGCATGATGCATGCCGTTACCTCAAAAGGCGCCTCACGGTGCCGCGCTTATGGAGACGGAGACATGTTGAGCATTGGTCAAAAATTTCCTGCTTATGCCCTGACCGGCGTCGTATCGAACGACCTCGCGAAGGGTTTCCAGCTTTTCACGAACGACAGCTTTTCGGGCAAGTGGCAGGTCGTATTCTTCTGGCCGAAGGACTTCACCTTCGTCTGCCCGACCGAGATTGCCGCATTCGGCAAGCTCGATAAGGAATTCAAAGCACGTGATGCGCAGCTTCTTGGTGTCAGTATCGACAGCGAATTCGTGCACCTTGCCTGGCGCAAGGAGAAAGAGGAACTGCGCAACCTGCCATTCCCAATGCTCTCGGATATCAAGCGCGACCTGTCGTCGGCGTTGGGTGTGCTTGATCCGGAAGCTGGCGTCGCGCAGCGCGCGACCTACATCGTCGATCCGCAGGGCGTGATTCGATTTGTCTACGTCACCGACCTCAATGTCGGCAGAAGCCCGGATGAGGTGCTGCGTGTTCTTGACGCATTGCAGACGGATGAGCTTTGCCCCTGCAACTGGCAGCAGGGCGATGCCACGCTGAAGGCGGCTTGATCATGACGCTCGACAACATTCGAGAATCGCTGCCCGACTATGCGCGCGATCTGAAACTCAACCTTGGAACGGTATTGACCCCGGCCGGAGCGCCGGGGTTGTCCGAGCGTCAGATCTGGGCAGTGGCTCTCGCCTCTGCCGCCGCTTCCCGCAATAGCGCCTTTACGCATCAGATTGAAGCGCTCGCAACGGTGCACCTTGACGCAGCACATGTGCATGCGGCACACGCCGCCGCTGCCATTATGGGCATGAACAATGTGTATTACCGCTTTTTGCATCTGGTTGAGGACGAGGAATACCAACAGTTACCGGCGCGGTTGCGCATGAACGTGATCGGTAACCCGGGCATCGACAAGATCGACTTCGAGCTTCTGTCGCTTGCGGTATCGGTGATCAACGGCTGCGGCACATGCATCGTCGCGCACGAACGTCAGCTGCGAAAGCACGATATGTCCCGTGAAGCCGTGCAGAGCGCCGTGCGCATTGCAGCAACCGTACACGCGGTGGCGCGAGTCGCTGAGGCAGCAAACGTCGCAGCGATATCGCAGACCGCCTAACAACCTCACGCCCAGCTCGAACCGATCGCCTCTCCCCTCGGCTCACCGGTTCGGGTCTGGGCTTTTTTTACCGCTTTCATAGCTGGCTCGACGCATCCTTGCGGATTTTCGCGACCAACTGCGCATGTGGATCGACTCCTTCGGCAATGGCGGCTGTGCACGAGTTCAACAGGCGTCAAACAAGTGCGCGCGTCAGGCCGGTGCGGCCACCGATCGGCGCGCCATAAGGATTGCCTGGTCCAGAACCTGCCTGATGCTGACGCCACGATGGCCGAGCAGGTTGCCTTTGCTGGCGGAGAGCTGGATGACCCCGTGCAGGAAGCCCCACAACACGATTGCGGCTGCCGCCGGTTGCCCGGCATCGGCGCGCACCGAGCCGTCACGCATGCCGGCCTCAAGAGCACTGACCATTACGCTCTGCAACGATTCGCCCTTGCGAGCGCATTCGCCTTCGTTGGCATCCGGGTTCGGATTCTCCGGCGAGCGCAGCTCGCAGCGCGCCAGCACGCCAAAATACACGGGGAATTCCTGCGAAAAAGCCACGTAAGCGCGGCCGATAGCCTCTAGCTGATCGATGCCGCGCGGATGGCGCGCTGCACCTTCGGTGAAGCGCTGCATCAGGATCGCCATAGCACGCTCGCCGACGCCGAACATGAGATCAGTCTTGTCAGTGAAGTACACGTACAAGAGCGCACGCGATAGGCGCGCGCGCCTTGCCACCTGATCCATGGTCATCTCGTCCCAGCCCTCGACGGCTGCAACGGCTTCCGTGGCATCGAGTATTTCGGCGCGCCGCCGTTCTTTTTCTTCGTGGCGGCGATCCGCAAGATCGTTCATAGCCGCACCACCTTAAGGCACCGCTTGACACTCTGTCAATCATTGCACATTAAGACAATTAATCTCACCGCGGACGCGGGTCGCCAGTCGCGGTCTCGTTTAGACTCCCGGTTCGGATGTATCTCGGCGGAGCCTGGCATGAATGACACACCTTTCAATGAGACGGACAGCGAGAGCGTCGTTCGCATTCTCAACCAGATTCTGGAGCTAGAACTTGCTGGCCTCGTGCGCTATCTGCACTACAGCTTCATGATATTTGGCCACGGCCGCATTCCCATCGTCGCTTGGCTGCGCGCGCAGGCCGATGAATCAAAAGACCACGCAACGCTTGCGGGCGAACACATCACAAATATGGGGGGCCACCCGTCGCTCAAGATCGGGCAGCTGCTGGAGACCCATAAGCACAACGTCGATGAGATCTTAAGCGAAGCGCTCGAACATGAGCGGCAGGGGCTGGAGGAGTATCGGAAGTTGCTAGTAATCGTGACCGGCAAGAGCATCATGCTCGAGGAGTACGCGCGCGATCAGATCGCAGCCGAAGAGGCCCACCTTGCCGAGATCCGCAAGATGATGCGCCGACCCGGCTCTATAAAATAGGCGTGCGAGTTAGCGTTGCGGCCGCCGCGCAAGCAACGGGCATCGAACACGCACTGCGGGAATAGTTCAAACGTCATCGAGCGCACGACGGAACGATTTGACAGGCGGCCGAGTGTCATCGACCAACGCATCAAACATCGCTGCCGCATCCATTAGGATAGTCGTATCAAGCATCTGAAGCGCGCCCTGCGCACTCTCGTATTCCTGCCTCTAACCGCGGCACTCGCCATGGCTTCTAGCGCCGCCATTACCGTTCAGGATGATCTTGCGCGAGCGGTCACATTGGCACAGCACCCGCGCCGCATCGTAAGTCTCGCCCCTGGCGCCACCGAAATGCTGTTTGCAGCCGGCGCGGGCGAACGCGTCATTGCAACGGTCGAGTACTCGGATGATCCTCCGGCGGCGCGCCGCGTGCCGCGTATCGGCGATGCCAACTCAATCGACATGGAGCGCCTCATTGCTTTGCATGCGGACGTTGTGGTGGTTTGGCCCGAGGGCGGAAATCCTGCGCAGATTGCTCAGGTTGAGCGCATGGGCTTGCCCATATACCGCGAGCAGGTGGATGCCTTCAGCGAATTCCCGGCATCGCTGCGCAGACTAGGTGAGCTTGCCGGTACCTCTGCCGTGGCTGATCGCGCCGCGCGCGATTTGGAAACACGGCTGGCGCAACTCGATGCGCGCTACGGGCGCGGCCCGCCCGTCACCGTGCTGCTTGAGATATGGGATCGCCCAATCTATACGATCGGCGGGCGGCATCTCCTGTCGGATGCGCTCAATCTGTGCGGCGCACGCAATGTATTCGCTGATCTGAACGTTGCCGCGCCCGTCGTCGATGTTGAAGCGGTAATAGCGCGCAATCCGGACATGATCATTGCCGCGGCTCCGCCACATGCGGCTGCAGGCTGGCTTGATGAATGGCGTCCGTTTGGCGCTTTGCGGGCGGTGCGTAGCGGGCGGCTCATTCCTTTTGAGGACCAGCGGCTCTCCGGTCTTGGGCCCAGCGCACTCCTCGCAACCGCAGCCTTATGTGAGCTAATTGACGCCAAGCGACCAGCGCAATAGCGTGTGCGCCCGCGATATGCGGGGCGGCTAATCGCGGAAGTTATTGAACTGCAGCGGTACTTCAATGCCTGCTTTGCGCAGAAACTGCATCGCCGACTGCAGATCATCGCGCTGTTTGGCACTGATACGTACCTTGTCTCCCTGCAGACTCGCCTGCACCTTCAATTTCGAGTCTTTGATGAGGCGTAAGATCTTCTTGCCAGTTTCCTGGTCGATGCCGTGGCGCAGGACTATTTCCTGGCGCGCGGCGGCAAGATTCGTCAGCGGATCTTTTGCCTCAATGCAGGCGACATCGACACCGCGCTTGGACAAACGCAACTTTAGAATGTCGAGCATCTGCCTTAACTGAAACTCGACTTCAGCGTGTACCGTGATCACGAGATCAGCCAGTTCATAGCGCGCGCCCGTGTCCTTGAAATCAAAGCGCTGCGACAGCTCGCGGTTCGCCTGATCAACGGCGTTGGTAACTTCATGCGCGTCAAGCTCGGAGACGACATCGAACGAGGGCATGGATCGGTCAGCCTTTCTTAAGTTCGGTTTTCAGTTTCTTCTGATTGCGGCGCGTGAGTTCCATGAACCGCGGCGTGGGTCCCGCATCCTCATAGATCGGATCGCCTTGATCATCAGTGGCGATGACTTTGCTGCCTGGCACATATGGCATCGCTGCTGCAACTTCCTGCAGTGCAACGCCCAAGAGATCCGTGATGATCTGCTCAGGGGTTCGTCCGGGGAACATTTCGGTCAGGGCGTGCAGGCGCGCCGCGTCATCGATGGGCAGATGCACGGCGTACTCAGTCACGGTGCGCGCACCGCTTGCGCCATGACGCCAGCTTTCTATCAGCTCTGTCCACTTCACGTGTGACTCCCGCAAAACTTACCGTAACGGCTTCATTGTAGCCGAAGACGATCGCGTGAATTCTTGACGGGCGCGTCGGGAGCCCGCCATACTGCTGTGCAAATGCGACAGCAACACCTAAATCCCCTTGTGCGCTGGTGGTGGCGCCCTTTCTGACGGAGGGGGTGTCCGGGCGCTGTTAGTTTCACGACTTTAAGATTTCAAGGCCTCAAGAACCCATCCTCCGGATATCCGCAGGGATGGGTTTTTTTTGGAAGTATGCTTTTGAAGCCACCGTTCGACATATCGGGTGATCTGGATACGCCGGTCTCAGCGTTCATGAAGCTTGGCGCCTTAAATCCGCGCTTCCTTCTGGAGAGCGTCGAGGGCGGCGAGCGCCTAGCGCGCTATTCGTTCATTGGCTTTGGGGATTGTCTTGAATTGCGGGTCGATCAAAACGGCATAGCGATTGGCAAGCAGATCGAACCCCTGCCTGCAAGCGGTGCAGAACTTCTGCAGGCGCTGCGGCGCGGGCTGCTGCGCGCGCCCCGACCATTGCCGCAGATGCCTGGGGTTCCGCTTGCAGGCGGCCTCGTCGGCTTCGCATCGTACGACGTCGTACGCTTCTTTGAGCGCTTGCCGGTGCATCGTTCGAATGCGAAACCGGTGCCGGCGATGCATTACGTTGCGCCACAGTCTCTTTTGGTTTTCGATCATTTGACGCGCGGTATTGCGCTGCTGCATGCCGGATCGGATGAGGAACGACGTTCGTTGCGTACCGAGATCATTCGCGCCTTGCGCGGTGCACTACCGCACGCTGTGCGTACCGGCCGCTACGAGGCACCCACTGCGGCGTTCTCCCGCGCGGACTTCATGGCCGCAGTGCGGCGCACTCAGGAATACATCGCTTCCGGGGATGTCTATCAGCTCGTTCTGTCCGTGCGATTTGGCGGACGCCACGAGCTCGATCCGTTTCAGGCCTATCGCGCTTTGCGGCTCATAAACCCTTCGCCCTACATGTTCTATTGCGCAATGGGAGATGTGACCGTTGTGGGTTCATCACCTGAGGCGCTCGTTAAGCTTACTGGCCGGCATGCGCAGCTGCGTCCCATTGCCGGCACCCGCGCCCGCGCGGACGATGCCGCTTTGGATGCCGAGCGCGAGACGCAGCTGCGCGCGGATCCCAAAGAAAATGCCGAGCACATCATGCTGGTCGATCTTGCGCGCAATGATCTTGGGCGTGTGGCGTGCGCAGGTACGGTGCACGTGGACCCTTATCGCTCAATAGAGCGCTACAGCCATGTCATGCACATGGTGAGCGGCGTACACGGCGAACTTGCGCCCGCGTGCGATGCCTTTGATCTGTTTGCGGCGGCTTTCCCGGCGGGAACCTTGGTTGGCGCACCCAAGGTGCGGGCGATGCAGATAATTGACGAGCTCGAACCTGCGAATCGCGGCCTATACGGCGGCACGGTTGGCTACTTCGGTGCACAGGGCGACATGGATCAGGCTATTACAATTCGTACCCTCGTGTTTCAAGGCGACGAATACAGCTATCAGGCCGGCGCCGGCATCGTCGCCGACAGCAATGCTGCAAGCGAGCACGATGAAGTACTCGCCAAGAGCTACGCTTTGGTGCGTGCGCTTGAGCTTGCGCAAGGGGGCCTGTAATGCCAAAGCTACTGCTGATAGACAATTATGATTCATTCACCTACAACCTGGTGCAGGCGTTTCTCGTGCTCGGGGCCGACGTGCATGTGCATCGCAACGATGCAATCAGCGTGAGCCAGGCGCAGCTTCTTGCCCCGACGCACCTTTGCATATCGCCGGGCCCTGGCACCCCGTACGATGCGGGCGTATCAATGCAGATGATCCGTGCGTTTGCAGGCCAAGTACCGATATTGGGGGTGTGTCTTGGCCATCAGTCGATCGTAGAGGTGTTCGGCGGTAAGGTCGTGCGTGCAGGACGTCTCATGCACGGTAAGACCTCCTTCATCGAGCACGACGGCCGCACGCTGTTCTCCGGGCTACCACAGCCGTGCGAAGTGGGGCGTTATCATTCGCTCATCGCCGCGGCGGACAAAATGCCCGAAGAGCTTGAAGTGAACGCACGCACCGCCGAGGGCGAAATCATGGCAGTGCGGCACCGTCGTCTGCTCATCGAAGGAGTGCAGTTTCATCCGGAAAGCATTTTGACTCCGCACGGTCCGCAATTGCTGCGTAACTTTCTTGAATTGGGCGTGGGCGAGCATCGCGCCGCGACCTCTCCTGGAGTGTTGCATGCCGCCTCCGCGTGAACTTCTCGAGCGTTTGCTCGAGCGGCGCGATCTACTGGAAGCCGAGGCGGAGGCACTGCTCCTTCATTTGACGAGTCCTGATACCGCGCCGGCGTTCGCCGGCGCCGTACTTGCCGCGCTGCGCAGCAAAGGCGTCATCGCCAATGAAGTCCGCGGTTTTGCGCGCGCCATGCGCAGTCTTGCGCGCCGGCCGGAAATCGCGCCCGGGCTGCGCGCTATCGATATCGTCGGCACTGGCGGGGATGCCTCGGGCAGCTTCAATATTTCGACCGGCACGGCATTGCTGACGGCAGCCTGCGGAGTGCCGGTCGTCAAACACGGCAATCGCTCCATGTCGAGCCGCTCCGGCAGTGCCGATGTACTTGAAGCCTTGGGCTTGTCCTTACCGCTTGACGCCGCCGCCGCCGGCAGGTGCCTCGCCGCGACCAATTTCACATTTCTATTTTCGCCGCACTATCACCCCGCCATGAAAGCTCTTGCGCCGGTGCGGGCTGCAATGGGCGTGCGTACGATTTTCAATATTTTAGGGCCGCTCCTGAATCCGGCCCAGCCGCCGCTGCATCTCATCGGCGCGTTCAGCATTGATGCCGCGAAACTTATTGCCGAAACACTTGCCGGACTTCAGACCGAGCGCGCCTTCGTAATTCATGGCGCTGCCGGCTGGGATGAGCCGACTCCGATAGGCGCCTTCACGCTATTTGACGTGCGTCGCGGACAGGTTGTCGTTACGGTGCGCGACCCGCAGGATTACGGACTGGCCCGCTGTAGCAGCGCGAGTCTGGCTGGCGGTGACGCTGCGCATAATGCGCGTGCGCTTACCGCTGTGCTGTACGGCGAGGATCGCGGCGCGCACCGGGACTGTCTCGTGTTAGGCGCGGCGCTTGCGCTTGAGGTCGCGGGCGAGGAGCAGCAGATGCGAGCAGCCGTGGAGCGTGCCGCAGCGGCAATTGACAATGGCAGCGCACGTCGTGTGCTGGATCTTGTGTCCGGTTTTCAGGTGAAAGGCTCATGAGCGCAGATTTCCTAAAGCAGATGGCCGAGAAGAGTCGCGAGCGCGTTGCAGGGGCGCTGCGTCTGTGTCCAGCCGCGCGGATGTTCGCGCAAGCGCGCGAGTCCGCTGCGCCGCCACCGCTGGTACCGAACGTTGCCGGCTTCGATCTTATCGCCGAGTTAAAGTTGCGCTCGCCCGCAGCCGGCGCGTTGAGAGGTTTGGATGAGGACATTGGTCGGCGCGTCCGACGCTATGCGACAGCGGGTGCGGCGGCTGTATCGGTGCTCACGGAGCCGAGTGAATTTGCCGGCGATCTTGCGCATCTGGAATTGACCGCGCGTTCGTTGCAGCCGGCGCGCATTCCCGCCATGCGCAAAGACTTTCTCGTTGATCCCTATCAGGTCGCCGAGGCGCGCGCCGCCGGCGCCGGCGGCGTGCTCCTTATCATACGCATGCTCGCGCGCGAGCAGCTGCAGGCGTTGATGGCAGCGGCGGAGCTTCTGGGCTTATTCGTTTTGCTCGAAGCTTTTGATGAGGCCGACATCAAAATCATGCACGAGCTGGTCGGAGCCTATCAGCCAAGCCCCAATCCGACCGTTCTTGTCGGCGTCAACTGCCGCGATCTGGCGACGCTGCAGGTCGTGCCGGGACGGCTCGAGGCTCTGGCGCCGCTGTTGCCCATCAATGTGCCGCGCGTGGCTGAGAGCGGGGTTGCAAGTGCGGCCGACGCGAGTCGCGTGCGCGCGGCAGGTTACGATTTTGCGCTTGTGGGCAGCGCTTTGATGAGTTCGCGCGATCCGGAGGAGCTGATGCGTCAGCTGCTCGCGGCAGGCCGCGGCTAGACGGTTCTCGGTGTGGATCAAGATCTGTGGCATCACGACGCCGGCTGCCGTGGACGCGGCCCTCGCGAGCGGTGTGGATGCCATCGGATTTGTATTTGCCGAATCGGTGCGGCGCGTGACGCCAGAGTTTGCCTGCGAGCTTGCTGCGCCGGCGCGCGGTCGGGTGCGCTGCGTCGCCGTGACACGGCACGCTACTCAGATCGATGTCGACGCCATGATTGCGATCTTCGCGCCAGATGTTCTGCAGGCGGACGCGAGTGATTTCGAGCGCATTCGCTTGCCGCGCCACTTATCCGTGCTGCCGGTGGTGCGCGCCGGCGTCGCGGCGCCCGTGCCGCTGCCAGCGCGAATCCTTTTCGAAGGGCCAGCAAGCGGTGCCGGCATGCCATGCGATTGGAGCGCTGCCGGCAAGCTTGCTCACGGTTGCG
>Ga0075522_10000744_pt1 | contig 23969 bp, 14 predicted proteins | sample NGEPerA_FD_74796 | JGI IMG/M metagenome (GOLD analysis project Ga0075522, IMG submission 74796) | Arctic peat soil microbial communities from the Barrow Environmental Observatory site, Barrow, Alaska, USA - NGEE PermafrostL2-A | ecosystem: Environmental > Terrestrial > Soil > Wetlands > Peat ...
GTGGACGTGCGGGGCGAAATCCTGCAGCTGAAGGAAGCCATCAACACCATGGTGGACCAGCTGCGCTCCTTCGCTTCGGAAGTGACGCGCGTGGCCCGCGAAGTGGGCACCGAAGGCAAGCTGGGCGGCCAGGCACTGGTGCCTGGCGTGGCCGGCACCTGGAAGGATTTGACCGACTCGGTGAACGCCATGTGCGGCAACCTCACCGACCAGGTTCGTAACATCGCCCAGGTGACCACCGCGGTGGCGCGCGGCGACCTTTCGCGCAAGATCACCGTCTCGGTGCGGGGCGAAATTCTGGAATTGAAAGACACCATCAACACGATGGTGGACCAGTTGAACGCGTTTGCCTCGGAAGTGACGCGCGTGGCCCGCGAAGTGGGCACCGAAGGCAAGCTGGGCGGCCAGGCGCAGGTGCCCGGCGTCGCCGGCACCTGGAAGGATTTGACCGATAACGTGAACTTCATGGCGTCGAATCTGACGGCGCAAGTGCGCAACATCGCCGAAGTGGCCACCGCCATCGCCGGCGGCGATTTGTCGAAGAAGATCACCGTGAATGTGTCGGGCGAAATCCTTCAGCTGAAGGAAACCGTCAACACCATGGTGGACCAGCTCAACGCCTTCGCCGGCGAAGTGACCCGCGTGGCGCGCGAAGTGGGCACCGACGGACGCCTGGGCGGCCAAGCCAACGTGCTGGGCGTCGCCGGCACCTGGAAGGACCTGACCGAAAACGTGAACTTCATGGCGTCGAATTTGACGGCGCAGGTCCGCAACATCGCCGAGGTGACCACGGCCATCGCCAATGGCGACTTGTCGAAAAAGATCACGGTGGACGTGAAGGGCGAGATTCTTCAGCTGAAAGAAACCATCAACACCACGGTGGACCAGCTCAACGCTTTTGCTTCGGAAGTGACCCGCGTGGCCCGCGAAGTAGGCACCGAAGGCAAGCTGGGCGGCCAGGCGGTGGTGCGCGGCGTGGCCGGCACCTGGAACGACTTGACCGACTCGGTGAATTCGATGGCCTCGAATCTCACCGCCCAGGTCCGCAACATCGCCGAAGTGGCGACCGCGGTGGCGCAAGGCGACCTTTCCAAGAAGGTCACGGTGAATGTCTCGGGTGAAATCCTGCAGCTGAAGGAAACCATCAACACGATGGTGGACCAGCTCAACGCCTTTGCCGGCGAAGTGACGCGCGTGGCTCGCGAAGTGGGCACCGACGGCAAGCTGGGCGGCCAAGCCGAAGTGCCCGGCGTGGCCGGCACCTGGAAGGACTTGACCGACTCGGTCAACTCCATGGCCGGCAATCTGACCGCGCAAGTGCGCAACATCGCCGAAGTGGCCACAGCCATCGCCGGCGGCGACCTTTCGCGCAAGATCACGGTGGACGTGCGCGGCGAAATCCTTCAGCTGAAGGAAACGCTCAACACCATGGTGGACCAGCTCAACCGTTTCGCGGGCGAAGTGACCCGCGTGGCGCGCGAAGTGGGCACCGAAGGCCGTTTGGGCGGCCAAGCCAACGTGCCGGGTGTGGCAGGCACCTGGAAGGACCTTACCGACAACGTCAATCTTTTGGCCGCCAACCTCACCACCCAGGTCCGTAACATCGCCGAAGTCACCACCGCGGTGGCGCGCGGCGACCTTTCGCGCAAGATCACTGTGGACGTGAAGGGCGAAATTCTGGAACTCAAGAACACCATCAACATCATGGTGGACCAGCTCAACGCCTTTGCCGCCGAAGTGACGCGCGTGGCCCGCGAAGTGGGCACCGAAGGCAAGCTGGGCGGCCAGGCGCAAGTGCCAGGCGTCGCCGGCACCTGGAAGGACCTGACCGATAATGTGAATTTCATGGCGTCGAATTTGACCGCCCAGGTGCGCAACATCGCCGAGGTGGCCACGGCCATCGCCGGCGGCGACCTGTCGAAGAAGATCACCGTGGACGTGCGCGGCGAAATTCTGCTGCTCAAGGAAACGCTCAACACCATGGTGGAGCAGCTTCGCTCCTTCGCCGCGGAAGTGACGCGTGTGGCCCGCGAAGTGGGCACCGACGGACGGTTGGGCGGCCAGGCGGTGGTGCCCGGCGTGGACGGCACCTGGAAAGACTTGACCGACTCGGTCAACTCCATGGCCGGCAATCTGACCGGCCAAGTGCGCAACATCGCCGAAGTGACCACCGCGGTGGCGCGCGGCGACCTCTCGCGCAAGATCACGGTGGACGTGAAAGGCGAAATTCTCGAACTGAAGAACACCATCAACACCATGGTGGACCAGCTCAATGCCTTTGCTTCGGAAGTGACGCGTGTGGCCCGCGAAGTGGGCACCGAAGGCAAGCTGGGCGGCCAGGCGCAGGTGCCGGGCGTGGCCGGCACCTGGAAGGACTTGACCGACACCGTGAACGTGATGGCCGCCAACCTCACCGAGCAGGTGCGCGGCATCGTCAAAGTCGTGACCGCGGTGGCCGATGGCGAATTGAAACAGAATCTGACGGTGAAATCCAAGGGCGAAGTGGCGGCCCTGGCCGAGACCATCAACAACATGACCGCGACGCTCGCCACCTTTGCCGATCAGGTGACCAGTGTGGCTCGCGAAGTGGGCGTCGAGGGGCGTCTGGGCGGCCAGGCCAATGTGCCGGGCGCCGCGGGTACCTGGAAGGACCTCACCGGCAACGTCAATCTGCTGGCCGCCAATCTTACCACCCAGGTGCGCGCCATCGCCGAAGTGGCGACTGCGGTGACCAAGGGCGACTTGACCCGGTCGATCCAGGTCGATGCGCGCGGCGAAGTGGCCGAGCTCAAAGACAATATCAACACCATGATCGGCAATCTACGCCTCACCACCGATCGCAACACCGAACAGGATTGGCTGAAGACCAACCTGGCCAAATTCACCAACATGCTCCAGGGCCAGCGCGATCTTCTGGCGGTGGGCCGCATGCTGCTGTCGGAATTGACACCGCTGGTGGATGCACAGATGGGCGTGATCTATCAGATGGATTCCGCCGACGCCGCTCGGCTGCAACTGTTGGCTTCGTATGCCGACCATCCGGTGGACGGCCATCCCAAGAGCTTCGCGGTGGGCGAGGGGTTGATCGGCCAATGCGCCCAGGACAAACGCACCTTGTTGATGTCGGATGTCGAACGCGCGGTGCCGATCTCATCCGCTCTGGTGAAGATGGTGCCCAAGAACATCATCGTCCTGCCGGTGGTGTTCGAGAACCAGGTCAAGGCGGTAATCGAGCTGTCATCACTGAGGGATTTTACCGATCTGCAAATCGCCTTCCTGGAGCAATTGACCGCCAATATCGGCATCGTGCTCAATTCCATCGAAGCGACGATGCAGACCGAAGGCTTGCTCAAGCAATCCCAGCAGCTGGCCGGCGAGCTTCAGACCCAGCAGAAGGAATTGCAGCAGACCAACGACCAGCTGGAGCAGAAGGCGCGCGAGCTGGCCGAGCAGAATGTGGAAGTGGAGCGCAAGAACCAGGAAATCGAGCAGGCTCGCCGCGCCCTGGAAGAAAAGGCCGGCGAGTTGGCGCTCACCTCGAAATACAAGTCGGAATTCCTGGCCAATATGAGCCACGAGTTGCGCACGCCCTTGAACTCGATCCTGATCCTGGGCCAGCAGCTGGCGGACAATCCCGACACCAACCTCACCGCCAAGCAGGTGGATTTCGCCCGCACCATTCATGGCGCCGGCACCGACCTGCTGAATTTGATCAGCGACATTCTCGATCTGTCCAAGATCGAATCCGGCACCGTCACGGTCGATGCCGAAGAGATCAGCTTCAACAATGTGGTGGAAGCGGTCGCCCGGCCGTTCCGCCACGAGGCCGACGGGCGGGGATTGGGCTTCAAGGTTTCGCTCGATCCGGCGCTGGGCCGCACCATCCTCACCGACTCCAAGCGGCTCCAGCAGGTGCTCAAGAATCTGCTTTCCAATGCCTTCAAATTCACCGCCCAGGGCGAAGTGCGCCTGACGGTGTCGGCGGCGCACGAAGGCTGGACCCCGAATCATCCGGTGTTGAGCCAGGCCGGCCAAGTGGTGGCGTTCGAAGTCTCCGACACCGGCATCGGCATCCCGCCCGAGAAGCAGAAGCTGATCTTCGAAGCCTTCCAGCAGGCCGATGCTTCGACCAGCCGCAAATATGGCGGCACTGGCCTGGGCCTGGCCATCAGCCGCGAATTGTCCGGCCTTTTGGGCGGCGAGATTCAGCTTCGCTCCACTCCCGGTACGGGCAGTTCGTTCAAGCTCTATCTGCCCGTGCGCTATGTGGGCTCGACCGCTTCGGCCCTGCCGCGTCCCCAGGGCAGGCCGCTGCCGATCCCCGGCTCCAACATCGTGGTGCTGCCCGACCGCGCCACCGTGGCGGAGCTGGTGCCGGACGACCGCGCCGACATCAATCCCGGCGACATGGTGCTGCTGGTGGTCGAGGACGATCCCCATTACGCCCGCATCCTGGTGGACCTCGCCCATGACGAGGGCTTCAAGGTGGTGGCGGCGATGCGGGGCGACGACGCGCTCGAGCTGGCGATGGAATACACCCCCGCCGCCATCTCGCTCGACATCTTCCTGCCCGACATGCTGGGCTGGACCGTGCTTTCGCAGTTGAAGCAGAACCCCAAGACCCGCCACATCCCGGTCCAGATCATCACTCTGGACGAAGACCGCCAGCATGGCCTGGCGCGGGGCGCCTTCTCGTTCGTCACCAAGCCCACTTCGGCCAAAGGCGTGCAGGGCGCTTTGGCCAAGGTGAAAGCCTATGTCCAGCCGCGCAAGAAGCGGCTGCTGGTGATCGAGGACAATCCCGCCGAGCAGCTTTCGATCGAGGCGCTGCTGGGTCATTCCGACATCGAGATCGAGACCGTGGGCACCGGCAAGGACGCGCTCAAGGTCCTGCGCGAGACGCAAGTGGATTGCGTGGTGCTGGATCTCAGGCTGCCGGACATTTCGGGCTTCGAGCTGCTCCAGAAATTGAGCGACGATTCGGCCTTGGCCGACATTCCCGTGATCGTCTTCACTGGCCGCGAACTCACCCCGGAGGAGGACGCCCAGCTTCATGCCGTGGCGCGCTCCATCGTGGTCAAGGACGTCGAATCGCCCGAGCGCCTCTTGGACGAGACCTCGCTGTTCTTGCACCGGGTGGTGAGCGACCTGCCCATCGCCAAGCAGCAGATGCTGGAGAAACTCACCAGTTCCGACGAGGATCTGGTCGGCAAGACTGTGCTTCTGGTGGACGATGACGCCCGCAACATCTTCGCGCTGTCGAGTGCGCTGGAGCGGCGCGGCATGCACGTGCTCACCGCCACCACCGGCAAAGAGGCGGTCGAGCTGGTCAATGCCACGCCCGAGTTGGCAATCGTCCTGATGGACATCATGATGCCGGAGATGGATGGCTATCAGACTACTTCGCGCATCCGGGAGAATCCCAAATTCAGGCGGCTTCCCATCGTCGCTCTCACCGCCAAGGCGATGAAAGGTGACCGGGAGAAATGCCTGGAAGCGGGATGCTCGGACTATCTCGCCAAGCCCGTGAACACCGAGCAGCTGCTGGCGGCGCTGCGCATGTGGCTTCATCGCTAAAAGGGAACTTTGTAAATGTCCTACCGCTCTGCTACTTGAGGACCCGCGTGGCCAAGCCTGACGCCGTCAATGTTCTTCTGGTGGACGACCAGCCCGGCAAGCTCCTCTCTTACGAGGTGATGCTGGAAGAGTTGGGCGAGAATCTTATCTCGACCTCTTCCGCCAAGGAAGCGCTGGCCTATCTGCTCAAGGCCGAGGTCGCGGTGATCCTGGTGGATGTCTGCATGCCCGAGCTGGACGGCTTCGAGCTAGCCCAGATGATCCGCGAGCATCCCCGCTTCCAGAAGACGGCGATCATCTTCATTTCCGCCATCCATATGTCCGAGACCGATTATTTGCGCGGCTATCAGGCGGGCGCGGTCGATTACCTCTCCGTGCCGGTGGTGCCCGAATTGCTGCGTGCCAAGGTGCGGGTGTTCGCCGAACTCTTTCGCAAGACCCGCGAGCTTCGCCTTTTAAACGAGGAATTGGAGCATCGCGTGGCCGAGCGCACCGAGGCGCTCAATGCCTCGACCGAACAGCTGCGCAAGAGCGAAGAGGCGAGGAGCCTTGCTTTGGCCTCGGGCCATATGGGCTCCTGGGACTGGGAAGTCGAAGGCGACACCTGGTTCTGGGACGAGGGCCAGAGCCGCATCTTCGGCGTCGAGCATGACGGCTTCGCGCCGTCGGTGGAGAAGATCCGCAAATTCCTCCATCCCGACGATCTGCCCGCTTTCACCAGGGCGATCGACTCGCTGTCCCAGGACACACCCAGCTTCGACATCGAAGTGCGGATTTCGCGGCCCAATGGCGATCTGCGCTGGTGCAGGCTGGTGGCCGCGGCGCAACTGGACGCCAAGGGCAAGCTGCTGCGGCTTTCCGGCGTCACCGCCGACATCACCGACCGCAAGGAGGCCGAAAGCAAACAGGCGCTGCTGGCCCGCGAAGTCGATCACCGCGCCAAGAACGCGCTGGCGGTGGTGCAGGCGATCGTGCGGCTGGCCAAGCGCGACAACATCCAGGACTTCATCGTCGGCGTCGAGGGCCGCATCAATGCCCTGGCCCAGACGCATGAGCTGCTCTCGCGTTCGCGCTGGGAAGGCGCCGATGTGCAGCGCCTGGTCTTGGAGGAATTGGCGCCCTATCAGGGCGAGAAGCCGCAGCGCGTCTCGGCCATCGGGCCGTCGGTGATTGTGTTGCCGGAGAATGCCCAGACCGTGGCGATCGCGCTGCACGAGCTGGCCACCAACGCCGCCAAATATGGCGCGCTCTCCCAGCCTGGCGGGCGGGTCGATGTGAGCTGGTCGTCCTTCGAGGGCACGCTGACGCTCACCTGGAAGGAAACGGGCGGTCCCAAGGTCTCGCCGCCTACGACCAGGGGCTTCGGCACCAAGATCATCACCGCCGGCCTGTCCGATCCCAGGCGCGGCAAGGTGGCGTTCGATTGGCACCCCGCCGGCCTGATCTGCAGCATCGAAATCAACATGATGGCGCCGCAGGCCAGCGCGCCCGGCGTGCCCGCACCCATTGCTCCACTTGATGGGCGCGAGGACTCGCCCACGCCCCAGCCGCGCCTGCTCCTGGTCGAGGACGAGGTGCTGGTGGGCCTGTTCATGGCCGAGATGCTGGAGGACATGGATTTTTCCGTCACTGATCCTTGCCGCACCCTGGCCGACGGCCTGGCGGCGGCCAAGGCTGAGAAATTCGACGGCGCGGTGCTGGACATGAATCTCAACGGCGAGTCGGTCTATCCGCTGGCCGATCTGCTGACGTCCCTGGATGTGCCTTTCATCTTCGTCACCGGCTATTCCGCCGATGTGGTGGCCGAGCGTTTCGCCAAGATCCCCATCATCCAGAAGCCGGTGGCGGCCGAGGCACTGGCAAGGATTCTTCGCCTTCATCTGGCGAAGGATGCGGGTCCGGCGATTCCGCCGGCCGGTGACAAAGTCGTTGCCTTCGCCCAAGCCCGTTGAAGCTGACGCTTGCGGCATCATATACCCCTATGGGTATTTGTAAGATACCGGCATGGGTATATAGAAGCCGCGGCACAGGCGGCTTCCGCCGCTGTCATCGCAATCCAACAAAGGCCGGTTAAAGGTTGGGCAGTGGGGACGATCTGGACCAAGCACGCTGCGGCATTTGCCGCGACCGTCCTGGCCTTGTGGCTGGGCGGCGGCGCTGCTGGCTGTGATGCTGCTTGGGCGGATGACGCCACGCCGACGACGACCCAAGAGGCGCCAGAAGACTGGTCGCTGCATGGCCAGGCCACCTTCACCGAGCAATATCATCCCGCCTTCGCCTCGCCCTATCGCGGAGCGAATAGTTTGGACCCGGGCAGCCGAGGTGATGAGACCTTCGACGCCACCCTGTTCGTCGGGCTGAAGCTGTGGGCCGGCGGTGAGGCCTATATCAATCCCGAGATCGACCAGGGCTTCGGCCTGTCCGACACGCTGGGCGTGGCGGCTTTTCCCAGCGGCGAGGCCTACAAGGTGGGCGAGGCGGTTCCCTATGTCCGGCTGCAGCGGTTGTTCTTCCGCCAGAGTTTCGACCTGGGCGGCGATGCGGAAAATGTCGCGTCCGGCCCCAACCAGTTGGCCGGTACGAAGACCGCGGACAATCTGGTGATCACGGCGGGAAAATTCGCGGTGACGGATATTTTCGACACCAATGATTACGCCCACGATCCGCGCGGCGATTTCTTTAACTGGGCCGTGATCGATTCCGGCGCGTTCGATTACGCCGCCGACAGCTGGGCTTATACCTACGGCCTCGCCGCCGAATGGAAACAAGATTGGTGGACCTGGCGCAATGGGTTGTTCGATCTTTCCCGCACGCCCAACGAGCCAGAATTGGTGCGCGGCTTCGGCGAATATGAGGTGGTGAGCGAGTTCGAGGCGCGCACCGCGCTGATGAACCGGCCCGGCAAGATCAAGCTTCTGGCCTATGCCAATCGCGGCCGCATGGGCGATTACAATGACGGGGTGGCGCTGGCCGAAAGAATCGGGGCGCTGCCTGATACCGCCTTGGTGCGGCTGCCCGCGTTCAAGCCGGGCGCGGCGCTCAACGCGCAGCAGGAGATCAGCGACGATCTGGGCGCGTTCGTGCGGCTGAGCCTCAATGACGGCAGCAAGGAAGCCTATGAATTCACCGAGATCAACCGTTCGCTGGCGGCGGGCCTGGCGCTGAAAGGCGTGAAGTGGGACCGCAAGGATGACACGGTGGGCGCAGCCTTCGTGGTCAATGGCATGTCCAAATCCGCACAGAGCTATTTCGCTGACGGCGGGTTGGGCATTTTGATCGGCGACGGGCGGCTTCCTCATTACGGCACGGAAGATGTGTTCGAGACCTATTACCGCTTGCCCTTGACCGACTGGCTGGGGACGGACCTCGACTATCAGTTCATCGCCAATCCTGCCTACAACCGCGACCGCGGCCCGATCTCGGTGATCGGCGCGCAGCTGCACGCGCAGTTCTAGGCGGTCTCAAACGACAGCGAGAACACCGCGCCGCCGCCGTCGCGGTCGGAGATGCCCAGTTTCGCCCCGTGCAGTTCGGCGATGCGCGAGACGATGGAAAGGCCCAGCCCCGCGCCATCCTGGTCGCGGCGCGCGCGCCAGAAGCGGCGCACCATCAAGGCGCGCTCTGCCGGCGGCACGCCCGGGCCTTTGTCCAGTACGCGCACGGTGCCGTCCTCGCGCACATCGACGATCACTTCGCTGCCCGATTCGGTGTGCTTGATGGCGTTGTCCGCCAGATTGCGGATGGCGCGGAAGATCATGGCTTCGTTGCCCCGCACCAGGACAGGTCCGCCGGTCAGCGCCACTTCTTTGCCTTGGGCGATGGCGACGCCGGCGATCATGCTCACCACGTCGGCGGCGACAGCATAAAGATCCACCCGGTCGTCGATCCGCAGGCTGGCATTCTCAAGCTCGGCGATTTCCAGAAGCTGGCTCACCACATGGCTCATCACGTCGATGTCGGATTTGAGCGCGGCAAGGCCTTTCTGCTCGGGCAGCGAGTCCACCCGGGCGCGCAGCACCGCCAAGGGCGTGCGCAATTCATGGGCCGCGTCGGCAGTGAATTCCTGCTGCAGTCTCATGCCTTTCTCCAGCCGGTCCAACGCCTCATTGACCGCCACGATCAGGGGCAGAAGCTCGCGCGGCATGGCGGCGAGGGGAAGACGCAAGCCCGTGCGCTTGGGATCAATGGCGCTGGCGATGCGCGAAGCGCGCACCACCGGATGCAGGGCGCGGCGGATGATCACGATGTCCACCGCCAGAAGCAGCGCCAGGATCGCCACCGTGAACCAGCCGATGCGGGAGAGGTAATCAGTGACGATGTCGTCGAAGATCACGTCGGGGTACTGCGCGTTCTGCGCCACCGTGACCGAAAGTCCGTCATGGTTCACCGACACGGCATAGACTTGCGCGCCGTCGCGCGACATTTGGCTCAAACGCGGGGTGGGCGCGGCCCGGGCGGCGTCGCTGTCCTTTCCCGAAATGATGATCAGGCGGCCGCCCTGCCCACGCACCGCATAGGACAAGCCTTCCAGTTCCTGGCCGTAAAAGGCGCTGAGATCCGGCGGCAGCGCCAGCCGCCACTGGTCCTCTGCGTCTTTCACGAGATAACGCGCGATCTGCTCGGCATGGCTTCTCAGGATGCGCCCTTCGAACAGATCGGCCGAACGGTTGATCACCAGGTAATTGGCCAGCGGCACCGCCGTGGCGGCGAGCAGAATGGCGAGGAGATGGAACAGGATGATGCGCGACTGCAACGAAGAGATGCGCCGTGTCAATTCTTGCGCTCCATCAGGATATAGCCCACGCCGCGCACGGTATGGACCTCGATGTCGGCGCCGGTGTCGGTCAGTTGCTTGCGCAGGCGATGGATGTTCACTTCCACCGCGTTGGAGCGGACTTCTTCGGAGAGGCCGAACAACTGGTCCTCGACCACGCGCTTGGGGATCACCCGGCCGGGGCGCCGGATGAGAATTTCCAAGAGCGCCGTCTCGCGGGCCGAGAAGCTCACCGGCACGCCCGTCACGAACACTTGGCGCCCTACCGTGTCGAAGGTGACATTGCCGGCGCTGATGCTGTTGCCCAGGAACTCGCCCGGCCTTCGGAGCAGCGCGCGCAGCCGCGCGATCAATTCCTCGAACGCAAAGGGCTTGACCAGATAATCGTCGGCGCCCGAAGCCAGCCCCGTCACCTTGTCTTCCAAGCCGTCGCGGGCGGTGAGCATCAAGACGGGAATATGATCGCCCTTGGCGCGCAAACTGGTCACCAGCGAACGGCCGTCGCCGTCGGGCAATCCCAGATCCAAGATCATCGCCGAATAGCTGGTGGCGGCAAGCGCTTCCTCGGCCGCCGACAGGCGCGCCACGCGATCGCTTTCGAATCCCGCCTTTGTCAGGCCTTGGGCGAGAAGTTCCGAAAGCTTGGCATTGTCTTCGACGACCAGAAGCCGCATGGGACCTGCATCATATGGTTGTAAGCCCAGTGTAAGAATAGGCCGCTATAACGGCCCACAAGCCCTTTCTCATACTCGGAAATCGGCTGAAGCAGGAGTCCTGAAAGCGCGTTCTTGCCGATCTGTCATCGGATGGACGCATGTCTTTCGCATCCTTCGAGACCGTCATGAGCGAGCAACAAGAAAACCGGGCCACTCCTTACGCATTGCCGCGCCGACAACAGGTGCTGATCCTGGGCGGGCTGGCGGCGGTGGCTTCGGGCGCGGCGGCCATCCTGTTCCTGGGCGGCGCGATCTTCGGCCATGGTGAAGCGAGGGCGCAATCCGCGCAGCCGCAATTGTCGCGCTTCATCCCGCCCAAGCAGCAGTTGGCCGCGCTGGAGATTGAGCCGGTGCCGCTCCACATCTTTCATAACGAAGTGATCGCCGACGGCACGATCGCGTCCGATAGCGGCTTCGCCCCGGCAGGTGGCAGCGGTCCTGGCGCCCATGTCTGGCTGGCGGCCAATCTGCGCGAGGAAGACGCGCCCAAGGTGCATCTCGGCGACGATATCGAAATGAAGGTGGCTGCCTATCCGGGTCAGGTGTTCAAATCCAAGCTGGGCTACATGGCGTCATTGATCGATCCCACCACCCACCGGCTGGTGGTGGGGGCGCTGGTCCCCAATCCGGACGAGATGCTGCGCGCCAACATGCCGGCCACCGCGATCATCAAGGACGGACCCGGCAATGCCGCGCCCGCGATACCGGCCAGGGCCGTGATCTATGAAGGTGATACCGCCCGCGTCTGGGTGGCCAGCAATGACGGCAGCCTGGCGCTTCGCGACGTGACCTTGGGGCGCAGCAATGGTGATCGGCTGGAAGTGACGCGCGGCCTGACCGGTGGTGAAAAAATTGTCACAAGCGGCGCGCCATTCGATCGGGGCGGCAACGGCGAGTAAAGCGGCTCGCCGATCCGCGAGCGCGTCCGGGGATATCGGCACCCGTGAATTGGTGATAAGTTGGCTCGTCGCCAATTGGTCGAACCACATTTGGGGGATACCATGCTCAAGCAAACATTTGCGGCTTTCATCGCATTGTCGGGATTGAATGGCGCGGCTGCAGCACAGACTGCGGTGTCACAGGCGCCAGCGGCCGAGACCTGCACCCTGCCCAAGATCGCCGACACGGCCTCTTTGGAACAGGTTCCCGGCACCGGTCTGATGACCGTGCCGGTGACGATCAATGGCGCCACCAAGCAATTCCTGCTCGATCTCGCGATAAAGAAGCCGACGGAGGTCTCTCCGGCGACGATGGCGGCGCTGGGGCTGCCGCAAGACCCCAAGCGGACCGAACTCATCCAATTCGGCGCCCGCAGTGTCGCCGAAAGGGCCTACCAGGGAATTCAAGCCCCAGTCTATGATGTCAGAGATCACTCAGGCGTGAGTGCCTTGGATACCCGCGTCCGCGTCGGTTCGTTCACCGTGGGAAACGCCACCGATCACAATCTGCAATTCATGGTGGCGAAGAAGGGAGAGATCGGACGGTCGGAGCCGTATGACGGATTCCTTACGGGCGATTTCTTCCGTCAATATGATGTCGAGCTGGATTTCGGCGCCAAGCAGATAGCGTGGCTCACGCCCACCAAATGCACCGACCCGGACAAGGTCGTGTTCTGGGCGCACTCGGAGGTAGCAATCATCCCGGTGAGCCTGGCGAATGATGGACGATTGCAGATGCCGGCGATGGTCCAGGGGCACATCATCAACGCCGAGATCGACACCAGCTCGCCGCGCACGGTGATGCGCCGCGATATCGCCGAGCTGTATGTGGGGCTGAAGTCTGATTCGCCTGACATGGCGCCGGTGGACGATCTTAGGGATGGCGGAAACATGCGGGTTTACAGCCATACCTTTCCCGAGATCATCTTCGCGGGCGGCGGCGTCGCCGCGGAGAATGTCCCGGTGCTGATCCAGGACTACAGCATGCACCACAATCTCGACCAGGTGGTCCTGGGGACTCGCGCGCAATTCCGAGACGAACGGATACCCGACCTGGTGATCGGCATGGATGTGCTGCAGCATCTTCATATGTATGTGGTGTCGGGGCAGGGCATGGTCTATGTGACCGCCGCGAATGAGAACGCGCCGTCCGGGTAACCCGCCAAGAATACGAAGTCTTTCGTTGACCATACGAATTTCTTCGTACTATCGTTCATGGCATGAAGCGCCTTCCACCAAAACCCGCGGCGCCTAAGCCCACGGCGTCCGAACTCGAAATCCTCCATATTCTCTGGACGAGGGGGCCGTTGACCGTCCGGGAAGTCCTGGAATTCCTCAACGAGAAGAAAAACCTAGGCTATACGGGGGTCCTGAAGCTGCTCCAGATCATGACGGCCAAAGGCTTTGTGCGCCGCGACGAGACCAATCGCGCCCATGTCTATGAAGCCCGCCGCCCCGCCGATCAGACCAAGCGGCAACTCGCCGCCGACGTGCTGCAACGCGTTTTCGGGGGCTCCGCCAGCCAGTTGATGATGCATGCTCTGGCGGGGCATCGCGCCTCGGCCGAAGAAATCGAAGAACTCCGCCGCATCCTGGATGCGTATAAGGGGGGTGACGATGGCAACGCTAAGTAGCTGGCTTTCCGCCGAAATGATGCATGCGCTGGGCTGGGCCCTGATCCATTCGCTATGGCAATGTTTGGGGTTGGCGGCACTGGCTGCGGTCCTGATGGCGTTTTCCCGCCGCCCCTCCATCCGCTATCTTGTCGGCACGGGGGCGCTGATCCTGATGCTGGCGGCGCCGGTCGCGACCTTCCTCGTCTTGATGAGACAGGCCGCGCCTGTTCACGCGCTGCTTCATCCAAGTCCCGCTCCTCCGTTTTTTGCCGCCTCACCTTCGATGGCTTCGCCAGGCAGCATGCCGGTCGCGCCTGACGCCGCGCCGGCGCCCCTGCCTTCTCGGACGTATTTCGATCCAGCGCGCTTTCTTTCGCCGGATTTTCTTCCTCCGCGCATCCTGCCCTTGCTGGTGGGCGCATGGCTTTGCGGCGTGGCGCTGCTCAGTTTGCGCCTGGCGGGAGCCTTTCTGCTTCTTGAATATCGCCGCCCCCGGCAATTCAATCTGCCCGCCCCCGATGTTCTTGCCATCTGCCGGAAATTGCAGCGCCAGCTGGGCCTCAGCCGCGTCATCCGCTATCTGGAATGCAACTGGCTTCAGACGCCGGCGGTGATCGGCTGGCTTCGTCCCATCGTCCTGCTGCCAGTCCAGGCCTTGACCGGCCTGTCGGAGATGCAGCTGCGCGCGGTGATTGCGCACGAATTGGCCCATATCAGGCGTCTCGATGCTTTCGTGAATCTTTTACAGATCCTGGTCGAGACGCTGCTTTTCTATCACCCCGCCATATGGTGGTTGAACCGGCGCATCCGCGCCGAGCGCGAGCTCGCCTGCGACGAGATCGCGGTCCGGCTGACCGGTGACCGGATCGAGTATGCAAAAGCTCTCACTCTTATGGCGGGATGGGAGAAGGCGCCCGCGCTGGCGATGGCCGCAAATCGCGGCCCGCTGTCGGGGCGCATTCTCCACATTCTAGGCCGCGCGCCGTTCGGCGCCGGGCGGCGCATGCTGGGCGTGATGGGCAGCATTCTGTTCCTGCTCGCGGCTCTGGGCGGCGCCAACGCCCTGTTCGGGATCGCCTATCCCATGGCTCCGGCCCAGGCCAAAGCGAGTCCTGCGCCCGTTCTTCGGGCCAGCGCGCCGGCACTGGATGCCTCTGCGGACCAAAGCTGGACAGAGAGGACGGCGAACCGCCAAGCCGAAAGGCTGCTGGTGTCCATGCGGGTCAAAAAGCTGATGGTGCCTCAGGCCGATTTGACGGCGCTGTTGCCCGAGGAAATCCCGCTGACGCCTGTGCCGGTTGCATCGAGCGATCCGCCGGCGGCCCCGCCTTTATCGGATACTGTGCTCGCCGTGGCGTCGCCGCAGCCGAAAGCGCTGACCTGCGCCCTTCCATCGGTCGCGGATTCGGTCGATCTGAAGGACGCGCCTGACAGCGATCTCAAGACCGTGCCGGTGACGATTAACGGCAAGACGAAGCAATTCCTGCTCGATATCGGCACCGACCCCACCGAAGTCTCACGCGCCACAGTGGCGGATTTGGCGTTGCCCGACGCCGACCGGTCTCTCGATACTCTTTATGCGAATGACTACAGGCCCAGTGATGCAGCGGCGTTCACCAACGTCAGCTATTTCCGGTCGGTGGCCTTTGTGAACGTCAAGGGCAACGCCGAGGACTACCGCTCGCATGTCCGCATCGCCTCGTTCACGATTGGCGGCGCCACCGGCCATGATCTGGCGTTCACGGTCGCGAAAGACCTGGAGTTGGGAAAATCGAAACCCTATGACGGCCTGATGACCGGCGATTTCTTCCGGCAATATGATGTCGAGTTGGATTTCGCCCGAGACAAGCTCAACTATCTGACGCCCAGCAACTGCGCCGATCCGGATCAGGTGGCCTATTGGCCGCATGCGACGGTGGCGGCCATCCCGATGACGAATTTTGGCGGCAAAATTCAGGTCCAAGTGTCGATCCAGGGGCACACCATTCCTGCTGTGATCGACACGGCGTCTCCCCACACCGTGATGCGCCGCGACATCGCGGAATTGATGCTGGGGCTCAAAGCCGATACGCCTGACATGACGCCCGATGGCGATGTCAAGGATGGCATAGGCCTGCAAGTCTATCGCCACACTTTCCCGAAGATATCGTTCGCGGGAGGGGTCACGGCCTATAATGTCCCCGCGTTGATCCAGACCAACAGCATGTTCCACGACATCAACAGAACTTCGGTCCTGGGCCAGCGCGCGACATTCTTTGCCGACCCGCGCCAGCGCATACCCGGGCTCACCCTTGGCATGGACGTGCTGAGCCAGCTTCACTTCTATGCCGTTCATGGCCAGCAGACGCTTTATGTGACAGCGGCCGATTAGAGCCGCACCGCGGCTCAATCTACGAAATCTTTCGTTGACTCTACGAATAGTTTCGTAGACTGTCTCTCTGTCGCCGCCCGAGGAGCAGGGGAGAGGCGCGTTGTTCAGACAGATGCTTGCTGTGTTCGCCGCGCTATCGGCTTTGAGTGGGATCGCCAGCGCACAGCCGGCCGCGCCCCAAGACACGGCGGCGCAGGGCCCCACCTGCGCGTTGCCGTCCGTCGCCGATTCCATCGATCTCCAGGATGTACCCGACACCAATCTCCGGACCGTGCCGGTCGCCATCAACGGCACGCCCAAGCAGTTCCTGCTCGATATCGGCACCAATCTCACTGAGGTCTCGCAGGCGACGGTGAGCCAGTTGTCGCTGCCCGATGTCAAGAATTCGCCGTCCGATTCCGTCAATTGGTATCCGGGGACGGACAGCTACAGGGACCAGACGGGTAAAGCCAATTTCAACATGAATGTCTCGACGCAAGCGTCTTTCTTCAACGTCAAGGGCAGCGGCAGCGACCAGAATGTAAGGCCGCATGTGCGCATCGCCAGCTTCACCATGGGGAACGGAACCGGAAAGAATCTGGCGTTCGCGATCGCCAAGGACGAAGAGATGGGAAAGTCAAAGGCGAAACCTTACGACGGCCTTATGACCGGCGATTTCTTCAAGCAGTACAACATCGAGCTGGACTTTGCCGGAAACAAGCTCATCTACCTCACCTCCACTGCCTGCACCGATCCGCATCTGGTCGCCTATTGGTCGCATGCGGAAGTGGCGACCATCCCCATGACAATCGAGGACGACGGCAAGATTCATGTCCAGGTCTCGATCCAGGGTCATCTGATCAACGCCGTGATCGACACGAGTTCCGACAACAGCGTCATGCGCCGCGGCATCGCCGAGCAGACATTGGGCTTTCGGGTGGGCAAGGACATGACGCCCGACGGCGACCGGCAGGACGGCATGGGTCAGCTGATCTACGTCCACACGTTTCCGCAAATTTCCTTTGCGGGCGGCGTCACCGCCATCAATGTTCCGGCGCGGATCCAGAATTACAGCCTGGTGCATGATCTGCATCGCCGGCCGGTGCTGGGAAGCCGCGCGCAATTTTCCGTCACGCCCGACATACCCGATTTCACGCTCGGCATGGATGTGCTCCAGCAACTGCATTTCTATATCGCGGCCGGCCCGAAGAACATTTACGCGACGCCGGCTGGGTGAGACGCGACCGAAACGAGGAGATGCCATGCTCAAACCGATACTTGCCACGGCCATCATGTTATCCGGCGTGAACGCCGCTGCGGCGCAGACCGCGGCACCGCAGAGCTGTCCCATGCCATCCATCGTCGACAAAGCCGATTTGAAACCGGTCCCGGGAAGCGATCTGATGACGGTACCCGTGGAGATCAACGGCAAGCCCAAGCAATTCCTGCTCGATATCGGCACTGGGCCGACCGAAGTCTCGGAGGTCACGGTGAAGGAATTGGCGCTTCCGGGCGCCAATCAAAGCAGCGATACTCTCCTGAACAGCGGCGCATATAGCAATGGTTTCGATCAGTTCCGAAACTTCAGCATGGGGACGCAGGTGCAGGCCGCCATGTTGGATGTCACGGGTGCGCGCAGCGCCGGCGATTATCAGGCGCGCGTCCGCATCGCCGATTTCGGCATCGGCGGCAACACGGGGCATAATCTGCAAATCCCGATCGCCAACGACCGGGAGATGGGAAAATCGGAGCCCTATGACGGCCTGCTGACCGCCAATTTCTTCGCGCAATACGATATCGACTTCGATTTCAGTGGAAAGCAGATCACCTTCGTCACCCCCACCACTTGTGGCGATCCGAGTCAGGTGGTGCTGTGGCCGCACACCGTCGTGGCGATCGTGCCCATGAAGCTGTCGGGCGGCAAGATAAGTGTGCCGGTGACGATCAACGGGCACACCATCAATGCCGCGTTGGATTTTGGTTCCGCGCAGACGGTCATGCGCCGTGATATCGCCGAGACGGTGTTCGGCCTTCACGCCGATACGCCCGACATGATGCCGGATAGTGGCGCCCGCGATGGCACGGGTCAGCTGATCTATCGCCATACGTTCCCGCAGATCGCCTTCGAAGGCGTGACCGCCAGCAATGTTCCAGTGCGAATCCAAGTCAACAGTATGGTCCACAGGATCAACAGGACACCGATCCTGGGAAGCCGCGCCCAATTCGCCGCCGATCCCGCCGATCGCATTCCCGACCTGGCGCTGGGTATGGATGTGCTGCATCAGCTTCATCTCTACGCAGCCTTCGGCCAGGACAAATTGTATGTGACGGCGGCTCAGTGAAACCGGCGATCGCGTCTCAGCCGATCTTCCTGCAGAAATAGCGCACGGTCTTGCGTGCCTCGGGCAGGATGGCCTGGCCCACCGCCTCGAAGCCCAGGCCGGCGTGGAACGCTTCCGAGCCGAGATTGGGCGGATCGACATTGATCTCGCAGGTGACGTTGGCGTGGCCCCGCTCCAGCGCGCGAGCGAACAGCGATACATACAGGAGCTTTGCCCAGCCCCCGCCCTGGCGCCTGGGCGTCACCACCACGCGGTCGATATAGATAAAGCGGTCGTAGCGCTCCTTGAACCAGTCGAAATTGGGATTCTCGTAAGCCGCGTCCTGGTCGAAGGCGATGAGCAGCGCTTCGTCGCCGATGGCCCGCGCCATGAAGGCGTGCCGTACCAGATGGCGCGCCTTGCCGGAATCGAGCAGGGACAATTCCGCGACGAAGCCATTGTTCAGCGCCAGAAGCGCGTCGGGCAGGCCGGCCTCGGGGGCAAGATCGGTGAAAGCGGGATCGGCCAATGCGGGCTCCTCGACGGGAAAGAAGGGCTACCTTACAGTATCTGGACTCCCGGCGAAGCCAGTGTGACAGGCGCGTAGATGCTGCAAGAGTGGATTAAGGACGCGCTGGCGTTGCACAAGGCCGGGAAGCTGGCCGAGGCTGAGGCGCTTTACCTCAAGGCGCTGGGTCAGGATCCGAATTTCTATCCCGCCCTGCATCTGATGGGCCTGATCCGGTTGCACCAGGGCCGCCCCGCCGAGGCGCTGCCCTTCATCGAACGCGCGCTGAAGGCGCAAGCCCCTACGCCGGAGATGCTGGGCAATTACGGCATCGCGCTGGAAGGGGTGGGCCGCCATGCCGAAGCGCTGGAAGCGCTGGACCGCGTAGTGAAGGCCGCGCCTGCCAACGGCCGCGCCTGGAGCAATCGCGGTGCGCTGCTGTCCAAGCTCGCCCGCAACCAGGAAGCGCTGGCCGATTTCGACCAGGCGGTCGCGCTGGACGCCGCCAATGCCGACGCCTGGAACAATCGCGGCCTGGTCCTGGTGGCGCTGAACCGGGCGAACGAGGCGCTGGCGAATTACGATCAGGCGTTGAAGCTGAAACCCGATTATGTGGAAGCGCGCAACAATCGCGGCTTGGCGCTGAAGGCGCTGGGGCAGGCGGACGAGGCGTTGGCCGAATTCGACCGGGTGCTGCGCGAAAAACCCAACCACGCCGGCGCCTATGTCAACCGCGCCAGCGTGCTGCGGGCCATGGACGAGGGGGACAAGGCGCTCGACAGCTACAATCGCGCCCTGGCGATCGATCCCGACATGCCGGAAGCGCTGGCCAGCCGCGCAAATCTTTTGTGGACGCGCAAGAGCGATGTGGCCGGCGCTATTGTTGACCTCACCAAGCTGGTGGCGCTGAAGCCAGATCATCCTTATGCGCGGGGTGACCTGCTGCATCTGAAAATGCATGCCGGAGATTGGCGGGGCTTCGACAAGGAACGGGCGGCGCTGGACCAGGGCGTGCGCGCGGGCAAGCGCATTGTCGAGCCGTATGTCTATCAGGGCCTGTCATCGTCGCCGGCCGATCTTCTCGCCTGTGCCAGGATTTATGCGAAAGACAGATACCCGGCGCTGGCGTATCAGCCCCAGCGACAGCGCGGGCCCGGCAAGCTTCGTATCGGCTATCTCTGCGGTGAATTTCGCGCCCAGGCCACCATGTATTTGGCCGCGGGCCTGTTCGAGCAACATGACCGCGAGCGTTTCGAAGTGGTGGGCTTCGACAATAGCCGCGACGACCAGAGCCCGATGCGCCGGCGGGTGAACATGGCGTTCGACCGTTTCATTTCTATCCAATCGCTCTCGGACCATGACGCCGCCCAACTGATCGAGGCGCAGGGCATCGACATATTGGTCAATCTCAACGGCTATTTCGGCGCGCTGCGGATGGGCGTGTTCGCCCATCATCCTGCGCTGCTCCAGGTCAATTATCTGGGCTTCCCCGGAACCTTGGGCGCCGGTTATATGGATTACATACTGGCCGACAAAGACGTGATCCCCGAAGGCGAAGAAAAATTCTTCACCGAGAAAGTGGTGCGGCTACCAGACAGCTATCAGATCAATGACAGTCAGCGGCCCCACCCCGTGCCGCAGCCGCGCGCGGCCCATGGTCTGAAGGACGGCGATTTCGTCTTCTGCCATTTCAATTATGCCTACAAGATTCTGCCTGCGATGTTCGCCCAGTGGCTGAGGCTGCTTCGGGCGGTGCCGGGAAGCGTGCTCTGGCTGCTGGAAAGCAACGCGCTGTTCGCGGCCAATCTGCGCGCCGAGGCGGCGAGGGCGGGCGTCGATCCCGCGCGCCTGATCTTCGCGCCGCAGCTGGAGAACCGGCCGCATCTGGCGCGGCTGATGCTGGGCGATTTGTTCCTGGATTCGCTGCCCTACAATGCCCACACCACCGCCAGCGACGCGCTGTGGGCGGGGCTGCCGCTTCTCACCTGCCGCGGCGAGGCCTTTGCCGGCCGGGTGGCGTCGAGCCTTTTGCACGCTGTGGGACTGCCCGAATTGGTGACCAAAAACCTGCACGAATATGAAGCGATGGCGGTGAGGTTGAGCCGGGACCACAAGCTGCTCGCCTCTTACCGCGATCATCTCAATCGCAATCGCGCCAGCCTGCCTTTGTTCGACACCGCCCGCACCACCCGCGACATCGAAGCGGCGTATGAAGAGATGATGGCGCGCTGGACCGATGGCGAGAAGCCCACAAGCTTCGCGGTGAAACAGGAAGACACTTGATAGGCGCGGGCGCGGCACCTAAGTTCGCCGCGCAAATCCAATAACCATGGAGATACTCTTGACCCATCGGCACTTGAACACTCTCGCCTCCACAGCTGCGCTGCTGTGCTGCCTCACTCTTTCGCAGACGCCGGCTTTCGCGCAAGCCTTGCCTGTTCCTGCCGCGGGGACCATGACGGATTTTCCCGAGGCGCATGAACTTCCCGATCCCAAGCTGGATTACAAGATCGCCTTCAATGTCGAGACCATGGCGTCTTCGCCCGACCAGGTGAGTCCGGCGCTCAAGGGGATCGGCACGCTCATCAACACGTTTGAAAAGCACGGTGTCTCGCCGAGCCACATGCACTTCACAGCCGTCTTCCACGGTCCCGGCATTGCGCTGGTCACGGACGATGCCACCTACAAGGGACGCACCGGCGTCGCCCACAACCCGAATGTCGAAATCCTGCAGCAGCTTCAGAAGGCGGGTGTGCAGATGGTGGTGTGCGGCCAGTCCGCGATGGCGCAGCATTATGATTTCAAGACCATCCTGCCCCTGGCGCAACTCAACTATTCCGCGTCGGTCACCTTCATCAATCTGATGACGCGTGGATATATCCGCATGAATGAATAGAGTCGGGCTCCAAACCCTCCGGGCACGGGCACGGAGGGTCTGGGTTTCATGGGACCGAAACGCCTGGGCGTTTCCGCGGAAGCGAGGTGTAAGTCATGAAGTTTGGCACGCCGCTGTCTCCGGCCGCTGTGAAGGTGATGCTTCTGGGCGCGGGCGAGTTGGGCAAGGAAGTCATTATCGAATTACAGCGGTTGGGGGTCGAGACCATCGCCGTCGACCGCTATGCCAACGCGCCCGCGGCGCAGGTCGCGCATCGGGCTTATGTGGTCGACATGACGGACGCCAAGGCGCTGCGCGCCGTGGTCGAGCGGGAACGGCCGCATCTGGTGGTGCCGGAAATCGAGGCGCTGGCGACGGAGGAATTGGTGCGGATCGAAGCGGATGGCCTTGCCACCGTCATTCCCACCGCGCGCGCCGCCCATTTCACCATGAACCGCGAACGTATCCGCGTGCTGGCGGCGGAAGAGCTGAAGCTTCCCGTCTCGCCCTATGCTTTCGCATCGTCGCTGGAAGAATTGCGGGCGGCGGCGGAAAAGACCGGCTTTCCCTGTTTCGTCAAGCCGGTGATGTCGTCCTCGGGCAAAGGTCAGTCGCGGCTGAAATCCAGGGACGATGTGGCATCGGCCTGGGAAAAAGCGTTGTCCTCGGGCCGGGTGCGCGAGGCGCGCGTGATCCTGGAAGGCGAGATCCCATTCGATTTCGAGATCACGCAATTGACCGTGCGGGCCAAGGACGGGACGCATTTCTGCGAACCCATCGGGCATGTTCAGAAAGACGGCGATTATGTGGAATCCTGGCAGCCGCAGCCCATGAGCAACACGGCGCTGGCCCGTGCGCGCGAGATCGCGGCCGCCGTGACGGACAATCTGGGCGGACTCGGCGTTTTCGGGGTCGAGCTGTTCGTCAAGGGCGACCAGGTCTGGTTCTCGGAAGTCTCGCCCCGGCCCCACGACACCGGCCTGGTGACCCTGGTGTCGCAATTTCAAAGCGAGTTCGCGCTGCATGCGCGCGCCATCCTGGGTCTGCCCCTATCCACCGAGATGAAATCGCCGGGCGCATCTTCTGTGATTTATGGCGGCGTTGAAGCAGGCGCGCTGTGTTTCGAAGGCGTGGAAGAAGCGCTGCGTGTGCCAGGCAGCGAGCTGCGCCTGTTCGGCAAGCCCGAATCTTTCGTCAAGCGCCGCATGGGCGTGGCGTTGGCGCGCGGCGCCGACACCGATGAGGCGCGCCTGCGCGCCAAATCCGCTGCGTCAAAGGTAATGCCTGTCGCCTGCTAACTCAGGGACTGGTGCTGGTGGCGCTGGACTGGCCGGGAATCTTGTAGGTGCCGTGGGCGAGATAGACGCCCGCGCTGATCACCAGCTATACAGGCACGTTTTTCATCCGGGGCTTGCCATGATCACACGCTTCTTTGCGCTGCCCGCGTTCGCCGTTGCGCTTCTGTCGTCTGCCGCCGCCGCCCAGACCACGCAGCCCTATCCCGCGCCCTATCTGGCCAAGCCCGATCATGCGGTGGTGCTGCATGCGGCGCGGCTGCTGGACGTGGCGGGCGGCAAGATCGTCGCGCCGGGCGAAATATTGGTGCAAGGCGACAAGATCAGCGCGGTGGGCGCGACGGTGCCGCATCCGGCGGGCGCCGAAGTGATCGATCTGGGCAACATCACCTTGATGCCTGGCTTGATCGACGCTCATGTGCATCTGTTCCTCCATCCCGGCGCGGAAGACATGCAGACGGTAGAAGAATCGGTGCCGCAGCGCGTGGTCTATGCCGAACTTGGGGCGCGCGACGATTTGATGGCGGGCTTCACCGCCGAGCGCGACATGGGCACCGAGGGTGCGGGCTCGGCCTCGACCGCGGTGCGCAATTCCATCAACCAGGGCCTGATCCCCGGACCCCGCATGCGGGTGAGCGCCAACGCGATCTCGATCCTGGGCGGACATGAAGACGCCAACCGCTTCAATCCCGACGCCCATGTGCCGGGCAATGCCGATTACGCCAACAACAGTGATGAGATCATCCGGGTGATGCGCCAGCAGCACAAGGAGGGCGCCGATTTCTTCAAGCTCTATGAGACCGGCTCGGATTCAATGCAGGGGAATGAATTCCATTCGCCCTATCAATATACCGAGGCCGAATTGAAAGCGGCGGTGGACGAGGCGGCGCGGCTGGGCACCAATGTGGGCGTTCACGACCAGGCCGAGCCCGGCACTTTCTACGCGGCGGAGGCCGGTGTCGCCTCCATCGACCATGCCGCGCAATTGAGCGACAAGAC
>Ga0075522_10000745_pt1 | contig 23966 bp, 23 predicted proteins | sample NGEPerA_FD_74796 | JGI IMG/M metagenome (GOLD analysis project Ga0075522, IMG submission 74796) | Arctic peat soil microbial communities from the Barrow Environmental Observatory site, Barrow, Alaska, USA - NGEE PermafrostL2-A | ecosystem: Environmental > Terrestrial > Soil > Wetlands > Peat ...
GGCAAGTCAGCGGCGCGGATCGCGCCCCGGTGCGTGCCCAACCGGAACACCACAGCAGCGCCGACAATAGCAACGACGATGACTGTGAGCCTCACGAAAGACGCCGTGCGCCGATAAGAGCGCGCGCCGCCGAATGTATCCGCAATCATCCAGTTCCGCGCTTCAGACCGCATCTTCTTGCTCAGGACCGGCGGGATCAAGGGCGATCCTCTATCGATTGCCTGTATTGCCTGCCCCGGGCGCAGCATCGCACCGGGATCATCGCGTCCAATTTTTTGACCGCTCCTGGCGTCCTCGAGGCAACGTGGCTCGGCGGCCGTCCACTCGCGCAGGAACTCTGCCACTGACGACGGTCGCCGTTCGCGCTCGGCGGACAAACCGCGCTCGATGACCTCGAACAGGCCAACTGGAATCGAGCGAACGTAGGTCGGAGCCAGCTTCACGCGCCCATTCTCGAGCGATGGGCGCCCGCCAAACGGGTGCCGGCCCGCGCTCAGAATGCTATAGCTCAGGCACGCCAGACTAAATACATCATCGCGCTGCTCGACGCTCTTGCCCGCCAGAACCTGCGGGCTCGCGTACAACGCAGTAACGGCGAGATTTGAATCTGAATCCGCAGCGGCGGCGCCGCCGAGATTGGGTGCCGACGAGAAATCTATGAGTTTTATCGTGTCATCAGCAGCTACCATCACGTTGGTAGATTTGAGGTCTGCATGGAGGATTCCCAACGAGTGCGCGTGCTCAAGGGCTTCGCAGCTGGCGCGGATCATTCGCAGCGCGTCAGTTTGACTGCGCGGGGTCTCCATCCAGGCCTTCACCGTCCTGCCAGCGACCAGCTCCATGCTCATGAACCAGATGTCATCGTCGCAATCCAGGTCGAACACCCGCACGATGCCGGGGTGCGATAGAAATTGCATCTGCCGAAACTCACGTTTCAGACGCGTGAGCGCCCAGGGGTTATTGCGCTGTTCGGTACGCAGCACCTTTATCGCAACGAAATTCGCCGCGACGTCCTGTGGCAGAGCGCGGTGCAGATCTCTGGCGCGAAAAATGATCGACATTCCGCCGCGTCCAATGACCTCTTCCAAGACGTAGCGCGAACGCAACACGTAACCGGGCGCTGGTTCTGGTGGGGCGTGTTTTACGTAAGCTGGCTGCACCTGACGCGGTGCCAGCTGATCCGTCGGAGGGTCATCCTCTAACGCCAGCGGATCCCCAGATTCGCTTGCTTCGGCCGTCGCATCACAGGAGTTCAGGGGTTCATTCATTCGGAACGGTTCCTCTCCTCATCACTAAGCGACTAAGCACGGCAACGGCAACGGCAACGGCAACGGCAACGGCAACGGCAACGGCAAGCATATTTACAGGTACTGAGTCAGTGCGCCGTCGGACCACGCCGCATTTGCTGCGCTTTGTGTCCCACGCGATTAATCCAATACAATTAGAGACTTGTGTAATATGTCGCCGGAATAAGCCTCTTAGGCTGTCATCAATCCTGCTGCGCAATACGCACGCGTGAGCAGTTCACACGCACCAGGCTGACTTTACCTCGTCCACCCATACGCGGAAGCTTTCGAGCGCGTTCTGGCCGAAGGTCATGCTGATGGCAACGTCCGCGGCGTCCCGACCTCGCGCAATCAGCACGCGGCCAACGCGTGGCGCGTTATTGCGCGCGTCGAATGCGTACCAGGTGCCGCCAATGTATGCTTCAAACCAGGCCGCAAAATCCTGGGGTTCGTGCGTGGGAGGAAGCCCGATGTCAATGATATAGCCCGTGCAATAGCGACTCGGAATATTCAGACTTCGACAGAACGCGATTGCCAAGTGAGTGTAATCGCGGCAGACCCCTCTTTGCTCGTAAAATGCTTCCGAGGCTGTTCGGGTAGAGCGCGCGAACTGATAGCCGAAGGTTATGTGCTGTTAGACAAAGTCACAGATTGCTTGAACTCGTTTCCAGCCGCCTGGCGAGTTGCCAAACATATTCCATGCGATAGTGGATGGGTTCTCGCTGTCGCAATAGCGGCTGCCCAGCAGATAGACCAGCGTCTCCTCGGGCAGCGAATCAACGGTGTGCTGTTGTGCATCCGGCACACTCGGATCTGGTAGCCCGCGATCATTGATGACGGCATCGGCCGTGATGCGGATGCGCCCGGCAGGAGCAACAAGCCGGGTGCACCAATTCCCAAAACCGTCGCGGTAGAGCACTAACGGCACCCACGGATCCGTGAGCATATTATCGGCCTTGATCAGATCGCCGGACCGGATGTAGTGAATATTCAAAGTCAAATTTTCGGCGTCGGTTGCGAGCACTGGTAGATCAGCTCATACCCAAGACGTATGTTCAACTGAAGATCTCCGTGTCCGACAACAGGCAACCCAGCTGTGGCTGACAATCTGCAGTATCCCGGACAGACGCTGCTGTTACTTGATCATCCCTGTTATACAACAGTCCTGCGTGCCACGGACGCTGATATCCGTGGAAGCACGGGACGAAACTGTGCATCGCGATCAGTATCGTGCACCGATGTTGTGCTTTGCGTCTGTCCAATTCGGTGCGAATGCGATCGTGATAGGGACGAAATACCTCGCGCTCCCTCGCGATTGCCTCTGCCGCCGATACCGACTCGTTACCCGGTATGGCGGTGTCTTCGCTCAGGCGAACAATCGATTCCGCCGTTCTGGGCGGTCGATTGCAGTCAATGACGAGCCGGGAATATGTTTGCAGAATCAGAAATGCGTCGAGTCGCGCGGCCAGCTTGCCGGCTACGGCAGCGGCTCCAATATCCCAAGCAATATGTCGGCGCAGATCATCAGTCGACAAGCCCAGCGAGTTCAGCCGGCGTGGCAGTACTGCCCCAGCGTGATCGCAGGTCAAGAAAAACTGTGATTTGCCGTCTTCCCGCTGTACCCGAAACGCGGCGGCCTCATCGGCCGCCAGCAATGACTCATCGTCGGACACGAATAACGGCATTTACAGCCCGGGAATTTTGATGGTCAAAGTTCGAGGCTTCACCTGCGGCTCAGCCTGCCTAAATCTCAAGGACTGGCGATTTTGGTCATATGCATTTTGCAGCCCGGCAACCAATTATCGCCGGATTGAAACTCAGTCACGACATCGTAGGCTGATGATCCCACGCGCTGCAAGCGGCTACGATAAGTATGCTTCTTGCCGTCCCCAACGTCACTGGTGGCCGGAAACACAGTGTATTGTTGTCGGTGGTCACTGTCCCGCGACGGAAACCTCCCTGGCTTTCGATGTAGAGATACTCGAACTTTCCGCCGTATATCCATGTGAAGCAATGCTCATCGGTTTGGTGACCATCAGGGAAGGTTCCCTTCCAGCAATGATCCGCCAGAAATCTCAAAGGCTCATAAGTCGCCGCCGGCTGAGTTCAATGCCGCTGCCGATTGGCAATAAAATGGAATCGAACTCCAGTTGACGAATCCGGCCCTGATAAGCCGCCGCGTCGGCGCGAGTATATTCCGGGTAAATCATGTTATCCGCGACCACAAAAGCCCCTGACGCGAGCTTCGGATAGACCAGGTCAAGACACGCCACGTATACATCTTTCCAAAGATCAATAAGTACGAAGTCGAAAGGCCCAGCCAACTGCGGTAACAATTCGAGAGCGCTACCAATATGGATCTCAACCTGATTGGCGAGGCCCGCCCGCCCGAGCGCGTCACGTGCAAACCGCGCCTTGTAGTCAGCGAGTTCCAGACTTGTTACTTTGCCGTTCGTATGGCGCGCTGCATCGGCCAGCCATACTGTGGAGTAGCCGTACGAGGTGCCCAACTCGAGGATTGATCGTGCCTCAGCGCTCTTGATCAGGATATTGAGCACTCGACCTGTATCGGGCCCGATAGGCAAAAGGAACTCATCTCGGCGAGCATTCAATGCACGCGGATCCCCGGATTGAATCATGCGCGATTCGGCGTCCGCCCGCACTTCATACTCTGCCAAAACGCGGCTCACTGCCTCATCCATCACGATCACCGTACAGTTATGCAGATTCTTGGAAGTCGACCCGACCCAATCCCGGTAGCTTCAGGCCTGGCCGCCGGAAGTCGAGACCCGCCACCGCACCAAGTATATTCACTTCGAGGCCTTCGACCCAGCCCAACGTCAGCCCGAGATAGCCGTTGACGTTGATTCGAATGCCCGTGTGCGAAGGAGTGAATCCAATCCAGCGACCATCATAAGGAAAGTCCTTTCCGATCGCAGTAGCGGGCAGACCGGTTCTCATTTCGGGTACGGCCCTCATTATGGCCGCCACGAAAGTATTGGAATTCGGCCCGGGCCACAGCCGATAGTCACCGGCCCTTGCAAAACGGCAATGCCGGATGGTCGATCGGATCCTGGGTATCATGCGCTCTGCGTCCTCGCCATCCGCGGCGAAAACGATTTCCGGCGCACTGCCGAACCACCGCCCATCTGGTGCGAATCGATCTATCCAGATCGGCGTACCCCAGGCAGTATAGTCAAAGCGTCGATAAGCGGCGGCATCCTTGTCCTTGATCACGACCCAACTATGGGTCGCGACGATGCCACACCAGCTCACGGTACGAGCGGAAAATACCCGCACGACCGCGCCGGGCCGCTCTTTTGCGGAAGGCAACAGGCCTGCACTTGAACGATCAGCGGCTCGCCAGTCGAAGCGCTTGTGCCGAAGAAAATAGTGGCAGGCCGATATGCCGATCGGTAGGAGATAGAAGAGAGAGAAGAATAAAAAAGAAAGTGCAAGCATATGGTGCATCGATAAAAGTCAGGGTGTCCTACATACTAGGGCTACCGTGCCGCGCAGCGTGATGCTGTTCGATATCTGGGCTTTACGCCAAATTACAAGCTTTCGTATCGCGGAGTTTTTGAGACTGCCCGGAGAGGATAATGAAACAGCGAATCCTAGGACGCGGTGGCCCTGCAGTTTCGACACTCGGACTGGGCTGCATGGGAATGTCGGGGATGTATGGTCCTTCAGACCGTAACGAAAGCGTCGCGACTATTCATGCCGCACTCGACGCGGGCATAAACCTTCTCGATACGGGCGATTTCTATGGCATGGGGCACAACGAGTTATTGATCGGGGAAGCCATCAGGGGCCGCGCGCGCGATAGCTATCAGGTGAGTGTCAAGTTCGGAGCGCTGCGCGACACTGTTGGAGGATTCAATGGCTACGACTGTCGTCCGGCTGCCGTTAAGAACTTTCTCGCCTACACGCTGCAACGTCTCGGGATCGACCATATCGATATCTACCGTCCGGCCCGACTGGACCCAAGTGTACCGATTGAGGAAACAGTAGGGGCGATTGCTCAGATGATCAAGGCGGGAAACGTTCGCTACATCGGCCTGTCCGAGATCGGTGCCGCCACTTTGCGTCGAGCCGCCGCCGTTCACCCAATCGTCGACCTTCAGATCGAATATTCGCTGATCTCACGCGGCATTGAGGATGAGATTCTGGCCACCTGCCGCGAGCTTGGAATTGGCATCACCGCATACGGCGTACTGTCTCGTGGATTGATCAGCGGCCACTGGGACAAGGACAGAAGCACGCCCGGCGACTACCGAAAAAGCAGCCCGAGATTCCAGGACGGCAACGTTGAAACCAATCTGCATCTGGTGGACGAATTACGCCGGATCGGCACAGCGCGCGGAATCAGTGTGGCGCAAATCGCCATCGCCTGGGTCTTGGCGCAGGGAGAGGACATCGTGCCATTGGTCGGCGCACGCCGCCGTGATCGCCTGACCGAGGCCCTTGGCGCGCTCAACGTGAAGCTCGACACGGACGACTTGGTCGCGATTGAACGGGCTGTGCCAAGGGATTCCGCGGCCGGCAGTCGTTATGCGGCGGCGCAGATGGATCACCTCGACAGCGAACGGCAGAAGTCGTCCACGAATCATTAGGTCATCTCGCAATCAGGCATGGGCCGGCAACTCGAGCTTCGATTTCGTGTAGGCACCGCTGGTTGGGCCAACCCGCCGGGCGAACGTGCGCGCAGGCCAGAGGTGCTCTCACATTTGGGACATTACGCGACGTTGTTCGATTTCGTTGAAATCAACTCCTCATTTTATCGATCGCATAAGCGGATCACGTATGAGCGCTGGCGCGAGCATACTCCAGCGGACTTTGGCTTTTCTGTAAAGCTACCGCGCAGCGTGACGCATGAGTGCGCATTGCGGCACTACCGGCAGGAGCTGCGCCAGTTTGTGGAAGAAGTCGAGGGTCTCGGCCAGAAACTCCGCGTGGTTCTTGTGCAGCTTCCAGCGAGTCTATTGTTTGAGGCTGCAGTTGCGACGCGTTTCTTTAAGTCTCTTACCGACCTATGCTCATCACGCATCGCCTGCGAACCACGTCACGTGAGTTGGTTCACCGAACGCGCAGACGACATTTTGCGTACTCGCGGTGTCTCCCGCGTAGCAACTGATCCGGCGAGGGCTCTTGGCGGGGATTCGCCGGGCGGTTCATTACGACTGGCGTACTATCGCTTGCACGGTTCCCCGAAGATCTATTACTCAACTTACAGCGCTGACTTCCTGGCTCACCTCGCGAGCCAAATGAGGGCATTGACTTCAAGAACAAAAGATATCTGCTGCGTTTTTGACAACACGGCTCGCCACGAGTCGTGGCTAAATGCGCAACAGCTTTGCGCTGTCTTGCGATAGGCAGTTACCGTACCTGCTGACAATATGTACGAAATAAGATCAGGCAGGTCATTTGGACAGTTATCAAGTGTGCCGCTGCAATTTCGATCTTCAGGCAGATTGCTCTTGTCGCGGCTCTTCCCGATTGTTAATGTCATGACCTGCGGCCGCGTAGCGCCGCGATCCGGAGAATGGCATGCGCCTGTCTGAGAATGTGAAAACGCTGAAGCAAATCAAGACAAGTCGTGTGTGGTCGGTGATCGGAACTACGGCCGTCTTGATGTTTGGCTTCGCCTTCCTGCCCGCGTTTGCCAAGGAGTACGACAAATCAAGACCGGTCAAGCTCGCGGTATTCGCGTTCGAACTGGAAGATGTCAGTCCTGCATCGGCATTGATGGGGAAAACCACGAGCAGTGCGGCCAGTATGGAGAAAGTCAGCAGCGAGGCGCGCCGAATGCTGGCAGAGTCGGGACGCTACAACCTCATCGATGTGACCAAGGTCGATGCGAAGCCCGCCATGCAGAACTCGTTACGACAGTGCGACGGCTGCGAGGCCGGCATTGCCTTGGGTCTCGGCGCCGAGCAGTCTCTTCTTGGAATTGTAACCAGGGTGACGCAGACCGATTACTACGTGCAGGTTGTCATTCGCGACGCCAAGACCGGTAAGATTCTCGACGAGCAGTCGGCGAATTTCGCCGGCGGCGATGACGGCTGGGCCAGCGGAGCCCGTATGCTGATCAAGCACCAAGTCCTGGTGAGCGCCGATTAGTCAGATTCGACCGGTCTCAAAATATTGCACGGCCCAGGATCCCCTCTTGACCTACGCCAGGGATCGAGCGATTCACACCAGGCCGCCAACCGCTGCCCGGCAAGCCGCCAGTCCCTGTCCTAGAGCCATTCCCTGCCACATCGGCTCGTCGGCGTGAAATGCGGCGCGCATCATGGCTTTAATAGGTTTGGCCTCCGGCGAGAGCGGATCGCCGTAGGCATGTAGCCATGCGTCGGCGCGCAACGCCTGTGCTACCTCAGTTAGCGGGCGAATGCCGCATTCCAGGGCGACCACATCGACCAGTGTGTCAGGCAGAAGGCTGGGCATGACGCTCACCCCGTCGCCGTGGATTTGCGCTGAAACCGATTCGCCATGCAGTGATTTGGCCGCTGCACCGATCCAGCCGACCGTACGCGCGAAGCCGGGATCCTGGCGTCGACGCCCGACAATGGGTTCTGCGTATCCGTAGGGCCCCAGGCCGGTGTGAAAGTCGAGGATGCGGACACGCAACGCCCTGCCCAAAGTCGAAGTGATGATCTCGGTCAAGGTACGGCGCGACCAACTCGGCTGCTTACCGCCGTAGAAAAGACCCTCTGGATGCGTCCATTGACCGCCCGATACGGCCTGCTGGTAGGTCGCGGCATCGTGGCGCTGTATCCAGGCGGCGAGTCTGGCTCCGGTTTGAGCCTGTGATTCCGGCGACCAGTCCGAGGGGCACAGATCATCAGACAACTCCTCATATAACGAACTTGCAGGGGCAGGCCGGTCGAAATTAATCCAGTTTCGATTGATATCGACGTTGTTCTCATTGGTGCGCCTTAGCCAGGCAAATCCATAGGGATTGAGCGCATGTATGTGCAGCGCGGCGGCGCCGGGAGGAAGCAAAGCCGACTCGCCGCGACGCAACCATTCGATTTGGGCGGCGGAACCGAAAAAACCTTCGACCCCGTGCGTGGCCGAAATCGTGACCATTACGCCCTTGGCATCACGCGGTCCCAGCCACGCCACATCCGTGGATAGGTTCTCTCCCGCAGGACCTTTTTTGTCAAGAACGAAGCTGCTCAACTCCGCGCCTGCCGCGCGCGCGGCGGCAACGAATTTCGCGCGTGCCTCAGAGTAATCGTGGCTATAACACCCGTCCATTGAGATCCTCCGACAGCCCAGTAGCGTACTTGGGCATCAATTATAATGAGTCCCTATATTCCACTGTCTGGCTCCTGTTGAATAAATGGTCTCCGCGGCACATGACTTAAGAAATGCCGCCATCAAGGCGCAAGCTGACATGGCAGCTCGCATCACAGGCCCCCAGGGTGGCGTCGCCACTTTTTTCGACAATTTCTTCGGCAACCTGCTGTATCGACTGGTGACTACGGAGGCCGCGCATGGCTGGGACGCACAGCGCGCCGCGCCGCCGGGCACAGTACAGGCGCAGGCAACCGCTGAGTTACGTTGGCTGAGTCGATTCCTGGAGGTGCGCAGTCGAGGTCGATTCGTTCCTTATCAGATCCGGCTCCAGGAGGAACAGACCGGGGCATCGTGTGACATTGGGTATCTGGAAATGCTGATGAGCCAGGGCACGACGGCCTGTCTGGAGTGGAAGGGCAAGCCGCTTTTCAAGACCGCCTTCGATTTCACTATGCTGCCCATGCTGCTGGGGGAGCTGAAACCGGCGACGGTGTTCGAAATTGGTTCCGGCGCCGGTGCCAGCGCGCGCTGGATCGCCGACACAATCCGCGGCTTCGGATATGGCGGCCAGATCTACTCGGTGGATATCAAAGCCGTGACCGAGACATATGAGGGCGTTCATTTTCTCGTTGGCGACTGCAAGTCGCCCGCCACGTTATTTGAGGCCGAGTTGTTACGCTCGGCTCCCCGGCCCTGGCTGGTGTTGGAGGATGCCCACGTCAACGTTCATGACGTATTGGCGCATATGGATGGCTTTCTGGCTCAAGGGGATTATCTGTTGGTCGAGGATAGTCGTATCAAGACCCAGGAGCTGGCTAAGTTTCTGGCGCAGCGTCAGCAGCGTTACCAGGTCGACACCCGCTATACCGACTTCTTCGGCCGCAACGCTACCTGTGCGGCGAATTCCATCTTTATGCGGGTCTGATAATCCCGCTTACCGCTCGCCAGCTGCATGCCTTCACTGAGCGTCGCGATAAGTATTGTTCGAGGTACGGTTGCCGGACAACCAGCGTTTCAGATCCTGATGAGCGCTCGCCTTGCGCGTCTGAGCAATCTTGTCGGCGCTCGGATGATCGAGGGTGAACTCCACGATCAGCCCGTTGGGGTCGTTGACATACACCGAGCGGCAATAGCCGTGCTCGAGCACGTAAGTCTGCGGTTCCTTGTATCCCGCCGCTTTTAATCGCTGCTCAATGTCCTGCTGCGTTTCCTTATCAACGTTGAGCGCAATGTGATGAAAGGGGGACTCCGGCATTTTTGGTCCGAACTGCTCCTGATCCTCAGGCTTGGCAAACTTGAAGAACGCCAGCGCACTGCCGTCGCCCAGAGCAAAGAACAGGTGGCAATAGACGCGTTCGGACCCAAACAGTTCGTCGATCTCGCACCAGGTTGCCACCAATGGCAGTCCAATGACGTCCTCGTAGAACTTTCTCGTGGCTTCGAGATCGCGGGTGACGTAGGCGTTGTGATGAAGACGGGATGGAAGTTTATTGGTCTGAGTCATGATAAGCGTCTCCAGTACGATTTCCTGAATGTTCTCTCACAGCATCGCTGCCTCGCGAAGTGTCAGGCTTCTGCCTCGGCTGTGCTGTCTTCGAATGCCGGCCACGGTTGCCCGCTCGCGAGCGCTGCACGAATGAATGGGCCGTGCTCATCGAGAAGCGGAGCGGCACGAACGCTTCGAGCGTGCGCCTGGCCGAATTGCACCGGCGGGCGCACGGCAAAGGCGCCGCCGTGGGGTGATTCCACGGGGACGATGAGGCCTAGATGCTCCACCTGCGGGTCCTTCACCACATCGTCGATGCGATTGATGGGCGCAAAAGGCACGTCGCTGCGCTGCAGCCGCTCGATCCAATGGGCCAGAGTGTGCCGGACAAATCGCTGATCGAGTTCCACGCGCAATGCTTCGTAGCTGGCGATGCGATTTTGGCGCGAGCTGAAGCGCGGATCCGTGGCCAGCTCCGGTGACTCGAGCGCCTCGACCAGGCCGTCCCAGAATTTGGCGATGGATGACAGGTGGATCGCGATCAGACGTTCGTCGGCGGTTCTCAATATGTAGGCCTGGGCGAGCCGCGGACGATCGGCCGATGTCGGCGTCTGGCCGAGCGCGAAAAAGGCGGCAAAAGGTTCCACCGCGAAGTGCGCCATGGCTTCGAGCATCGACACTTCGACCAGGGAACCCTGACCCGTCTGGCATCGCCGCACCAGCGCCCCGAGTATGCCGTAAGCGGCGTACAGACCGGTGATCGCATCGGCCAGCGCCGGACCCAGAAATTGCGGATTTTTATAATCGACCACCACACTCAGAAATCCGCTCAACGCTTGCGCCACCGAGTCGTAGCTCGGGCGGCTCGCGTAGGGACCGGTCGATCCAAAGCCGCTGATGGAGGCGTAGATGAGTCGTGGATTCAACGCCTGCAGTCGCTTGGCACCGGCGCCCAGCCGTTCGGCGGTGCCAGGGCGGAAGTTCTGGATATACACATCGGCTCCGCCGATCAGTTCCTCGAACACTTCGCGGTCCGGGGCCGATTTCAAGTCGAGCGAGATGCTGTACTTGTTGCGGTTGTAGGCCTGGAAATGTGGAGAATACTGGTCCTTCTGGTAGCTGCGGTAGGGATCGCCTTCGGGGCTCTCGATTTTAATGACATCAGCGCCTAGGTCGGCGAGCATCATGCCGGCACACGGGCCGGTAATAAATGTGCCCTGCTCCACCACGCGCGTACCAGTCAATGTCCCGATCATTCCGTCCTCTCCCGTGCGTCAGGTATTGTCGCTGGAGCGGAAACCGTCCGGTGCGGGGCCGTCGTATTGAACAGCTTTTGCACCCGCGTGCGAGATGGCAAAGCCGATGGGCCGCTGCTGCTCCTCTAGCAGGTGTGCGATCAGGCTGGCAGCGCGAGCGAGGATCGGTACGCCCTTGAGTGCCAGTAATGGAAAGCCGGCATCCAACAGCACCGCGGGGATGGCGCCGGACACATTGAGTGCGAGCCGCTTACCGATCAGCGTTGGCAACAATTTCTCCACCGCCTGCGCGATCTCGCCATGAATGCCGGCACAGCCGGCCTCGGCGGCAACCTGGAACAGGCGGCGCGCTCGCGGGTCGTAGCCCTTGTGCAAAGGGTGTCCGAAGCCTGGAATGGGGCGCTTGCTACTGCTGTAGTTCAACACCACGTCGGTAGCCGCCTTCTCGATGCTGATGCCGCCATTGAACTGTGCCGCAATCGAGGCAAAAAACCGCCCGGCCGCCTCAGACGAACCTAAAATTACCGAGCCGCAGCCGAGGATGCCGGCAGCCACGGCTCCCTGCAGGGCTTCGGGCGCGGCTGCAAGGGTCATGCGGGCTGCCTGCACGCTGGGAACCAGGCCGTGCTCGGCGATCGCCACCAGCGTCGCATCCAGCACCCGCCGCTGTGCGGCGGAGGGATAGTCACCGGTCAGCAGCAGCCAGAAATGATCGGTAAAACTTATCTTGCCGATCAGCTCGCTGGTGAGATCGTGGCCACGGACCAAAATCGTTTCCGCGTTGGAAGTCGATATGGCAGACCTGGTTTCGTCGTGTCGACCGATTTTCAAACGAGTCCCTCGATCGCTGGTTTCGACTATCGAACTTAACGTCGGTATGCGAAACATACTGGACCTCGATCTCAGGGCCCGTCAAGACGGGCAGGCGCCCCTACCGATATTTCGCATATCGAAATACACTGTGCCAGATGGCGCGTCGCAAAACTACCCAGCCGCATCGTGAAGCCATGGGCGGTCTGGCCAAGGGACTGTCCGTGATTCGCGCATTCACCCGTGACAATCCGGCGCTCAATCTCAGCGATATCGCCCGCAGCGCCGGCATTCCAGCCGCGACCGCGAGACGCTGTCTGCTGACCCTGGGCGAGCTGGGCTACGTGACCCGCAACGGGCGTAACTTCCTGCTGCGACCCAAGGTACTCGAGCTCGGAGCCGCCTACCTGGAGTCGATGAGCATTGAGCACCTTACCAAGACCCACCTGGAGGAATTGGCGCGCGAGACCGGTGACTCGGCGGCGCTGTGCGTGTTGGATGGTACCGAGATTGTGTACGTCGCACGGGCTTCGGTACGCACATTGGTACGGCTCGAAGCCCACATCGGCAGCCGATTTCCGGCGCACGCCACTTCCACCGGCCGGGTGCTGCTCGCTGGCGTCGGCCCCGAGAGACTGCAGGGGTATTTTCAGGCGGCAAAATTCGAGGCGCTGACCGACCGTACGGTGACCGATCCCGCCAAATTGCGGACTCTCATTGATGATGCCCGGCGCAGCGGTTATTCCGCGGTCGAGGACGAGCTGGCCTACGGCGTCATCGCGGTCGCCGTACCAGTGTTCGACCAGCGGCGGCGGGTGGTGGCCTCGCTCAATACCTCGAGTCACTCGCGCAAAATTACCAAGACCAAGCTGGTGCGCGATCGCCTGGCCATGCTGGAAAAGATCAGTCGTCAGATCTCCAGCGATCTCGCCAGCGTTCCCTGGTTGTCGTTGAGCGCCCAGGTCTAGCCGCTTCAGAGAGCTTGGCCCTGTGTCCGCACTTGACGCGCCTGCACTGCGCCCGTAGCCTAAAAGCGACAAGGCCTTCGGTATCCGAAATACTTTTGTGAAGCCCCATGTGAACTCGCCTGCCGCGCCTGTCAGCGAACCCTTCGCTGACCGATTCCTCACACTGCCCGGGGCAGTTTTGCGCTATCGCGATCAGGGACATGGCCCAGCGGTGCTGCTTATCCACGGCTGGACGATTGATCTTGAGATGTGGAAGCCGCAGGTCCCGGCGCTGCAGGAAACATTTCGGCTCATACGCTTTGATCGCCGCGGGTTCGGTCTATCCTCCGGGCGACCGGCACTTGCCCATGACCTCGCAGACATCGAAGCGCTCTGCCGCCATCTCGCGATCGCACATATCGCGCTCATCGGCATGTCGCAGGACGCGCGCGCAGTCCTGGGCTTCGCCGCGGCCTCGCCGGACAGAGTTTCCTGCGCAATCCTGGATGGATATCCCGATTGCCTGGGCGACGGGCCGCCGGCGCTGGACGATCCGCCCCTCGATCACTATCGCGAACTGTTGCGTGCACACAGCATCAACGCTTTCCGGCGCGAGTGGCTTAAACACCCGCTCACCAGGCTCATCACCGACGACCGGCGCCAGCGCGAACTTCTCGCCGCGATGATCGCGCGCTACCCGGCGAACGATCTGGTCGATTCCGCGGTGGACGATGCCATGCCCGGCCCGCAGGACATCGCAGCGATTCGCGCCCCGGTGCTGGTCATCACGGGGCAGCATGATCTATCCAGCCGCACGGCCGCGGCGGATGCGCTGGTGCGCCGTCTGCCACGCGCGCAGCGTGCCGTGATTCCGGCCGCCGGCCACCTGACCAATCTCGACAACCCACAACACTACAATGCGGTCGTGCGCGCGTTTCTCGAGCGCCACGCGGTCGAAACGCCTTAGCGGGAGCAATCATGGCAAACGTTCTGATCCTCTACTACAGCAGCTACGGACATATCGAACAGATGGCGCAAGCACAAGCCGAAGGCGCGGCCCGTGTGCCGAACGCGCAGATCGTCATCAAGCGAGCGCCGGAAATCGTACCGCCCGAACTCGCCAAGGCATCCGGGTTCAAGCTGGATCAGTCTGCGCCGCTGGCGACTCCGGACGAACTCGATCAGTACGATGCCATAATATTCGGCACGCCGACGCGGTTCGGAAATATGGCCGCGCAAATGCGTAATTTTCTCGATCAGACCGGTCCGCTGTGGATGCGTGGCGCGTTGGTGGGAAAGGTCGCCAGCGTATTCTGCAGTACCGCTAGCCAGCATGGTGGGCAGGAGACGACCATCACCTCGTTTCATAGCACACTGCTACATCACGGCATGATCGTCGTGGGATTGCCCTATACGTTCAAGCAGCTCACGACCATGCGAGAGGTAACCGGCGGCACGCCCTATGGAGCCAGTTGCGTTACCGGTTCAGGCTCGGAACTGCGCATGCCCAGTGCCCTAGAGTTGGACATGTGCCGCTTTCAGGGCGAACATGTGACCCGTATCGCCACCAGACTCAGCGCTGGATCCGGCGCCGCCTAGTCGGTTCATCATTGCGTGGTGCCTGGCGGGTTTGGACCTCGTTTGCGGTTTCTTAAAGCAACACCGACCGCAGGAGATGGAAACGTGAGCCTATTTGGTCACCCCGGTGATCTGAACCGCCAGTTCATTGCGCGGCCTGACACGGCGAAAGAGCAAATGCTCTTCAAATGGCCAGACCTGACCATCCGTAAGTTCACCCAGGTCACCGTGGAGCCCGATGAAACCGGCATCTTCTTCAAGGATGGCAAAGTGGCCGGCGTCTTGCCGCAGGGGCGATCAACACTAGACGGTACCCTGTTCCCATTCCTTGGCGACATCGTGGATTTTGCGAGCGGCGGCAATATGTACCGCGCCGAACTCTACTTTGTCGGCACGCGCGAATTTGTCAGCCTGCCCTTCGGTGGTCCGGTCGATAACATCGAGGATCCTGAAACCGGCCTTGCCGTGGGTCTGCGGGTTTTTGGCGAATACGCGCTCTCGATCAGTGATCCGTCGGCCTTGATCCTGAAACTGGTGGGCACGCGCCAAGCCTCCAACGACCTGATCACTGACTGGGCTCGCGAGCAAATCCTGAAGACATTGCGAACCAGCGTGGTGCGCAAGTTGGTGGCGGAGAAATGGTCCGTGCTGGGGATCGCGGCACGCACGGCAGATATCGAAGCGGCGTTGCTCAGCGATGTGAAGGATCCCCTGGCTCCGTATGGGATTCAAATCACTCGCCTGGGCAATGTCACGATCAGCTTAAACCCCGAAGATGAGCAAACGCTGAAGGGGTTGCGCAAAGATAGTGCCTACACGCGACTGGCAGGCGGATTTCGAGAATACGGTGTCGGCGCTGCGTTGAAGGGCATTGGCGAAGGCGCTGCCGCTGGCGGTGGTGGCGGAACCGCAGCACTGGGTGTCGGCATGGGCCTGGGGGGCATCGTCGCGGGAATGGGCGTTGCGACGCCTGCTGCAGCGTCAAGCCTTGGAGCGCCTCCTCAACCAGCGCCGATGGGGGCCGCCACCGCCTGCGCGAGCTGTCATGCCCCCAACGCCCCGGGCGTCAAATTCTGTTCCAGCTGCGGCACGGCGATCACGCCGCCCAAGGTCACCCACTGTACCCAATGCGGCGCGGCGGCCGCACCAGGCGCCAAGTTCTGCGGCAATTGCGGCGCCACGCTCACGTGATACCGCGCCGGCAAATACTGCACGCCGCCCTGACCGCGGCCGCACTGGGCTCGGCTGGGTCGGCCATGGGCCGTGTGGGCGGCGGAAATCATTCGGCATTGACCGTCAGTCCCGAATCGGGACATTCCGGTGGCTCGTCTGGAGGCGGAGCCGGGTCTTTGGGTGGGATCATTGCGCTGGTGGTCATCGCATTGGTGCTGCATTTCATCTACCGCCGCATCGTCCGGCGAGCGCCACAAGTGCCGGCTGCACTCGCGGCGTTTGGCGCGGGCCTGGGGACTAGCCCGCCGCCGACGTCGGCTCTGCAGGCGACCATTGACGCAATACACGCCCGGGATCCGGGATTCGAGATGGAAACGTTTCTGCAGCGTGCCGAAATGACCTTCATCCTGGTTAAGCGCGGAATGCAGCAGAATGACGGCGCCGCGGTTCGCCCCTACTTGAACGATGCAACTTTCGCGGAGATTTCCCGAAGTATCGCCCTGTCGAAGACCCAGCACCGTCACCAACTGCTCGAGGGGCTCAACGTGCGCGCGCTCCACCTGCAGAGCGCCGAAATCGATGACCAGAATCAGCGCTTGCAGATTCATTTCGACCTGGTTTACCGCGCCAAGGTACTCAGCGATAGCAACCAGGTCGTATCGGACGAGAATGAAGACCGTCCGCATGGCGAGCGCTGGATTTTCACGCGCAATGCCGCTGCACGTACGCCCGTTGCCGGCGGCGTCACTGCTTCGCGTTGTCCGGCATGTGGCGCGGAACTGCGCTTGAATCTGGATGGGACCTGCGCTCACTGCCGCGCCAGCGTCACCAACGGCGCCGTTGACTGGGTGGTGGCCGATGTGCAGAGCGCCGCCTTCATGGGCTACGCGGCCGGCTCCGCACTGGGAGCTGCGGCGCCGACGGTGGCCGAAGGTATTGCCAACCTGCGTACCGCAGACCCCGGTTTTGCCCTGGACGGTTTTCAGGTTCGGGTGAAAGCAGCGTTTCTAGCGCTGCAGGACGCATGGTGCCAGCAGAATTTGGACGCGGGCCGCGCCTTCCTGAGTCCCGGCGCGTACTTCAGCTGGCGAGCGCAACTCGAGACTCTCGCCGCCGAGGGCCGTCGCAACATGATGGAGAATATCTCGGTGCGCAGTGTTGAGCCCGTGCAGGTTGTTCACGGCCGGGTATTCGACGATTTGACTGTGCGCATCAGCGCCGCCGCGGCCGACTTCGAGACCGACAAGGACGGCAAAGTGGTGTTCGGCGACCGCACGGTGAGACCATTTACCGAGGAATGGACGTTCCAGCGATCTGTGGGCGTCGCCACTGCGCAGAAACCCGGCACACTTGAGAACACATGCCCCAGCTGCGGTGCGCCGGTGTCACTAAACCAGATTGGCGAATGCCGCTACTGCAAGGCCGCGGTAACCAGCGGCAAGTTCGATTGGGTGGTGTCTCGTATCGAGCAGGATGATGCCATTTCCCGCGGCGACAGCATCATCGGCGCTGTCGGAGCAGACCTGGCGTTGCAGGTGGGCGGAGCCATTGTTGGCGGTCTGATTGGTAGCCTGCTCTCGGGCAGGGATTCCAATGAGTCGCGCAAATAGAGAGCGCAGGCAGCATCCACTAACCGCGAGCGGCGTCCTTGCACTTGAAAACCTCTATGGAAGTCGTTTTATCATTCGCCATCCTATATATGTTCACAATGTCGTTGCCGAGCAGCATCTCGAAACCGTCGAGTTTGAAAGGACCATACAATGAATGATTGGCTAACGGTACGTTAGATGTATGAGCCCGACGACTGGGTCGCAAAGTCTGCCATTGCCGAATTGGTCACGCTCTACGCTGCGCTCAACGATGCCGGCGACTGGGATGCAGTGGCATTGCTATACACCGAGGATGGCCGGATGAGTCGGCCCGCCGCCCCCGATGACTTCTTCGCGGGGCGCGGCGCCATTCTCGAATCCTTCAAGGCTCGCCCACCCCGCGCCGCGCGGCATATCGTTGCCAATGTTCTGGTGACGCTCAAGGGCCACGGCCATGCCAGCGCGACGAGCCAGATCCTGCTCTTTGCAGGTAGCTTCGCGGCAGACGGCGGGCTGCCTGTGCTTTCCGGCTCGGCGCCGCTAATCGGAACCTATCGCGACCAAATCATCCGAACCGAGCAGGGCTGGCGCTTTGTCGAGCGGCGCGGCAGCCTTGATTTCAAGGTGCTGAAATAAGGTGACCTGCGCCAGGCCGTCGAACGCCGTCGCTGAAGCGGGTTCATTCCAATTTCCGGTTCCACAGCGCCATGAGGATCGGGAGTACCGTGGGCCGTAGCTTTTCCGGAACGCGACGGATCAAATCCAACTCGTAAGCGTCGACGACTTTGCTTGCCTTCGCCAGCACAGAGCGCCCGGTGGACGTCAATATCAATCCATGCGAGCGTCCATCGACCTTCGTCCGTTGGATCAGTCCCCGGCTTTCAAGACGAAGTACGAATGGCACCATGTTGGAGCGTTGGATTTCCAGCAGGCGACCGATCTCGCTCTGAGTGAGTCCCGGCGAGTCATCGATCAGCAGCAAGCAGGCAGCTTCCGCATGCCGCAGGTCGAGCGACTGCAACCGTTGATTCAGCTCCGCCACCGTCGCCGCCGATGCTCGCCTCAGAACATATCCCGGCAATCTGGTCAGAGGATCTTTCATGGCATCGATAGGTGAGCTAATCTGATATATAGTATAGCAATCGACCGGGAGAGAGGCGCGATCATGAGCGAACGAGCCGAGAAAGATACCGTCGCATGCAGCGTCGATGCAGGCATAGCCTGGGTGAAGTTCAATCGCCCGGAAAAGCGCAATTGCATGAGCCCCGCGCTCAACCGGCAGATGCTGCGTGTCATCGACGGACTGGAGTTTCGCGACGACGTGGGCGTGCTGGTTCTCACCGGCGAAGGCGCGGCGTGGTCGGCCGGCATGGATCTGAAGCAATACTTTCGCGACAGCGAGGCGCAGGGCCTCAAAGGCGTGCGCCAATCACAGCGCGAGGCCTACGTCTGGTGGGAACGTCTGCGGTCGTACCAGAAGGTCACCATCGCCATGGTCAACGGCTGGTGCTTCGGCGGTGGTTACGGACCGCTGTTCGCGTGCGACCTGGCTTTCTGTGCCGACGACGCGCAATTCGGACTCTCTGAAATCAATTGGGGCATCCTCCCCGGCGGTGGCGCTACCAAGGTAGCTGCCGAGCTGATGCCGATGCGCAAGGCCATGTACCATGCGCTGCTCGGCGAGAATTTGACCGGCAAGCAGGCTGAGGCGGCCGGGTTGGTCAATGAGTCGTTGCCCGCCGACCGGCTGCAGGCACGGGTAACCGAAGTGGCCCACAAGCTCCTGAAGAAGAACTGGGAATCGCTCAAGGCCACCAAGGACGCCATGCGCCGCGTACGCGAAATGACCTACGAAAATGCCGAGGACTATCTTATCCGTGCGCAGGAGGCGCTCAACTGGCAGGACAAATCCGATGGCCGCCATACCGGCATGAAGCAGTTTCTCGACGATAAGACCTACAAACCGGGCCTGGGCGAGTATGACAAGGCGAAAGTGACTACTTAACGATGCATGCTCCGGCGAAGGCATGATTTACTTCGATCCCGTTGCGACCTACGCCGGCTCAAATCCGAAGGGCCTCGCCGTGGTCGATCTGGACTCCGATCGGCGCTGGAACTACGCCGAACTGCATGCGGCGGTTGATCGGCTGGCGAGCTGGCTTGTCGGCGAATTCGGCCCCGCCAGCGCAGTGCGCGTGGCCACGCTGACAAAGAATCGCGTCGAGATGCTAGTGCTCCAGCTTGCGAGCGCGCGCGCAGGCACGATCTTCGTCCCCTTGAACTGGCGGCTCGCACCCACCGAGATCGAGGCGCTGGCTGCCGATGCGCAGCCCCGAATGGTGTTCCACGAATTGGAATTCGCGCCGCCATCGGTGGTCGAGCGTGCGTTGCCGATCACCGGCATGCTTACACTCGGCACCGTGGGTGCGCAGCCGGCCGGACGCGCGCGGAGGGCGTTCGATGCCGTCTCCACCCTGCTCTACACGTCCGGTACCAGCGGGCGGCCGAAGGGCGTGATGCTGTCGGAAGAGAACGGCTTCTGGGGATGCGCCAACTTCATCTACGGCAACGACGTCACGATGCACAGCGTGTTCCTGTGCGACATGCCGTTATTCCATACCGCAGGGCTCTATGCCGCGACACGCGTGCCGATCCAGGCAGGCGGATGCGTACTGATATCCAGGGGCTTCGATCCCGAGCAGACATTGTCGCGGCTTGCGGATCCCGGGCTCAAGGTCACACACTACTTCTCCGTGCCGCAAATGGCGGCTCGGCTGTGGAATCAGCCTGGTTTCAAACCCGAAATGCTGCGCGGGTTGGTGGGCTGGGCAATCGGTGGCGCACCCAATCCCAAGACGCAGACCGAACGATTCGTCGATGCCGGCATCAAGATCACCGAGGGGTTCGGCATGTCCGAAACCGGTTCCAACTTCGGCATGCCTACGCATGACAGCGCCGTGCTGAAGAGTAAGGCGGGCAGTTGCGGCCTCCCCTTTATGACGGTTGAAGCCAGGATCGTCGATGATGATGGCAAGGAAGTGCCCGCCAGCCGGACGGGCGAGCTGTGGCTGCGCGGACCCTGTATCACGAATGGCTACTGGAACCAGCCCGAGACCACGGCCAAGGCATTCCGTGACGGCTGGTTCATCACGGGGGACGTGGCGACCAAGGACGCGGACGGCTTTTATTACATTGCCGATCGCAAGAAGGATATGTACATCTCAGGCGGGGAGAACGTCTATCCGGCCGAAGTCGAAGCGGCCATCTGCGAGCTTGCGCACGTGGCAGAGTGTGCGGTGGTCGGTGTACCGGATGCGCAGTGGGGTGAAGTTGGCCGTGTCTACGTGATCCCCGTTCCAGGTCACGTGATCACCGCCGAAGAGGTGATATCGCATTGCACGCAGCGGCTCGCTAGGTTCAAGATCCCGAAGAGCGCAGTTATCACCGATTCGCTGCCACGCACCGCTTCAGGCAAGTTGCAGAAGCACCTGCTGAAGAGACGTGCGCTCGGGGAAATGGCCCTGTCCTGAGCTGACTTACGCGTTCACGCGGCTGGCGGCTTTGGATCCCAGTCTCTTTTGCCAGCATCCTGCCCAGCGACCGAGTACAACACCTTCGCATTGCGTGTTTGTTGAAACTGCTCCAGTGTTTGCCCACGCATTGCAGCATAGATGTGGAGATTGGTCGTTCCAACCACCGCCCCAAGCTTTTCCAGCAAGAAAAAGATCACGCCGTAGTGGATCAAGGCGCGCCAGTCGCGTCGGCGTACCATGTCGCGCTCCTCAACGGTTAAGCGAGCCTGCTCGAACATTGGCTCCGGATCCTCAACGAAACGTCTCCGGACTTCTGGTTTGATGAGCTCGTGAAGGAACTCGTTGAGTCGAAAAGCTTTGACGCTTCGGTCCAGCGTGAAGGGGTATGTCCCTGGCAACTCATCGATTCCGGCCCACTGCTCTTCGATGCGCAATCGGTAGTCGGCGGCAGTCTCTTCTGTGGAGTCCTGCGACGTATTTTCATAAATAGCAGTGGCGATTGGAGTCATCGAGGGCAAATAGTAGGTTTGATGCAGCTTCTTGACCTGCTTGGAGAGCGCTCCACGCATGATGAGCCACATGATGACCTCAGAACCTTCAAAGCCACCACGCCTGGCGTACTCGGTGATCGTGATCCTGGTCAGAGACTCCGGGTCCTTCTCCAATCTGTCCAGAAACTCCATATCCCAGGGCGTATTGTTGAAACCACAGCGCTCCCCATGGACTTGGTGAGAAAGGCCGCCAGTACCGACGACGACTACTTTGAGGTCCTCCGGAAAACTCTCTATGGCCTTCTTGAGCGATCTGCCGAGCTTGAAACAGCGCGCTGCGGACGGTATCGGAAACTCTAATACACCGACCTGAAGTGGCACGATGACTCCCGGCCATGCTGGTTCGTGCGGCCACAACAGTGACAGCGGCGAAAAGCAGCCGTGATCGAGTGGCTTACGTTGAAAGAACGATAGATCGAATTCATCGGCGACCAGGCCCTTGGCAACATGGCGCGCCAGAGCCGGATGACCCTTCACCGGCGGAAGTTGGCGCGGCCCACCGCCTTCGTCCGCGACCGCGTACTCCGCGCCGACGCCGAGGGCGAAGTGCGAGTAGTGATCAAAGAAGAACGAGGTTATGTGGTCATTAAAGATGAAGAACAGCACGTCGGGCCGCTTCTCTGCGAGCCACGTCTGGACGGGTCTGTATCCTTCGAAGATGGGCGCCCACACCGGGTCGGCCTGCTTCTGGGTGTCGAGCGCAAAACCGATCGTCGGCGTATGCGACGATGCAATGCCGCCCAGAATTCTGGCCATGTCGTAACTCCACAAGCATGCGATAGCGCCGACATCATGCCGCAGCGACTGGTCGCCTGGCGATAGGGCTTCCAAGTCGACACGCCATTACCGGTATTTGCGCGCGTTGATTCAGTCTTGGTTGTGAGCCTGAAAAAGCCGGCAAACGAGGTTCCGTAGCCACCGATTGCGTGCATCGCGATGGTATTTGCGGTGCCAAAACTGCTTCAAGGCAATGCTCGGCGGGTCGAACGGCAAGCCGACAACCCTCACATTTCCTCCCACGCGCGAAAAATACTGTGCCAGTGGCTGCGGTATTGTCACGACCAGATCGGATTGCGCCACGATCATCGGCGCGCTCGCGAAATGGGGCGTCGTAAGCACGATGTTACGGCGAATGCGCTTGCGCGCCAGATAGCGCTCAATCACCTCTTCCGTGCGGCTTTCCGCCCTCACAACCACATGTTCAAGCTGCAGATATTGTTTGATGCTGAGGGTTTCCGCCGTCATGGGGTGTCCCGCGCGAATAAGACAGGCGAAGGTATCGAAATACAGTACCTGCTGATAGAAGTTACGTGCCTTCAAGTCCGGGAAATAGCCAATTGCCAGATCGACACCGCCGCCCTCCAGTTCCGCTGCCACTTGATTCGCAGACAGGCTGACTGAGCGAATAGGAGCGTGCGGCATTTGTCGCCGCAATTCCTTCATGATTGCCGGCAACACCACCACCTCACCGACGTCCGACAACGCAAATGTGACCACGCCGCGGGTCGTCAACGGATCAAACGCGGAGGCGGCCACTATGTCCAGATCAACACGTGCCAATATGGATTGCGCCGACCTGATCAGGCTGGCCGCGCGCGGGGTGGGCTGCATTACGTTGCCAGTACGGACGAACAGGGGATCATCGAAGTAGTCACGCAATTTGCCCAGGGCCACGCTGACCGATGGCTGACTGCGTCTAAGTGCCAGCGCGGCGGTGCTTACGCTGCGGTACTGGTCGATGGCGACCAGTACGTGCAGCAGGTTGAGATCGAGTTCGCCCATAGTGTGTATTCGATGTTCGAATAGAGTCTATATCACCAGCCGCGTTGCGGGAACGAGGTCGCCAGCCGGACCATAGTGTTCACTGCAAATGGCGGGAGTCTGCCCGATATCGGGCAAAGCCGTCGCGCGTATCGTCCAGGCGGGATCCGAATATCTTTCGACCATCATGTAGAGGGAAATAGCAGAGATGGCTACGCAGAATCTGGATCAGCTGTTGAAGAGCTCCCGTGACACCGTGAGCTTGCTGCGCAACTCGCAGATCGGAACCTACATTTATCCAGTGGTGCCGCCGGAATTCGGCAATTGGCGCACTGAACAGGCGGCTTGGCGCGAGGCGGCTGTGTTATTCGACCAAACGCACCATATGGCGGAAATCACCGTAAAAGGGCCGGATGCCGTCAAATTGTGCTCTTCGCTGACCCTCAATACTTTCAAGGGATTCGAGCCCGGCAAAGCCAAGCAGATGGTTCCCCTGAGTTACGACGGCTATGTCATCGGCGACGGCATCCTGTTCTTTCTCGACAAGGACGAACTGTTGTTCGTCGGCCGCGCGCCGACGGTGAACTGGATTCAGTTTCATGCGGAAACCAGCGGCCTGAAGGTCGAAGTCATCCGCGACGACCGTTCCCCGTCTCATCCATACGGCAATGCGGTCTCGCGCCGTCAC
>Ga0075522_10000746_pt1 | contig 23962 bp, 18 predicted proteins | sample NGEPerA_FD_74796 | JGI IMG/M metagenome (GOLD analysis project Ga0075522, IMG submission 74796) | Arctic peat soil microbial communities from the Barrow Environmental Observatory site, Barrow, Alaska, USA - NGEE PermafrostL2-A | ecosystem: Environmental > Terrestrial > Soil > Wetlands > Peat ...
GTGCCCAGGGGCTGATCCAGCTCACCTCCTCCGACTTCGGCTGTAACCAGAAAGCGGCGGCGGCGGCACGCAACGTCGTCAGATCAGCGGAATGCGGATGCCATCCACCCGGAAAAGCGGTTTCGATGAACCTCGTTGTGGCCTTGCCGTCGGCGAACAATGGATGGCGGACGGCGTCTAGCAGGAACGCTTGTGTCGTCGGCAGTCCCAGCAAGGTCATCGTCCGCAATCCGGAGGCGAGATGCGACAGCGCACTCTCGCGGCTTGCGCCATGGGCGATCAGCTTCGCCAGCAGCGAGTCATAATAGAGCCCGATCTCGGAGCCGGTCTCGACGCCGGAATCGAAGCGCAAGCCCCGCGGCGCAGCGACCTCGGCAAGACGGCCCGTGGCAGGCTGAAAATCGCGGTCGGCTCGCTCCGCCGTGATCCGCGCCTCGATGCCGTGACCGTCGATGTGGATGTCCTTCTGCGCCAACGGCAGCTTTTCGCCGGCAGCCGCGAGCAATTGCCATTCCACGAGATCGATCCCGGTGATGAACTCGGTGACGGGATGCTCGACCTGCAGCCGCGTGTTCATTTCGAGGAAATACGGCGCATCGTCGCCGGCTTCCATGATGAATTCGACGGTACCGGCGGAGTCATACTTGATGGCGCGGCCGAGCAGCAGCGCCGCATCATAAAGCGCGGTGCGCACCTTGTCGGGGAGGTTCGGCGCCGGCGCCTCTTCCAGGACCTTCTGGTTGTTGCGCTGCACCGAGCAATCGCGCTCGAACAGATGCACCAGCGAACCGTGCCGGTCGCCTGCGAGTTGCACCTCGAGATGGCGTGGATTGAGGATGAATTTTTCCAGCAGCACCCGGCCATCACCGAACGCGGCCTCGGCCTCGCTGCGCGCACTGACGAGCGCATCGGCAAAATCGGCTGACCGATCGACCCGCCGCATCCCCCGCCCGCCGCCGCCGGCGGAAGCCTTGATCAGCACGGGATAGCCGATCCGCGCCGCCGCGACCGCAAGACTGTCCACATCCTGTGCATCACCGTGATAGCCGGGAACGGTCGGCACACCGGCGGCTTCGGCGATGCGTTTGGATTCGATCTTCGAACCCATCCGCGCCACCGCATCCGCCGAGGGCCCGACAAAGATGATCCCGGCTTGTTCGCAGCGCCGGACGAAGGCGGCATTTTCCGACAGGAAGCCGTAACCGGGATGCACGGCATCGGCCTCGGATTGCTTCGCGGCTTTGAGGATCGCGTCCATGTCGAGATAGCTGACGCGCGCCGGCGCCGGTCCGATGCGAATGGCCTCGTCTGCGGCACGGACGTGCGGCGCATCGGCATCGGCGTCGGAATAGACGGCGATCGTACGCAATCCCAGGCGCGCGCAAGTCCGCATGATCCGAACCGCGATCTCGCCACGGTTGGCGACCAGCACGGAACGAATCGGACGGGGAGAAGCCGAAAATCTCACGACGTTTGCGCCTTACATGCGATAGACCGGGCTCGGTCCGGTCGCTGGAGGCTGCATCGCGCCGATCGCAATGCAGAGGCCGAGGATATCGCGGGTGTCACCCGGCTCGATCAGGCCGTCGTCCCAGAGCCGCGACGTACAGTAATAGGGATCGGACTGCTCGCCGAACATGTTGCGCAGCATCAGTTCGTGCGCGGCGAGATCGGCCTCGCTTGCCGGATTGCGTGAGATGCTGGAGCGGCGAAGATCCATCAGCACCGAACTGCCGACATCGGGACTCATGGTCCCGAGCCGCGCGTTCGGCCACATGAACATGAAGCGCGGCCGGAAGCCGCGGCCGCTCATGCCGTAATTTCCGGCGCCATAGGAGCCGCCGGTCACGACCGTGTATCGCGGCACCCGCGCATTGGCGACCGCGTAGACCAGTTTGGCGGAATTCTTGGCGATGCCGCCCCGCTCGGCTTCCGACCCAACCATGAAACCGGTGATGTTCTGCAGGAACAGGATCGGGATATTGCGCTGGTCGCACAATTCGATGAAATGCGCGCCCTTGAGCGAGGATTCGGTGAACAGCACACCGTTATTGGCGAGGATGCCGATCGGCATGCCGTGGATATGGGCAAAGCCGCAGACCAGCGTCGCGCCGTAGAGCGGCTTGAACTCGTGGAATTCGCTGGCGTCGACCAGGCGCGCGATGATCTCGCGCTGGTCGAACGGGCGCGTGAGGTCGGCGCCGACGATGCCGGGAATGTCGGCGGCGTCGAACAAAGGCGGCCGGGATGGGCGCAACTCGCCATGGACCTTCTGCACCCGACTGAGCGCGCCGACGATGTCGCGCGTCTTGACGATGGCTTCGGCCTCGTCACGCGCGAAATGATCGGACACGCCCGAGACCGTGCTGTGCATTTCGGCTCCGCCCAGCGTCTCGCGGTCGACGATCTCCTTGATCGCAGCCTTGACGATCTGGGGACCGCCGAGATGCACGCTGCTGTTGCCGGCGGTCATCACCACTTCGTCCGACAAGGCCGGGATATAGGCGCCGCCGGCGGTGCACTCGCCGAATACGGCGGCAATCTGGGGAATGCCCGCTGCCGACATCCGGCATTGCCGATAGAAGGCGCCACCGAAATGATCCTGGTCCGGAAACACCTCGTCGCCCTGCGAAAGATTGGCGCCGCCGCAATCGACCAGATAGACCACCGGCAGGCGGTTCTCGAAAGCGATGTCCTGGGCGCGGACGTGCTTGCGGATGGTCTCCTTGTAGAACGAGCCGCCTTTGGTGGTGGCATCATTGGCGATGATCATGCAGACCACGCCGCGGACGGTGCCGATGCCGGTAACAATACCGGCCGAGGGCACCTTGTTGTCGTAAAGCCCCCAGGCGGCGAGCGGCGACAGTTCGAGGAACGGGCTGAGCGGATCGATCAGCATGTCGATGCGGTCGCGCGCCGGAATTTTGCCGCGCTCGCGATGCCGCGCCATCATGCGCTCGCCGCCGCCGGCGAGCGCCCAGGCCTGCCGTTCATGCAGCGTTTTGATCAGGCCGTCATAGATCGCGGCGTTCGCCTTGTAGGCCTCGGCGCCCTTGTCGATCGAACTTGCCAGCGTCGCCATTGGAAACTTCCAGCACTTGCCTCGCACGGGGCGGATTGCTTTTCTACCTAACATTAGTTAGAATTGAAAATCAAGGCAGCTCGGTGCGATTCAACCTTGCCGGGCGCGGGATTTCCTTTCGATGCGGGCGGACGCGCAGCACAAACCAGTGGTGACGAAACGCGCTCCGCGCGGTACCGCGGCCAAGCTGCCGCCCGACGACACCCGCCGTCAAATAATCGATGCGGCCGCCAAGCTGTTGCGGCGCAATGGCTACGCCTCGACCTCCCTGCGGGACATTGCGGCTGCGACGGACATGAAGGCCGGCAGCCTTTACTACCACTTCGCCTCGAAGGAAGAACTCGCCGAAACCGTAATGGCCGAGGGCATCGATCTGGTCAGGGCTGCGGTGCAGAAGGCGCTGGCCGCGCGCCCCAGGGATGCCGATCCCCTGGAAGACATCGAGATCGCTATCCGGGCGCATCTGCAGGCGCTGCATGAATCCGGCGACTACGCGTCGGCGAACATCCGATGCTTCAACCACGTTCCCGCCGAGATCAAGCAACGGCTGCGCAAGGTGCGCGAGCGCTACAACGCCGACTGGCGCAGACTGATCCAGCGCGCCCGCGCGGCGGGGCGCCTTGAGCCCGACGTCGACGAGGAGGCGCTGCGCTATGGCCTGTTCGGCGTCATGAACTGGACGCTCGAATGGCTGCGTCCGGGCGGGCAGCCGCCGGACCAGCTCGGCGCCATGTTCTTCAGGATCCTGTTTCACGGTGCGGCGCGGCCATAGGCCGGGGATCGATAGACCATGGGTCCCTTGAGCCGGGTGCACATCGGGTTACTCGCGGGTGTCATGGGGCGTCCCACGGCGGCAATGGCTTCCATGCGCTCAGGAGTTCGTCGATGAAGGAGCGGACTTTTGGCGAGAGATGCCGGCTCGACGGATATACCGCGCGGACCGACGGTCCGTCGGTCGAATAGGCATTCAGAACAGGCACCAGGCGGCCGGCCCGGAGATCATCGGGGATGAGAAACGTCGCAAGTCGCGCGATGCCATATCCGGCAAGCGTCGCGTCTCGCAAAGCCTCCGCGTTGGTCGCGCTGAATCGGCCGCTGATCGCCATCGAGCGCACCTGTCCCTCGACCGCAAACCGCCACTCGACGGGTCGTCCGCCGTGAATGAAGGCGAGACAACTGTGTTCGGCCAGTTGATCGATGTGTTGCGGCACGCCGCGACGCTGCAGATAGGCCGGCGACGCGCAGGTCACCAGTCGATGCGGGGCCAGTAATCTCGTCATCAACCGGGTGTCGTCGCTGCCCCCGAGCCTGATCGCGAGGTCGACCCCTTCGTCGATGAGATCCACATAGCGATCGCTGAACGAGACGGCGACGGAAAGCTCCGGCCATTTGTCCATGAACTCGCTGACGATCGGCAAAACGTGCAGCCGGCCGAACGACACCGGAAGCTCGAGCCGCAATACGCCGCGTGGCGCCTGGGCGTGGCTCAGCATCGACATCTCCGCCTCGTCGAGATCGGCGAGGATTCGCACGCATCGATCGTGAAAGGCCGCGCCCTCGCCGGTCAATGACACGCTGCGGGTCGTTCGCTGCAGCAAGCGAACGCCGAGCCGATCCTCCAGGCGCGCAACGCTCTTTCCGACCGCGGATCGTGACAGGCCGACTTGTTCCGCCGCCGTCGTGAAGCTCTTGGCCTCCGCGACATGCACGAAAACGTTGATGTCCTTCATCCGGTCGATCGTCATCGCAATCCCCAAAAGGCGGCTGTCGGCACTTGCTGCAGCGCATTAGACGTAAAAATTCGCTGCTGATGCCGTTTGTGCGCATATTAGAGAATTTTATTCCCGAGTGAAGGGAATGCTTCGAATCTTGTCGCTGAAGTTTCGACCACGATAGCCTGCGGAAACCTTCATCGGCTGGGGCCAGCGCCAACAAGGTTTCAGGCGGCATCCGCGGGCGCTCGCGCCCGGCGGAGGCGGCTTGTTGCCCAGATCACAGGGGATGAGTGCTCGTGAAAGCTGTTCGATATTACGGCCGCAGGGACATCCGCGTCGAAGACGTCAAGGAACCCGATGGGTTCGGCCCGACGCAGTTGCTGGTCAAGCCGCTGTGGACCGGCATTTGCGGTACCGATCTGCACGAATACATCGCCGGGCCGATCGTCACCCCTGCAACTCCGCACGTCTTCACCGCGGCGACCCTGCCCCAGATTCTCGGACACGAATTCTCGGCCGAGGTTCTGGATGTCGGCAAGGAGGTGACGAACCTCAAGCGCGGCGACCGGGTTTCGATCCAGCCGCTGATCATGCCGATGAACGACTATTACAGCCGGCGCGGCCTCAATCACCTCAGCGAAAAAATGGGCTGCGTGGGATTGAGCTGGGCCTGGGGCGGCATGTCCGAGCTTGCGGTCGTCAACGACTATAACGCCGCCAAGGTACCGGACTCGATCAGCGACGAGGAAGCGGCGATGATCGAGCCGGCCGCCGTGGCGCTGTACGCGGTTGATCGCGGTGGCGTCCAGGCCGGCAGCACCGTGCTGGTCGCCGGCGCCGGCCCAATCGGAGCGCTGACCATCCTTTGCGCGCATGCGGCCGGCGCCGCCAAGATATTCGTGTCCGAACCAAATCCGGCGCGACGCAAGACGATCGAGAGCTGGGGCATTTGTACCGGCGTCTACGACCCCCGCGCCGTCGACGTCGTGACGCTGGTCAAGGAGCAGACCGAAGAGAATGTCGGCGTCGATGTCGCCATCGAGTGCGTCGGCAAGGAGAACGCGCTGAACACCTGCGTCGAAGCCGTCCGACGTCGCGGCACCGTAGTCCAAGCCGGCCTGCATGTCGGCAGGGCCTCGACCGATCCGATGCTGTGGGCGCTGAAGGACATCACCATCGAAGCGACCTGGTGCTATCCGATCAGCATCTGGCCTCGGATCATCGGGCTCGTGGACTCGGGAAAACTGCCGATCTCGAAGATCATCGACGGCCGCATTCACCCCGACGACGTCGTCGCCAAGGGGTTCGACGTGCTGACAAGCCCCGACAACAACAAGCTCAAGATCCTGGTTTCGACCGCGCTCTAGACCACCGCCTTCAACACGACGCGCGATGCGCGTCGACGTCACCATCGACCGAAAAGCAGCGCGACCGCAAAACGCGGCGCTCCACCACAGGGGAGGACGACTAATATGAGGACCATCGGCACGAAACTCGCCGGCCTGACGATCGCGGCAACCCTGGCCGGTCTGCTTTCGACAACGGCCCAGGCCCAGTACACCGGCGCGCCACGGACGTTTTTGTTCAACCCCGCGCTCGACGTCTGCATTCGCGACACCTCGAAGTTCAAGAAGGCGCCGCCATACGTGATCGGATTCTCCAACGCGGGTCTCGGCGACAGCTGGCGCGTTGTCGGCCTGCATTCGCTGGAAAAGGCCGCCCACGACCACGCCGACGTCGTCAAGAAGCTGCTGATCACCGACGCCGGCCACGATGACGCCAAACAGATCGCCGACATCCAGGACCTGGTGTCGCGCGGCGTCGATCTTCTGATCGTCAGCGCCAATACATCGAAGGCGCTGGATCCCGCGGTGACGCAGGCCGCCGAGCGCGGCATTCCCGTGGTCATGGTGGACCGGCGCGTCGACTCCGATAATTTCGTGACCTTCGTGACCGCCTCGGACGCCATGATGGGCCGCCTGTTCGCGCAATGGATCGTCGAGAAGCTGCACGGCAAGGGCAATGTGATCATCCTGGGCGGACAGGCAGGGTCGAGCCCGAACGAGAACCGGGTCAAGCCGGCGATGCAGGTGTTTTCCGCCTATCCCGGAATCAAGATCCTCGATACGGTTTACTCGGACTGGAGCCCGGTCAAGGGAAAGCAGGTGATGCAGGCGATGATCGCGAAATACGGTCACAGCATCAACGCGGTGTTTTCGCCGCATGGCTTGCAGGTTCCCGGCGCGATCGAGGCCTTTCTCGATGCGGGCTGGAAGGGAAACGAGATTCCGCCGATCACCTCGGCTGACATGAACGGACCGATGAAGATGGCGATCAAGAACAAGTTCCCGCTTCTGGACATCGACTATCCGCCGGCCATGATGGGCACGGCGCTCGATGTCGCGCTGCAGGTTCTGGCCGGGGCATCGGTGCCCTGCATCTACACCATCAACAGCAACATCGTGCTGACCCATGGCGACGAGACGCCCTCTATTCCCCATCCCGACATGTATGTCGAACAGCACGTCGTTGCCGATGGTCCGGACGATATGCTGGTTTCCGGCGGAATGGGTCCCGGATACAATCCATCGACCTTCAAGATTGATTTTCCCCACTGATCGCGAGGCATGACCGAAACATTCCGGCGGGCCGTCGCGCATCTTCAACCGGTCGATCGGATCTGATTGGGCATGCTGAGGCTCAAGGGTATTGCGAAGAGTTTCCCCGGGGTGCGGGCCCTGAACGACGTCAATCTGGACGTGCGTCCCGGGGAAATTCACGGCCTGCTCGGCGAAAACGGCGCCGGCAAGTCCACTTTGATCAAGATTATCGCCGGTGCCTATGCGCCGGACCAGGGCGAAATCCTGTTCGAGGACACAGCCGTTCGCTGGTCGTCGCCGCGGGAGGCGAAGCAGCGCGGCATCCACGTGGTCTATCAGGAGTTCGTCCTGTTCCCGCAGCTGTCGATCACGGAAAACATATTCGTCGGTCACGAGCGGCGCACCCGGATCGGCACCGTCGATCACGCGCGGATGCGCCGCGAGGCCAGGGAATTGCTGGAACGGCTCGGCGTTTCCATCGATCCGTCCGTCAGCGCCGGATCGCTGTCGATCGCGGATCAGCAGATGGTCGAGATCGCGCGTGCAATGGTGCGCCAGGTCAAGCTGCTCGTGCTCGACGAGCCGACGGCCGTCATCGCCGGCAGAGAAGTGAAGTTGCTGTTCGATCGCCTGCGGCGCCTGCGTGCCGAGGGCGTCTCGATCATCTTCATATCGCACCGCCTGGAGGAGGTGTTTGCACTCTGTGACCGTGTCACGGTGCTGAAGGACGGTGAACTGATCGCCACCACCGATGTCGCCAACGTGACCCGGGAGCGCCTGATCTCGATGATGGTCGGCCGCGAACTCGGCGATCTGTTTCCGCCAAAGCGGACTGCCCCGCCTGCGATGACGCCCGTGTTGCGCACCGAAGCGCTATCGGTCGACAACCGCGTGCGCGATGTTTCGATCGCATTGAGACCGGGCGAAATCGTCGCGCTGGCGGGCATGGTCGGGGCTGGCCGCTCCGAGCTTGCCCACGGCCTGTTCGGCGTGTTGCCTATTTCGGGCGGAGCGTTCTATCTCGAAGGGCGCCGTTTCACGTCGATGTCGCCAGCCAAGGCCATCAAGCTCGGCATGGGCCTGGTCCCGGAGGACCGCAAGTCGCAGGGGCTCGCCATGCAGCTCGACGTGGCGGCGAATATCACCGGCCCCGCTTTGCACGAAGTCACCAGGCGCCTTCTGATCGATACCGAGTCCGAGGCGAGCATCGCCCGGCATGAGATTTCACGGTACCGGATCGCCTGCCGCGGCCCGCAGACCCCCGTTGCAACGATGTCGGGCGGGAACCAGCAGAAGGTGCTGGTCGCCCGCTGGGCCAGGATCTGCCGCACCGTTCTCATCGTCGACGAACCCACGCGCGGTGTCGACGTCGGGGCCAAGGCGGAGATCTACCGCATCCTGCGGGACCTGTCGGAGCAAGGGCTGGCGATTCTCATGATCAGCTCGGAGCTGACCGAAGTCGTCGGAATGGCCGACCGAGTCATTGTCATGCGCGAAGGACAGGTCACTGGCGAGCTCGCGGGCACGGAGGCGACCGAGCAGAACATCATGAATCTGGCGACGATCGAACGCGCCGCGGGGCACGCATGACGGGCTCCCTCGCCGCGGTCCGATGGTTCCGTGCTCATGACAGCCTCGTCGGCGTCACTCTCCTGATCGCCGCCGTGTGCATCCTGGGCGCCGGGACGGCAGACCGGTTCTTCAGCTTCAACAACATGGTGAATGTCTATGAACAGTCGACCGATCTCGCACTGGTGAGCATCGGGCAAACGCTTGCGATCCTGACCGGTGGAATCGATTTGTCGGTCGGCTCGCTGATCAGTCTCACCTCTTGCCTGACGTCCGGCCTGATCGACGGCGACCCCAGCCGCGTCGCGCCCGTGCTCGTCGCCGTGCTGGCACTGGGGGTGCTGATCGGCCTCGTCAACGCCGCATTGGTCATCGGCTTGCGCGTCCATCCGCTGATCGTGACGCTCGGTATGAGCGCGATCCTGCAGGGGGTGACCTTGTTCTATGCCATGGGACCGGTCGGTAAGGTTCCGCGCGATTTCAGCTTCCTGGCCTATGGGCGCGTCGGAGGTTTTCCGCTGGGGGCAACCATCGCGGTCATGCTCTGCATCATTGTCGCGCTGCTCTTGAGATATCTGCCGCTCGGACGTCAGATTTACGCGGTCGGCGATGACGACAACGCGGCGCGTCTTGCCGGGCTGCCGCGGTCGCGGGTCCTGATGCTGGTCTATGGATGTTCGGGGTTTTGCTGTGCTGCGACCGGCCTGTATCTGGCCGCCCGCTTCGGATCCGGCCAGCCCTACACCGGCGTCAACTACACGCTCGCCTCGATCACGCCCGTCATTCTTGGAGGTACCGTCCTGAGAGGCGGGCGCGGTGGCGTCGTCGGCACGCTGCTCGGCGCCTTTCTGATCTCGCTTGTGAACAATTTGCTCAATTTCATGGATGTTTCAAAACAGTATCAGCTCGTTGCCCAGGCCCTGATCATCATTCTCGCGGTGTCCGTCTATATGCACCGGCGGGAGCCAACGTGACCGACGCGGTGACACAAACGGCCGAAGCAGCGGCGCGCCTCGGGCCACTGCCGCGTCTTCGATCGTCCGTGTCCAGGTTCGGCATCTTCATGCTGTTGCCGGCCCTGGTGCTGCTCGGGGGCGCGATTTCCTCGACCTTCCTCAGCGCCGGTAACATCTCGAACTTGCTGCTGCAGCTCGCGCCACTGGGCATCGTGGCCATCGGTCAGGCCTTCGTCATGATCGTACGCGGGCTCGATCTGTCGGTTGCCTCGACGATGGCAACCGCGGCGGTCATCGCCACCGGCTTTTCGGGCTCCAACCGGGACGTCGCGATGATCACCGTCGTGGTCCTTGCCACCAGCGTAGCCGTCGGCCTCCTCAACGGCGTACTGGTCGCCAAACGCCAGGTGTCGCCATTTCTGGCGACGCTGGCGACCATGATCCTGCTGCAGGGATTCCGCTTCGCCTACACGCAAGGCGCGCCCTCGGGCAACGTGCCGCCCTTGTTTCGCGTGCTGGGGTCCGAAAAATTCTACGGCATCCCTTACGACTTCGCGATCCTGCTGGTGCTCGCCGTGATTTTCTGGATCGTCCTCCACCGTTCGGCCTTCGGTCGCCGCGTCTTCATCGTCGGCGGCAATCCGGTCACCGGACGTATGCTGGGGATTCGCACCGACGTGATCACCATCGCCTGCTATCTGATCTCCAGTTGCCTCGCAGGCGCGGCCGGTCTCATCCTCAGCGGCTATGTCGGCCTGGTCGACAATTGGGTTGGGCAAGGTTACGAGCTCGACTCGATCGTCGCCTGCGTGATCGGCGGCGTCTCGCTGAAGGGTGGACGCGGCTCCATTCCCGGCGCGCTGGCGGGCGCGGCCATCATCATGGTCGCCGCCAATGAGGTGTTGCTGTTTGGATTGCCGATCCAGATCCAGATCATCATCAAGGGCGTGGTCATCGTGCTCGCGGCGGCGCTTTACGCGAGATAGGAATCGCCAGCGAGCCGGTCGCGAGCCCGCGCACCAATCGTGGCCGGCGCGCGACCTCAAGCATTGATAGTGCCAGCAACTTGTCTATCTTCCACAGGTCGGAGGTGCCGGGAGCAGGAAACCCGATGCGATGTTTCCCCGCCGGGACTTCAGTTGTCGTGATGGTTCGATCAATGAGCGCAAACTCGATCATGCGGGGGCCGTCGCGTCGAAAGGTCCTGTTTGCCGGCCTCGCAGTCGCGGCGCAACCGCTGGCAACCCTCGCGCGGCCGGCCCGTGCCCAACCTGGCGATCTTGCCACGCGCACGATCCCGCATTCAGGCGAGCAGCTTCCGGTGATCGGTCTTGGCACCGCGAATGATTTCCAGGTCGCCCAGCAAGGAGAGGCGAAGACCAACCTGAAGAAGGTCGTTGACGATCTGCTGGCGCAGGGTTGCAAGCTGATCGACACGGCTTCCTCATACGGGGCGGCGGAAAGCGTCCTCGGCGATCTGTTGTCAGATCGAAAGCGTTCCGAGATATTCCTGGCCACCAAGCTCGAGAATGGCAGCCAAAAAGCCGGCACGATCGAGTTGAAGCGATCGCTCGAACGCCTGCGCTTTCCGCAGGTGGATCTTTTGCAGCTGCATAACGTGCAGGATCCCAGCCAGAGCCTGGCGGCGTTTCGCGACTGGAAGGCGCAGGGGCTTTGCCGATATATCGGCATCACCACCACGTTCAAAAGCGACTACCAAGCCGCGGAATCCGTGCTTCGCAAGGAGAAGCCGGACTTCTTCCAGATCGACTATTCGCTCGGCGACCGGGAGGCGGAAAAGCGACTGTTGCCTGCGGCGCTTGACGTCGGCGCAGCCGTGCTGACGGCGCTGCCGTTCGGACGAAGCTCCCTGTTCGCCAAGGTTCGCGGCAGAAAGGTGCCGGAATGGGCCGCCGATTTCGATGCAGCCACCTGGCCCCAATTCTTCCTGAAATTTCTTCTCGGCCACCTGGCCGTGACCGCCGTCATTCCCGGCACCACCAACCCGGCCCATCTCGCCGACAATATCAGCGCCGGCCGCGGCCGGTTTCCCAATTTCGAGCAACGCAAGACCATGATCCAATTCTTCGATACACTCTGACCTCCTGGGGATTACGGGATCGTTATTTGGCGCAAGGTAATTCCTATGCTTCGCTGACACATTGAACAAAGCCTGTTTCATCCGATATCGACCCCACCATCAGCCATCCAAAAAACTCCCGGGAGGACGAGATGCCCCAGTCTGAACGCGCCGGCTTCAGCCGACGCACGCTTTTGCAGCTCGGCTCCGTCGCAACCCTTGGGATTGCCGCCCCGGTTCTTTCGCGTGGCGCTTCCGCCCAGACCCCGGCGTCCCCGCTGAAAATCGGCATCATCGGATCCGGCCATATCGGCAGCACGATCGGCACACTTTGGGTGAAGGCCGGCCATCCCGTGATGTTCTCCTCCCGCCATCCCGAAGAACTTGCGCCTCTCGTGCAGGAACTCGGCGCGCTGGCAAAGAGCGGCGCGGTCGCGGACGCCATCGCCTTCGGCGATGTCGTCTTCATCGCGGTGCCGTACGGCGCCTATCCGCAGATCGGAAAGGATTACGGCAGCCAGCTTGCCGGCAAGGTAGTGCTCGACGCCGGCAATGCGGTCGCCAGACGGGACGGCGATATCACCAAGGAAGTGAACGAGGAAGGCATCGGCATAACGTCGGCGAAATATCTGCCCGGCGCTCGCATCGTCCGTGCGTTCAACACCATGAGCTACAAGCTCTTTGCCTCGGAAGCGAACCGGTCCGGCGAACGCATGGCCATTCCTCTGGCGGGCGACGACAAGGAAGCACTCAACACGGCCTCGATGCTCGTCCACGATGCCGGTTTCGATCCCGTCATCGTGGGACCGCTCGAGCGGGCAAAGGATTTCGCGCAAGGCGGCCCGCTCTATGGCCAGCAATTGACCGCGCAGGAGTTTCGCAAGCGCCTCGATGCGATGAAGTGAAGGTTGCGAACTGATGGCACTCGCCGTTGCGCCACCAGTTTCCGGAACCGTCCTCCACCGCATATTGAGCAAGATCATCGACGTAAAGCCGAGCGAAATGCCGGCGCTCGCCTGGTCGTGGCTATACATTTTCTCGCTGCTGTCTTCTTACTACATCATGCGCCCCATCCGCGACCAGATGGGGATCGCGGGCGGCGTCAATAACCTGCAATGGCTGTTCACCGGCACGCTGATCGGAATGCTGCTGCTCAATCTTCCGTTCTCCTATCTGGTGCAGACTTTTCCCCGGCAGAAATTCATCGCGATCTCTTATCGCTTTTTCAGCGCCAATATCCTGCTGTTCGCGCTGGCGCTGTACGCGGCGACCCCAGAGCAAACCATCTGGGTCGGCCGCGTGTTTTTCATCTGGACCTCCGTCTTCAATCTGTTCGTCGTTTCCATCTTCTGGCAGATGATCGTCGATATCTTCACCTCCGAGCAGGGCAAGCGGCTGTTCGGATTTATCGCCGCCGGTGCCACGCTTGGTGCGATCTCGGGATCCCTCTTCACGGTCTCGACCGTCGAACACATGGCGCCGGGTTATCTCATGATCGGCGCGGCGCTGATGCTGGAGGTCGCTGTTTTCTGCGTCCGCCGTCTTTCCTTGTTGTCGGATGCGCTGGCGGCACGGCCCTCGAACGACCAGCCGGAAAAGCCGATCGGGGGAACCTTGCTGGGCGGCTTCCGCGACGCCCTCTCCTCGCGCTATCTGTTGAACGTCAGCCTGTTCCTTCTGCTCTACGCCGTCACATCGACATTCCTGTATTTCCAGCAGGCCGCCGTCGTCAGCCACAGCTTTCAAAATCGCGCGGCGCAAACCGCGTTTTTCGCAACCGTCGACCTCGGCGTGAACCTCCTGACGCTCGCGGTGCAGCTGTTCCTCACGGGGCGGATTCTCAAGCGGTTCGGCGTTGGAACGACGCTTTCGCTGTTGCCGGTTTTCAGCGTACTCGGTTTCGGGATGCTCGCCCTCCTGCCCACGCTGTCGTCGGTCGTGGGATTCCAGCTGTTCCGGCGCGCCGGCAATTTCGCGATTGCGCGGCCGACGCGCGAAGTGTTGTTCACCGTGCTTCCGCGCGAGGATCGCTACAAGGCAAAGAGTTTCATCGACACCGCCGTCTATCGGCTGGGTGATCAGATCGGAGCCTGGTCGTACGCCCTCCTCGCAGCGCTGGGTCTTGGACTGACTGAGGTGTCGATCGTCGCAGCCGTCCTTTCGGCAATCTGGCTGGGCAATGGTTGGTGGCTCGGCCGCAGACAGGACGTTCTTGCAAGACAGCAGGAAATGCCGGCGGGGCCGCGGAGCTAGCGATCTTTTTCTTTTATCCTCTTCGTGCATTCGGTGGAAAGCGAGATGGCTAAGCCTTCGCAGTACCGGTCAGTGTCGGCATGTCGGTCTCCGCCGAGTTGACGTTGACGCTGCGGCTGAACCGCAGAAACGGCCCCGAGACGCGCTGAACCGATACACAACCGCGGGCACGGTGAGCCCTACATACGATGGAAATTCCAATCTGACCTCAGATGGCACCTTTACTTTCGGATACGACGCGGAGAATCGGCTAACCTCGGCTGTCGGGGCGTGGTAATATCGCGAGCTACGCCTATGACGCGCAAGGCCGGCGCAAGACCAGAACGGTCAACGGCACGGGACGTTTGGTGAAGGCCTGACTTCTATGGCGATCTGGCTGCAAGGGGATACCGGTGCACTGAGCAACGCACCGAACGGCGTCGGACGCTCGACTTTCGATTTTCTCCTTGGTGACGGGAGTTATGTTGAATCGAAATTTGGGACCAGCCAGCTATCGACGGCTCAGAGGACCGCCGCATCCCAAGACTACGCGGGAGCTGACTTATGCTTCATCGGAGCCAACAGCATAGGGATCCAGCGCCGGGAAGGCACGAATTGGCCGACTGTCGAAATACAGTTCGATCGCAGGAGTCGGCCAAGCTTCAACATTATATTCGCGGCGTTGCCTGAAATATGCAATCGACGTACCCAAGCCGGATCGACACTAAAAGTTAGTCGTTTAGAGGCCAATGTTGTCGAAGGAGATGCAAGCTTCTCCCTTTGCAAGGGCGCTCGAAAAAATCTAGACTGCACGTTTGGCGTTGTGGGATTCGCTTTATTCCCTGATCATACGATCAATCAAGAATTTCCCCTGGCTGTCAGTGGTCAAAATATCTGATCCAACTATTTGAATCCGGGCTTCCCGCTCATTGGCTGGATGCTCCTGCGGGATATGTATCCGATCTTGTATTTAAGCTTCCACTCTTGCCCAAGCAGACTCCCTAACGCCCGGTCTCCTCCACCATCTGCCTAGAATGGGTTAATTAAGTGCACTGTCACCGTAATTTCCTATCAGTCGATCAGCGAGCGACGAGAAATCGAGCGTTCGCCCAGCGCGACCATTGCGTTGCTCGATGGGCCGTTGAAAATTTAGCGGGTATATTCCTGGGATATGAGGGAGGGACTGCCTTGAGCAGTGCCGTCCTCGGCACGACAATCGGTCTGACGTGGCTGTCTCAACAGGCAACTCGGATCATTCTAGCCGGCATTCTGCTCGTCGCGGGCATGCAACTGGTTTTCTTCTGAGAAGCTAAGGCCAGACGCTCGGGCGAGACCGGTTGCCGTGTATTGCCGTGAACAGTCGGGCCGACCGCGTTCTGCGAAGTAGATCACAAAGGCTTTGACTGAATTGCTTGAAGTTGCGATTATTTGCAAAAGTGGGAGTAGCAGACCATGATCAGTGCCAGCAAACAGCCGCCGGCCGTGCTGAAACGCGAACCCGAGTCCTCCCAAAAGAACGATGGGGAACTGTCGGGCGATCTCGACAATGTAGCGGGAGGCGTACCCACGGGACCGGACGTTTGCAAGCTCCCTACGCAGGCGGGATCGACGCCAATGCCGTATCCCAACACGGGCATTTCTGTTACGATGGTCGCCGACGTTTTAAGAGAAGAGGGTTTTGACTGACGTTTCGGACCCGGCCAATCTAAACCGGTGCTATTCGTTTCCGCTGTCGATGCGGCGACAATCGCGTGTTACCCGCATCGTCTTGGCTCTGAGGGAAGCACTCCGTCAATCAGAACCTTATCGTGGTTCAAGGCATTTTTTCCGTGATAGCGTCGCGGCAATTGAGACAGACGCTCGTATCGTTTCATTACAGGAGAAGACAGATGAAGAAATCAGAAACACAAGTGGCTGACGGGGAATCCGCAAAATCACAACAACCCGCCAGTGAAAAGCTTGAAGCTCCGATCGCGCTCACTCCGGAGCAACTCGAAGGCGTCGCAGGTGGCTTTCCGATGCATGTGCCGATCCCCCAACCGCCGACAACCCTTACTGGCAAAGCTAACTGAGCTTCAATACAGAGACGGGATGGCGTCGGCACGTGGGCGTGCCCGACGTCGTTCGCGAGCCCTTTCATTTCAGACCAGCGCCGTTGAGAACCAGAGGCTACGGAGAAAGACTAAGTGAAATTTAGCTGGGAATCCAAAAGCACCTTGCCAGCCGCCCTAAGCAAGTAGGAAATTCATGCCCGACGCATCAAGAAAGCAGATCGACTGCCCCAGCGCTCAGGTGACTGATGACGGCGCGCGAATCTTCGGCGTGATGACGGGCGCGACCGAGGCGCTTAGAGTCGGTTATCTGACCGAGACTCTGCCAGTTTCCGACAAGCTACTTGCGCTAGCGGGATCGGCCAAGCCCACCCAACTCTTCCGCATCGCGGCACCCTGTGCCGAGGGAGACTGCAGGCATTTCCAGAGTAATGCCTGCGCCTTGGCTAAAAGGATCGTTGAAGGTGTTCCGGCTATCGTCAGTTCGCTGCCCGCCTGCCAAATTCGTTCTACGTGCCGCTGGTTTCGTCAGGAGGGCAAGGTGGCGTGCTTCCGATGTCCTCAGGTCATGACAGACAAACCAAACGCCTCTGATCTTGAAAAGCAGATAGCCGGCACTGATTTCGATCCGTGAGGGATCACCGGTTCACCACTATCCGATGAAATGAAAGCTGAAGAAGTATCTAATATTCGCCGCGGTCTCCTCCAACCTTTCGGAGGTGGAGATTGTCGGTCGTCGACGGCTTTATCTCGCTAGTTTGTTTGAGGAAGTTTCACATCGGGAGAGTTGGCGGCTCCTCCGGTTACGGCGTCGACCTCTTCCGCGCTCAATGAATCATCTTACCTGTCTCTAGTCATGATTCACCCTTCCTATACGCAAAGATTCGGCGGCACGATGGACGGCGCCATTGCATCTGAAAGAGCGCCTCGACGAGACTTGGCGTATCTGGCTCGCCCGCTAGCCAGCGCCCTGATACCGCTTAAGTCGGCAGGTTATCATTCGTCTCGTAAGGCGAGTCCTGCTGGGCGATCGATCGAGTGTCAGGCACTTTGACCGTGATCTCATTCTTGAGCTTGACCGGGACTGAAATTCCTTGGCCGCCCGTAACATTGTCGAGCTGTTCATTATTCAGCTCCCCGTCCTTATCGATTTCCTTGGAAGGCATTTTCATCTCCTAAATGCTTTATGAGACAAATGCTAGCTAACTGAAGTACAAGAATTAGATACCCTGGCCGGCCGACCGTCAAGCGTGATCGTGCGTCGACCTGTTCCGAACTCTTCGAGTCAACTTCGATGGCGCCCGTAGCATCAAGAGTCTACAAGTGCTCATTGATGGAATTGAGGATAGTCGTCGTGATGTCGATGACGCGCAGAGCTTGCTGGGTTTTTCCAAGCGACAAGGGATAGCTTGCACAGTGACCGGAAAGGTCGGCCAAACGTTTACGTTCACTCGTCAAAATCGTATTCGATTTATCTATCGCGAATTTGACGATGCTCTTCATGGGATTGTTCTCGCCAAAATCGGTCATCTCCTTCTCAATGGTCATCAAATACTCATAGCTAGAGAGCTCACCCGAAATTTGCGTCAATTCACCGATGGCGGCTTTGATGCAGTCGGCATCGCCACCCGAAATATCCTGCCTCTTGGTCGTCTCGACCAGATCCATCATCAAGTTCTGGAATAAGGGCTTGATGGTCTCCTGCCGCTAGCCGAGCATCGAAGCGAGCAGCGCCCGCGCCCTTTCGTCCGTCGTCCGGGGCTCGGTTCCACCGGCCGGCCTTGCCGGAGCGCCTGCCGAAGCGCCTCGATGCGCTCATCGCGCGCGCTGACCTCCTCACTCGGGACCGGCGCGCGCCTGGCACCGGGCGGATGACGCTTGGCCGCGCGCGAGGGAATCGTCGCGCTGGCGCTCGAGCCAGCTATGGCCAAAATCACCAAACTTGAAGCTGCGGGACGGCAGCTCGATTCCGGGATTACGATGTTCTTCGCCAACGAGGATTTTTGGCCGCGGCGGTAGCGAGCGCGATAAATAAAATAGCGGTCGGCGATCCAGATCGCCGACCGGAAGCTTTCGACCAAAATCTTGCTTCGATGGTCGTTCTCGGCGGCGTCGCGCCGTCACAATGCCATCGAATAATCCCCACGTTATCGCAAATTCACAAAGCCGCAGGTCTTACATTCCATTACCACTTAAATGCTATGCCAGCGGAATAGACTGGGAGAACGGCTACCGTAACGACCCCCTCGTTGATCTGGCTACCGCGCTCGACAATTTTGCGCCATCATCGAAATTGGAAGAAGTACTAATGCACGCGTGGCTTAGCCAAGCGCCGGACCGTCTCCTACGCGAGCGACCGGTGCTGATGCGGTCCCTTACGCGGCTTTTTACGCGGACGTCCTATTTAGTGCATCGGCATCTGCCCCACGTGCAAAGCCCGCCGCCGACCTTTCGGCGCCGTCCTCTGCCGAATTTGAGCGGGCGATCCGAGCTGGCCGCCTGAAGGCCGAAACAGCCGAAACAAGCCATGTCTTAGGTAAAATGTTCCTCGCTTCATTCCTCTCCGGCGAAACGCCTCCAGGGTTGCCGCCGACGTCAAAATCTTCCCATAATCCTTTCACCGACTACTCGAAGGTCGATCCTGCTGATCAGATCCGAACGGAACGCCTCGGCGGCGCTCATTGCGGTCATCGTCTGTCGCAAAGTGCTGACGTTCGATCCGAGCGACACGATTCCGCCCAGCACCACGGCAATCGATCCGATCACTGCAACCTGATTGGACCCGAAGAAGCCGAGCATCATAAAGAGTGGCAATGCGACGCCACCCCGCGATTGCCGCTTTGGAAACTAATATAATTCTTCGGCATCGCTCGGAGACCTCGGCAAGCTCCTCGAGCTGCGCTTCGATCCGTGAGATCTCGTCGATCGGGTTGTCCTCGTCCATCAGATTCAAGGTAGAGTTCCGCCATGTTCACTGTCGTAGATGGCAGCAGGTTACATGCGCACCGGTTGAGGCATTGAGACGAAAGCACACTGCCACGTCTACCACGCAGTGGATTTATTCTCGGGTCTCCAGGGCGAGTCTCAGGAAAACGGGAGTTTTCTTGGATTCGGCTGGAGACTTTTGGGACTTCTCGGCCCAAAAAGTTCGAACATCGGTCTCCAGAGACTATTGGCGATAAGAAAAGCCCGCATTTAGCGGGCCTTTCTCATTCAAAGAAGGAAATTCTTTGAAACACGGACTGCCTGGCTGGGGCGGGAGGATTCGAACCTCCGCATGGTGGAATCAAAATCCACTGCCTTACCACTTGGCGACGCCCCAATAGCGGGCCGGAAGGCCGCGGGGCTGACATGCCCGCGGCGCGATCCGGCAACGCCGGTCTATAGAGACAGTTCAGCCATTTCAACAGGCTGGAGGGGTGAATTCGCCTCGAATAGGGTTCGCAGGCGATCTCTCCATCTTGAAGTAATGCATCAGGCGGATTGCGCGTGCTTTCGTAACGAAATGCCCGATCCACGGGAACGCTGGGCCCTATTCCGGCCGGCCGAGAGTTGAGCGGATTCCGGTTTCGTGGGATGACGGATGGCCTGCGCCCCGCGAAATGCGAGTGACTTTCATGACCTACCGCGCGCCGATCAACGACATGCTGCTCTCCCTCAACCATGGCGCGGGCCTCGAGGCCGCCGTCAAGGCCGGCCATTACGGCGATTTCGACGCCGACATCGCCGCCGCCGTGCTGGAGGAAGCGGGCAAATTCGCCTCCGACGTGCTGGCGCCGCTGAACAAGGTCGGCGACGAACATGGCATCCAACTCGACGCCGGCAAGGTGACGACCTCGCCGGGCTGGCCCGATGCCTATCGGCGCTGGGCGGCGGCAGGATGGAACGCGGTGTCGGGGCCGGAAGCGTTCGGCGGCCAGGGCCTGCCGCTGGCGATCAACGCCGCCTGCACCGAAATCTGGAGCGCGGCCAATATCTCCTTCGGCCTTTGCCCGCTGCTGACACTCTCCGCCATCGAGGCGCTCGACGCCCATGGCAGCGACGCCCTGAAGAAGATCTATCTGGAAAAGCTCGTCTCCGGCGAATGGACCGGCACCATGCAGCTTACCGAGCCGCAGGCCGGCTCCGACGTCGGCGCGCTGCGCAGCCGCGCCGAGCGCGCAAGCGACGGTTCCTATCGCATCAAGGGCACGAAGATCTTCATCACCTATGGCGATCACGACATGACCGACAACATCGCGCATTTCGTGCTCGCGCGATTGCCGGACGCGCCCGCCGGCACGAGGGGCATTTCGCTGTTCCTGATTCCGAAATTCCTGGTCAATGCCGACGGCTCGCTGGGTGCGCGCAACGATATCTATTGCAGCGGTATCGAGCACAAGCTCGGCATGCATGCCGCTCCCACCTGCACCATGACCATGGGAGATGCGGGTGGTGCGATCGGCTACCTGATCGGCGAGGAAAACAGGGGCATGCAGTGCATGTTCACGATGATGAACCAGGCCCGCCTCGGCGTCGGGCTGGAGGGCGTCGGCATCGCCGACCGCGCCTATCAGCAGGCGCTCGCCTTCGCGCAGGAGCGCCGTCAGGGCCGCGCGGTCGGCAAAAAAGGCGACGGCTCCGACCCGATCATCGTGCATCCCGACGTCAAGCGCATGCTGATGCAGATGCGCGCGCTGACGGCCGCCGCGCGCACCATCTGCTATGCAACGGCGGTCGCGCTCGATGTGTCGATGCGCGCCACCGACGCAAAAGTCCGCGGTGACGCCGCCGCGCGCGGCGCGCTGCTGACGCCGATCGCCAAGGCGTTCTCCACCGACATCGGCAACGAGGTGGCTTCGCTGGGCGTGCAGATCCATGGCGGCATGGGCTTCATCGAGGAGACCGGCGCCGCCCAGCATCTCCGCGACGCCCGCATCACCCCGATCTATGAGGGCACCAACGGCATCCAGTCGATCGATCTGGTGACGCGCAAGCTCGCGGCCAATGGCGGCGCCTCGGTATGGGCGCTGCTCGATGAGCTCAAGGCCATCGTCGGCCAGGTCGAGTCCTCCAACGATCCCGCCTTCGGTACCACCGGCGCCAAACTGCGCGAGGCGCTCGCCTCGCTCGACCGCGCCAGCCATTGGCTGCTGGAGCGCGGCACCGCCGCGCCGAACGACGCGCTCGCCGGCGCGACGCCCTATTTGCGGCTGTTCGGCTCGACGCTCGGCGGCTGCATGCTGGCGAACGAAGCGCTCGCCGCGCGAGGCCTCGGGGAAACGGACGGCGACGCGCGACATGTCACTCTCGCGCGATTCTTCGCGGAGAATATTTCGGTGCAGGCGGGCGCGCTGGAGCGCACGGTGATCGACAGCGCGGAAGCGGTCAACGGCGCGGACGTGGTGCTGCTGGGGGTAGCGCTCGCTGCCTCACATTCTCCCTCGTCGTCCCGGCCTTGAGCCGGGACCCACACGCCGTGAACCTCATTGGAAAGGCAGTGCTCGTTGCCTTCGTCGCGCGTCGCAGCAGCGGACATTTGGGTATGGGTCCCGGCTCGAGGCCGGGACGACAGAGGAGGTGGTGTGTCCATCACCGCCATTGCGCGCGCCGTCATTGCCAACACCGTCATTGCGAGCGAAGCGAAGCAAACCATCGCGCAGCAAGCGAAGAATGGATTGCTTCGTCGCAAGAGCTCCTCGCAATGACGGATAGATACAGTTTCGCGATCTCGCCGCATGCATTTTTGCGCGAGGTGTTGCTTTTCGTTTGGCCCCCTCAGAAAAAAGGGCGCAGGGAATGCCGGGCGCTCGACGCACCCGCAGCCTCGCGTACGATAAAAACAAAGTACACGAGATTTAGTCACCACGGTCACACCGGAATCACCCGGCATTCCCCACGCAATGGGTTACGGTTACTTCGTGCTCTTCCCGGTGCGCCGGGCTTTTTGGCCACCGTCGCCTGCGTGCCTTAACGCAGACTTGACACCAGCGTCGGGGTGCCAGAACCACACGACTTCTCCGTCCGCATTCCGTGCCCTCGTCAGAAGCACTTCCTGCGTCCACCGCAGCCCGCCCCGCGTTTGTGACGATCGCGAAACGCCCCTTTCAGTGGGACGGGATGGAGGAGATATAGGAGTGATTTTAATTTCTGAAAAGCAGAATATTTTTGCAACGAGGCCTTGACATGAACTGCCGCAGGCAGCCCGTCGGGCAAATCGCCCCGCCGCGAAACTCAAATGTTGCCTTCTCTAACCGTCAGTGCGAGCCAGCGGGTTGCAATGACGTCGAATGCGAGAATGTCCCCGTTACCGCAGCGGCATCGGCGGGCGCGGCACCGATGACGGGTCCGGTTCGTCCGGCGGCTCGATCGCGCCCCGGGGCGGTTCGGCTTGCCGCGGCGCGTAATAAGGTGCGGCCGATGCACGAGGCGCTCCCGCCTGCGGCAATGGCGGCGCAATTTGCGTCGGCGGCGGTGGATAATAGGTCTGCACCGGCGGCCTTGGGCGCGCGGCCGGACGCGGCGGCGATAGTTTTGTCAGCTTCGGCCGCGGACCTGGCTCTGATGGCTTGACGACGTCGTGAGAGATTTGCTGCTGGCCGGCCTTGAGTTGCTCGATGCTGGCCTTGAGCTCGCCGACCTGCTGCGTCAGGCTCGCAATATCTTTCGCCATCGACTGGATCATCTGCGCCTGGTCGGGAGACGAGACGGAAGCAGCCGGCGCGGCGGCGTCGGTCGTGGCCTGCGGCGCCGCCTGTGCGGGAGCCGATTGCAAAGCCGCCGGTTCCGGAGGCTCGGCGTTCACCGCCGTCGTCTCCGCGGCAGGCGCTTGCACCGGCGATCCCGGTCTTTCCAAGCCCCACAGCGACAGCAGGAATTTCGGTGTCGAATTTGCGATGATCTGTTTCGCAGCCTCGCTGTTCGACTGCCATGCGGCTGCGGCGCCGATGCAGGCGAGCAACAACAATGCCGCGAACACGCGTCCCACCCATTGGCCACCCGACCGCCATTGGCCCGGGCCATCGCCAATCGCTGTGGCGCGAAATGTCGTATCGACAGGTGGAACCGGCGGGGTGGTCGCGACGTCCGTCGCCGGCCTGACCTGTGGCGCAGGCTTCTGGCGCGCGGCCTCGCGCAACAGGCTGGAAACCTCTTCCTCTCCGGGCACGACCCGAACGAGGTCGGAAGGCACGACGAGCACATCATGCGGATCGTCAGCCGATTTCGGCTTCACTGTGGATTGCATTGGCGGTCCCCTCGTCGATCCGATGACCGCGGCCCGGCAGCCGGCGGACGACGCTCGCGTGAGCGATTGCCACAGACTTCACCCGGGTTTGACCAAAGCAAGGCGGGACAGTGGAGAGGTTGAGGCCGCTGTGGATGAAGGGGGTGGAGAAACACCGTGCCTGCGGAGGGCACCGGCGTCATCCTGAGGTGTGAGCCTCTTCGGCGCGCCTCGAAGGATGAGACGCTTGCACCCGTGGCCCATCCTTCGAGGCGCGCAAGAGCGCGCACCTCAGGATGAGGTCGGAGTGATTTGCCGCTCCCTCACCCGATCGGCTTTAATCCCGCCTCGATCTGCGCCCGCCTCGGCTCGAGGAACGGCGGCAGCGCCAGTTTTTCGCCGAGCTTGTCCAAGGGCTCGTCGGTCGCAAAACCGGGGCCGTCGGTGGCGATCTCGAACAGGATGCCGTTGGG
>Ga0075522_10000748_pt1 | contig 23890 bp, 22 predicted proteins | sample NGEPerA_FD_74796 | JGI IMG/M metagenome (GOLD analysis project Ga0075522, IMG submission 74796) | Arctic peat soil microbial communities from the Barrow Environmental Observatory site, Barrow, Alaska, USA - NGEE PermafrostL2-A | ecosystem: Environmental > Terrestrial > Soil > Wetlands > Peat ...
GGAAGGAGTTCCCAAAGGCACGCTGGAAGGCCCAATTCTATTTAAAAGCCGGATATTTGAAGGCACGATTCGCAAATATTGGATCTACGTTCCGGCCCAGTACGATGCCGCGAAACCCGCTTGTGTTCTGGTGTTCCAGGATGGCCATCGCGCCTCAAACCCCAACGGCGCTTTGCGGCTGCCGGTGGTGATGGATAATCTCATCGCCAAAAAGGAAATGCCGGTAACGGTGGGAATTTTCATTACTCCTGGAGCCAGAGGGGTCGAGGATTACGATTACAATAAGAGCAAGGATGCCAATAACCGCAGTGTGGAATATGATTCGCTGGGCGACAGGTATGCCAAATTCCTCATCGACGAAATGCTACCCGAAGTGGGCAAGAAATATAATCTCACCAAAGACCCCGAGGGCCGCGCTATTGGCGGCACCAGCAGCGGCGCCATTTGCGCATTTAACGTGGCGTGGGAGCGGCCCGACCAATTCCGCAAAGTCATCAGTTGCATCGGCAGCTTCACCGACCTCCGGGGAGGCTATGTTTTTCCCCAAAGGATTCTCGAAAGCGAAAAGAAGCCGATCCGCGTTTTCATTGAGGACACTCTCCATGATCTTCCGAACCCGGGCAATCCGAAGCGCGATTGGCACCTGCAGAACATAGCCATGGTGGAAGCGCTGAAAAGCAAGGGTTATGAAATGGACTTCGCCTTTGCCGAAGGAACTCACAGCGACAATCACGGGGGTTCCATCATGCCCCAGATGCTCAAATGGCTCTGGCTAGATTATAAGAAATAGTCCGACTGCGGCCCCGTCTTCCCCGTTAAAATTCAGTGGCTGACTTGCGCTGCTGGTTTGCCGTAGCCCTCTTTCGGCTGGCCATTGTCATCCAAGTCATTGCAGGCCCAAAGCAATCCACGGGTCAAGAGATCCAGATAAACGTCGCTGGCCATGGTGACGTCGCCATGGCCGAGGGTGGTGCCGAAAACGCGCGCTTTGCCGTAAGTATTGACCCAGATGCAGGGATGTTCTTCCCCCGTTTTGCCAATGCCTTTGGCCAGCGGCGTGCAGTTGGGCCAGACTTTTTTGATTCGATATAATTCGTCGGGCTCGGGTTCGTGCCAGAGGGCGGGGAAGCCTTTCATGACCGGGTGGTCGGGCTTGATGTTCACCACGTCGAAGGGCCGCGCCCCCTCATGGTTGTAGGAACTGACGCCGAGCAATTTGCGCCACTCGTCGGTGGTGGATTTGCGATAGCTGTGGGTGGAACAATGAATCGTCACGGCAGGCACGCCGTCGAAATGGCCCTTGGCGATGTGATCGATAAACTCGGCATTGGTCACGTCGCCAAAGCATTCATTATGCACGATGACGTCGTAACCTTTGGTCCAATCGGGCTTCTCGTAGATGCTCATCCGGTGGTCGCGGATCACCCCGCCTTTGGAACTGCCGCCTTCGTAGAGGATGGTCCAGACCACATTGGCTCGGGCGCTGATGCCCTCGGTCAATATTTTCTGCTGTTCGCCATAGTCATGGCAGCAACCGCCAGTAAGCAAGAGGGCGCGAATCGGTTCAGCCGCGCGGCTGGAAACACACGCCACGGAAAATAAAAAGCCGAGAACCAGCGGTTTGAAAGACGACGAAAGGAAGCGGGATATTTTCATTTTTATACGTCACAGAGCTTAACTGCTTGACTCAAAGAAGCAACCTTATCCCGCAACGGAACAAATTCCTGGCCGACATAGCCCTTGTAGCCGGTTTCCAGGATGGCCCGCATGATGGGCGGATAATTGATTTCCTGGGTGTCGTCAATTTCGTTCCGGCCTGGATTGCCGGCGGTGTGGTAATGGGCAATGTAAGGCTCGTGCTGGCGAAGGTGCGAAATAATGTCGCCGTGCATGATTTGCACATGGTAGATGTCAAACAATAATTTCATCCGCTCCGAGCTGATTTGCCGGCAAATGTCCGCCGACAGATCGATATTGTCGCAAAAATAATCCGGATGCCCCTTCATAAAAATATGAACGCGCGAATTGAGCATTTCGAGGCAGAGCGTGACGTTTTTCTTTTCGGCATAGCCCACGATTTTCTTCAAGCCTTCGACCATGTTGCGCGTCGCCGCCTCGGTGGACTGGCCGTTGCGAAAGCCGGAAAAGGTGATCACGCGTTCGTAGCCGGCGGCGGAACATTGGTCAATCCGCTCGCGCAAAATCTGCAAGCATTCGTCGTGCTGTTCCTTTTGGGCAAAGCCCTTTTGCCATCCATGGCTGGGCGCCATCGCGCAAACCATTCCGTGCTTTTTCAGCTCGGCCCAGTTCTCCGGCGGAACCAATTCGACCGAAGCCATCCCTAGGTCGGCGGCGTGGCCGATGAGTTCATCCGCCGTCATCGGCTTAAAACACCACCAGACGACCGATTGCTGGATGTGGCCATTTTTTATTTTGTAATGGCCGTCGGCTTGTTGCGTTTCGGCCAAGCCGCGCAAACCGCCGACTCCCAAAGCCAGCGCACCCAGGCCGGCTCGTTTGAGAAGGCTCCGCCGATTGATTGAATTACTGCTGTTCATAGTTCTACTATAAGGTTGGACGGGCCAATTGAACAGAGCTTTCAATCTATCGTGCATCATATTCGCGCGTGACGGGGCGGTGGGTTCGTGTATTTTCTTTCGCTGTGACAACGGATGATGCCATAAAGCTCCTGGAACGATTTCGTGACGGCAAGATGACTTTGTCGCAAACGGTGCGGGTCTTCCAAACGCCGCCGGTGGCGGACCTTGGCTTTGCCCAAGTCGATATGCACCGCGCCTTGCGCAAGGGGTTTACGGAAGTCATTTACGGGGCGGGCAAGACGGCGGAGCAGATTGTGAAAATTGCTGCCGAAATTTTCAGTCGTGAAGATCGACTCCTGATCACGCGCCTGACTTCTGAACAAGCGCAGGCGGTGCGGAAAAAATTCAAAGCCGCCCAGCATCACGCGGTGGCGCGTTGTGTGACTCTCGAGAAAAGGCCTCTGGTCAAACGACCTGGAACGATCGCGGTCCTGTGCGCTGGAACGAGTGATCTGCCGGTGGCGGAGGAGGCGGTGGTGACGGCTGAAATTATGGGAAACCGGGTGGAACGAATTTACGACGTGGGGGTGGCTGGGTTGCATCGGCTGTTGAATAAGCTGGACGCGATCCAGGCCGCGCAAGTGCTGATCGTCGTGGCAGGAATGGAGGGCGCCTTGCCGAGCGTGGTGGCGGGATTGGTCAGTCGTCCGGTCATTGCCGTTCCAACCAGCATCGGTTACGGCACGAATTTTGGCGGGTTGACGCCGCTGATGGCCATGCTTAACAGTTGCGGCAGCGGTGTGACGGTGGTCAATATCGACAATGGTTTTGGCGCGGGCTACGCGGCCAGCCAGATCAATGCGCTCGCCACAGGCGGTTTATGAAAGCACTTTACCTTGATCTTTTTAGCGGGATCAGCGGGGACATGTTTCTCGGAGCTTTGCTCGATGTTGGACTCGACTTTTCTCATTTAGAGGGCGAATTGCACAAGCTCCGCCTGGAAGGCTATCATCTGCACGTCTCCCGCGCCACACGCGCGCAAATTGAAGGAACCAAATTCGACGTTCATCTCGGTCATCATGCGCATGGGGACGGACATGGGCACGAACATGAACATTCCCACGCTGGCGAACATCAACACGGACACGGACACGAACACGGACGGACTTATGCGGAGATCAAGCAACTAATTCTCGCCAGTGGAATTTCCAGTTGGGTCAAAGAAAAGAGCATCGCTGTTTTTGAGCGCATTGCGGTGGCCGAAGGGAAAATCCACGGTATGCCGGCGGACAAAGTCCATTTCCATGAAGTCGGCGCGGTGGATTCAATTATTGACATCGTCGGCGCCTGCATCGGCCTGGAGTTTTTGCGGATGCCGCATGTCCTAGCCAGTTGGCCAACCGAAGGCGTCGGGTGGATTGATTGCGCCCATGGCCGTTTTCCCATCCCGGCTCCCGCCACGTTGGAAATCCTCGCGGCGCGATCTGTGCCTCTGACGCAATGCGAGGAGCCGCATGAACTAATCACCCCAACCGGGGCGGCATTGCTGGCGGAATTTGTGGAAGAGTTCGGGCCGATGAGGAATTTCGCGCCCAGCCGCATTGGCTTTGGCGTTGGTTCGCGCGACAACAAAACGCGTCCCAATGTTTTGCGGGCCATTCTGGGAGAAGCGGGCGCCGCCTCCGAACATGATTGGGAATCTGATTTGATCGCCGTCCTGGAAACGAACCTGGATGACATCAACCCGGAGGTTCTCGGACCTTTTATGGAAATGGCCATGGCCGCTGGGGCGCTGGATGTTTCTTACGCGCCGAGGCAAATGAAAAAAAACCGGCCCGGTTTGCTGCTGAGTGTTTTGTGCGCCGCCAGCCAGGCCGATCAATTCAGCGAATTGATTTTGCGGCAGACGAGCGCGTTCGGAGTGCGCCGCGTTTTAGCGGAGCGCCGGAAATTGCGGCGCGAGTTTCACGCCGTAAAAACACCTCACGGCGAAGTGACGATTAAAATTGGCAAACTTGACGGCGAAGTCTTGCAAGCCGCGCCGGAGTTTGAGTCATGCCAAAAACTGGCCGAGAGCAAAAAACTTCCGTTGCAACAAATTTACCAGGCGGCGCTGGCCGCCTGGAATAGGCCGGCCTAAGTGGCCTTCGCCATTTTGTATTCCGCGTCGATCACGATACCCGGCTGAGGAATCGGGTAGCGCCCATCGGCATCCGGCATGACGGGAGCCCGGCCGTTCATCGTCATGGTCGCGACTTCGGGGGCGTATTCCTGCGGATGATTGAGCATTTGATCGTAGGTAATTTCCTGCCCGGTGTGGGCGGCCATGCGTCCCATCGAGGTCACGACGCTGGCTTGGACGCCGCGGACCACTTCGCTGTAGGGCTTATCGTCGCGGATGGCGTCCACCAAGTCATTCCATTCGTTGACGTAGGGATTCGTCTCGTGCGGTTTCACATGGGAGGTCCAGAGCAGATTGCCGTGCGCCGGATTCTGGCTTGAGTAAGTGGTCGAAGGCATTCCGCAATCGCCATACTTTGAGATGATCGCCATGCCCTTGGTGCCTTGGGCATAACTGGAGTAAATGGCATCGCAACCATACATACATCGCCCGTCCATGATGAACTTGCTGCCGTCGGCAAAAGTATATTCCACCGAGTAAACGTCAAAGTTTTGATCGACGTCATTGCCGCGATAATGCCGGCCGCCCATCGCCTGCGCCTTGATAGGCCACGCGTTCTTCATCCAGCAGCAATGGTCAATGTGGTGGATGTTAAAATCGCTATAACAGCCGCCGCTGGCCCAGAGGAAACTGTGGAAACGCGAAATCTGATAACCCACCTCCGAGATGCCAGCGGGTTTGCGGGGTGAAAAACAAGCCGCGACCGGTTCGCCGACCCGATAGCCGCGCATCAAAATAATGTCGCCGATTTCGCCATCTTGAATTCGATGCGAAAGTTCCTGCAAAGCCCGCTGGTGCCGGGACATCAATCCCACGCCTACTTTAAGATTTTTCTTATTGGCGTCCTCCGCGAGTTTTAACATTCTGACTGAAGTCGGACCGTCCGCCGTCAATGGTTTTTCCATGAAGACATTCAGGCCTTTGTCGATGGCGTAGCCGAAATGCAGCCAGCGGAAAGCGAGAGGGGTGGTGAAAATGGCGATGTCGCCTGGCTTCAAACAGTCCATCGCATGCTTGTAACCGTCGAACCCAATAAACCTGCGTTCCGGCGGCACGTCCATTTTCGCGGAGTGCTCCTTGGACAACTCGGCGTAGCTGTTGTCGAGGCGGTCTTGAAAAACATCGGCCATGGCGACCAGTTTGAGCGGACCGCGTTTAACGTCCATGGCTTGCCCGGCTGCGCCCGTGCCGCGCCCGCCACAGCCGATCAGCGCCACTTGGATGGTGTCGTCGCCAGCGGCGTGGACAGCCGGGATGGCCACACCCGCCAGCGCGGAGACGGCAGCGATGCGGCCGGTGGTTTTGATAAATTCACGACGTGAAGTGACAGAAATTGTTTCGTTCATAATGATTTAGCTTAAATTGGACGCTTTGGATGGTCGAGCATTCAAATTAAAAGGCAACTCAACAATCATCACCGGCACTTTTGCGGATGCCGTTTGCATCTGTAATTCCGTGCCAATCCCATTTGCTTCGCGGCGGACGTAGCCCAGGGCAATGTTCGCTTTCAGAAACGGGGACGCCACCGCGCTGGTAATATAGCCCACTTCTTTTTCATTGAGAAAAAGTTTGTCGCCTTTGCCGGGAAGGGCGTTCAAATCACCGGGCAGCAGAAAACCGCGAAAGGCTTTGGCCACCTGCCCGTAGGTCCGAACACGGGCGATGACTTCCTGCCCGATGTAGCAGCCTTTGGAATAGCTGATCGCCCCGGTATCCAGCACCTCGGGCGCAAGATTCGTTTCATCCATATCTACGCCGAAGCGCGGCAGTCCGGCTTCGACACGAGCGGTCTCCAGCGCGCGCCAACCGCAAGGCCGCCCTCCCATTTTCTGGGCCTCGGCGATCAACTGGCCCAGGACCGTTTGCATCGCCGCCACCGGCACGAAGAGATCATAGCCGCCGCTCCGAGTACGGGAACGGCTCGATAAATAGATTTCACCTAAAGTGGCATCCTCGCTTTTGGCTACGGCGCCGGGCTTTTCCGGGAGGGCAAAATTCCAGGGAAGCGCCTGCACGACGGCGGCAGCCTTCGGACCCTGCACGCTCAACAAGCCGTAATGCGGGGAGACATCGGTCACCCCGGCATCTTCGGCAATAATATACTTTTGGAGTCGTTGCTGAACGGCTTCGTTCAATCCCGGCTCAAAATCGAGCAAAATCTCATTTTCCAAAACATAGATATGGAGGTCGCTTTGGATTTTGCCCTTCGCCGAGACCAGCGCGGCGTAACAACCTTCGCCGCACTTCAGGTCCTTTACATTGTTGGTCACTTGGCCGTTGAGAAATTTCGCCCGGTCTGTTCCCAGGACACACAGGCGCCCTCGAAAACTCAAGTCCAGCACGCCGGCTGATTCGTCGAGCGCCGCCTTCTCGGCCAGCGGCGCGTTATAATCCAGCACGGCTTCCTGGCCGTTCACCTCCGTAAACCTGGCATTGATGGACTGATGAAATTCGTGCAACAAAAGCAAAGCCATACCGGTAATTTAGGGCAGGCGGCAGGCAATTTACGAGTTGGAATTACGGAGCCAATGCTTATTCTTGCCCCAACCATGTGTGGCATTATTGGATATGTTGGAAAAAAAGAAGCCGGCCCAATCCTGATGGAGGGATTGCGCCGGTTGCAATACCGCGGTTATGACAGCGCCGGCATCGGCGTGCTGGACGGAGGCCGGCTCGAGATCAGAAAACGCAAAGGCAAGATAGACGAAGGGCTGGGCGCCTTGCTTTTGGAAGAGCCCGTGACCGGCTCCCTCGGCATCGGCCATACCCGCTGGGCCACACACGGGCCGCCTTCCGACGAGAATTCCCATCCGCACCTCGATCAATCCGGCAAAATCGCAGTCGTGCATAATGGCATTATCGAGAACTGCGACCGGCTTAAAGAAAAGCTGGTCAAAGCGGGCCATTCGTTTTCTTCCGCGACGGACACCGAAGTTTTGGCGCATTTGATCGGCGTCCATTACGCGGCCAAACCCGGGGACTTGGCGCAGGCGGTTTGCGCTGCGTTGCGCGAGGTGATTGGCACTTATGGGATTGCCGTCGTCAGCAGCGACCATCCCGGCGTCATCGTCGGCGCGCGGCGCGGCTCGCCCTTGATCATCGGCATCGGCGACAACGAGAATTTTCTGACCAGCGATGCCAATGCCATCGTCGCCCACACCCGCCAGGTCGTTTATCTGAACGACTACGACGTCGCCACGGTCGCGGCCGACCGGTTCGACGTGCAGAATCTCGGCACGGAAACGGCCAAGGTGCAAATCAGCCAGCTTGAATTTGGCTCCGAAGAAGCCGAGCGCGGCGACTATCCGCATTTCATGCTCAAAGAAATTTTCGAGCAACCGCGCACGGTGGAAAATGCCCTGCGCGGCCGAATTGATTTTGAAGGCGCCACCGCCAAATTTGGCGGCTTGAACATGACCGCCGCCGAACTGCGCTCGATCGAACGCATTGTCATTGCGGCCACTGGCACAAGCTGGCACGCGGCGCTGGTGGGAGAGTATCTCATCGAAGAACTGGCGCATTTGCCGGTGGAAGTGGAATTCGCCCACGAGTTCTACAATCGTAACGCGCCTTTGCAGCGCGACACGGTGTTGCTGGTCATCTCGCAATCGGGCGAAACCGCCGATACGCTGGGCGCGCTCCGCGAAGCCAAACGCCGCGGCCACCGGGCGCTGGCCATCTGCAACGTCGTCGGCAGCACCATCGCCCGCGAAGCCGATGGCGGCATCTACATGCATGCCGGCCCGGAGATCGGCGTGGCTTCAACCAAGGCGTTCGTTTCCATGCTGACCGTCCTGACCTTGCTCGCCGTGCATTTGGGCCGGATGCGCATGCTCTCGGTGCATCGCGCGTTGGAAATTCTCCGCGGCTTGGAGGCGCTTCCCCAACAAATCGCCAGTCTCCTGCAACAAACCGAAACTTTAAAGAAGCTGGCGTTAAAATATGCGTCGGCCGACGATTTTTTCTTCTTGAGCCGTGGCTACAATTTCCCGATTGCGCTGGAAGGCGCGCTCAAGCTCAAGGAAATTTCCTACATCCACGCCGAAGGCTACTCCGCCGCCGAAATGAAACACGGCCCCATCGCCCTGATTGACTCGGACACCCCCACCGTATTCTTGACACCGCGCGACTCGATGTACGAAAAAACCCTCGCCAACCTGGCCATGATCCGCGCCCGCAAAGGCCCGGTCATCGCCGTGGCGACCGAAGGCGACACCCACATCCGAACAGTGGCCGACGACGTGATTTACCTGCCAGCCACCCTCGAGCCGTTATATCCCATCCTGGCCACCGTTCCTCTGCAACTCTTCGCCTACTACATCGCCGTGGCGCGAGGCTGTGATGTTGACAAGCCCCGCAACCTGGCTAAGAGCGTGACGGTGGAGTGAGGCGCGGCGTCTGAAAGCTGCCGATAGCCGGGTATTAAACTTCGCAAATTCTAACTCTGAGATCACAAGCACTCGCAGCCCCTGCCAAATCGAAGATTGATCGACCGCAGGCTTTAATGTAATTTGTTTCAAAGAAATGAATTGGAAATGCTGCGACATTTGCAGATCTCAGTCGTTCTGAGCCATGTTCGCCAAAAGAAAATCCTATAATCCAAAGCACTCGTTTGCCAGTGCCCCTGAGCGAACCGACCTGGATCGGTGGGTGAATGGCGTACATTACGGCGGCAACCCAGAGCACAAGAGAAACCCGGGGGATTATGGACTAACCCCTCCGTCGATTCCTCGTCCAGACAAGACCCTTTGCGATCTGGCGAGAGTATCCAAGCGCGAGCAAGCGATTAGGCTTCTGAAAGAGGGCATTCGAAAGGGACTGGTGAGCGAGCAAATCCGTAGTGGCTTTCCCCAAAACGTCTGGGCGGTGACCAAAGACGGCGTCGCATTGGAGGCGCAGTTGGAAAATGCCGGGAATGGAACTTATCATGGCTACCCGTTGCCTGAGGACGATCCATTTCGGGAGAAGGTGATCGAGAAGTGGAAGGCGGCATCGTGAGTGATGAACTGAATATTGATTTCAATTGGCTCGGCCGCCAGACGGGCGACTCGGTGGGTCGTGCCTTTTACGCGAACCTGGGTCTGGCCGTCGGCGGACAGTGGTTGACTCGGCTGGAGGATCTGGAAGCTCAGACCGTGCGGACCCATCTGCGCGGCTGCGCGTACCATCTCGCAACTTGGTTTGCAGCCAATTGGTGGCGCCTGCGTTGGGAACCTGAAACACGCGATTGGTCGACGGATGCAGATTGGCGCATCGCCCACAGTACCGCATCGGCAGGCGGCGGTTACGTCTGGCCGAATGTGCTCTTTGCCAGCGATGGAGACTCCCTAGCCGTTGCGTCTCTGCCTCGAGCCAAAGGGGCGGCGTTCGAACCCATCCGTTATCTCGACCGAGTTAAGACGCGCATCACAGCATCGGAGTTCGAGAAGAAGGTGGATGCCTTCATGGAAGGCGTGCTCTCTCGCTTAGATTCGCTTTCAATCAAGGGCGCAACCCTGCCCGGCCTTTGGGAGGAGGTAAAGGCAGAACGAAGCGATGCGGCGACGTATGAGCGCCGGAAGTTCGAAGCGATGGCGGGATACGACCCCGATGAGGCTCCGGACGACTTTCTCTTGCAGATGATCGAAGACAAGGCCAAATTGGGCAAAAGTGCGCTGGAAGAAGTAGCTGCAGGAGCGCGCCACTCCACTGGAACTGCTCTCCAGAGAATACTCGAACTCGACAAATCCAAGACCGGTGGAAGTCGAGGCAAGATGCCGTCACTCCACCACATGCCGCCGGCCGACGGAGACGAGAGACCGTGGCAGAGCGCGGCGAAACTTGCCCAGTTTGCTCGGCAGCAGTGGGATTTCGGCAATAAGCCCATTAAGAATAAGGCTTTGGCGAATCTCTTGGATATCAAAACAACTGTTTTTACCGACAAGTCCGCAGTGGGAACGCCGATGCCGTTTGCCCTTCGCACGAAAAAGCACGACACGTTCCATCTATACTTTGGCCTGCTCAACCCCACCACGCGACGCTTTGCAGCCAGCCGACTGATCGGAGACCAATTGTGGTTCGATAAACAGGAAAGGCTCTTCCCGGCAACTCATGCCAAAACCTTTCGCCAGAAATTTCAACGGGCTTTTGCACAAGAGTTCTTGTGTCCGATTGACGAGTTGTTAAAAATGCTACCGGATCAGAGTCCGGACGAGGACGACATTTCCAAAGCAGCTAACCACTTTCACGTATCGCCGCTGATGATCAGAACAACTTTGGTCAATCACCACGAACTCGGTCGCGAAGCCTTGACTTGGGACGACTGAGTCCGAAACCGCGCGTCAAAAATTGAAAAACCGGCCATTCGGCTCAACACCGGTGAAATCGCTGCTAGAGTCGCGGCTCTGAAGCCAGGGGATTTTGTGGAGATGTGATTTACCTGCCCGCCACCCTTGAACCATTATATCCCATCCTCGCGACAGTTCCCCTGCAACTCTTCGCCTACTACATCGCTGTGGCGCGAGGCTGTGATGTTGACAAACCCCGCAACCTGGCCAGGAACGTGACGGCGGAGTGAAGGCGCTGAAAGTCTGAAAAGGGCATGGGACCGCCGAATTCTCTCGACAGGCGTTTCTGGCCAGAGGCACATTGCGCAAAACAGGAAATCCGTTCCCGGCTGACGTGAGTTTTTTTGCAACTATTGAAGTGGAAACGCGCCAGCGCCGTTTGCCGTTTCTGGTCATCGGCGGTCATGCGGTCAATTTATACGGCTTTGCCAGGGAAACTGCGGATTTGGATTTCCTGGTTTGCTCGGATGATCGATCGTCCTGGATGAGCTTATTTGCGGATCTTGGCTACCACGTTTTCAGCGACGCCCCAAATTTCGTTCAACTGGCCTCGGATAAACACGCCGCGTGGCCGGTGGATTTGATGTTCGTCCAGCCGGCCACGTTCAAGCCGATGTTCGAGGGCAGCCGGGTAGTGGAATTCTACGGAACAGCTTCGCGCATTCCCGCATTGGAGCACCTGATTGCCTTAAAACTGCATGCCTTAAAAAACACGCGTCCGCACCGGTTTTTGAAGGACTTCCTCGACGTCGAGAACCTCATTCGCATCAACCATCTGGAGATTAAGTCAGAAAACATTCGCCGACTGTTCGAAAAATATGCTACCATGGAGCTGTATGAGAAAATGTCCGCCGCGTTCGACGAAGGAACATGAGTTGGTCCTTGAATTTCCGGTCGCGCCTGATTGTCCGTCCCAGTCCCCACGGATTAATCCGCAAATGATGCTCGAGCGTATCACCCAGACCATGCCTTTACGGAAGAAGCGTCCGGGCGAGGATGCCCGCCGCGCCGCAGAGAAAATCCCGGTCGAGTTCGTGCTCTAATTCGAAAAACCATTCTCGCCCTCGTCCCTCTCCAACTCTTCGCCTATTATATCGCCGTGACGCGAGGCTATCATGTTGACAAGCCTCGCAACCTGGCCGAGAGCGTCACGGTAAGCGAGGCCCTAGCAGGATGCAGGACGAATAGGCTTTGTTCCGCAAGGACGCAGCCAAAGGCCCGAACACTGTGGGTTAACACGGAAATCGGCGGTCAAATTCCTCGTGGTTGCCAATCCACACCCAAAGCCAAGTGTCTTTTTCCCGCAGGGCAACGGCTCGATAGTCCTTTGTCACTCGAACCGACCAAGCCCGCGAATCGCACCGCAGTCGTTCTACTCGCAAACTTGGGTGTGATTGATTCTGATCAAACTTCCGATACGCATTACGGGCCGCGACCTTTATGTTCAAAGGCAGGGCGTGATAGCATTGCCAGAAACTGGACGCATCTCGCGAGATCACGAATGGAGATCGAAATCCTTATCCTTGATTTCGGAAAGCGTCGAGGGATTGCTTTTATAATCGGCCTCACAATGATCCAGCAAGGCGGTTAGTCCAGGTCGCGAGCGCGCATCGCCAATAATTCGATTCCACGCCAGGTCGCCGTCCAACTCGGGCAGGAGAGCCGGCAAATCCCTAATCAATTTTTCGCGTTCAAGCGGGGAAAGTGTCCTAATCGCCGCTTCGATTTCGTGGGCGGTACTCATCTCCCTTAAAATGTCGCAAGCGGGGTGCCAAAGCAACCTAAAACGTGCATAGCAATCCCGGAAGGGTTTGGGCGACGGCGCATCCCGACGCGGCCTCCGATATGGCGGCAAAGTTACACGGCGCCACAAATGCCAACCTCGAAAACACGAACTGGATTTGCTACACCAACAGGATCGGCAATGGCTCGCTCTACCAAATAGCCGTGCCCTCAACCGATCCATCGCAGCTTTTCTTTCGCGTCACGGAACCGTGATTCCTTGCCCAACCCGGTGCTGGGAGCCTGGGCCGGGTCAAGGGACCGGCGGATGTGGCCAGACCTAATTGACCAGGCGATAGAATGTTCTCGATCCCGTGATAGCGTTGGTGACCGTGTATTGGTTGCCGATGGCGACGGGCGACGGGTTGACGGTGGACCAATTGGTCTGGACGATATTCGTCGCAGACTGGAGGGTGAAGCCCGGTGAATTGGTGAGCCAGGTGAGGATCACGTTGTTGCCGGAGCGGGCGATGTTCAGTTGAGGCGACGGTTGTGTTACGACCGAACCACACGATGCGCAAGGCGCCGTCGGAAAACCGTCGTAATAGGTGGTCCAGCCAGAGGCGCCGTTGACGAAGAGGACGTTGGCGAGCGAAAGATCATAATAGAACACACTGCCGCCATCGACGGGCGCGTTGCCTTCAAAGCACACATTCGTCAGTATTTGGCAATCGCCAAACGCATAAGCGGACAAGGTCTTCACGCTGGCGGGGATGACGACGCTGTTCAAACTGTTGCAATCGAAGAAGGCCTCCTGGCCGATGTTGGTGACGGAATTGCCGATGGAGACGCTGGAGAGATTCGGACAAAAGTAAAACGCTTCCAGGCCGATATATGTCACGCTGTTCGGAATGACGACGCTGGTGAGACCGAGCGCATCACCGAAGGAGCCGTCGATGATGTTGGTGACGGTGCCGGGAACGGCATAGCTCCCGGCAACCGCGATGGGATATTGGATGAGTTGCGTCTGTGCTTTGTTGAAAAAGACACCATTGCTCGAGCTGTAGTAGGCATTGCCGGAATTCACGTTGAGCGAGGAGAGCGCAGAGGAATCGAAGAACGCCGCGTAACCGATATTCGTGACGCCGGGGCCGATGGCCACGCTGGCGAGGTTGATGGAATACTCGAACGAACTGCCCAGAATGATGGTGACGGTGGACGGGACGGCATAACTGCCGGAGGCGCTGCCTGGGTAAGCGATCAGTTGCGTCTGGGTTTTGTCGAACAGCACGCCATTCAAGCTGCTGTAGATGGTGTTCGTGGCATCTGCGGAAATGGAGCTGAGGCGGTTGCCGATGAACGCCTCGCCCACATTCGTCACGGAAGCGGGAATAGTGTAACTGGCAGTGACGCCGCCGGGGAATTGGATAAGGTAGGTCTGGGATTTGTTGAAAATGACGCTGTTGGAGACGGTGATGAAGTTGTTGGTGCCGCTCATGGTGATGGACGTCACCGACGTGCAGTCATACAAAGGACCATCACCGATATTGGTGACACTGCTGGTAAACGCAATGGCGCCGAGGCTCAAGCATTGAAAGAATGCGTTCGTGCCGATGGTGGTGAGGTTGGTGCCCATGGTAACGCCGGTCAAAGTGCCGGCTTGATTGAACGCGTAGGGCGCGATGGCGGTGACAGGAAAGCCGCCCAGTGTGTCTGGAATGACGATGGACCCGCCGCCGCTGTAACCGGTGATGATGGTTGTGCCATTCTGCGTGGTGAAAGTGTATTGCGCCTGCAAAGCAGCGGGCAGCGCCGCCAGCAGCAGCAGAACAAGGGGCCAAGTATGCAGGAACGATCGTGAAGAACTATGCAGGTCGGAATTCATGTTTATGGTGTATGGTTTGCCGTGTTTCAGTTTCACGAAGAAGATGGCGGCCTCCACGCCACTTTCTTAGCCCGTGTGGCCTAACTTCGTGCGCCCAAGGTTAATTGTCAACGAGATGCTCTCTCAATTTCTACGGGAGGCGTTTTAGTCCGATCGAGAGATCGGGTCGATGGAGGGGAAACACATCAGCCTCCATGGAAACGAGCAGAGCTGGATCCGCATTTGGAAACTGACCGAGAATGGCTTGGCTGCCGATTATGACAATATCTGCCTGGTTGGTAATGACACTGGCGGCGCGGATAATATGTTCAAGCTCGATTCGCTTCATATTCTTTAAATATGGCGAGACGTTCTTCAGGAGAAAGGATTCCACAAAATAGACTTGACTGACGTAAACGACGCGATGTCTCGTCTGAGCTGGTCAATAGATCCGAAATCTTTTCCAAGGGCCAGTTTTCCAGGATTTCCCGCCATTCGATCAGCACAGGTGGAATGGCAGACTGTCGCTGATGAATCCACCGTTGCAGAGTATCTTTGGCGTGCTGGAGCAAATCGGGTTGAGACCGCAGCATTCGCGCAATGGCATAATCCAGAGCAAGACTGCGCCGGTCAATCCACTCGTGGGTTCTCGGTCGCGGTGGGTCTTTTGCTAACATACCCGGAGGGGTTTTAAAGCCCCTGCTTCTGCAACTCGACTTGCAGTGCGATTTGGAACTCCTGCACGTCTTGGGGAGAAGGTTTGTAGCCTTTCTCGGCGGGCAGGACGGCCAGGCGGCCGGCTTGGTCCAGATACCACTCCGCTTGTTTTCCGTCGCTGAAAGTTGTTTTGCCGCTGACCAGCGCTCCAGGCTTGGTCAATTGGTCCACACTGATGCTGACTTTGCCGCTGGGCAGGCCGGCCTCCGGCGCGGGTGTGGCGGGCGCGGGAGGTTTGGGAGGCAGAATGGGGTCTTTGGGCTTGAGTTTTAAATCGTCCACTAACATGCGAACGTCGAGATAAGTCACTCGCATCCCAAATTCCGATTCCAGCCGCTTTTGAATTTCAGCCAGCTTGAGGCCCTCTTCGATCCAGTCGGCGACTTTCTTCCGTTGTGCTTCGTCCAAATTCATATGCGTATCATAGCACGCCCGGCGCCTCCTGGCGCGAGCCATTTCTACAGCGCGGCGTCAATTCGCTGTAAAACCGATTTTTTGCCGAGGACTTCCATCAGGTGATACAGACTCGGGCCGGCGGCCGCGCCGGTGCAGGCCAAACGGGTTGGATGCACCAGAAGACCCGCCTTCACGCCGAATTCCGCGGCCACGGCTTTGAGCGCTTTTTCGATGTCCGGGGCCTTGAATGGCTCAACTTGAGCGAAGACATCGCGCAGTTTTTGCAGCCGGGCTTTATTGTCGGCGGTCAAGTCCTTGGCGGCCAGGTCGGGGTCGATCTTCACCGAGTCGGCGAAGTAAAAGCCGGCGTATCCCGCCAATTCGCCGAAGCGCTTGATTTTACCTTTGCAAGTGGCCAGGGCGGCCTTGGTGTACTCTTCGGGGTAAGTATTGACAGAGTAACCGGCGCGGCGCAAGGCTTCGGCTCCCAATTCCTGGAAGCGGAGATCGGTCATCTCGCGGATGTATTCGCCGTCCAGCCAATGAAGCTTGTCAATATCGAAACGGGCGTTGTGGCGGAGCACTTGCGGCAGATCGAAGAGCCGGATGATTTCGTCAATGGGCAGCTTCTCCCGGTTTTCCTTGGGCGACCAGCCAAGCAGGCAAAGATAATTGATCACCGCTTCCGGGGCGTAGCCTTCGTCGATGTAAGTCTGGAGAGAAGCGCCTTGGTCGCGCTTGCTCATTTTTGCGCCGTCGGGATTGAGGATGAGGGGAATGTGCGCGTAGTGCGGCGGAGTCACCCCGAAGGCGCGGAAGAGGGCAATATGTTTGGCGGTGTTGGAGAGATGGTCTTCCCCGCGAATGACGTGGGTGATTTTCATTTCCAGATCGTCCACCACATTGACGAAGTGAAACACCGGCTGACCGTCGGATCGGACAATCACGAAATCCGGCTCAATCCGTTCGCGGTCGGTCAGTTCGCGGGTGACGTCGCCGACAATCAAATCGGGGATGACGATGGGCTGGCGTTCCATCTTGAATTTAACCGCGCCTTCTGAGTCGTAGGCCAGGCCCTTATCTTTCAGTTCCTGGACCCGTGCCCGGTAAATTTTGCCGCGTTGCGACTGAAAATAGGGGCCGCTGTCTCCTTTGCTTGGCGCAGATGGAGCGCTGGTAGTCGGGCCTTCGTCCCAAGTCAGCCCCAGCCAGCGCAGGCCGCTGAGAATGACCTCGGTCGCTGCGGTGGTATTGCGCGCCGCATCAGTGTCTTCCACACGCAGAATGAAAGAGCCGCCAGCGTGGCGGGCATAGAGCCAGTTAAACAGGGCGGTGCGGGTGCCGCCAATGTGCAGATAACCGGTCGGGCTGGGCGCAAATCGAACACGAACATTCATAGGCAATTAATGGGGGCCTGCTTTAAGGGTTTCGCCTCTTGTCGAAAAGGCCCGCGTCCATACTATAACGACAGTCAACTCATCAGTTCTGCGTTTGGAACTGAAAGTGCTGAGAAAGGCTGTATGAGAGTGATTCATGCCAATTGCCGGGTGCAATTTACAGCGGAAGACCTTGATTTCATCATGGCGGTGTTGGGGAGAAAGCGGGAAGGGGCGGCATCCCTGGTTTCGTTGCTGACCGATCCTGAAACCCGTGACTTGATCCTCGACGACGACCAGTTGTTCCGCGCCTTGTTGGAACAGCGCGGTTTCCTGCGGGTTTCGCCTCATCTTTATTTTTATGTGCTGGTGCGCCGGGTCTTGCGCCAGTCGGGCCTGGAAGACCGGGCGGTGGCCGATTACGTGGCGGAAGTGCTGACGGAATTTTCGCGTGAGGAACGCACACGTTGCGTCGTCCGGGGCCAGCCGCAGTCCTTGGACTATTTCTTTGAAATGCTGGCCGCGCTGCAAACCGCCGACGATTACACGGCTTTTTGCATCCGGGCGCATATTGGCAATCATTCGCTATTTTTATCCGGCGTGTTTCCTGACCGTATCCGCCACCGGGCAGATCGGCGGGGCGCGCCGGGGATGAGTTACTACCAGGAATTGGGCCGGGCGAGCTACCGGGCGGCCAGCCATCACCGCCTGGCCAACGAATTCGATCTGGCCCCCATCTTTGACACGCTCTCGGCCCGGTTCGAGCCGACCCGGCTGGCCTTAAACGATCTGGCCGAGCGCGTTCTTTCCATTGGCGATCCGGAAATTCCACAATTTTTTAAAGGTTGAGAGGAAGCGGCAGTCCGAGTTGACGCAACGCGGCGATGGTTTTTTCCGGCGTTTCGTGAAGCAAGGCGTGCCAGCCCCGCTCGCGGGCGGTGGCGATGTTGTCGGCGCGGTCGTCCAGATAGACCAGCGCTTTGCCTTTGTGGCCGGTGAGGTGTTCGACGGCTTCGTAAATTTTCGGGGCCGGTTTCATCACGCCTTCCTTGAAGGAAAGCGTATAGCCATCGAAATGGGAGAAAAAGGGGAACTTCGCGCGGATATGCTCGACGGCGATATCGTTGGTGTTTGAAAAAATGTAAACCGGCACCCCCTTCGCCCGCAACGCGGCGTGCATGGCGATCATCGGTTTAATTTCGCAAAAAATGTCGGCGAAAATCGCGCTGAAATCTTCCATGCTGCCTGAAAAGCCGCACTGTGCGCAAACTTCGCCGTAGAACTCCTCGTTGGTGAGGAGGCCCGTTTCGAACCGGTAGAGCAGGGGAGAATGGTCGATCAGTTGGCGGATTTGAGCCGGTGTCAACCGGCTGCGCGCCGCGAATTTGCGGGAAGAGATTTCGTAATCGAAATCCACCAACACTTTGCCCAAATCAAAAACGACTGCGGATGGGGCTGTCATAGTATCAGGATTGAGCCAGCAATTCCCGCCGTCCTTCCAACGCGCGGGCTAAAGTAATTTCATCGGCGAACTCCAGTCCGCTGCCGGCGGGGAGCCCATAGGCGATGCGCGAAATCTTCGCCCCTTTACCGGCAAGCCGGCGGGCCAGATAAAAGCCGGTGGCATCGCCTTCCACATCGGTGCTGAGAGCGAGAATGATTTCGGTGACGCCGCGGCCCATGCGCGCTTCAAGAGCGGCAATGCGCAAGTCCTCCGGTTCGACGCCATTGAGCGGCGAAATTTTCCCGCCGAGGACATGGTATTGGCCGCGAAATGTGCCGGATTTCTCCATGGTAAAAATGTCCACGGGACGCTCGACCAGGCAAATAATCGAGGGATCGCGGCGCGGGTCAGAACAAATGGCGCATGGCTCCGTTTCGGTCAAAGCCCCGCAAATTGAGCAAAGGCGAATCCGCTCACGGCTCTCGACCAGCGTTTTGGCAAGATGTTGCACGCCTGCGGAATCGCTTTGCATCAAGTACAAAGCCAGCCGTTCCGCCGAGCGGGGGCCGATGCCGGGCAGGCGGCCGAGCGCTTCGGTCAGAAGGGTGATAGGAGCAGGCAGGGGCATGAGTTACATCAAGCCCGGCAGGCTGAATCCCTGAGTCGCCTTGCCCATTTCGGCGCTGGAGATTTGCTTTGCCTGATCAAGCGCCTGATTTATGGCGGAAACAATCATGTCTTCGAGCAACTGGGCATCGTCCGGGTTGATGGCTTGCGGATCGATCTTGAGCAAGGAAATGGTGCCATCGCATTTGGCGACGACTTTGACGGCGCCGCCGCCGGTCGTTGCTTCCACGGTGCGGATAGCGAGTTGGGCTTGGATTTCGCCGATCTGTTGCTGCATGCGGGCAGCTTGTTTGACAAGTTTTCCGAGATTGGGCATAGGATTTAAGGGTTAGGAGCGGACCTCAACGATTTGGCCTTTGAAGACTTCAAGGGCCTTTTGGATTAAGGGGTCGTTCTTGAATTCGACTTTGGTGGAGGCGGCTGCGGGTTCGGGTTTAGCGGCCGGGACCGGGGCCGCAACGGGTTTGGCTGGCGCGGATGGCGATTGGGAGGATGGGACCTCGGGGACAGATGGGAGAGATGCGACAGATGTTTTCCATTGGGGTGGCGCGTCGGCTTGGATGAATTTTACCTGGACTTGCGGGTGGCCCATTTCGGCCAGCTTGGTCTGGATCAGGGCGTGGTTGCGGGAATTGTCCACCAGAGGAAGGTGTGTCGCGAATTCTGGATCGAAGCCAATGGTCAAAAGATTCCTGGTCAGCGAAACTGGATGGGCTTCGGTAAAGTAGGTGCGAATAAACGGGCTGGCTCGCCCGACGGCTTCGACCAGCTTGATCCAAAGCTGCGACAAATCTGTTTCTCCGACGGCTGCAACCTGCATCGCCGCGACGGGCGCGGGCCGAATGGCGGTTGGCGCGGAAGCAGGCGTTCGGGGGGCGGCGGCAACGGGAGCGGCGCCAGCGGCTTCGGCGCGCAGTTGTTGCACCTGCTTGAGGACGGTATCAATGCTGACCGCGTGCCGGGCCTCGATCATTTTCAGCAACGTTATTTCGACGAGAATTTTCTTGGACGCGGTATCGCGCAGGCGGCCTTCGCAATCTGTCAAAACTTCCATGATGCGGGTCAAGCCATCGCTGTTAATCCGGGTGGATTGCTCGCTCAGGGCGGCGGCTTCGGTCTCCGAGGCTTCGATCAGTTTCAAGTCCCCGCGCGAAACCTGGAATATAAGTAAATTACGAAAATGACTTAACAACTCCGAGACCAGCCGCGCCAAGTCTTTGCCTTGATGAGCCAGATCGTGCAAGAGCCGCAGGGCTGTTTCCGTTTCACCGTTGAGCACGGCTTCGGCCAGCGCCAAAATCTGGCCCTGCGAAGCCAGCCCAAACATCGCCAGGACATCCGGTTCGGCGATTTCCTTGCCGCAATAACTGATCAATTGATCGAGAGTTGATTCCGCATCGCGCATCCCGCCATCCGCACCGCGAGCGATGGCGTGCAAAGCGGCCTGATCGATCCTGACCTCCTCCTGCCGGGCGATTTGGTCCAGATGTTTCACAATTAACGCGGAGGGAATCCGCCGTAGATCAAAACGCTGGCAGCGAGAGAGGATCGTCGGCAGCACTTTCTCAGGCTCGGTGGTGGCGAACATGAATTTGACGTGGGGCGGCGGTTCTTCCAGCGTCTTGAGCAAGGCATTGAACGCTTCCTTGGTCAGCATGTGAACTTCGTCGATGATATAGATTTTGAAGCGCGACGAAGCCGGCATGTATTTAACCGTTTCGCGCAGCTCCCGGACTTCATCAATGCCGCGATTGCTCGCGCCGTCGATTTCCATCACATCCATCGAACGGCCTTCGGCAATTTCTTTGGTCTTGGGATCGTCCTCGGGAAAATCGATGCGGGGACCGTCGGTGGCATTGAGGCATTTGGCAAAGATGCGGGCGACGGTGGTCTTGCCGGTGCCGCGCGGCCCGACAAACAAATAGGCGTGGGCGATGCGTTTTTGGGCAATGGCATTGGCCAGGGTCTGGGTGACGTGCTCCTGGCCGACGACATCCTCGAACCGTTGCGGACGGTATTTACGCGCTATGACTTGGTACGACATTTTAACGAAAATCAAGAATGCCAGGGACACCACGGCGGACGCGGAGCAAACTGCCGTTGCTGCATTCCTGCCCTGGCGGGGTTCGTAAGTCCACATTCCATGGGCCCTGGCAAAAACCACCGGCACAATAAAGCCCGCGCCGAACCTCAGCAAGTTTTTGTTTGTACCGCCGTCTTGAAAGAGTATAACGAATCCATGGATCTCGAAAAATCGGTTGAAGATCAAACTCTCTGTGAACCGGCCCCTTAAGAATTGGTTGCTGGGGCTGCTTTTGATCGCCGGGGCGGCGGTTCGGATTTACGGCGCGTGCAATGATTTGTGGCTGGACGAAATTTGGTCGTTGAGATTGGCCGCCAAGATTTCGTCGGCCTGGCAGGTGTTTACCGGAATTCATCACGATAACAATCATTACCTAAATACCCTTTGGATTTACTTCTGCGGATTCCGGGGCAATTGGCCGGGGTATCGCATCCCTTCGATTGTGGCGGGGATCGGCAGCGTGATTTTGGCGGGAATTATCAGCCGTCGCTGGAATGCGCGCGCTGGTTGCTTCGCGATGGCGCTGGTGGCCTTTTCGTACGTGCAGATTCTATACTCGTCGGAAGCAAGGGGATATTCGGAGGTCGTGTTTTTTTCGTTCCTCTCGTTTTATGCGCTGGAAAAATATTTCGAAAAGCAGGGATGGCAGTTCGCGGTTTTCTTTTCCATCAGTTCGATCCTTGGCTTCGCCTCGCACTTGATTTTCCTCAATTTCTTTTGCGCGGCCTTTTTTTGGTCGTTGTGGCGATTTATCAAATCGGGACTGGGGTTGCCCAGAACGATCCAGGGTCTGATGGCTTGTTATGCCGTTCCGTCGGCATTTTTGGCCGCGCTTTATTTTGTTGATATTCGCCATCTGGTCGTTGGGGGTGGGACAGAGAATGGGCCGGGCGTGTATGTCGATTCTTTCGCCTGGACGCTCGGTGCGCCGCCCGGCCGGTACGGCATGTTATTCACCGCGCTTTTGGCTGTCGGGGCGTTTATTGCCGGCATTTGGATTCTTCGCCGTAAACAGTCTGATTCGTGGATTTTTTTTATTGGCGTGATTTTTGTGTTTCCAATCCTGCTCACGGTGATTCGGCATTCGGAAGTCATCTATGTCCGGCACTTTATTATCGGGATGGCCTTTCTGCTGGTGCTTTTCGGTTTGGTTCTGGCGAACCTCTATGAACGCAGCGTGCAGGGCCGAATCGTGTGCGTAATTTTGATGGCCGGTTACCTTCTTCTGAATGGCTGGCAGACCATGCGCCTCTACACGTATGGCCGTGGACATTATAGCGAGGCGGCGCAATTTATGGCCGAACATACCCAAAGGCCGGTGGAAACAATCGGAGGCGACCACGATTTTCGCATTCGGTTTGTCCTTCAGTTTTATGTTAAAGGCGCCATCTACTACCCGCATGATTCCTGGCCGCAAGGAGGCCCCGAATGGTTCATTGCTCACAAGGAATCTTTTACAGATCCCGCTCCTCCGGCCATGCAATTCATTGACGGCGCGGGCGATCGCTATGAATTTGTCCAATCCTTTCCAACCGCTCCGCTTTCCGGTTTGCATTGGTATATCTATCACAACGCAGCGAAATAGCGTCTGTCGATTCGAGGCGTTTTTACGGTTTTCACCGATATGACGGGGAGCGGAAGAGGTGTTAAATTGGGATATGAAATCGGACAAACAAACGACAGTGGACCCGGATAAACAAACAACGGTGGCTACCTTCAGCGACATCGAAAAGGCGGAGGGCGTCAAAAAAAGGCTGGCGGAAGCGGGTATTCCTGCGGAGGTTCTGGACGAGTCTAATTTGCAGAAGTTTTGGTTTTTCTCCAAACCGCTCGCCGCGGATAAGGTCGTGGTGGACCAACATGATTTTGACAAGGCCCGCGAGTTTTTGCAGGCGGCGGACGCGCAGGATCATATCCTGGATGGAGAAATCCGTTGCCCGCAGTGCGGCTCGGCGCGGATTGATTATCCGCAGTTCACCCGCCGGTTTATGACCACGACGTTTGTTGAGGTTTTTTGCCTGCTGCATGTCATCGATAAGCAGTTCTATTGCAAGGATTGCCAGCATACCTGGCCCGTGAGCGTAGCGCTTCGGCCCGCGACCGATTCGTTGAATTGGCCCAAGAAGGATGCGGACTTGGTCAAAAAAGAGAAAGTCTGACTACTTCGGCGGTTCCGGCGGTTTTATAACGGCCAGCACCAGGGCGTCCGGTTGCAGGTATTTGCGGGCGGCGGCTTTGATGTCGGATAGCGTGACGGCTTCGTAAGAGGCGTCTTCGAGGTCGATGTGTTCGTAGCCGAGGCCATATAGCTCGTCCAAGGCAACCGCCATGGCGTAGGCGCTTAAATCCTGGCGGCCGATTTTCTTTTGGCCAATAATTTTGGCCTTGGCGCGTTTTAGTTCTTCTTCACTGAACCCTTCGCTACGGAGGAGTTTGACTTCTTTGAGCAATTCTTTTTCGACCAAACCCAGTTTTTTGCGTTCGGTGCCGACATAAAAAGCGAAGTAGCCGGGGACGACGCCGAGAAAATTTTGCGCGCCGACGTAATAAGCCAATCCGAGCTTTTCCCGAATGCGCAGAAAAAGACGGGAGCCGAGATCACTGCAACCCTCC
>Ga0075522_10000749_pt1 | contig 23881 bp, 25 predicted proteins | sample NGEPerA_FD_74796 | JGI IMG/M metagenome (GOLD analysis project Ga0075522, IMG submission 74796) | Arctic peat soil microbial communities from the Barrow Environmental Observatory site, Barrow, Alaska, USA - NGEE PermafrostL2-A | ecosystem: Environmental > Terrestrial > Soil > Wetlands > Peat ...
GCTTCCAGCCGCTCCCGGTCGCCCGGACCAAGCCGGACTTCAACACCTGCTCTCATCCAGCCAGACTCGCATATCCGCGAGCCCACTGGAATCATCTATCAGCGCCAATCCACTAGGGTGACCGCGCCTTCTTTGGAGCGCCATCATGCCCGACGCCGTTGGCCTGCCATCCTACCCGCGCACCCCGCGGACGCGCGTGCGCCGCCACCCGGAGCGCGCGCATTACGACCGCGAGAGTGTGTTCGCGATCCTCGACGCGGCGCTGATGTGCCATATCGGCTATGTCATCGACGGCAAGCCCTACGTGACACCGACCCTGTTCTGGCGCGAGGGCGAGCGGCTCTACTGGCACGGCTCGTCGGCGAGCCGGATGCTGCGCACCCAGGCGCCCGGCATCCCGGTGTGCCTCACGGTGGCGCACGTCGACGCGCTAATCCTCGCGCGCTGCGCGTTTCGCCACTCGCTCAACTACCGCGCGGTGATGGCCTTCGGCGCCGCGGCGATCGTCGACGACCCGGCCGAGAAGGAAGCCGGGTTCAACGCCTTTATCGAGCGCGTCTACCCCGGCCGCAGCGGGATCATGCGCGGGATTTCCGCCCAGGAGCTGAAGGCGACGAGTTTGATGGGCATGACCATCGAACACGCCTCGGCCAAAATCCGCAGCGGCGGGCCGCTCGACCTGGAGCAGGATTACGCCGCCGATTGCTGGGCCGGCACGGTGCCGATCTCTCAGCGCATGGGTGCGCCGATCCCCGACCCGCTGGCTCCGCCGCGCACCGCGCCCGAGCCCGAAATCGGCCATTTCGCCGAGGGCGCCGTCTTCGACCAGGTCCTGCTTAACCTGGCGGAGCGCAGCTGAGGCTTATTCCGCCGCCACCGCGCCGACCCGCTGGCGCGCCGCGCGGCGGTCGCCGATGAGGGCGACGAGCGCGACGGTGATCATCACGATGACGCTGGCGCCGAACACCCAGCGCGGCGCGTGGTGGTCCATGATAAAGCCGAACATCAGCGGCCCGACCATGCCGCCGATGTTGAACCCGCTGGTGACGACGCCGAAGGTGCGGCCCATCGCGCCCGGCGGCGCCGCGGCGCGCACCAGCATGTCGCGCGACGGCATGATGAGCCCGCCCAGGAGACCGGCGCAGCCCATCGCCGCGATCAACGGCGCGACGCTCAAGCCTATTGTCCCGATCGCCAGCACGATGCAGGCGTTGACCGCGTAGCCGACCGAGGCGACCTCGGCGTGGCGCTTGGTTTTGTCGGCGATGAACCCGCCGGCCAGCACGCCCAGCGCCTGCATCGCGAGGTAGACGGTCAGCGCCAAGCTCGCCGTCGCGAGCGGCGTGTCGAAGGCGCCGCGCAGCGCGACGACCGAGAAATTGCTGATCCCGCTGCCCGAGAGGCTCAACAGCGCGAAAAACCCGGTGAGGAAGATGATGTTCGGGGTCAGCACCGCGGCAATGCCGATCTTCGGCGCGGCCGCCTGACCGGCCGGCGCGGCGGGCAGCCGGTTGTCGATGCCGCGCACCACGATCAGCGGCACCGCCGCGACCAGGGCGACGGCGCCGGCGGCGAAGATCGCGAAGCCGAGGCCGAAATGCAGGGCGAGCGGCAGGATCGTCACCGGCGCGATGGCGTTGCCGAGAAAGCCCGAGAACGTGTGGATCGAGAAGGCGCGGCCGACCCGCGGCGCGGCGACCTGCGCCGAGAGGATCGCATAATCGGCCGGGTGGAAGACGCTGTTGGCGAGGCCGATAAACGCCATCGCGATCAGCAGCCGCGGATAGGTCGGCGACAGGCCGAAGCTGATAAAGGCGAGCGCGCTGACCACCAGCCCCAGCACCAGCATCCGCCGCGAGCCGACCCGGTCGACAAGAAAACCCACCGGCAATTGCGCCGCGACCGACAGCACGTTGGCGACGGTCAACGCCAGGCCGAGTTCGACAAAGCCGACCCCGAGCGTCGCCTTCAACAGCGGAAACAGCGGCGGCAGGACTAGGTTGTGGAAGTGGTTGACGAAATGCGCGGCGGAGACGACCGCGATCGCGCGCGCTTCGGTGCCGCGCTCGCCGCCCTTCTTGCCGCGCATCGTGTCGCCGGGGCCGTGGATGGCCACCGCGTCCGTCGTCATCGGCGTTCTGCCTCCCGGGCCGTTCTCGTCACGCTTGGCTGCGCAAAATATCGGCAGCCGCGCCGGAGAGACAAGCGCCGGTTCGGCAAGGCTGATTTGTCCGGCCGCGAGTAGGGGGTAGGGTCTGTTCGGCGTCTGCCGGTTGACATCGGCAAATCCGGCCGATAAGCGCAACCCATGTTGAAGCGCCTCGAAGCGGTGATCGAAGCCGTGCTGATCGCCAGCCGCTGGCTGATGGCGCCGCTCTATCTCGGGCTGATCGCGGCGCTCGTCGTGGTCGGCGTCGAGTTTTTCGTCGAGCTGGTCCACTCGATCGCCGGCTTCGCCAAGCTCGACACCGACGGCGTCATCCTCGGCGTTCTCAAGCTGATCGACCTGGTGCTGATCGCCAATCTCGTGCTGATCATGATCAGCGCCGGGATCGGCACGCTGGGCGGCATGTCGTCGGGCGAAGACCATGCCGCATGGCTCGCGTTCATGGGCAAGGTCGATTTCAGCGGGCTGAAGCTGAAGGTCGTGGTGTCGCTGGTCGCGATCGCGGCGGTCGATCTGCTGGAAAGCTTTGTCGAGATCGGCTCGACCGACAAGACCGATTTGATGTGGCAGATCGCGATCCTGGTGGTCTTTGTACTGACCGGCGTGCTGCTCGCCTGGATGGACCGGCTGGCCGAACCGCACGAATAGACCGGCGACGCGGACCCGCGACCTATCGCGGAAATTCGTAGCCGACGGCGCTTTCGACCGCGATCGTCTTTTCGACCGCCGGCCGCGCCATCATGCGCCGGTAATGCGCCATCATTGCGGGATAGTCGGCGGCGGGCGGGTGCAGCGCGTCGACAAAGCGCCAGAACAGGCGGAAAAGGTGGATGTCGGCGATCGAATACTGCCCGCCGACCGCCCATTCGTGGCCGCCGAGCCGCTCTTCGCAGAGGCGGAAGACCCCGCGCCAGCGCGCGTCGCCGGCGCGCCGCGCGGGATGCACGGTCGCGGCGATAAACGACATCCACGACACCGCCTGGGCCTCGTCCTCGACACCGCCGCGCGGCCACAATCCCGCCGCCGGGTAGGTCTTCGCCAGGTAATAGAGCGTCGCGGCGACCTCGGTCAGCACCCGCCCGTCGACAGCCAGCGCGGGCACCTTGCCTTCGGGGTTGAGCGCCAGGTAGTCCGGAAGCTGCTGCTCCTTGGCCTTGAACGACAAGAGCCGGCTTTCGAACGCGGCGCCGGTTTCGTGCAGCGCGATATGCGTCGCCATCGAACTCGAGCCCGGCGCGAAATAGAAGATCAGCATGGTCGCCTCCCTCGGTGCGGCGGCGGGACTACTGTGCCGATGGCGTGCCGCCGCAGGACCCGATCTCGATCTTCTCGACCTTCTCGGTCTCGCTCGTCTGGCTGAAGGCGGTGCAGCGGTCGCCGTCGCGCACGATCCGGGCGACGGGAAAATTGTACCGCTTCGGGTTGCTGCCGAAATGGACCTTCACCGTGTCGCCGACCGCGATCCGCGGCGGTATCTCGATGTGGTGGTAGAGGTTGCACTCGTGATAGACCCACGACACCGGGCACATCGTCAAATCGCCCTGGCCGGGCGTCGAAACCGCCTTGACGTCGTCCGCCGCCCGCACGGCGGGAGCGAACAGCAGCAAGACCAGGACAGCGCGAGTTAGCGCGGCGATCATTGCGGCCCCCTTCCGCGAAATCCGCCTCGACTGGAGAAGGTAAGCACTCGTCGGCGAATTCCAATCGCTGGCGGCGATCCGCATTGCGGTTTTGCGGGGCTTCGGCACAAACTTGCGTGATCGGGAGGAACGCGACGCCATGGCGCTGTTGAGCGGGTTCCGCGTGGTGCAGATCGGCGAGGGCCTGGCGGCCGCTATCGCCGGGCGGCTGTTCGCCGATGTTGGGGCGGCAGTCGCTTGCATCGATTCCGGCAACGCGTCGCCGCTCGCCGACTATCTCAATCTCGGCAAGACGAGCGACGGTGCGGCGGCGATCGAGACCACCGATCTGATCGTCGTCGAGGGAAGCCCGGCCCAGTTGCGCGAGCGCGGCCGCGACCTTCCGTCGCTGCGCCGGAAGAATGCGGCGGTGGCGATCGTCACCATAGCGCCGTTCGGCCAGACGGGGCCGCGCGCCGAGGATCCGGCCAGCGACCTGACGCTGTTTTACGCCAGCGGCATCGCCCGGCTGCTCAGCGGCCAGGTCGACGACCTCGCCGAGGCGCCGCTCCGCCCGGTCGGCGAGCAATCGGCGTTTATCGGCGGGCTGGCGGCGGCTTGCGCCGGGATGCACGCCGCCAGTTCCCCCGAGCGCGGCGCGGTGATCGACGTCTCGGTCGAGGAGACGCTGGCGACCTTGGCGATGACCGAGCTCGCCACTGCCGGGCTCGGCGGCGCGGCGCGGCCGCGCCAGCGCGTCGGCGACGGCAACGGCGCCACCGTGACCATCCTCCCGGCCAGCGACGGCTACGCCGCGATCTCGCCGCGCGAGGACCGGCAATGGGCGGCCTGGCTCGCGGTGATGGGGTCGCCGGAGTGGGGCGCCGACCCGCGCTTCGCGACCAAGCCCGCCCGCGTCGCCAACTGGGACGCGCTGCATGCGCTGATGTCGCAATGGAGCCGGCATCATCCCAAGCAATGGATCGCCGACCGGGCGCAGCAAGCGCATGTGCCGAGCTTTCCGCTGCGCGAGCCGGCCGAGCAGCTCGCCTCGCCGCAGCTCGCCCACCGCGGCTTCTGGCGCGACGCGACGGTCGCCGGGGCGGCGGTCAAGGCGCCCGGCCCGCCGTTCGGGCTCAGCCTGACGAAAGGGCCCGGCAAGCCCGCGACCGCCGGCGCGCTGCCGCTGTCAGGCGTCCGGGTGCTCGATTTCAGCTGGGTCATCGCCGGCCCGACCGCGACCCGCTACCTCGCGGCGATGGGCGCCGAGATCATCAAGATCGAAGCGCCCGGCCGCGGCGATCCCGGCCGCGCCAGCGAGCTCCACACCGTGCTCGGCCAGGCGAAGCGGGGCGTCGTCCTCGACCTCAAGCAGCCCGCGGCGGTGGCGCTTGCCCGCGACCTCGCGGCGCGGGCCGATGTCGTGTTCGAGAATTTCGCCACCGGCGTGATGGACCGGCTCGGCCTCGGCGCGGCGCAATTGCAGGCGCTCAACCCGAACCTGCTCTATGTCTCGGCCTCGGGCATGGGGCGCAGCGGGCCGGAAGCCCATTCGGTCGCCTACGGCACGCTATTGCAATGCTATGCCGGGTTCGCGGGGTTGAACCGCCACCCCGGGATCGCGCCGCGCGTCGGCTTCGCCTGGCTCGACCCGATGTGCGGGCTGATGCTGGCGTTCATCGTCGCCGCCGGGCTGTGGCGGCGCGGCCGCGACGGCACGGTGGCGCAGGTCGATTTCTCGATGATCGAGGCGATGCTGTGGACCATGGCCGCACCGCTGCTGGCGACCCAGCTCGACGCCCCGCCGCGGCCCAAGGGCAACCGTTCGGACCGCTTTGCCCCGCACGGCGCCTATCGCTGCGCCGGCGACGACGAGTGGATCAGCCTCGCCGTCACCAGCGAGGCCGAATGGCGCCGGCTATGCGAGGCCATCGCCGCGCTGGAGGCGCTCGCAGGCTGGAACCTGGGCCAGCGGCAAGGGCGGCTCGCCGGGATCGACGGGGTACTGACCGGCTGGGCGTCGCGCCGCCGCGCCGGCGAGGCGGCGGCCGAACTGTTGCGCGCCGGGGTGCCGGCCGCGGCGCTGCGCAGCTCGACCGATCTGGTCGCGGACCCGCATCTGCGCCAGCGCGGCTTCTGGGACGCGCATGAGAAGGGCGTCTTGCCCGGCCTGCCGTGGCGCGCCAGCTTCGGCCGCGCCCGCGGCCCGGCGCCGGGGCTCGGCGCCGACACCGCCGCGGTGCTGCGCGACGTGCTCGGTCTTGCCGACGAGAAGATCGCCGCGCTGCGCGCTTCAGGGACTTTTGGCTAACCAAACCACCGACGGAGGAAACGACATGGCCAGCATCACCCTCAACCAGGCCAACCGCGTGCTGCGCGCGACCTTGAAGAAGGCCGCCGATCTGAACATCAAGGTTTGCGCCGCGGTGTGCGACGAGGGCGGCCGCCTCGTCGCGTTCCAGCGCATGGACGGCGCGTTCTTCGCCGGCGTCTACGGCAGCCAGGGCAAGGCCGTCGCCTCGGCGGCGTTCGCCCGGCCGAGCGGCGTCATGGCCGAGCGCGCCGATCAGCCGACCCCGCGCGGCATCGCCGCCGCCGAGGGCGGCCACATGATCATGGGCCAGGGGGCGGTGCCGCTCTTCCGCAACGGCGTCCTCATCGGCGCCTGCGGCGTCGGCGGCGGCACCTCGCAAGAAGACGAAGACTGCGCCAAGGCCGGCGCGGAGGCGCTGTAGTCGCCAGTATTTTGCTCCCCCTCCCCGCAAGCGGGGAGGGTTGAGGTGAGGCTCTCTTGCGGAGGAGGTGAACGTGTCAGGACCTTTTCGCCGCTTCCCGGCGAAAGCCGGGACCCACTTGTCAGCCCTCCGAGCGCCGTAAAAATGGACCCCGGCTTTCGCCGGGGAGCGAGCTTGAAGGTGTAACTTACCGATTCAGCAAAATCTCATATCGCTCTAAAACTCGCCGCTCCGGTACGCCTCGTCCAACCGAGCGGCGTCTTCCTCGGACGGTTCTTCCCACGGCGCGCCGCGGTGGCGCAGCGTGCCGGTGAAGTTGGGTGGACGCTTTTCGTTGAAGGCGGCGCGGCCTTCCTCACCGTCCATCGTGGTCTGGATCAGCAAATGGTTGATGATGTTCTGGATGTGCCAGGCCTGGTCGGTCGGCAGATCGCCAAAGCGCACCACGAACTCCTTCATCATCCGCACCGCGACCGGCGGCAGGGTGCAGATGTGGCGCGCCATCTTTTCGGCGCGCTCCATCAATTGCGCGTGCGGCACGACCTCGTTGACGAGGCCGATGCGCAGCGCCTCGGCGGCATCGAACGGCTCGTCGGTGAGGAGTATCTTCATCGCGTCGGAATAGCGCAGCTGCTTCGCCAGCAGCGCCGCGCCGGGCCCGTTGCCGAGCCAGCCCTGGGTTAGGAGGGCGAACTTGAACCGCGCATGCTCGGCGCTGGCGATACGGATATCGGTCGAGCTGAGGAGAATGTAGAGCCCGGCCCCGGCGGCCCAGCCGTTGACCGCGGCGATGACCGGCTTCCAGACGCGCGGGTAGTGATCGCCCATGCGCCCGTCGACCCCGCTCTTCTGCCCGTGCACGGTGCCGGCGAGCGGCCAGTAGATGCGGTTGGTGCGCAGATACTCGCGGTCCTCGGCCGTCAGGTCGGGGCGCGGGGTGAGGTTGTGGCCGCCGCAGAAATGCCGGTCGCCGGCGCCGGTCAGGATCGCGCAGCGGATGTCGCGGTCCTCCCACAAATCGACCCAGGCGGCGGAGATATCGTCCGCCATCCGCTTGTCGAGGATGTTGGCCTTGGCGGGATTGTCGAGCGTGATGTAGGCGACGCCGTCGCGCTTTTCGTAGAGAAGGGGCACAGCGATCTCCCTGCGTGGCTGGTTGCGGCAGCCTGACAAGCCCCGGCGCAGCGGTAAAGACCGATCGAGTTGTCGGGCGGGATGCCCGGCGGGTTGCCCGGCGGGTTGCCCGGCGGGTTGACAGAAACGGCCCGCGCGATTTCATTCGGCGCGATGACAGAGTGAGTATGCGATGGAGAAACCCCAGTCCTACCGCGACCTCGCGGCGCAGCTTGCGGCCCTGATCGAGGGCGAGCCCGACCGCGTCGCCAACGCCGCCAACATGGCGGCCCTGCTTTATCACGGCCTCCGCGACCTCAACTGGGCCGGGTTCTATTTCACCCGCGGCGGCGAACTGGTGCTCGGCCCGTTCCAGGGCCGGCCGGCCTGCGTCCGCATCGCCTGGGGCAACGGCGTCTGCGGCACCGCCGCATCGCGCGCCGAGACCGTGCTGGTGCCCGACGTCCACGACTTCCCCGGCCACATCGCCTGCGACCCCAATTCGCGGTCGGAGCTGGTGGTGCCGCTGATCGAGGACGGCCGGGTCACCGGCGTCCTCGACCTCGACAGCCCGCGCCGCGCCCGCTTCGACGCCGACGACCGCGCCGGCTGCGAACGCCTCGTCGCGGTGTTCCTGGGTCGCTAAAATCGACGCAATCGCGTGGCAGGATCGTCAGCGAGGGGTCGGCAAACGCCAACGCAAAACCGCGCTCCCTCCCCCGCTGGGGATGGGGTGGGGTGGGGTGGGGTGCTATTTCCCGCCGAAAAACGTCTTCAGCGCCACATACACCTCGTCCGGCTTTTCCTCCGGGATGAAATGCCCGCTGTCGATGCCCTGGCCTTGGACGTTCTCGGCATGGTCGCGCCACACCTTGAGCAAATCGTAGCCGCTGCCCTGCCCGCTATGCGTGCCCCACAGGATCAGCATCGGCGCCTTGACCTTCCGCGCCAGGTCGGCGCGGTCGTGGACGAGGTCGATCGACGCCCCGGCGCGGTATTCGTCGCAGGTCGCGCGGATCGTCTCGGGATTGCCAAAGCAGCGCAGATATTCGGCCCACGCCGCCGGCTCGATCGCGCCCTGGTCGCGCAGCAGGGTGCCGAACATGTGACGCAGGAAGAATTCGGAATCGTTGCCGATCAGCCGCTCCGGCAGCCCCCGCCCCTGAATCAGGAAGAACCAGTGCCAGCTGCCGGTCGCCGCCTTTTGGTCGATCGTCTCGAAGCGGTAGAGCGTCGGTACGATGTCGAGCGATGCCGCGCGGGTGATCGTGTCGGGATGGTCGCGCAGCAGCCGGTGCGTGACCCGCGCGCCGCGGTCATGCCCGGCGACCGCGAACCGCCCGTGGCCCAGCGCCGCCATCGTCTCGACCTGGTCCTGCGCCAGCGCCCGCTTCGAATAGGCCGCGAAATCCGCTCCGGCCGGCGGCTTCGAGCTGTCGCCGTAGCCGCGCAGGTCGGGGATGACGACGGTAAAGTCCCGCGCCAGGCGCGGCGCCACCTTGCGCCACATCACATGGGTCTGCGGATAGCCGTGCAGCAGCAGCAGCGGCGGCCCGCCGCCGCCGGTCACCAGGTTGATCGACGCGCCGGAGGTCTCGATCCGGCGCCGCTCAAAGCCCGGGAAGAATTCGGGCATGGCTCGCTCCTAAATTCCTCGTCATTCCCGCGCAAGCGGGAGTGACGAATCGAAAAGCGGCAGCTTCTGGTTACTGCCTAACCGTCTCCGGCGGGCCCTTGAGCTCGACGGTATTCCCGTCCGGGTCGGTGATGTAGATCGACGAGCCGTAGCCTTCGGCGCCGTAACGCCGGCGCACCTCGCCGGCATCGATGCCGTGGCGCGCCAAATGCGCCGTCAGCGCCGGCACATCCATCTTTGCGATGCGCAGCGCGTAATGGTCCATGTTGCGGCCGCCGATCGACACCCCCGGCGCCTCGCCCGGCTCGCACGGCACGAGGTCGATCATCGACGTGCCGGCGCGCATTTGCACCAGCCGAGGGGTCTCCAGCTCGCGCTCGACCGGGCAGCCGAGCACGGTGCCGTAGAATTCGATCGCCCGCTCGAGGCTTGCGACTCGCAGCACGACATGGTCGAGGCCGGTAATCGTCAACGCCGAGTTCGCGGCCTGGCCCAGGATCTTCGCATCGTCCGGCATGGCGCCCTCCTCCTTCCTCGACCGACTACTGCGACGAATCTTCTCTCTTCTTGCGATGGGCGGCGCGGTAGGCGGCGATCTCGGCCTTGGTCAGGATGCCGTCATGGTCGGCGTCCATCGCGTCAAAACGAGTCCCCGCGCGCTTCTCGGCGGCGGCGCGCGCCTTGGCGATGTAGTCGTCGCGGGAAATGCCTTCCGCGGCCGGATTCGCCGGAGCTGCGGCGGCGGGCGCGGCGGAGGGCGCCATCGGCGGTGCCGGGGGCGGTGCCGGGGGCGGCGAGGAGGTCTGCGCCGCCGCCGCGCTCGATACCAAGGCGATCAAAGCCACAACGGAAACGATGCGCATCGAGGTTAGCCTCCTTCGCTAATTGCGCCGAGCGTAGCGAAGCGCCGCTGCCCCGGCAACTTTTGGCTGCCGCGCGGCGGGCGAGGCGATAAGCTCCGTCAAAACCTGGAGGATCGCAATGCAACCCACCCGCATCGGCAGTTTCGAGATCGACCGCATCGGCGATTACGAAGGTCCGTTTTTCGCACCCTCCGAATTCTTCCCCGATTTCGATCCCGCGGTGGTCGAGGAGCATGCCGCGCTGCTCGGTCCGCGCCTCATCGAACCCGGCACCGGCAGGTTGATGTTCAGCTTTCACAGCTTTGTCGTCCGCACCGGCCGCCACACGATTCTCATCGATGCCTGCATCGGCAACGACAAGGAGCGGCCGACCCGCCCGCAATTCCACCGGATGCACACCCCGTTCATCGACGATCTCGCCCGCATCGGGGTCAGGCCCGAGGAGGTCGACTACGTCATGTGCACGCATCTGCACTGGGACCATGTCGGCTGGAACACCCGCCTCGTCGACGGCAGCTGGGTCCCGACCTTCCCCAACGCCAAGTATGTGATGGCCAAGCGCGAATACGACCACTGGCAGGATTTCCATGCCAGCGGCGTCGATTCCCCGCATGCGCTGGCCTTCGGCGACAGTATCCTGCCGGTCGTGAAGACCAAGCAGGCCCTGCTGGTCGGCGACGATTACGCGCTCGATGACGGGTTGTGGTTCGAATCCTATCCCGGCCACACCCCGGGAAACGTGGTGATCCACGCGCGCTCCGGCGGCGACCGGGGCGTCTTTATCGGCGACGTGCTGCACCACCCGCTGCAATGCCTCAAGCCGGAATGGTCGACCTTCGCGTGCACAGACGCCAACGTTTCGCGGGTCAGCCGCACCCGGCTGGTGGAGACTTACGCCGACAGCGGCGCGCTGATGCTGCCGGCGCATTTTCCGGCGCCGACCTGCGGCCGCATCAAGCGGCACAAAAGCGCCTATCGCTTCGATTTCCAGAGCTAGCCGCCGATCCCGCAGCGCGTTGGGGCGCCCGCTTGCTTGCACCGCGCGTAACCTATTGCGGGCAAGCGGCCTTCGCCTCCGCCGAGGGAGCTCCGGCCGCCCACGCAGCCCGCGCATCGCGCCGGACGGGGTCGATCATAGATTTTGAATCAAAGGCTTAATGTAAGATGGTCGGGGCTAAAATCGGGGAACAGAACGGTCACTCGGTCCGTTTGCAGGAAGACGGGCTCACGCTTTTCAAGCGGAGCCTTGTCCTTTTAGGGATTTAGGAGAAACCCGATGAACCGCTCACTTACCGCCGCCGTGGCGCTCGCTACCGCCATGGGCATGGCCGGCTTGGCGCACGCCCAGTCGAGCGCCGGCCCGTCCACCAGCCCCAACACGCTCAGTCCCTCGACCCCCAGCAGGCAGATGACTCCGCCGATGACCTCGGGCGCGCCGAGCGGCATGCAAAACCCAACGGCGATGTCGAACCCCAACCCCACCAACGGTGCGCAGAGCCCGCAGGCTAATTCGCAATCGAGCCAGGGCATGCAGCAGGACGTCTCGCAATCGCAGATCCAGGAAGCTCAGCAGCAGCTGAAGCAGCAGGGTCTCTATAACGGCGCGATCGACGGCATCGTCGGCCCGGAAACTCAGACCGCCCTCTCGGAATTCCAGAAGGCGCAGGGCCTGCCGCAGACCGCGCAGCTCGACCAGCAGACGATGGGCCGGCTGATGAACGGCCAGGGCGCCGGTGCGTCCCAGAACATGAGCGGCGCCAATTCGGGCATAACGCAGCCGATGAGCCCGCAGGGCCCGGCGGGTACGCAGAACCCCGCCACCTCCAACACCAATCGCTAAAGGCGCGGTCAACGGTACGCCGGCAACCCCGGCGTACCGTCCTGCTCACCAGAATTTTGCCGGGTGATTTGGTCTAAGGGGAACGCTCGGGCATAGTTGGCGGCGATGCGGCCCGCCGACCCGATATCCATTCCGATCGCCCGGGACCTTGTGCTCGTCGGCGGCGGCCATGCGCATGTCCATGTGCTCAAGTGCTTCGGCATGCGGCCGGTGCCCGGGGTGCGGTTGACATTGATCACCCGCGATGTCGAGACCCCGTATTCAGGGATGCTGCCCGGCTATGTCGCCGGGCATTACCGGTTCGACGAAAGCCACATCGATCTGATGCGGCTCGCACGGTTTGCCGGCGCGCGGCTCATCCATGACGAGGCGACCGGGCTCGACCGCGCGCGCCGCGAGGTGCTGTGCCGCGGCCATCCGCCGATCCGTTACGACATCGCCTCGCTCGACATCGGCGTGACCCCGCGCCGCGATGCGGTACCGGGGGCCGCCGAGCACACCGTTCCGGTCAAGCCGATCGACCGTTTCGCGCAGCGCTGGGAAGCCCTGACCGACCGCGCCAAGACGCTCGGTCGCTTGCGTCTCGCGGTGGTCGGCGGCGGCGCCGGCGGGGTCGAGCTGGCTCTCGCGGCGCATTACCGGCTCGCCGGCTTGCTCACCGCGCCGCCCGAGGTAACGCTCGTAACCGGCGATACGCTGCTGCCGTCGCACAACCCGCGGGTCAGGGCGAAAATCGGGCGCATTCTCGGTGCGCGCGGCATCCAAATCATCGCCGGGCAGCAGGTGGTGCGGGTCGAGCGGGGGCGGCTGCTCCTCGCCGGCGGCGGCGCGGTCGGCTTTGACGAGGCGCTCTGGGTGACCGAGGCGGCCGCCGCGCCGTGGCTTGCCGCGACCGGCCTTGCGCTCGACCCGAGCGGATTTGTCGAGATCGACGAATGCCTGCGCTCGACCAGCGACGCGGCGGTCTTCGCCGCCGGCGACATCGCCGCGATGCGCGGTCATCCGCGCGACAAGGCCGGGGTCTACGCGGTGCGCGCCGGGCCGCCTCTCGCCGGCAATCTGCGGCGCGCTTTGGCCGGGCGCCCGCTCAAACCAGCCATCCCGCAGCGCCGGGCGCTGGCGCTGATCGGCACCGGCGACAGGCGCGCCGTTGCCTCGTGGGGCGCCCTTGCCGCCGAGGGCGCCTGGCTGTGGCGCCTCAAGCAGTGGATCGACCGCCGCTGGATGCGCGGCTACACCGAGTTGCCGGCGATGGACGCCGGCGACGCGGCGATGCGCTGCGGCGGTTGCGCCGCCAAGGTGCCGGCCGATGTGCTGGGCCAGGTGATGGCGCGCCTGGCGCCTTACTCCGGCGACGCCATCGGGATCGGGATTGGCGACGACGCGGCGCTGATCACGTTCCCCGGCGCGCCGCCGCTGTTGCAGACGGTTGATTTCTTCCGCGCGCTGGTTGGCGATCCGCATCTCTTCGGCCGCATCGCCGCGACGCACGCGCTAGGCGACATCTACGCGATGGGCGGCATGCCCGAGACCGCGCTGGCGATCGCCGTCTTGCCGCCGGCGCGCCCGGCGATCACCGAACACGACCTCTTCCACATGCTGAAAGGGGGCACCGAGGTGCTCGAGGCAGCGGGCGCGATGCTGGTCGGCGGCCACAGCGCCGAGGGCGCCGAGCCGGCGCTCGGTTTCGCGGTGACCGGCCGGACGCGACCCGGCCGCGTCCTGCGCAAGGGCGGGCTCAAACCCGGCGACCGGCTGATCCTGACCAAGCCGCTCGGCACCGGCGTGATCCTCGCCGCCGAGATGCGCGGGATCGCCCGCGCGCGGATGGTGACCGGCGCGATCGAGACGATGCTGCAATCGGCGGCCGCTTCCGCCTGGGTTTTCATGTCGCACGGCGCGACCGCATGCACCGATGTGACCGGGTTCGGCCTTCTGGGTCACCTGCTGGAGATGCTCCGCGCTTCGTCCGCCGATGCGCGGCTCGATCCGGACCGCATCCCGGCGCTCGACGGCGCGCTCGACCTGCTCGCCGCCGGCATCGCCAGCTCGCTGCATCCGGCAAACCTGTCGGCGACGGCCTCGCTCTCCGAGGGGGATATGGGGGCGCCGCTTACGGCTTTGCTGATCGACCCGCAGACCGCCGGCGGCCTGCTCGCCGGCGTCCCGGCGGGGCACGCGAGCGCGTGCCTCGGAGAATTGCTCGACATCGGCTACCTCGCGGCCGAGATCGGCGCCGTCGATCCGATGGCTGGAGCGGAACCGCGGGTGCGCCTGGCGTCCGGTTGTGTCGCCGCTTCGCCCGCGCTCGTCGCGGCCAAATGACCGCGCCAACTCCCAAAGACGAGCGCCGGGGACGCGCGGCGCTGCCCTCGGTCGACCGCGTGCTGCGCGGCGCGGATGCGCTGGTCGAGCGCTACGGCCGCGCGCTGGTCACCGAGGCGGTGCGCGACGCCCTCGCCGCGCGGCGCGAGGAGGGCGCGGCCGCCGGCCAGGAGGCGATCCTCGCCGACGCGACCGCGTCGCTGATGCGGCTGATGCGCAAATCGCAGCGCCGGGTGTTCAACCTGACCGGCACCGTGCTGCACACCAATCTCGGCCGCGCGCCGTTGCCCGAGGAGGCGATCGAAGCCGCCGCCGCGGCGATGCGCGAGCCGACGACGCTCGAATACGAGACCGACGGCGGCCGGCGCGGCGAGCGCGACGACCATGTCGCCGGCTGGTTGAAGCGCCTCACCGGCGCCGCGGCGGCGCTCGCGGTCAACAACAACGCGGGCGCGCTGGTGCTAGCGCTGAATGCGCTCGCCGCCGGCAAGGAGACCATCGTCTCGCGCGGCGAGCTGATCGAGATCGGCGGCGCGTTCCGCCTGCCCGACATCATGGCGCGCGCCGGCACGATTTTGCGTGAGGTCGGCACCACCAACCGCACCCATCTGCGCGACTTCGCCGCCGCGATCGGGCCGCAGACCGGCCTCATCCTCAAAATCCACACCAGCAACTACGCGGTCCACGGTTTTACCGCCGCCGCGCCGGCCCCGCAGCTCGCCGAATTGGCGCGCCAGCACAACCTGCCGCTGGTCGAGGACCTCGGCAGCGGCACCTTGGTCGATCTCGAAACCTGGGGATTGCCGCACGAGCCGACCGTGACCGAGGCGCTCAAATCGGGCGCCGACCTCGTCACCTTCAGCGGCGACAAGCTGCTCGGCGGGCCGCAGGCCGGGCTCATCGTCGGCCGCGCCGACCTGATCGCGACCCTGGCGAAGAACCCGCTAAAGCGCGCGCTGCGCCTCGACAAGATCCGCCTCGCCGCGTTGGAGGCGGTGCTGCGGCTTTACGCCGACCCCGACCGGCTCGCGCAACGCCTGCCGGCGTTGCGCCTCCTGACCCGTCCCAGACCCGCGATCGAGGCGCTGGCCCGTAAGCTATTGCCGGCCGTCACGGCGGCATGGGACGGCATCGCGGCGGTCGAGATCGTCGCCACCAAAAGCCAGATCGGCAGCGGCGCCCTGCCGGTGTCGCTGCTGCCCAGCGCCGGCCTCGCGCTGCGGCCGGTCGAGGCTTCGGGCAACGCGGTCGAGCGACTGGCGCAGATGCTGCGCGACCTGCCGATCCCGGTGATCGGCCATATCGAAAGCGGACGCGTCGTACTCGACCTGCGCTGCCTGGAGGACGAAGCGGGGTTCATCACTCAGCTTGGAGCCATCAAGCCGTGATGACCGACTCTCATCGTCACCCCCGCGAAAACGGGGGCCCAGGAGCGAACGGAGCGGGGTGTGTCCTGGGCTCCCGCTTTCGCGGGGGTACCGACAAAGAGCGATGATCCTCGCCACCGCCGGGCATATCGACCATGGCAAGACCGCGCTGGTGCGCGCCTTGACCGGTGTCGACGCCGACCGCCTGCCCGAGGAAAAGCGCCGCGGGCTGACGATCGATCTCGGCTTTGCCTACACGACCCTGCCGGACGGCGCCGAACTCGGTTTTGTCGACGTGCCCGGCCACGAGCGGTTTTTGCCGAACATGCTGGCGGGCGTGCTGTCGATCGACCGGGTTCTGCTGATCGTCGCCGCCGATGACGGGCCGCGGCCGCAGACCCGCGAACACCTCGACATCCTGGAGCTGGTCGGCATCGCCGAGGTGACCGGCATCGTCACCAAGATCGACCGGGTCGATGCCGCGCGCCGCACCGCGGTGACGATGGAGCTGGCATCCCTGCTCGCCGCGTCGGGATACGGCGATGCGCCAATCCTCGCGGTGTCGAGCCGCACCGGCGACGGCATCGCGGCGCTTGCCGCGCATCTCGCGGAACGCGCCGCTGTCGCCGATCGCGAGCGCGCCGCCCGACCGCCCGCGGGCGGGTTCCGCCTGCCGATCGACCGGGTGTTCTCGCTGCCCGGGATCGGCATGGTGGCGACCGGCACCGCGGCGAGCGGCAGCGTCGCGCCGGGCGACCGGCTGCTGCTCAGCCCGCGCGGCGTCGAAGTGAGGGTGCGCGGCGTCCACGCCCATAACCGCCCGGTCGAGCGCGCCGCCGTCGGCGAGCGCTGCGCGCTCAACATCGTCGGCGGCTTCCCCGAAGGCGGCGAGCCGGGGCGCGGCGACTGGCTGCTCGCCCCCGGTTTGCACGCCCCGACCGGGCGTATCGATGTCGTGCTCAAGATGTCGCGCGCCGCGCCGGCGCAGCTGCGCTCGGGCCTCCCGGTGCATGTCCATCTCGGCACCGAGGACCGGGTCGGCCGCGCCGCGATCCTCGGCCGCAATGCGCTGGCGCCGGGCGAGGAAGGGCTGGTGCAGCTCGACCTCGACCGGCCGCTCGGCGCGCTCTGGGGCGACCGGGTCGTGTTGCGCGACCACGGCGCAATCCACACGCTGGCCGGCGGCCGCGTTGTCGACCCGTTTCCGCCGCGTCGCGGCAGGGCACGGCCGGAGCGATTGGCCGCGCTCGGCGCGTTGCGGGAGACGGACCCCGGCACCGCGCTCGAAGCATGGCTGGACCTTGAGGGCGTGGTCGCGCTGGCGCCGTTCGCTCTCGCCCGCAACCTGACGCTCGAACAAGCCGGCGCGCTGGCCGCGGCGGGAGGCTTCGTGCGCTTCGGCGACACCCGGGCGCCCTACGCCGCGACACGAGAGCGGCTCGACCGGCTCGGCGCGCGGCTCGCCGACATGCTTGCCGAGGTGCACCGCGCCGAACCCGACGCGCTGGGCCCGCCGCGCCCCGTGCTGCTGCGACGATTGCGCGGCGAGGCGCCCGAACCGGCGCTCGGCGCGGCGCTCACGGCGGCGATCGAGGCAGGGGGGATCGTGCGCGAGGGCGCGGTGCTGCGCCTCCCGGCGCACCGGCCGCGCCTCAGCCGCGACGACGAGCGCCTGTGGCGGCAGGCCGAGAGACTGCTCGCGGTCGAGGATCTACGCCCGCCGCGGGTGCGCGAGCTGGCCGAGGCGCTGGGCCTCGACCCCGAAGCGACGGCGCGTCTGATGAAACGCTTCGAGCGTTTCGGCCGCGTCGCGCCAGTCGCGCCCAACCGCTATTTCCTGCCGCAGACGGTCGCACGCCTCGCCGATATCGCCCGTGACCTCGCCGCGGCCGATCCCGACAGCGGCTTCACCGCCGGCGCGTTCAACGACAGGGCCAAGGTCGGGCGCAACCTGACGATCGAGATCCTCGAATATCTCGACCGGACCGGCGTCACCCGCCGGGTCGGCGACAAGCGGGTCGTACCGCGCGAAGGCGCGATCGCGTTGGCCTAATCTAGCGGCGGTCAGCCGCCGGCCCAGGTCCAGATGCGGACCTCGCCGGTGCGCCCGCGCAGGGCCTGCTCGCCGCGATCCTGCAGCGAGGCGAGCGCCGCGGCGGCATCGCTGCCCGGCGGCGCGTCGATCGCGCGGATCGCCGCGTCGGCGACGACGAGCGGTGTTTGGAGGGTTCGCGTCAAGCCTTGCAGCCGGCTCGCGGTGTTGACCGTGTCGCCGATAACGGTGAAGGACAAGGACTGCTCGCTGCCGACGTCGCCGAGCACCGCCGGCCCGTAATTGATGCCGATGCCGATCATGAGGCGCGCTTCGCTGGCAGACTCCCGATCGCGATTCCATGCGGCGAGCGCGTCGAGCATCAGCCGGCCGCAGTTGAGCGCGTTGGCGGCGTCCGCGCCGGTGGGCTCGGGCACGCCGAACACCGCAAAAATCTCGTCGCCGATATATTTCTCGACCGACCCGCCGCAGGCGAAGATTTGCGCGGTCATCCGGTCGTGAAACTGGCGCAGCAAGGTGACCACGGCCTCGGGCGCCATGTCCTCCGCCATGCGGGTGAAGCCGACAATGTCGACAAACAAGACGGCGACGTTCTGCCGCCGCACCGCGCCCAAGGGGTCGTCGCGCTCGGCCAGCATCGCCGCGAAATGCGGCGAGAAATAGCGCGCGAGGTTGCCGCGCGCCCGCTCCGCCGCCAGGCGCTGGCGGTCGATGTCGCGCAACCGCTCGATGTCGTCGATCGTCTTGCGCACGGTGAGTTCGAGGTCGCCGAAATCCACCGGCTTGGTCACGAAGTCGAAGGCGCCGCGGTTCATCGCGGTGCGCAAATTCGCCATGTCGCCATAGGCCGACACCATGATCGTGCGCACTTCGGTCCGCTGCTCGCGCAGCCGGCTGAGCAGGGTCAGCCCGTCCATCACCGGCATGTTGATGTCGAGCAGCATCAAATCGATGTCGGGCTCCGCGGCGAGCGCCGCCAGCGCCTCCTCGCCGTGATGGGCAAAGCGGAACTCGAACTCGCGCTCGCGGATCTGGCGGCGGAAGCGTTGGGTGATCAGGGCCTCGAAATCGGGCTCGTCGTCGACCGCGAGGATCTTGGCGGCGGTCATGATTGCGGGCGGCTGGGGAGGCGCCGGAGGGCCACGGCGAATTTGGCGAAGCGGCTGTCGAGGGAGCGCCGCGACGCGGCATTCTCCGGCTCCAATCGTTTAATGTGCTCGTCGAGAGCCGTGCTCATCGCGCATCCCGCCTCTCCCCGGCGAGGGCACAGTAGCGGCTATGCCGGGGCTTGAATACTGGCGCCTGTGCCGCGCGCAACGCTCGCCGATGACATTGCGGTGACCGCGATACCGGCCGCCGCACCCCGCAACGCCGACGAACGGTTGGTTAAATTGGCTCAATTAACCATCAAATGCTTTGCATCTCGCCGGTACGAGACGGATGTTCCCGATGCCATGAACGCGACCGAGATGTTCGATCTCTATGCCGAACGCGCCAGAGCGGCGACCTGCCCCACCTGCCGCGTGGTCAACATGCTCGGCATGATGTGCGCCGCGGCGGTCGACAATGGCGGCTTTCTCGCCTTTGTCGGCCAGGGGCACGGCGGCGACTGGCCCGATCCGCGCGAAACCGCCGTCAGCCGCCGTACCGAGGACTCGGGGTCACGTTGCTGAGCGGCTGAGCCGCCGTTCGCCCTCCCGCTGCTGCCCATACGGCAATAACCTGCCGCGGGATTGCCCGCGGCGGGCGAGACCGCCATGCTGTCCGGCGATCATGCGCGGAGATCGGAAATGGCGGCCACCACCAACGCAAAGCGGATCGGGGTGATCGGCGCCGGGATGGTCGGGATCTGCGCGGCGAGCTATCTGCAGCGCGAGGGCCACAGCGTCTTCATGGTCGATCCCGGCGTGCCGGGCGAGGGCGCCTCGTTCGGCAACGCCGGCGCCTTCAACGCCTCGTCGGTTACGCCGGTGGCGATGCCGGGGACCCTCAAGAAGGTGCCGGGCTGGCTGCGCGACCCGTTGGGGCCGCTGTCGCTGCGCTGGAGCTATCTGCCGGCGGTGCTGCCGTACCTCTACCGTTTCGTGCGGGCCGGCACGGAAGAGAAAATCCATGCGCAAGCGCGCGCGCTGCGCCCGCTGGTCGGCGCGACGCTGTCGGCCTTGCAGCCGCTGGTAAAGGACGCCGGCGCGGAGAATCTCGTGCATCAGCGGGGACATCTTTACGTCTATCGCTCGGCCGAATCGCTGGCCAAGGACGGGATGGCCTGGGCGCTGCGGCGCGAGAACGGGGTCGTGGTCGACGAGTTCGACACCGACGAACTGCGCCAGCTCGAACCGACCCTGTCGCGCGACTACGTCCGCGGCCTCTTGGTGCGCGAGAACGGCCACACCAGCAACCCGTTCGGTCTGGTCAGCGCGCTGGTCGAGCATTTCATGCGGCAGGGCGGCGCGGTGATCCGCGCCCGCGCGCTTGGCTTCCGTCTCGACGGCGGCCAGTTGATCGCGATCCGCACCGACGCCGGAGAGCTCGCCGCCGATGTGGCGGTGGTCGCCGCCGGAGCTTGGTCGAAACCGCTCGCCGCCTCGCTCGGCGACAAGGTGCCGCTCGAAACCGAGCGCGGCTATCATCTGATGATCCGCGACCCCGAGGTGATGCCGAAAATCCCCACCGCCGATGGCGACGGCAAGTTCGTCGCGACGCCGATGGATACCGGCCTGCGCTTCGCCGGCACCGTCGAATTGGCCGGGCTGGAGGCGCCGCCCGATTGGCGCCGCGCCCGTATCCTCTTGGAGCAGGGCCGCAAGATGCTGCCCGGCCTCGCCGCGCATCATCCCGAAGAACGCCTCTCGGTATGGATGGGCCACCGCCCCTCGATGCCGGACTCGTTGCCGGTGCTCGGGCATTCGCGCGCGACCCGCGATGTCGTCTACGCCTTCGGCCACGGCCATGTCGGCATGACCGCCGCGCCGATGACCGGCCGCCTCGTCGCCGACCTCGTCGCCGGCCGCGACCCGGCGATCGACATCTCGTCCTTCGCCGCGACGCGGTTCTGATGAACGCCCTGCTCGACCAGAACATTTTGCATGGGCTCAACGTTTTGACCCTCATCGGCTTTGTCGCGATGGGGATCGGCCTCAACCAGAGCCGCCAGGGACGCTCGCGCGCGCCCGTCGCCTTCGCGCTGATGACGCTCGGCACGGCGCTGGTGGTCTGCGGCATGTATTTCGGCCACCCGCCGGCGAGCTGACAATCCTCGGAAACGGGACCGACGCCGCGCTCGCGCTTATTTCGGCGAGACCACCATCGTCATCTGGCGGCCTTCCATACGCGGGAACTGCTCGACCTTGGCGACTTCGTCGAGGTCGCCCTTGACCCGCATCAAGACGTTCATGCCGAGTTCCTGATGCGCCAGCTCGCGCCCGCGAAACCGCATGGTCACCTTGACCTTGTCGCCCTCGCCGATGAATTTCTGCATGCTGCGCATCTTGACGTCGTAATCGTGGTCGTCGATGCTCGGGCGAAACTTGACTTCCTTGACCTCGATGACCTTCTGTTTCTTTCTGGCTTCGTTCTTTTTCTTCTGTTCTTCGTATTTGTACTTTCCGAAATCGAGGATCTTGCAGACGGGCGGGTCGGCGTTGGGCGATATCTCGACCAGATCGAGACCGGCATTGGCGGCCATGTCGAGAGCCTCGTTGCGGTTGACGACCCCCACCATGTCGCCGCGCTCATCGACCAGGCGAACCTGTATCACCGAGATTTCGCCATTGATCCGCGGTCCATCGCGGGTCGGGGTGGGATTAAAGGGTGGTCTGGCTATTTACGTTCTCCGTCGTTTGTTGAACCGTGCCGTTCGCTAAGCAGACGCTGGAACGGCGGCTTCTACTTTCAATCTATCAACGGCCTCGGCGAGCGCAAGCGCTTGTTGCGCATTGCCCCCGAGCCGCCTGAGCGCCACCGAGCGGTTTTCCGCCTCGCGCTTGCCGACGACGAGCATCAGCGGAACCCGCGCGAGCGAGTGCTCGCGGACTTTGTAGTTGATTGTGTCGCCGCCGGTGTCGAGAACGACGCGCAGCCCGGCTTCGGCGCAGGCGCGCGCGACCTCCGCGGCATAGTCGTCAGCCTCGTCGGTGATGGTCGCGACGACCGCCTGCACCGGCGCCAGCCAGAGCGGGAAGCGGCCGGCGTAATGCTCGATCAGAATGCCGATAAAGCGCTCCATCGACCCCAGGATCGCACGGTGCAGCATCACCGGCACATGGCGCGCTCCGTCTTCGCCGACATAAGAGGCGCCGAGCCGCTCCGGCATCATGTAGTCAAGCTGCAAGGTGCCGCATTGCCAATCGCGGCCGAGTGCGTCGCGCAGGTGGAATTCGAGCTTGGGCCCGTAGAACGCGCCTTCTCCCGGCGCCAGCGCGTAGCTGAGCCCGGCGGCCTTCACCGCATCGCCGAGGCTTTGTTCGGCACGATCCCATGTCGCGTCGCCGCCGGTGCGCAGCTCGGGCCGGGTGGCGAACTTGATCGCCACCTCCTCGAAGCCGAAATCCTTGTAGATCGCCAGCAGCAGCTTGCAGAACGCCATCGACTCGCCGGTGATCTGATCCTCGGTGCAGAAGATGTGGGCGTCGTCCTGGGTGAAGGCGCGCACCCGCATGATGCCGTGCAGCGCGCCCGACGGTTCGTTGCGGGTGCAGCTGCCGAATTCAGCGAGACGCAGCGGCAATTCGCGATAGCTCCGCAGCCGGTGGCGGAAAATCAGAACGTGGCCGGGACAGTTCATCGGCTTGACCGCCAGCACCCGACCGTCGCGGCTCTCGGCGATAAACATGTTGTCGCGGAAATTCTCCCAATGGCCCGAGGCTTCCCACAGCGAACGGTCCAAGAGCTGCGGGCCCTTGACCTCCTGGTAGCCGGCCTGTTCGAGCCGGGCGCGCATATAGGCCTCGATGATGCGGAACAGCGTCCAGCCCTTCGGGTGCCAGAAGACGCTGCCCACTGCCTCTTCGCCGAGGTGGAACAGGTCGAGCTGCGGGCCGATCTTGCGGTGGTCGCGCCGCTCGGCCTCCTCGAGGCGGAAGAGATATTGGTCGAGCTGCTTCTGGTTCGCCCAGGCGGTGCCGTGGATGCGCTGCAGCTGCGCGTTCTTCGCATCGCCCCGCCAATAGGCGCCGGCGACGCTCATCAGCTTGAACGCCTGGCCGAGACGCCCGGTCGAGGGCAGATGCGGCCCGACGCAGAGATCGACGAAATCGCCCTGGCGGTAGAGGCTGATCGCCTCGTCCTTGGGAATCTCGGCGATCCACTCCGCCTTGTAGCGCTCGCCGCGCGCCGCGAAGAACGCGACCGCCTTGTCGCGTTCCCATTCCTCGCGGGTGATCGCCTCGTCGCGTTTGACGATGTCGCGCATCCGCGCCTCGATCTCGTCGAGGTCCTCGGGGGTGAACGGCGTGTCGCGGACGAAATCGTAGTAGAAGCCGTTCTCGGTCGCCGGGCCGAAGGTGACCTGCGTCTCGGGATAAAGCTCCTTCACCGCCTCGGCCATCACATGGGCGGCGTCGTGGCGCAGAATCTCGAGCCCGTCCGGCTGGTCGCGGGTGATGATCGCGGCCGTGGCGTCGCGGTCGATCACCGTGGCGAGGTCGCGTGGCCGGCCGTCGAGCTTTAGCGCGATCGCGGCCTTGGCGAGGCCGGGGCCGATCGAGGCGGCGAGCTCGGCCCCGGTGAGCGGCGCCGGAAAATCGCGCTTGCCGCCGTCCGGCAGGGTCACGACGACCGGTTTCGCCGCGGATGTCTCGCTCATCGCCCTATGCTCCGTCGTTGCGCGGCGCGCGTACGGGGCAATCGTCACGAAAAAACCCCGTCCGTTGGCCGGCGGGGTCGTTCGGTTTCGAGCCTTGCTGCTGGATCAGCGTGCACAACCTCCCGACACCCCGCCGCGCGGAGTGGTCGTCGTCACAGCGATCCGGACGCTCGTTCTCATGCCCGGAATATCGCTAAGCGGCCGCGTTCCGTCAAGGTTTCAGGTCCACGGTGACGGCCACTTCTTCCACCGAAAGATCGGCGAGGTCGTCCTTGCGCAGCACGATGATTTCGGGGCCGCGCGGCCCCGAAATCATCGTGCTGCGCAAGGACGACCTCGCCGATCTTTCGGTGGAAGAAG
>Ga0075522_10000753_pt1 | contig 23864 bp, 22 predicted proteins | sample NGEPerA_FD_74796 | JGI IMG/M metagenome (GOLD analysis project Ga0075522, IMG submission 74796) | Arctic peat soil microbial communities from the Barrow Environmental Observatory site, Barrow, Alaska, USA - NGEE PermafrostL2-A | ecosystem: Environmental > Terrestrial > Soil > Wetlands > Peat ...
GTGTTGATTGCAGCGGTCGCCTCACCGCCGCCGTCAACATCGTCATCGGCAGCGGGCTTGCCGCAGGCCCGGCGCTCGCGGCTCTCATCGTCGGGAACTCCGGACGCTATGGCGGCGTGGTCGCAGTCGCATTCGCACTCGCGGCGCTAAGCTTCCTGCTTGCATTGCCGATGCTGCGCACGGATGCGCGCACAGTCGCGCAGTGACAGCCGCTTACCCGAATGACATTTGAGGAGCGATGGGAACCGCTCCTCAAATCATCCGCGGCTTTCGAGCGTATGCGTGGTTACGGCCAAGACTCGCGCCACGGTTCCTGCACCGACATTCACGTAGACATGAGCGGAGGTGCTGTCCATATAGATGCAGTCGCCGGCCTCGAGGCGTGTCGGACGATAGTCCTCGGTGTGCACTTCGATGGATCCCGATAGGACGTACGCGAATTCCTCGCCCTCGTGCGCAATCAGCCCACCGGCCTCTTCAAGTGTGCGGGCGCTGATCTCCATGATGCCGACGTTCATTTTCTTGCTGGCAAGATCGCCGCAGAGCATCTCAAAGTCGTAACGCTCGGTGGCCTCCTGCGGACCCTCGCCCTTGCGGGTCACGGCGCGCCGGCCCGTGCGCACGTCCGACGTGGTAGCTGTAAAAAGTTCGTTCAGCTCAAGCCCGAGACCAAAGGCCAATTTCGTGAGCTGCACGTAACTCAAAGTGGCGAGATTGTTTTGCACCTTCGACAAAGTCGCGATGGGAATTCCGGTCATCGCTGCCAGTTGACGCAGGCTCAAGTCACGCGTGCGGCAGATCTCTCGAACTCGGGCACTGAGATCCGGAGCCACCTTGCCGGGCTTGTTGTTGCGGTCCTGCTGAGCTCCCATTGGCGATACTCCTTTCCGTTATGGTTGCCGAACTTCTTGCATTGCGGAACAAATGATTCTAATTGACAGCGCTCGGAACTTACTGATACTACAGTCGATAGCTCGATTTTTCTATGCCATTTCGCATAACAGGTCATGACACTGTCCCCTCGGGAAACACCGGCTCCGAAAACACGCGGGCGCGCAGCGGAAGCTCTCCGATGAGCCAGGATGGACATCGTGGTCTTAAACGATTCACCGGGCAGACGGCACTCGTTACCGGCGGCGCCTCCGGAATCGGTCTGGCGGTTGCGATCCGCCTCGCCGCCGAGGGAGCTCAGGTATGGCTTGGCGACCTTGGCGGGCGTTCAAAGCTTGCCGCGGATGAGCGTGCGGCACTCACGGCGGCCGATGTCGACGTAACCGATGAGAGCACGGTCGTTGCGCTGATCGAGAGGATTCTTGCGCGTCATGGCCAGCTCGATGTCGTGGTCAACTGTGCGGGAATCGTGCTCGAGGCGACGGCACAGGAGACTTCGCACGCGCAATGGCAGCGGGTCATAGATGTGAATTTGACCGGCACGTTTCTCGTTTGCAGGCACGCATTGCCGCCGATGCTTGCGCGCAAATCCGGCGCAATTGTCAATATTGCCTCGGACGCCGCGCTCACCGGCCAGCCTCGGCAGGCGGCCTACTGCGCCAGTAAAGGCGGCGTCGCGCAGTTCACCCGCGCCGCCGCGCTTGATGCTGCGCCCTACGGCGTGCGCGTCAATTGCGTCTGCCCGTGCTTTGTCGACACGCCTTTGCTTGGCCGCTGGATCGAAGATAGTGCTGACCCGGCGCAGGCGCGCAAGGATGCAGCCGCAAGCCAGCCCATGGGGCGTATCGGACGACCCGAGGAGATTGCGGGCGCCGTCGCCTTCCTCGCCTCGGCCGAAGCCAACTTCGTGACCGGAATCGTGCTGCCGGTCGATGGCGGCGCAACGATTCCCTGACGCGCAAGCACAAGTGAGTACCAGCAAATGACTATCGCGCACCGCTTGGAGGGACGCACGGCACTTGTAACGGGCGCCGGCAGCGGCATCGGCCGCGCGGTTGCAAAGCGGTTGGCCGAAGAAGGAGCGTGGGTCGGATGTCTTGATCGTGATAGCACAACGTTAGAGGCGCTGGTCGCGACGCTTCCCTACGGCGGCCGAGTCTTGCGCGCGGATGTCACGCGCGAGGCCGATGTGCGCGCAGCGATCGACGCAGTGCTCGCCGCGCGCGGCACTCTGCATATAGTTGTTAACAGTGCGGGGATCGCTGGTCCGCAGACGCCCGTGGGCACGACTGCGCTTTCCGAGTGGCAGCACACGCTTGATGTCAATCTGACCGGCACCTTTCTCGTGTGCAAGCACGCCGCGCCTGCGCTCATCAGCGCGCGCGGCAATATCGTGAACGTCTCCTCGGCCCTTGCGCTGATTGCCAAGACCGACGAAGCCGCCTATCACGCATCGAAGGCTGGCGTCGTGCAACTTTCAAAGTCGATGGCGCTCGACTATGCAGCCTCGATTCGCGTCAATTGCGTATGTCCGGGCGCCGTACGCACGCCGATGATCGAATCCGTCCTGCCCGCGGGAGTTGCACGCGAAGTGGCGCTCGCTGCATACGGGTTGATCCATCCGCTGCATCGAAGGCTTGCCGAGCCGGAAGAAATTGCTGACGCGGTTTTGTTCCTCGCCTCCGATGATGCATCCCTCATCACCGGCGTTGCGATGCCGGTGGATGCGGGCCTGTCGGCGGCTTGAGGGCAACGACGTGCCGAGCAAACAGCTAAAAAGCGGCTCCGTTGCGGTGGGCAATGGCGCTGATATCTACTACGAGGAGCGCGGCAGCGGGCCAGTGCTGCTGTGCGTACATGGCCTATGGGGCAGCTGCCGTTTCTTTCACCCGCAACTTGAGTTCTTGAGCACGCGCTATCGCGTCATCGCAATTGATTTGCGCGGCCACGGCCGCTCGTCAATGACGGTAGCCAATCAAACTGTCTCCAACTACGCCCGCGACTTGGACGCATTCATCAGGAAGCTGGAACTCACCGCGTTCGTCGCCGTCGGCTGGTCGATGGGCGCATACGTCATGTGGGAACACTACCTGCAATTTGGAGTCAGCGGTTGCCGGGGACTCGTCGTCATTGATCAGCCGCCGAGCGATTGGCGCTCGCCGCAGATTCCGGCGGCGCTGCTGTCGATGCAGAGCTTGCGCGAATGGCACTACCGTGTGCAGACCGACCGCAACAACTTCATGCGCGAGGTCATCCCGATGATGTTTGCCAAGGCGCCGAAGGAGGAGGACTCTCGATGGATGTATGACGAGATGACGCGCGCCCCGGAAGTCATCGCGGCGGCTATTCTTGTCGATCAGAGTTTGCGGGAATACCAAGACGCGCTATGGGGCTACCCTATTGCGACACTCGTCTGCGCAGGCGGCTACAGTGTGCAGCCGCGCGCCGGCCTTGACCTCATCGTCGAACGCGTTAAGAACGGACGTCTTGTCGTCTTCAAAGACAGTGGTCACTGCCTTTTTCTCGAAGAGTCGAAGCTCTTCAACGCCGAGGTTGACAAATTCGCATGGCCGCTGCTGGGATAACGTAGACACTCATCCCAAGGTCGATCGAATTCAGGAAGCCCAGCATCGCGGCCGCGCCTGACGGCAATGTCGGCGTTGCCGACAGCCCAAGCGTCGATACGATACATAACCACGCGCTGCAGCGACGTGCAGACTAAGGCTCGACGTAGATCGCGATGCCGCTCGCTTTCTTGATGACAATTCCGAACGACGTGCCGATTCCAAATGCAGAGTTGCCGGACGCGGAACCGGTGCCGAGGCCGATCTCGGCGCTATGCTCGTCGCTTGTGCCTTCGAGCAATATGCCATTGGCACCCAGTTTCGCTGCCTCCTCTCTGAGACGCCCTATCGCCCGATCCATTTTTCTTTGATCGGTAAAGACAGGCGTCCCCCTGCTGTTGGCGTCGATAGTCGCAATCTCCTCATATCGGGGAGGGGGCTGCAGAAATATTTTGACCTGATCGGGCGAGATGGGGGGCCGTGCGGTCCCAACCAAAACGTGCGACGAGGCCGCACAGCCTGCAAGCAGCAAACACACCAGAGCGGCCATGAGCGGCACAGCCCATTGAGTGGGCCTAGCGGCGGATCGGGACCGAGCGGCGCCGAACATTGAGTAGTTCCTCGCCGCCTTGAACGATAGCCCGCGCTTGGAGGTGACCCGTCTGCTGCAACCGCAGCATGGCGCGGGTTTCGGCCCCAATAAACGCCGCATGATCTATATTTGTTCCCTGCAACAGCTGCGAGAAGCCTCTACACCCAGTGACAACTGGCATATGCAAGATGCAGAGCTGCGGGTCACGGGCGTTGCGCTTCGGTCGACTACGACGCAACGGAACGGCTAATTGGGCGTGAGCGGAGTCGCCCCGAATCTAGGCAGGAACCGAATGACGCGCAGCGTGCAAGGACTGCGCTTGAGGCAAGCCGCGTCTACCAAGAGGCCCCGGCCCGGACCCAAATTATGGGTCCGGGCCGGTGCGAGTTCACGACGTCAGAATGACGCAAACGTCTCGATCATGGCCGGGATGTTCGGCGTTCCGAGTCCGGTCACATTGTTGTAGTTGTTGGTTACGCGCAATGATGAGTCAGCGCCTTCAATCACCGCAGGCGTGCCATTGCCCGACGTGTGGTTCGGATTCGGTGCCGAATTCACGGTGACAACACGCAGCTCGTTGAGGTTGTTGGCATAGCCGCGCAGCAGTGCGGTGGGCGTAACGGGCGCGTGCACGATGCTGATCGGCGCTGTCGACTGCCAGGGGCCGCGCGTCATGCTATATAAAGCCGGATTCACAAAGCCCACCATTGCCTTGTGCTCGGCAAGCCGTGCCTGATTCACAAGCGCAAGCACGCCTGCAAACGTCGGCGTTGCCAGACTCGTACCGCCAATATCGCCTTCGCAATATTCGGTGGTCGATGACAGCGATGTGCAACCGCCATCAAGGACCGGATCATTGGCCTTGGTATAGGTCTCGCCAATCAGGAAGCCGGTGTACGGATCGCCAAACATCGCGATATCCGGGGTCACACGATAGGCAGCACCGAGCGCCACCACCGCGCCTGCGGAGTTGGTGGTGAATCCCGACAGGCTATAAGGCACGTCGGCCTGATAGGGCGGCGCAAGCTCAATCAAGCTCGGGCCACCACCTGATCCAGCGTACCAGGCGAACGGCAGCGCCGGGCCGCTGGTCGTAATGTTCTTGCCATCGAGCGGAACGGTTACGTTGTTCATCAGGACGCGCTGCGTGCCCCAACCCCATTCGGTCTTGTTGCCGGTGCTGTCGGTCAAGGCGAGGCTCGTGCCACCAACCGCGGTGACATACGGGCTGGTTGCATCCCAGCTTCCCGAAGCTTCGGTCTGATCGCCGGCGAGCACGAGGTCGCCGTCGTCGCCGCTTGAGAACAGGATACTCATGCCTTCCGCAGCCGCCTGCAGGAAGAACTGATTCTCGTAAGCGATGAATCCAGGAGTGAGTCCTGAGTCGACTTCGCCGTTATAGCCGTAACTGTTGGTGACAATATCGACCACGTGATTGTCGATAAGGTTGTACAAGGCGGCATTCAGGGGGTCGGTGCAGACGTCGCCCGTGTATACGATGGATGCTCCGGGCGCCATAGAATGCACCGCTTCAACGTCGAGGGTCTCTTCGCCATACCAGCCCTGCGGACCGCAGGGATCGCTCGCCGGTACGTAATACAATGAAGGCGGCACGATCTGCCTGAAATTCGCAGAAGTGAGCTGCGGCAGACCGTGATTTGTCGAATACGTATTGGCGTCGTTGACGATCGTCGGCGAGGCGTAGATGTCGACGATGCCTACACGCACTCCGGTGCCGTCCTGTGACGCGTGGTTTGCGCCGTATGCCTGGCGTACCTGTTGCGGGGTATAGCCGCAGATGAGCCAAGGCAAAGTCGCCGGATACGGGGCAGCGGGGGTCGAGAGCGTGCCGGTGTGATCACCCCAGTAGCTGCTGCACACCGGAGACGGGATGTCAGCGGCGACTGGCGGACCCGCGTTCGGCGTGACGCTCGCCTTCGCAAGCGCTGCGGAATGCCCGTCGCGGCGCACGTGATTCGGTGTGCGCAACGTAGCCGAATCATCCAGACCTGCGATGTAGCCCACTACGTCGGCAATCGCCGCAGGGATCTTCGGTGTCTCGGCGTTGGCGCGCAGCGTCCTGCCCTTAACAGCGTATAGATTCTGGCTGACGCCAAAAGCTGCTTTGACTTGGGCAATCGTGCCACTTGCCTGTACGAACAAACCGCTCGCGGGCGTGTAATCAACATGGAAACCGAGCTTCTCAAGCGTGCGCTGCACACGTGCAACGTCGGCGGCTTTGGGAGCGAACTGCGCTCTGAATTGCGTCGGGGTCAGGTATTTTGCGTACTGCGCGCTGCCCGGGCGCGATTGCTCGGCAACCATCGCTTGCAGCGCATCCTGATTGCGGAAGCGCAAAAATGCTGCAATCGAGACGCGCTGGCTTTCAGCGGCGCTTGCGACTTTTTGCGCCGACTCAGCCCAATGAGGCACGTTGAGCTGTTCGGCCGACGATTCGGCACGATTAGACGCGGTCAAGGCTGCGGCTAAGCCGAGCGTCGACAACGTCACTGTCAATAATCGGAACTTTACGGATTTCATAAACACTCCCCGAAAATTCGGTACCGTTAATTTGACGGCCTTTCGAACAGGCCTTGGCAACAATATAGTCCGGATTTGTGACGTATACACGCGCAATTGTTGAATTAAATTCCGCGGCATCAAATAAAATCGCGGCGTTACTGCGTTAAGTAAAAAGCGGATGCGCGACATTCGACCACTTGATCGAATTTCGAAGCGCCGTCGCGCGCGCTGCGGGTGCAGCGGCCTCATATAGAGGCGAAAGTTGCGGGTAAGTCGTAGGGCTGGTATAAAACCGCCCTCTTGCGGGGCGCGGATCCCTTGCTGCCCATCGTAAGTCACTGAAGTTCGAAGGTTTTATATGTCCCGAGTTTGCGAAGTCACTGGTAAACGGCCGGCCGTGGGCAACCGCGTCTCCCACGCGAACAATCGCAAGCGGCGCCGCTTTCTGCCGAATCTGCACACGCAGCGCTTCTGGATCGAGACTGAGAAGCGCTGGGTCTCGCTGCGCGTGACGACCCAAGCGATGCGCACGATCGAAAAGCGCGGCATCGATGTCGTCCTCGCGAAGATGCGCGCCGACGGCGCCAAGATCTAGGCCCAAGCGCCAAGTACGAAGGCATCATCATGCGTGAAAAGGTCAAACTTCTCTCCTCCGCCGGCACGGGCCACTTCTACGTGACGACAAAGAACAAGCGCCTGCACCCGGATAAGATGGAAATGCGCAAATTCGATCCGGTCGTACGCAAGCACGTTGCGTACAAGGAAACGAAGATCAAATAGCCGGCCTTGCCCGAGCTACCAGAAGTCGAGACAACCCGCCGCGGCATCGAACCGTTGGCAGTCGGCCGCAAAATCGTGCGGCTTGCCATTCACGAACCACGCCTGCGCTGGCCGGTCGCGAAACAGATGGCGGCTGCGGTGCAAGGCAAGCGCATCCATGCTGTCGGTCGCCGCGCCAAATATCTCTTATTGGAACTTAACGCCGGGACCCTGATCCTGCATCTGGGAATGTCGGGAAGTCTGCGCGCGGTGCCTGCGAGCACGCCCCGCCGCGCGCATGATCATGTCGACATCGTTCTCGACTCCGGCCGCGCGCTGCGCTTCAATGACCCGCGGCGTTTTGGCAGCCTGCATTACACGCGTGGCGCCGTTGCCGAGCATCCACTGCTTGCAAAACTTGCGCCCGAACCGTTCGATGCGAGTTTCAATACCGACTACCTGTGGCGCATCTGCCGCAAGCGTCGCGTCGCCATCAAACAGCTGCTGATGAACAGCCAGCTCGTCGTCGGAGTGGGCAACATCTACGCGAGCGAGGCTCTGTTTCGCGCCGGCATCCGCCCGCAGCGCCAGGCACGCAGCCTGACGCGGGCGGAAGCGGCGCGTCTGGTACGCGCCGTGCGCACCGTGCTGCGCGCGGCGATTCGCGCCGGCGGCACGACGCTGCGTGACTACGTCGATGTCGATGGCGCACCCGGGTATTTCACCCAGAAACTCTTCGTCTATGAGCGCGACAAACAGGCCTGCAGAATCTGCGCAACCGCCATACGTCATCTCAATCAGGGACAGCGCTCGAGCTACTACTGTCCGACCTGCCAGAAGTGACACATGACAAGGCGCATCACCAACCATCTGTCAAAGAGTGATGCCGTTCTCGCCGGTCTGATCAAAGCGGCCGGTCCCTATAAGCTCGCGCCGCAGCTCGAACACACCCTGTTTCGCGCACTTGCGCACGCGATATCGCATCAGCAGCTGCACGCCAATGCGGCAAATGCGATCCTCAAGCGCTTCATCGCCTCCTGCGGCAGCGGCGATTTTCCACTTCCCGAAGAAGTGCTCGCTGCGCCGACGCAGACACTGCGTGCCGCGGGCTTCTCGCTTGCGAAGATTGCCGCCTTGAACGACCTCGCCAGGAAAACTCTTGAGGGTGTCGTACCGCAGCGTGCACTGTTGGGCGATCTTGACGACACCGCAATCATTGAGCGCATCACCCAAGTGCGCGGCATCGGCCGCTGGACTGTGCAAATGATGCTCATGTTTCAACTCGGGCGACCGGATGTGCTGCCGGCAGAGGATTTCGGCGTCAGAACCGGCTTTCGTTTGGCCTACGGCCTGCGCAAGATGCCAACGCCGCGCGCACTGGCGGCATATGGAGAGCGCTGGCGGCCGCATCGTACCGCGGCGGCCTGGTATCTTTGGCGCGCGATTGAGCTTGCGCGCGCCGGAAAATTGCCCGCCCCCAGCGAACGCATTAGGCTACCGCGAGCGAAAAAGAAGCGTCGCGCCAAACGTGCCACTAAAGCCGTCGCGAAAAAGGCTAACCGCGTTTCTGTTTCTTGAGCTCCGCGGCCACGATCGGATGCACGAATTCGGATACGTCCCCGCCTAATACCGCAATCTCGCGCACGAGCGTCGACGATATAAAGGTGTATTGCTCCTGCGGCGTCAGAAACACGGTTTCCAGCTCCCGCGACAGGTGGCGGCTCATGTTGGCAAGCTGAAACTCGAATTCAAAATCGGACACCGCGCGCAGCCCGCGGATGACCACCTGCAGATTGTGATCGCGCGCGAACTCGACTGTAAGTCCCGCATAGCCCAATACCTGCACATTGGGCACGTCCACCAGCACCTTGCTCGCAAGCTCGACCCGCTTGTCGAGCGAGAACATGGGAGTCTTATTGGGATTTGCGGCGATCGCTACCACCACACGATCGAAGATGCCGGCCGCGCGCCGCACGAGGTCCTGGTGCCCGGTGGTGATCGGATCGAAGGTGCCCGGATACATGGCATTGCGCTTCATCAAGTGTCGCCTCCCGGCGCGCCTTTCACGAACAGATGATACCCGACCTCTCCGGCGCGCTTCGTCTTGGCGAGATGCCAAGTTGCAGGCAATTCCGGCAGCGGCGTACGGGCTGCATTCTCCACGTAGATGAGCGCCCCGGGCGCAAGCCACTCGCGATCCTCTAGCAACTGCGCGGCAGAACTTAGCAGGCCGGCCGCGTACGGCGGGTCAAGAAACACAATGTCAAATGCCTCGGGCTTGCTGCGCAGATAGCGCAGCGTATCGATGCGCTCAACTGTTGCGCCCTGCGCGCCCCATTCGATGAGCCGCGCGCGCAGGTCGCTTACCGCGTGCCCGTCACTTTCAACGAAATGCACGCGCGCAGCCCCACGCGAAAGCGCCTCCAGGCCCAGTGCACCACTGCCGGCGCATAGATCAAGACAGCGGGCTTGCGCAACGCGCGCGGCAAGCCAGTTAAATAGTGTCTCGCGCACGCGATCCGGAGTGGGCCGTATATCCGCCTCGGCGCTGAAGCGAAAGCGCCGTCCGCGCCAAGTGCCGCCAATGATGCGCAGCATGCGTGCACTGGCACCACGGCCGGGAGATGCAACATGCCGCGCGGCGGTTTTATCTTTACGACGCACGCATCACACGCGCTCGTGCTGTGAGTGCAGAGTCCACGTACTGAAAGCCCCCCATTGGCGTATTGAACGATACCGCAGACCCGGTGCAGAGCGCGCGGCCGAACCGCGCTCCGTCAGCACAAGGCACCCCGATCGCCTTCGGGAACCCGCACCTGCCGCGCCGGGTCAGACCGTCGGCGGCGGTACGCGTCCGGGCGGACCAGCTGCACAGAGTTCGCCGCTACAATACGCGCTGACATCAAGGTCATCCATGTTCGGATCGCAATCAAAACCCGGCGACGGCGAGACCCGGGGCGGCTTTCTCAAGCGCCTGCGCGCCCGCCTCAACCGCGGCAATTCCTGGCTCACCGTCGATCTGGGCGAGCTCGTGCGCGGGCGTGCAATCGATGCTGCGATCCTGGATGAGCTTGAGAGCCGCTTGCTGGGCGCCGATGTCGGTGTGGAGGCGACGCAGTTCATTCTGGATTCACTGCGACAGCGGGTCGAAAGGAGCGAACTTGCGAACGTCGAGGCTCTCATCGCCGCGTTGCGCACAAAGATTGTCGAGATCCTCGCTCCCTGTGCCAAACCGCTGCTGATCGATGCGGCGCGTCGGCCCTTTGTGGTGCTGGTCGTCGGTGTCAACGGCTCGGGCAAGACGACCTCGATCGGCAAGCTTGCCCGCAGGCTCACCGCGGAGGGTAAGAGCGTCATGCTGGCCGCGGGCGACACCTTTCGCTCCGCCGCGGTCGAGCAGCTTGAGATCTGGGCCAAGGCAACCGGCGCTGCGTTCGCAGCGCAACAGGCCGGCGCCGACCCTGGTGCAGTCGTGTTCGATGCACTGCAGTCGGCACGCGCGCGCGGCATCGATGTGCTGCTCGCCGACACTGCCGGGCGGCTGCACAGTCAATCGCATTTGATGGCTGAGCTGCAAAAGGTGCGCCGGGTGATGCAACGTATCGACGCGAGCGCGCCGCACGAGGTGTTGCTCGTGCTCGATGCAAACCAGGGCCAGAATGCGCTCGCGCAAGCCGTCCAGTTTCACGCCGCCATTGGCGTTACGGGCCTCGTGCTCACGAAGCTCGATGGCACCGCCAAGGGCGGCATCGTGATTGCGATCGCCCGCAAGCTTGCTCTGCCCATCCGCTTCATCGGTATCGGCGAGCAGGCGGAGGATTTTGGGCAGTTCGACGCCGAGGCCTTTGCAACTGCGCTCGTCGACGGCGGCACGACAAGCGGGAGCGCCGCATGATCGTTTTTGAACGCGTCAGCAAGCGCTATCCCAACGGCCACGAAGGCTTGACTGCTGCGAGCTTGCACGTTGAAGCGGGGGAGATGGTATTTCTCACCGGCCGCTCCGGCGCCGGCAAGAGCACAGTGCTGAAGCTGATCGCGCTGCTTGAACGGCCGACACGCGGTACGGTGTTGATTGGCGGTAAGAATACCGATGCTCTCAAAGCACGCCACATCCCCGCCTTCCGGCGCGGTATTGGTATGGTGTTCCAGGACCATAAGCTCCTGCCCGAACGGCCGGTGTACGACAATGTCGCACTGCCGCTCGTGGTCGCGCACACGCCATTGAAGGAGATCGACAAGCGCGTACGCGCGGCGCTCGATCAGGTAGGACTTCTGGGCAAGGAGCGTGCGCTGCCGCCGGAATTGTCGGTCGGCGAACAACAGCGCGTCGGTATTGCGCGTGCCGTCATCAGTAAGCCGCCGCTTCTGATTGCCGATGAGCCGACCGGAAACCTGGATGCTGATCTCGCACTTGAAGTGATGCGACTTTTTAAACGCTTCCAGGAGGTCGGCGTGACCATCGTCGTCGCAACTCACGACATGCACTTAGTGCACGAGCTTGGCCTGCGCGAGATCACGCTCGATGGCGGACGTATACAAGGAGGCGCCGACGACGCTCTTTCCGGCATGGTTGCAACTCGATGAGCCTTGGCGTTTCATCGTACGCTGCCCGCCATATACAGGCTCTGTTCGCCGCGCTCGGTCGCTTGGCGAGAAATCCGCTGGGGACATTGCTGACTCTGATCGTGATTGCTCTTGCGCTGGCATTGCCGCTCGGGCTCGAGCTGTTTGTGACCAACGCGCGTATCGCCTCGGGCGGCTTTGCAGGCGCTGTGGATTTATCGGTGTACTTGAAGACCGACGTGCAACTGGCCAAGGCCGAGCAGCTGGCGGCAAGCGCCCGTGCACGCGCGCAGGTTGCGCACGTCGATGTGATTTCCGCCGACGCGGCGCTCGCCGAGTTTCGTGCCTATTCGGGCTTCGGCGCGGCACTTGGCGTGCTGACCGCAAATCCTCTTCCCAACCTGCTGCATGTGCGGCCGAAGCCGGACGCCGAATCCGCCGACGCGCTCGAGTCGCTGCGACGCTACTTCGCCGCCTGGCCAGAGGTGGATTTGGTGCAGATCGATGCGCAATGGGTGACGCGCTTCAATGCGATCCTCGAGGTGTTGAGGCGCCTTCTCGTTATCGCTGCAGCGATTCTCGGCGCCGGTGTGGTGGCCGTGATCGGCAACACCATTCGGCTCGAAATCTTGAATCGACGCGGCGAGATTGAAGTGACCAAGCTCGTTGGCGGCTCAAACGGCTTCATCCGGCGGCCGTTTTTGTATGAGGGCATTTTGTATGGTCTGGGCGGAGCGCTGCTCGCCTGGGCGATCGGCGCCGGCGCCATCAGCGCACTCGCCTCTGCCGTGGCAACTCTTGCGCGAAGCTACGGCAGCCACTTCAACTTGGTAGGCCCAACGGCGCAGGACCTCGGCATCCTGCTCGCGGGCGGAAGCCTCTTAGGATGGTTAGGCGCGTGGATCTCTTCGACGCATCATCTGCGAAGCATCGAGCCGCGCGCCTGAGATCTCAGTGGTAGCCCTCGTCGGCACGCACCTTGCCGCGAAATGTGTAATACACAAATATCGTATAGCCGAGAATGAACGGCAAAAGAATCGCGATACCGATCAGCACGAAGCGCTGCGAGGAAGGCGCGGCCGCGGCGTCCCAGACAGTGATCGAGGGCGGCACGATATAAGGATAGGTCGATATGACGAGCCCGATATAGGCGATGACGAACAGCATCACCGCACTATAGAAAGGTGAGAATATGAAACGCGAGCGCGCAAGCCCGCGCCAGCATGCCCAGGCGAACAAGGCCGTAGCCGCCGGCACGGGCGAAAGGAACAGGATGTTTGGCCACGCGAACCAGCGCGCGCCGATGCGCTCGAATTGCAGCGGCGTCCACACGCTTACCACGACGATGAAAGCGAGCATGCCGATGAGCAGTACGCGCGCCATGCGGCGTGCTCGCCGCTCGAGCGTGCCGGTCATCTTCAGAACGAGCCAAGTCGCCGCGAGCAGCGTATAGCCTACGACCAGTCCCAGCCCGCACAAGAGCGTAAACGGCGTCAGCCAGTCAAATGCGCCGCCAGCAAACTGCCCCTGCTCGACTTTCGTGCCGCCCAGCAGGCCGCCGAGCATGAAACCCTGGCACAAAGTGGCGATAAGCGAGCCGACTGCAAAGGCAATATCCCACTTGCGATGATGCGGTTTTGCGACCCAGCGGAATTCGAACGCCACACCCCGAAACACAAGCGCGAGCAACATTGCGATGAGCGGCACGTACAGCGCAGGCATGACGACCGCGTAGGCGTGCGGAAAAGTCACGAATAAACCGGTGCCGCCGAGAATGAGCCAGGTTTCATTGCCGTCCCAGAACGGCGCGACCGAATTCATCATCTGATCACGATCGGTTTCGCGCGGGAAGAAAAAGAACAGAATGCCGAGGCCCAAATCAAAGCCGTCGAGAACGATGTACATGGCGATCGCCAACGCGATCACGCCGCCGCAGACAAGCGGCAACCAGTACGCAGCACCCACGAGTTCGTTCATATCACCGGTGGCTCCGAGCGCGATTCGCGTGTCGATTCGCGGGCGCTCGCCAGAGGCTGGTTCGGCAAATCATGCCCGGTTGCTGCGCTTGCAACCGCTGCGCCTTTGGGACCATGCCGAATCATTTTGCGAATGTAGTAGACGCCGATGGAGAACACGCACCCGTACACGAGGACGAAGCCCGTGAGCGATGCCGCAAGCGTGCTGGCCGCGATCGGCGAGGTCGCATCATGGGTGCGCAAGATTCCATAAATGACATAGGGCTGGCGGCCGTTTTCGGTGGTAATCCAGCCGGCGAGGATGGCCACGAACCCGAGCGGCCATGCCCAGTCTGCAGTGCGCAGATACCATCGAGCCGTGAAGAGACGTCGTTTCAGCCACAGCACCGCACCGGTGAGGCCGAGTGCGATCAGGAAAAGTCCAATGCCCACCATGGTGCGAAATGCGAAGAAAATGATCGGCACGCGCGGCTGTGCGTCGGCAGGAAAATCCTCAAGCGACGGCACGCGGCCATTCCAATCATGTGTGAGGATCAGGCTGCCGAGGTGCGGGATGGCAATCTCGGCGCGATTCACCCGCGCACGCTGGTCGGGCAACGCAAACAGCACAAGATCCATGGGCCCGGTGTCGTGCCAATGTGCCTCCATGGCGGCAATCTTCGCCGGCTGGTGCTCGAGCGTGTTGAGGCCGTGCTGGTCCCCGAGCAAGAGTTGCACCGGCCCCAGGATCGCAAGCATGCCGACGCCCATGCGCATCATGGTGTGCGCCTCCTCCTTAAAAGCGCCGGCCAGGAGATAGCGCGCGCCGACCGCAAGGACCACGAGCGATGTCGTAAGGTAAGCGGCCGTGAGCATGTGCAGCAGACGATACGGGAAGCTTGGGTTAAAGATGATTGCGAGCCAGTCGACCGGATAGGCAACGCCATTGCGCATCACATGTCCCGCCGGCGTCTGCATCCAGCTGTTTGCCGACAGAATCCAGAACGCCGACATAGCGGTCCCGAGCGCAACCAGTACCGCCGCGGTGGCCTGCAGCCACGGCGGCGTTCGCTTCCAGCCAAAAAGCAGAACGCCAAGAAAGGTCGCTTCCAGGAAGAATGCAGTCAGAACTTCGTAGCCCACCAATGGTCCAATTACGTTGCCGGCCACCTCCGAGAAACGGCTCCAGTTCGAGCCGAACTCATACGACATGGGGATTCCCGAGACCACGCCCATCGCAAACGACACGGCGAAGATCTTCGTCCAGAAGCGCGCCAAACGGTGGTAGTGATCGCGGCCGGTGCGCCGCCACAGAATAAGGAGTGTGGCGATGAACGCCGACAGGCCGATCGTGAAGGCCGGAAAGATGATGTGCACGCTGATGGTGAACGCGAACTGCAGACGCGCGAGCAACACAGCGGTCATGAACGGATCCTTCGAGAATGGCGGGCGGCCTATTCTCGCCTCTTCGGCCCCGGTGGAACATCTTATGGTATCCACGCGTTAGGTTGAGTTCAGCCCGGAGATTTGGGGGCCGTGCTGGTGCGTTTGCAAGGTGATGAATTTACAAGGTTTATCGTCCTTGAAACGGTGAAACTTTGGCTGCATTTAGCACTCTAACCCTCCGAGTGCTAAAATCCGTTCCTACCTGTTGGAGACCTTAAAACCGATGACTACTGCATTGGTTGCTCGAAACGACCTCGCCCTGACCGGCCCGCTTGGCAGCATCGACGCTTACCTTGAGCGCGTCAGCCACATTCCCGTGCTGACCCGCGAACAGGAACGCGCGCTTGCGGAGCGGTTCCTCAATGAAAACGATCTGGGCTCTGCCCGGGAGCTCGTACTGGCGCATTTGCGCTTCGTCGTGCATATCGCACGCGGCTACGGTGGCTATGGACTGCCCATGGGCGACCTCATTCAGGAAGGCAACATTGGCCTGATGAAAGCCGTGAAGCGCTTCAATCCGACATTGAATGTGCGCCTGGTTTCGTTTGCCGTGCATTGGATTCGCGCGGAAATTCACGAGTATGTCCTGCGCAACTGGCGTCTCGTGAAGGTCGCGACAACCAAAGCGCAGCGCAAGCTGTTCTTCAACCTGCGTCGCATGAAGAAGAATCTCGCGTGGCTGTCTGCGGACGAAACGGCGGCTGTCGCGCGCGAGCTTGGCGTCACAACCGCTGAAGTCACGGAAATGGAACAGCGCCTGACCGCACGGGACATGTCATTCGACCCGACGCCCGAATCGGACGAAGACGAGATCTTCAGTCCCTCGGCATTCCTGACCGCGCCGGATGCGAATCCGGCCGAAGCGGTCGAGAGTGAAGAGTGGGATGCGGATTCTTCCGACCGGCTGCAGAGCGCGCTTGGCCGCCTCGACGATCGCAGCAGGAAGATTCTGCAGCGGCGTTTCCTGACCGACGACAAGGCGACTTTGCACCAACTCGCAGACGAGTACTCGGTATCGGCGGAACGCATCCGTCAGATTGAAGCGAATGCACTGACGAAGCTGCGCGGGATGATGGCCGCCTAAGAGCAAATCATTCGAAGCGAAAAACCCTGGGCCTGGCGTTCTTACGAGCGCCAGGCCTTTTTCGCTATGATGCTCAATTCATTTTCGGAGCCCTCTCGTGCCAGCATTTGCGCCAACGCTAAACCCGCTTGATCTCTACGGCGTCCGCGCGCTGCTCAGCGAGGATGAGCAGATGGTGCAGGACTCGGTCGCGCGCTTCGTCGACGCTGAAGTGCTGCCCGTCATCCGCGAGTGCTTCGAACAGCACCGCTTTCCCAAGGAGCTCGTGCCGCAGATCGCAGCTTTGGGTCTGCTCGGATCGTCGATCAAGGGCTACGGCTGCGCCGGACTGAATGGCGTGAGCTACGGTCTCATCTGTCAGGAGCTCGAGCGCGGCGACTCAGGCATCCGCAGCTTCGTCTCGGTTCAGTCGTCGCTTTGCATGCACCCGATCTATGCGTTCGGCAGCGATGCGCAGAAGGAAAAATATCTGCCGCGCATGGCAACGGGCGAGCTCATCGGCTGCTTTGGTCTCACCGAGCCGCATGGCGGATCGGATCCGTCCAACATGAAGACGCATGCCAAGAAGCAGGGCGCCGATTGGGTGCTGAACGGCTCGAAGATGTGGATCACCAACGGCGCCATTGCCGACCTGGCCATTGTCTGGGCGCAGACCGCGGATGGCATTCGTGGCTTCATCGTCGACAAAGGCATGAAGGGATTTACCGCGCCCGAGATCGAGAACAAGTTTTCGCTGCGCGCTTCGGTTACCGCCGCATTGTTCTTCGATCACGTCGTAGTGCCGGAAGAGAATGTGATGTCCGGCGTTGTCGGCCTCAAAGGCCCACTCACGTGTCTGACGCAGGCGCGCTACGGCATCACCTGGGGCGTGATCGGCGCCGCCCAGGCGTGCCTCGCCGAGCTCCTCGAATACACCAAGACGCGCGTGCTCTTTGGCAAGCCGCTCGCGCAGACCCAAGCCGTACAGCTGCGCCTCGCCGATATGGCACGGCGCATCACGACGGCGCAACTTTTATCTCTGCAGCTCGGCCGGCTGAAAGACCAGGGCACCATGACTCCCGCGCATGTCTCGCTTGCGAAATGGAACAACTGCCGCATGGCGCTCGACATTGCGCGTGATTGCCGCGACCTCTTGGGCGGTGCCGGAATCAGCGCCGAATTCTCCCCGATCCGCCACATGCTGAATCTTGAAAGCGTGATCACGTATGAGGGCACGGAGACGATCCATCAGCTGACGATCGGCCGTGAGCTGACGGGACTTAGCGCCTTTTAGAAAGGTAGCGGCGGTTAACCGCCGCGCCGGTGGTCTGGCGCCTGAAGGCGCGATGGATTGCGCCGATCCGCCGTAGCGCATTCATTCACGCCGCGGTCAGTAGGTGACGATGGGCGGTGCGGACGGGTTCACGGCCACTTCGATCATTCCCCCGGCGATGCGCACTGCGTGCGTTGCGAGCGCCCGCGCTGCGGGAGGTGCCAGCACGAGCCCATCGCGAACGTCGAAACAAGCGCCATGTAGCGGGCAAACAAGCCGTGTCCCGCGAAGCCAGCCCTCAGACATGCGGGCGTCGGCGTGCGTGCAAATGTTGTCGACGGCAAAAACGCCATCGCGCGTATGGCAGATGAGGATCTCGCGTCCGGCGACACGGCAGACCTGCATACGCCCTGCAGGCAAATCGGTAAGCGGCAGGGCGGCTTGGAATACGGGCTCACTCATGCGCTCTAGAATGCGCGCTCCCAAGGTCGCGCGCGAAAGGTTACCCCCTGTTACGAAGCGTCGCTGCCTTGCGACGTTTATGTAGTGAAGAAACTACAAGATTTTGTTACATCGAATGGGTACAATTTTCGGGACTCGAGATTCCGCAGACGCCTGCAAGCGCCGGTTTTTCCTAGATGTATCGGCGCGACATTCTTCTACCTAAGTTCGAGTCCGTCGGTGCAGTATTCGAGCTGATGCTTGAATGGCACAACAATTTGGAGCGTGTAAAAACAGAAATTTGGGCGATCGGCGCGAGCACGGGTAAGGCGGCCACTCACTTTTTGAGACCGTCGGAAACGCTGTAGATGTGCGTGGACTCACACGCAGGCTTTGAAGATTTTTCGGCCGGAGCCATGAGCTCCAACGTTTCAGCCGCAAGCATTTATGCTCGTGACACGCCAGCGCGCAGTGGGCTTAAAACTCAGGCACCTGCCCGCGCTTGGCCGGAGCTGACATCGATCGACCTGGTCGTGATGAGGCGATGACTGCAAACCCTGCTATCAGCAGGGTTTTTTTTGACCGCAACCTTGCACGCAGCAGCCGTCTGAAATTTGGCAAGCCACACCAATACATGCACACTCGCCGCAAGCGACTGGGCCGTTGAGAATCCCGCTGGGCCCTCAGGAAAAAGAAGCCACTTGGCAGCGTGGCGCACAAAGGGGATGAATGCGGATTAACTGCTCGCGCGGCGCGCGCCTACTCGCTGTTGGCTTCCTCTGCGCCTCTGCGCCAGGTTTTGCCGCCGGCTCGCACGAAGTGCTACGCACCGATCTTGCGCCGCTGATCGACGAGGCCGCAAAATCCCGCGAGCAGTTCGCCGTCAATATTCCGCACCCCCTGACGAGCGCGAATCATGGCGCCTGGTCGGTTGCCGGAGGAACCGCGCTCTGGCGTTACTCGATCCAGATTCCGAGCGCCGTTTCGCTCTCCTTTCACGCCACGCGTGCAGCACTTCCGGCAGATGCCGTGTTGACCGTGCGGGCGGGATCGATCCTCTACAACTACCGCCCGCGCGATCTACGCCATGGTGAACTGTGGAGCCGCATAGCCCGTGGCAACGCTCTTGATTTGACGCTGCGCGTTCCGGTGAGCGAGCGCTCCCAGGTCAAATTCGAGATTGTGAGCTTTCAAGCCGGCTATCGCGGCCTTGGCGGTGGGACCGTCAATCATCCACATTACGATCAGATCCTGCAGGCGGCGGCGGGCGCCGTAAACGCATCATGCGTCGTCAACTACGCGTGCGACATCACCGCGAACAATACTGCCCCAGGCAAGACTACGCTTGGACTCGTCATTGGCAACCTATTCCAATGCACAGGTGTGCTTCTCAACGATGTGCCCGGCGACAACACCCCCTATGTATTGACCGCCCGCCACTGTCAAAGCGGCAAACTCGGCGGCGGCAATCCCGGAGCTGCAACCGGAGTCACCGTTTATTGGGACGCGAGCTCAACCTGCGGTCAGGCGCTGGGCTCCCTTTACGATCCGGGCATCGTGACTCAGAGCGGCGCGACGACCGTGGTCGAGCAGCAGGATATGTGGCTCCTCAAGCTCGACGAGAGTCCCCTTGTCACGGACGCCTACCTGGCAGGCTTCGACGCAACCGGCGCCAGCGTGCAGGGCGGCTATACGATTGATCATGCGTTGGGGTACGACAAACAACTGACCGATTGGTTTGGGACGGCCTATGCGGAGCAGGAATCCGGCGTGCTCGGTGTCAGCTATCTCTCCGATTTCCTGGAAGTCGTCAATGCCACCGGCAACATCGGACCCGGGGCCTCCGGCAGCGCTCTATTTGACCAGAACAATCGCCTCGTCGGTACGCTGAGTCTTGGCCGCAGTTCGGGCGATAGCTCCGGCTACCAAAGCTGTCCTGCAGCGAGCCCCTCGGCGCCGAACGGCAACAACGGCACCGCCGATTTCACAGCGCTTGCCGCGACTTGGAATACGACCTCCGACACGACGAGTTCAACCGGCACTGCGACCCTGCAGAACGTACTGGACCCCGCCAATACCGGCACGCGCATCGTTAACAGCAGCGCTGCGGTATACGTAACCCTCACAGCCTCAGCTAACAGTTTGCCAGTCGGCACCGAGGAGACTCTTACCTGGAATGCGCCGGGCGCCTCTGCCTGCACGGCAACTGACGGCGTTGCCGGGGATGGTTGGACGGGCTCGTTTGCAAGCCACGCAGCCATGCAAATTTCCGAAGCCGCTGCCGCCGAAGTCACCTATGGACTCGATTGCGCATTTGCAGACGGCCGGCACGCAACCGCAATCGTCACCGCCACATGGGGATCCCCGACTCCAAAGCTGACTTTCACGAGTTCGTTTGTTGTGTGGACAACCCGACCGGCGACTCTCACTTGGACGTCAAATGTATCGCCGTGCACTCTCGCCGGTGGATCGCTGGCATTGAGCGACCTGCCATCCTCGGGTGTCGCAACCACGACGCAGTCAACACCAGGCGACGTCACCTACACGATCTCGTGCGGAACCGGTAACGACGTCGTGACTGCCAACAGCTACGTGCAGTATCAAAGCCCGAGCATGCAGTTGACCGTCAACGGCACCGATCGCCTGCTCGGCGAGGTCCTTACGCTGCAGTGGCGCAGTTACGCCGACAGTTGCGCGCCATCGGGCGGCGCGCCAAACGATGGCTGGAGTACCACACAGTTCGCCGATCCGAGCGACGGCCCATCCTTCTCGCTGACAGCTGCGACGCTGGGAACCTATACGTACACGCTGACCTGCTCGTCCGGTTCGATTTCAGTGCAGAAGCAGGTGAGCGTGACGTTTGAAAACGGCGCGCCGTTTGTCACCGTGTCCGTCGACAGAACATCATCCGTCTATACCGGCTCGTCAACCAATGCCTTTCAAGTCAGCTGGAATTCCAATCTGAATGTCTGCTCTCCAAGTGCGACGCCACTGCCTGCACCGCTCGAATTCGTCGGCAGCAATATGCCCGAGGATTTTTCGACTGCGATTCCGCTGCGCTCGGGCACCGTCGTTCTAAGCGTGACATGCGATGGCTTGGCGGGCGTGTCGGCCACCTCAACGCCGATCACTCTCACCGTTGCTCCCGCGCCGCCTGCAACCGCGACGCTTGCGATCTCGCCCAGCTCCGTGTTCACGGGCCAAACATTCACCATCACTTTCGGTTCGACCAACACCGCCAATTGCGTTGGCAGCACCAACTCGCCGGACGTGCCGTTTAACCTCGATACGCTCGCGGGCACGGCAAGTTCGGTGTCCGAAGTGCCCGGGACGTATACATTCAGCATTGCCTGCACCAGTGTCGATCCGACGCAGGCCGGCGCGCAAGCACACGCGGCACTCATCGTCACTGCCGCTCCGCCGCCGGCCGTCACTGTCACGGCAACCCCGGCAACGGTGATGATGGGCCAGCCATTTGCAGTCAACTGGACGTGGACTCATGCGACTAGCTGTGCCGCAAGTGGTGGCGGCGCCTCGAGCGCGGATTTCGTTGGCCCGCTTTCGCCGACGTCAAAGTCTGAAGACCTCACGGCGATGAACGTGGGCACTTTCACCTACACCGTAACCTGCTCGTCAAGTGCGGGGACTGCGCACGCAAGCGCCATTGTTACCGTTACGTCCCCCGCAAGCGGCGGCGGTGTCATCAATCTGCTTGAGTTACTGACGCTCGGTGCAGTTGCGGCCTGGCGTCGCGGCAAGTACGCGCGAACGGCGCCCCCGACGTTCGGCGTGGGAACCGGCCGGTGTCACGGCAGGAGAGTGCGGGGCGCCTGTAGCTATGGCGGTCGTGGTTTAAGAGTTGTTGAATAGCCGTCAGGAGATTCGAATGTCCGCATGGAATCCTGCATACGTGAATCGCCGTGGACTCATGCTGCTGGCGGCCGCGGCCGGCGCGACGCTGACACTGCCACGCTCGATGCTGGCAGCTGCTGAGAAGAACTCCGATCGGCAGTTCGGCGGGGACCTCACCCGCATCAGAGCGGTGATCGAGAAGCAACGCCCCGAGGCCATCGAGCGCCTGCGGAATTGGATCGCCCTGCCTTCCATTGCCGCGGAGAACCGCAACATGCAGGAAGGGGTGCAAATGCTGATCGACCTTCTCAAGGATGCCGGTTTTCAGAGCGCAAAAGTAATGCCGACGGATGGACAGCCAGGAGTGTTTGCCACCTTGGATGCGGGTGCAAAACGCACGGTCGGCATGTATTTCATGTACGACGTCAAACAGTTCGATCCGAAGGAATGGAGTTCCCCGCCGCTTGAGGCAGCGATCGTCGACAAGGCGCCGTTCGGCAAAGTGATGATCGGACGCGGCGCAACCAATCAGAAAGGTCCGGAAGCGACCTTTCTCGCGGCCCTGCATGCGCTCAAGGCGGCGGGACGCAAGCCGCCGGTCAATATCGTGCTAGTGGCCGAAGGCGAAGAGGAAATTGCCTCGCCGCACTTTGCGCAGGTTGTACACCAGCCGGAGATCTTGGCGGCTCTGTCCAAATGCCATGAAGTCTTTATGCCCTTTGCCTCGCAATCCCCGCAAGGCGGCGTGGAGGTAGCGCTCGGTGCCAAGGGCGTGGTGGAGGCGCAGCTTGTGTGTTCGACCGAAAAGTGGGGTCGCGGCGCAAAAGACGACATTCACTCGAGCTACAAAGCGGAACTCGACAGCGCGGTCTGGCGCATGGTGAAGGCGCTGTCAACTTTGGTGTCGGAAGACGGTAACGATCCTGCGATTGACGGCTGGTTTGAGCACGTGAAGCCGCTGACCGAGCGTCAGAAGGAAATCATCGCCGCAAAGGTCGCACACACCACCGAAGCCGACGCCAAGAAGCTCCTGGGCGTACAGCATTGGGTACGCGATTTGAGCTATCGCGATGCGCTCGAGCGCCTGGCCTCGCAACCGACGGTGAACATCGAAGGCATGTACGCAGGTTACATCGGTCCGGGCGGCAAGACTGTGCTGCCGTCAAAGGCGACCGCCAAACTTGATTTCCGCCTGGTGCCGGACCAGACCGCGGCCGACGCCGAAGCGAAGCTGAAGGCGCATCTCGCCAAACGCGGCTATGGTGACATCGAAGTGAAAGTCACAGGCGGTTACGATCCCACCCAGACGGATGAAAATTCGTCGTTGATCAAAGCGTCGATCGCCGTGTACAAACATGAGGGTCTGGAAGTCAGCCTGTCGCCGCGACTTGCGGGTTCCTGGCCGGGCTACATCTTCACCGCTGCGCCGGTGAGCCTGCCAGCCGGTCATTTTGGGACCGGCCACGGCAGTCGCGCCCACGCGCCGGATGAATACTACGTAATTGAGTCCAGTAACCCCGCGGTGAAGGGCATGGCCGATGCAACACTTTCGTACGTGCAGCATCTTTACGCGTTGGCGACGATCTGATCCCGGCTCATCGCGTTCCAATTCGCAGCGCGTCCCAACTGCCGTCGGCAAGCCAGCCGCCATCGACCGGCAGGCTGACGCCGTTCACAAATCCTTGCGCATCACCGTCAGCGAGAAAGGCAACCGCTGCGGCCACGTCTTCGGGTCGTGCGAAGCGCGCCAGCGGCACGCGATTGAGAATGTCCGCGTCCGTGTAGGCACCGCTGCCTTGGTCGGCAGCGTCCATCTCGGTCTTGATCCAGCCCGGGCAGACCGCGTTGACACGCACTCCGCGGCCGCCCCATTCGGCAGCAAGCGTGCGGGTAAGCCCGATGAGACCGTGCTTCGATGCATTGTAGGCGCTGCGGTGGCTGA
>Ga0075522_10000754_pt1 | contig 23862 bp, 17 predicted proteins | sample NGEPerA_FD_74796 | JGI IMG/M metagenome (GOLD analysis project Ga0075522, IMG submission 74796) | Arctic peat soil microbial communities from the Barrow Environmental Observatory site, Barrow, Alaska, USA - NGEE PermafrostL2-A | ecosystem: Environmental > Terrestrial > Soil > Wetlands > Peat ...
CGGCATCCGTGAGACGAACCACGTACTTCTTCGATGTCTTGGGCATGGCAAAACCTTCCTTGGTTATGCCGTTGATGCTACCCTAAATTGAAAGAGTGACAATGCACTAGTGCATTGTCACGCAATGATTTTGGGGTAAATCACTAGAGTTTTACCCGCATTTGGAAGCATGACAATGCACTAGCAGCGTTCGCTGAAGCGAGCCCTACGGCACGAACGACAACGGCTGGACTTGACCAAGCCCTCAGCCGCCCATATACTTGCACCATGCAACTATTGCGCCACGCAACCACGCCGGCGGCCGCGGGCGCCGAGCCCTGCGCCAAGCGCATGATGGAGACGGTGCCGCTGGTGATGCAGTTTATCCGCCATCAGATGCGCAGCCTGCGGGTACACGGGTTGTCGGTGCCGCAGTTGCGAACGCTCTATTTCATCAACATGCACGATGAGCCGTCGCTATCCGAGGCGGCGGATTGGATCGGCCTGTCATTGCCGGCGATGTCGCGGCTGGTGGATGGGCTGGTGAAAAAGGCGCTGGCGACGCGCACGGCGTGTCCCGATGACCGCCGCTGCGTTCGCCTGGGCCTGAGCAGCGCCGGGCGGGCCGCGCTGGACGCCTCGTGGTCGGGGACGCGAACCCGTCTGGCGGCCGAAATGGCCGCGCTCAATCCGCGGGAACGCGGAGCCGTGAGCGAGGCGATGGATATCCTTCGCGTGGCGTTTGACCCAAACAAAGGCGTGGATTGAGACCCGCGAAAACGAAAATCCGAAATCCGAAGCACGAAATCCGAAACAATCTCAAAACTCAAAGGAAGAAATAATCAAAAAACGCTGCGAACGCACGAACGCCCGGCCCTTTTGAATTTTCCGCTTTTCCTACTTTTGAATTTGTTTCGGATTTCGTGCTTCGGATTTCGGATTTTCACCGTTCATTGTTAATAGGCCGTGCCGAATAAGGCCTCACTTTCGGAGCGTAGCAGATGTGGATTGTTCGACTCGCTCTCCGCAGGCCCTACACGTTCGTGGTCATGGCGATCGCGATCGTGCTGCTGGGGGTGTTCGCCATCTTCAAGATGCCCACTGACATTTTCCCCGAGGTGGACATCCCGGTGATTGCCGTGATCTGGCGTTACGACGGGATGTCGCCCGAGGAGATGGAGGGGCGCATCATCCGCAACTACGAAGGGATCGTCACCACGACGGTCAACGACATCGAGCACATCGAGAGCCAGTCGATTCTCGGCGAAGGGGTGGTGCGCATTTACTTCCAGCCGGGCGCGAGGATCGCGGAAGCCGAGGCGCAGGTGGCGGCGGTGTCGCAGACGGCGTTGCACTCGATGCCGCCGGGCGTTTTGCCGCCGCTCATCATGCAATACAGTGCTTCGACCGTCCCGATCCTCTGGCTTTCGCTGGGCAGCGATACGCTTCCCGAGCAGACGCTGTTTGACATCACCAACCAATACCTTCGCAACGATCTGGCGACCGTGCAGGGGGCGATGCTCCCGTGGCCGTACGGCGGGATGCAGCGCGAAATCATGGTCGATCTGGAGCCCGACAAGCTCTACGCGTATGGGCTGGGGGCCTCGGATGTTTCCGCCGCCCTCGGTCGCCAAAATCTGATCGTGCCGGGAGGCACGGTGAAAATGGGCACGCAGGAATTGCCCGTGGTCCTCAACGCCAGCCCTGATGCCGTCGATTCGCTTAACGAACTGCCGATCAAAAGCTACGGGCAATCCACGGTCAAGATAAAAGACGTCGCCCACGTCAGCGATAAATACATGCCCCAGATCAACATGGTGCATGTGGATGGCAAGAAGGGCGTGCTCGAGCCGATCTACAAGCTGGGCAATGCCTCCACGCTGGACATCGTGAAGCGCGTGAAGGAGGCGGTGCCCGCGAGCGTTGCCCGCGTGCCGCACAACGATCAGCTTAAGATCACGCCGTTGTTCGATCAGTCCATCTTTGTGCGGGCGGCGGTGCTGGGCGTGGTGAAGGAGGCGGCCATCGCCGCAGGCCTCACGGGCCTGATGATCCTGCTGTTCCTGGGCTCCTGGCGCAGTACGCTCATCATCTGTATCTCGATTCCGCTGTCGATCCTGGTGTCGCTCATCATGCTCTGGATGCTCGGCGAGACGCTTAACGTCATGACGCTGGGCGGCATGGCATTGGCGGTCGGCATTCTGGTGGACGATGCCACCGTCGAAATCGAAAACATTCACCGCAACCTGCATCAGCGCAAACGGCTGGTGAAGGCAATTCTTGACGGTGCTCAGCAGATCGCGGTGCCCGCGTTCGTCTCCACGCTGTGCATCTGCATTGTGTTTGTGCCGGTCTGGTTTATCACCGGGGCAGCCAAGAGCCTGTTCACGCCCCTGGCCGAGGCGGTGATTTTTGCGATGCTCACCAGCTATCTGCTGAGCCGAACGCTGGTCCCCACGCTGGTGCATTATCTGCTGGCCAGCGAAGTCGAGTTGTACGGCGGCGTTGAAGAAGGCGGCGAACACCGTAACGTCGTCAGCAAAGGCCCCATCTGGCGCGTACACGAAGCGTTCAACAATCGCTTCAACAAGTTCCGCAACAGCTACGGCGGATTCCTCGCCTGGGCATTGGGCAATCGCATGCTGGTGCTGATCGCATTTACGATATTCGCGGTCGGATCGTGCGCGCTGTTTCCGATCGTGGGGCGCGACTTTTTCCCGACGGTGGATGCCGGGCAGATTCGCCTGCACGTCCGCGGCGCGCCCGGCACGCGCCTGGAGGAAAGCGAGCGCAACTTCGCCCGCGTCGAGCAGTACATCCGCACCAAAATCCCCTCCGCCGAGGTGGACACCATCATCGACAACATCGGCATCCCCAACAGCGGCATCAACATGTCGCTGAGCGACGGCTCGCAGATCTCGCCGGCCGACGGCGAGATATTGATCTCGCTCAAGCACAGCCATCATCCCACCGAGCAATACATTCAGACGTTGCGCAAGGGTCTGCCCGGCGAGTTCCCGATGAACGGCTTTTGGTTCCAGGCGGCGGACATCGCCACGCAGGTCTTGAACTTCGGCCTGCCCGCCCCCATCGACGTGCAGGTGCTGGGTCCAAAGGGCAGCCAGGAAAAAGACTTTGAAATCGCGCAGGCGCTGAGCAAGCAGATCTCGGGCATTCCCGGAGCCGTGGACGTGCATGTGCATCAGGTGATGAAGACGCCGGATTTGCGCGTGAATGTCGATCGCACCATGGCCGATCAGATCGGCCTCACGCAGCAAACCGTCGCCAGCGACCTGTTGATTTCGCTTTCATCCAGCGCAACTGTCGCGCCCAACTTCTGGCTCGATCCCAAGCGCGGCGTGCAGTATTCCGTGGCCATCATGACCCCGCAATACAAATACAATTCCATCAACGCCCTGCAAAACACGCCGATCTCAAGCCCCAACGGCACCGGAGAAATGCTCGGCAACGTAGCCAGTATTTCCCGCGGCTACAGCCCCACCAACATCACCCACTACAACATCGTTCCCACGTTCGACATACAGGCCAACGTGCAGGGCACCGATTTGGGCTCGGTTTCCAGCAAGATTGACCGCCTGGTTGCGCAGCTCACGCCAAAGCTCCCCACGGGCACCACGATCAGCATCCGCGGCCAGGTGGAGAGCATGAATTCATCATTCAAGGCGCTTGCAATCGGCATCCTGGGCGCGGTTCTGTTGGTTTATCTGCTGATGGTGGTGAATTTCCAAAGCTGGCTCGATCCGCTGATTATTCTGATGGCGTTGCCGGGCGCGCTGGGCGGCATTCTGTGGATGCTTTTCGCAAGCCACACGACCATCAGCGTGCCGAGCCTGATGGGATCGATCATGTGCATCGGCGTGGCGACGGCAAACTCGATCCTCCTGATCACCTTCGCCAATGATTATCGCAAGGACCACGATGTCGGCGCGCACGAAGCCGCCCTGGCCGCCGGGCTGACGCGCCTGCGGCCCGTGATTATGACCGCGCTGGCGATGATTTTGGGCATGTTGCCGATGTCATTGGGCCTGGGCGAGGGCGGCGAGCAAAACGCCCCGCTGGGCCGGGCGGTGATCGGCGGCCTGACGGTGGCGACGTTCTACACCCTGTTCTTTGTTCCCGTGGTGTACAGCGCCTTGCGCAAGCACCCGCCGCACCGGCCCGTTGAGCCGGAGCTGCAGGAGAATTGATGGCAGGTTTTCGCGGCGGGCGCGGACTATTGTTGGATGATGAATTGTTGAATGATGCAGATGGAGTTCTTCATGGAAACCGGCCAGCTCCCCCCTCCGCCCATAACGCCCGCCCGCACGAATGTGCCGGCGTTGGACGATGCGCGCACCAACGGCCATCCGCCGGTCGCGGACAACGGCGCCGCCGATCACGATCAGATTGATCTCAACGTCGCCCCCGCGCGCACGGGCTGGATCATCGCGGCGGTGGTCGTGATCGGCGTGCTGATCGCGGTGTTATTTGCCGTTGGATTCCTTCCCCGCCTGGGCGTGAACAAGGAACTGGCCAGGGACGCCGACGCCGCGCTGCACGCGGCGGTGCCGGTAACGGTCGTTAAGCCCCGGCGTGCCGACGCGATCATGCAGGTGCGCCTGCCGGGCACGCTGCGACCCTGGCAGGAAGTTTCAATCTTCGCCCGCACCACCGGCTATCTGGCGCACTTCGACGTTGACATCAGCAACCAGGTGAAAAAGGGGCAGTTGATGGCGAAGATCGACTCGCCGGAAGTCGATGCGCAGCTGCGCGGCGCCCAGGCCATGCTGCTTCAGCAACAAGCCGCCGCGGCCAAGGCGCAAACCGATTTGGGCCTGGCGCAAACCACCTGGAAACGCTTCGAATCCCTGCGCGGCACCAGCGGCGTGACGCAGCAGGAATTGGATCAGTATCAATCCAACTACAACGCCGCCGTCTCCACCCTCGGCGTCGCGACGGCCAACATCGCCGTCGCCCAGGCCGACGTCAGGCGACTCACCGACATGCAAAAATTCGAGACCATCACTGCCCCCTTCAGCGGCGTGGTGACGGGCCGGGCCTTTGATGTCGGCGCCATGATCCTGGCCAACCCCACGTCCGTTGACACGCAGCCGATGTTCAAGATCGCCGAGAATGACACGCTCCGCGCGTTCATCTACGTCCCGCAGAATTATTCGCTGACCATCAAGCAGGGGATGAAAGTGAACATCACCTCCCGCGAGCGACCCGGGCGCGTGTTCGTCGGCGAAGTGCTGGGCACCACCAATTATCTCGATCCCGCCGCCCGATCGCTGATGACCGAGGTGAAGATCGTCAATCCCGATCTGGCCCTGCTGCCGGGCATGTATGTGGAGGCCAACTTCCAGGTGAAGCGCGATCACCCCCCCCTGCTGATCCCCGGGCCCGCGGTTGTAATCAACGCCGACGGCGACCAGGTCGGCGTCGTCCAAGACAACAAGATTCATTACAAAAAGGTGAAGCTCGGCGTGGACTACGGCAACAACATCGAAATCATCTCCGGCCTCGACATCAACGACCAGGTCATCGAAAACCCCGGCGGAAAAACCGTCGAAGGCGCCGCCGCCAAAATCGCCGGCGAGGAAAAAGTCCCCGCTCCCGTCGGTGAGCAGGCGCAAACCAATGCCACGCAAAAATCCAAGTAGGGTTCGGTTCAGCGAACGCGGAACCCGCCAATGCCGCAGTTCGACGGGAGGCCGGCGCCTATGCGGCCGGGCTTCTCGTTTTTGCGGCAATGATTGTGATTCACCCGGAGTTTACAGTACGATTCGGCGCTCATGCAGCTACGAAGCCTACGAGCATTGCGTTACCGGAGCCTGCGTGACGAAACCATCCCGCTGTCTGACTTGAACCTTTTCATCGGAACCAACGCATCGGGGAAGAGCACCATTCTGGACGCGCTCAGATTTCTGCATGAAGGCGTGCAGGATCGCGATTTCAAATCCGCGGTATTCTCACGCGGCGGTATCATTCATCTCGCGTGGAAAGGTGAGGATGCCCACAAGATCGACCTGCACCTTGAGTTTCTGAACGACAGCAACACTTACGAATGGTCGATTCAACTTGCCCGGCAAGATTTTGAATTTGAAATCCATCGCGAGACGCTGTTCGAGATCCGACCCGGCGAGCCGCGCCGTCAGCTTCTCCAGGCGAGTTCTGGCCAGGGCTGGTGGTGGTCAGGCGAAAAGAATGAAGAGGTAAGGCTCGATCAGCCGACCACGGCATGTGCGCTGGCCAACGCCGCGCCAAACGCCGCTTTTCCGGGTCGCGCCATCGCGGAGTTCGTGGGACGTTGGGGCTTCTTCGACCCCAGTCCATTCTTGCTTCGACGGGGATACAGCGGCTTGGATCCATCCGCGTTCGATCCATATGGCCGGAATCTCGCGGAGCGATTGTTGACGATCCGCCAATCGTCCCGAGAGGCTTTCACACAAATCGTTTCCGCGACGCAATCGGTTCTCGGCCTCCCGACCAACATCGAATTGAGAGAAGCGCGCGATTCAGAAGAGCGCGTTTACTTCGTCCAGCATGAGCCGGGCCTGAAATTCTCGGTTCATCAAATCGGCGCCTCGAGCGGCACATTGCGCATGTTGGCGCTGATGACGACGCTTTTTGGCGAGGCCGACCGCAATGTGATCGCCATTGAGGAACCCGAGAATTATGTGCATCCGACGGCCCTCGCTTCTTTCGCCCAATACCTCATCAAGGCGCGCGACCGTGTTCAAATTCTCGTGACAACACACTCTCCATTATTGCTCGACTTCCTTGATGATCCCGGCGCCGTTTGCATCGTCCGGCACGGGGGCATTGAAGGTACGCGCGTCACTCGCGAGTCAAACAGCGCCGCCGTTCGCCAGGCATTGGAGGCCTCGGGCTTCGGGCTCGGCGAATTCTATGAAACCAAAGGTTTCGGGAGTTGAAGATGGGCAAACGCGTTGTCGTCATTGCCTCGGGAGAGACTGAACGTCGCGCCCTTTCGCACCTTGTCAAGCAACTGGAGACGGATGGCGTTTCGCTTCTCGAGGTGCGAATCCCGCCAAGGCACAACGCACTGAACGTCGCAATGGCGGAAAAACTGATAAAGGCAACATGGTACGAGCGCATCGCCGCCCCGCCGGACAAATTCGTCATCCTCCTCGATGTTGACGGAAAAATGCCGGTTGACGTGCTCGATCCATTCCGACAACAGCTCCCCATCCGCCTCGGAACGGAAATTAGCGCCGCCCTCCAATTCGCATATGCGCAATGGCATCTGGAGGCGTGGTTTTTTGCCGATGAGCAGGGGCTGCGTGGCTATCTTGGAGCATCACTTGGCAATGTCGATTCATCAGCTCCCGATCAAATTCAAAACCCCAAGGAACATCTTAAGCACCTGCTCAACCAACGAGCCTATACCGCAGTCGTCTGTGAGGAAATCGCCAAGGCGCTCGACGCGGGGAAAATACGGCAGCGAAGCCAAAGTTTTTGCGCGTTCCTGGAGGCGATGAGGAATGGTTTGGGTGGGTGATAAAATTCTTCGTGGCAACGGGTGCTTCAACTTGCATCACCGCATGCCGCCTGTGGCCAAAAGCCGCTCGCCGGTCAGCCACGCCGAATCAACGGAGGCCAGGAAGACGGCGATCAGGGCGATGTCGCGCCGCTCTTGACAGCACCCTCTCCGCCGCTAAAGTTTGACCTCCCAACGCCGCCCGGCAATCCGGGGCCATAGTGAAATGGGATCACGCTACCATGGCATGGTAGAATTTGGGGTTCAAATCCCCATGGCTCCATTCGACTCGGCCGTGTACGGCCTCGCTCATGGCAGGCCGCATTTACGGCCGAGTCGAATGCCCTGAGCAAGCGACTGGCTTGAGCTTGTCGAAAGCAGCGCATCGAAGGGTTTTTTCATGTCCGCATCTGCGCCCAGCAGATTCCTTCTTCGCCTACCTCGGCTCAGCGATTATACTGTACCGAGTATGAAAAGGCGCCAGATGAATTCACTCGCGACGTCGCTCTGCGCCTTCCTCGGCTCACGCAATAACGACATCATAGCATGATCCATCTCGCGAACTTCGTCGCGCAGCCGCTGGAACTGCGGAGGCTTCGTGGATCGCTCGGCTTAAGAGTCTCTTAAAATGACCGCCGCGATGTGGCGGCGCGCGACCGGGAGAGTGGCCCAATGAAACATGAGACCGCGCAAAGCTCCACGCCGAAGCACATGATCGGCAAGCATCAGGCCGGCAGTCGCGGCGTCGGCCAATCCGCTTCCCCTTCGAGCATCCATTTCAGCGCGACGCTCTTACGTCCCAAGGCGATTGGGCGAGCGAAGGCCGTTTCCTGGAACTTTCTGAATCTGCCCGACGAAGCCAGCGATGAGTTCCCGTCGCGGGGCATGGTGTCCGTTGAAGGCACGCTCAACGGCTTGCCCATTAGAGTCACGCTCCAGCCGGACGGCCAAGGTGGTCATTGGCTCAAAGTGGACCGGAAACTCATCGAAGGTGCGGGCGCGGCGACGGGCGATATCGTCCAGTTGGAGATCACGCCAGTTGCCGAGGAGCCCGAACCGAGCGTGCCATCAGACCTGCGCAAGGCGCTCGCGGCCACCCCGAAGGCGCGGAACGCATGGTCGGATATCACGCCCGTCGCGCGACGAGACTGGATCCAATGGATCACCTCCGGCAAGCGGGCGGAAACTCGCAAGCTGCGGCTCGACAAGGCGTGCGATATGCTCGCCAAAGGGAAGCGGCGTCCGTGCTGCTTCGACCGGTCCGGCTTGTATAGCAAGAGTCTCAACTGCCCCGTCGCCGAAGACGAGCCGAGCGGCGCGTTGCGTAAAAATGGGAATCCGTCCGGCAATGCGGATGCACGGCCAAAGCCGCGACGGACGGCGTCGCGTCTTGATGACGGGATTTCAGCATTTTTGTGAAGCGGAGCTATTTTGGATGGGGTGCGTGACAACTTCTGCGAGTCCTTCCCCCTCCCACGGTACTCCGGGGGAGGGTTGGGGTGGGGGTTTGTACCGTAATGGCCGAGGAACAAAGACCCCCACCCTGGCCCTCCCCCGGAGTAGGGCCTGTCGATTTAAGCCGAAAAATCGGCTCGATCGAACGGAAAATAAGGAGTTATGTCAAGGGTCCTCATCGTAAGTCCAGTGACCCAAATTCCGTGCCAATTAAATCGACAGGCCCAGTACCGGGAGAGGGAAAAAGAGAGGTTGCCGAAACTGTCACGCGCCTCTTGGGATGGCGTCGGGGCAGTTCGCGGACGATCATGTCATTTTGCATTTACGCCGACGCGGGGACGGCGGGTTCGGAGGCGGGCGCGGGATCGGGCGCGGGCTTGTCACTCGTTTGCAACTGCACCGCCAGCAGCGTCAGATCATCCGTCAATTCCCGCCCACGGCGGAAGGTGTTGATGGCTGAGAGGGCGTTTTGCAGCAATGCCTCGGCGCTTTCGATGGGGCCGGCGAGGGCTTTTCTCAGGCCTTCGAGGCGCAGGCGGGCGCCGGCGGGGTTTTGGGCTTCGACTACGCCATCCGTGTAGAGCAGGATGGACCAGCCGGGGCGGATGCGGAAACGCTCGGTGCAATATTTGGCCCGCGCGTCCACGCCGAGCACCAGTTGCGGCTCGATTTTCAAGGGGCGGAAGGCTTCGCCGTCGCCGATGAGGGGCGGGGGATGGCCGGCGGTGGCGATCTCCACATGCCCGTTGGCCGCGTCGATCAGCAACACCTGCATGGTCACGAATTGCCCGTTGAAAACCTGGTTGGTGAGTTGGCGATTCACTTCCTCCAGGCAGCGGGCGGGGTCGCCGGTGTTGGGAAGGATGTTGCGGACGAGCAACTGCGTGGTGGCCATAAGGAAAGCGGCGGCGGTGCCGTGGCCGGTCACGTCGCCGATCACCAGCGCGGTGCGGCCATCGGGGATCTCGAAGAAGTTGTAGAAGTCGCCGCTGATGTGGCCCGCGGGGCGATTGAGGCTGGCGATGTCAATGGACGACGAGCAGGTGGTCTTGGTTTTTTGGGGGAGCCAGGCGAGTTGGATTTGGCGGGCCTGGCGGAGCTCGTTTTGCAGCAGCTCATGGCGTACGCGCTCCATTTTCACGCGGCTGCGAATGAGCTGGGCGGCGGTGGAGACGAGAATTGTGGCCATCGAAAGCGCGACGAACGCGGCCCACCAGATCGCCTTGCCGGCAAATTCCTTCACAAGTCCATCCACATCCGCCAATGGCGAGGCGACCAGCACAAACCAATGCTGCCCCATCACCTCAACCGGGTTGGAGCTGAGCATGGCCGGAGCGAAGGATTGCGAGCCGATCTGGAAAGGCTGATCGAGGATGCGCGTGCCGGCGCCCCCATTGGTGGCGAAGGCGTCGAGGGCGGCATGAAGCCGCGGGTCGGGCTTATCGCCCAGATGCGTGTCCACCAGTTCATGGGCCGAGGCGGCCATGATGGTGTTGGAAGCATCGACGACCAGCGCCCCGCTCACGCCGTGCCGGCTCAGGTCGAGCAGGAAATTGCGTTCGATGGGTCGCGCCGAAACCGCGGCCACCAATACTCCCGCGCGTCGCTGGCGGTATCGCGCCGGCAAACTGCTGCCAACGCGCTGGGTGAGCATGAGGGGGACGCAGACCAGCTTGATGCCGCGCTGGTCAATCAGCCTAAGCTCGCTGATTTGCGGCTGGCGCAGGGTCTTGAGCCAGGGCCCATACGCCCCCACGATCTGCTCCTCGAAGGGGGTGGACGGATTATTGAGGACGGCGACGTTCCGCGTGCTGGTTCCCCGCCCGCCGTTGGCAGTGTTCGTAAATGTCCGTTCCTCAACGCCCAGCGTGTGCGGGTGCATCCCCGCATCCACCAGAAACAGATGCGCCCTTCCCTGAAGCTGATGCACCAGCAGCGCGCTCACCGCCTGCCGCACCAGGCCGATGTTCTGAAATGGTTGCGGCGTAAGCAGGTTGGTCGGCACATCCGGCAGGTCCGATTCCTCATCCTCATCGGGCTTTAGCAGATGCAGGTCACTGAGGATGGAATCGTAAAACCCCTCGACGCCATGCGCGGTCTGGGCGGCCAAAAGCGACTGGCGTTCCTGCGCCTGGCGGATCGCCTGGGAACGGGCCGACTTATAAAGATGCCGCGCCGCCCCGCTCACCACGCCCAGCAGCAGCGCAAGCAGGGCCAGATGGATCAACAGGATCCGGCGGACGAATTGCTTGAGGCCCTTTTCCATTTACGCTTCCAACGCGGACAAGACCATTCTATCGACGCCGACAGAGTTGTTAAACGACTGGCGATGAATTTGTTGCGGGAATTGGGATACAATTCGAGCACTGTCGCGGGATATTGTTTCTGGATTGGGATTCGAGGATCGATGAAATCGCTGCAGGGACAATTGCTGATCGCTTCGCCCAAACTGCTCGACCCCAACTTCTTTCGGGCTGTGGTGTTGATCGTGCAGCACAATGACGAAGGCGCCCTGGGGCTGATCCTCAATCGCCCGCTGGAGACCACCATTCAGATGGTCTGGGACCAGGTGAGCGAATCGTACTGCGCGTCGGAAGCGCCGCTGCATCAGGGCGGCCCATGCGAGGGGCCGCTGATGGTTTTGCATGGCGACGAGGCGCTGGGGCAGATACCGGTGCTGCCGGGCGTTTATTTCAGCACGGATAAGGAAACGGTCGAGGAAATCGTTTCGAGCCGGGAAGACAACGTGCGGTTTTTCGTCGGCTATTCGGGATGGGGCGGGGGACAACTTGAGGCCGAAATCGAATCCGGCGCGTGGCTGGCGGCCGCGGCCGGCGAGCACGTTTTTGCGGAAACCCAAAACCTATGGGACACGCTCCGCCGCCGGATCATGCTGATGACGGCGTATCCGTGGCTCAAGCCGGAAATGATTCCCGATGATCCGAGCAGCAATTAAAGAGTGCTGAGTGCTGAGAGTTGAGTGCTGAGTGCTGAGAAGTCGGCTGGCGAACAGTGCGTTGAGTGCCGGAGGAGACGCGGGCGTTTTGGAATTGGGTAGGACCGCGGCGCGTGGATGGTGATTTAACAATCGCGCGGTGCGAACCGCGTTCGCTGAGGCGAACCCTACGGAAACGATGCGATTTGGCTTCCGCTCTCAGCACTCAACTCTCAGCACTCACCTTTTCCTCGGCTCACCGAATCGCCCTTCCGCGCTCGAAGGCTTGCTTGACGCCCGGGCGGGTCAGGGCCCAGATGACGATGAACGCGAAGAGGGCGCCGAAGGCCCAGGCGAGCCATTCGGCCAGGCCGAAGACACGGGTGCAGAAGGAAGGCGTGCCCTGGCCGCTGGTGGCGACGGAGAGCATGAGAACGTGGAAGTAGATTCCGGCAACGCCCAGGGCGATGCTGGCCCAGGCCCAGGCGAGCATGAGCGAGCGTGCCCAGGGCCGGAAGCGAAGCAGGCCCATGCCGGCCAATGCCAGGGCCACAGCCAGAACGCAGCCGGCGTTGCTGGAGATCAGGCCCCAGGTGTTAATCAACCCGCGATCGGCGATCACCCCCCCGCGGCCCAGGTATTCGGAGATTACCGGCTCGGCCAGCAGCGGCAGGGAACAAAGCCCCACCGTCCCCAGGAAAATCGCCACCGCCCCCACCGCCATCACCGTCTCCAACTCGCGCGGCAACGCGATGCCGTACGCGCCCGATTCAAACGTGTCTGAAGGCACATGCATTGGATTGCTCCGTTCCCGCGTCGCCAGTGATCGCGCAATGCGCGCGTCACCGCGAGGCAACCGACCTGCTTAGGAATGTAGCAACTTTGCCGACAAACTGGCTAGTGCATTGTCACGCAATGATTTTGGGGTAAATCACTAGAGTTTTACCCGCATTTGGAAGCATGACAATGCACTAGGCCGATTTTTTCATTGGCCAAGGGAAATAATTACAAGCGATTGCAGTGTCGGCGTTGAGAAAGAACGTGGAATCACTGCGTGACACGGGCGTCCCGCCCGTGCGTGGCGTTATGAAACTCGAACAGTATTTTCTCAAGTTCAGCGCCAAGAGCACGGGCGGGACGCCCGTGTCACGACAAATATCAGTCGTCATTTCATCCCTCTTCCCCCTTGGGCCTCAGCATGGCGGCCTTGGTCTTCATGTCCTCCAGGTCGCGGTGCATTTTCTCGTGGCGATTGCGCGCCTGAAGGTCGCGGATCTGCCGCAGGGTTTTGAGGGTTGTGCGCACGAGGATGGTGCCGACCACGCCGGCGAGGAACGAGAAAAATGCGACCATCAGCGTGGTCGTGTGGATTTCGTCGCTGATCCAAACCCACACCTTCGCCTGATTGCTGTGGTTCACCCATACGAATATGAGAATGTAGAGAAGCAGAAGCGTGACGATGGTGATTTTCGTCGTGACCCAGAATTTAAGCCAGAATTTGCCCATGAGGTTCTCCATCGGCACGGGCGGGACGCCCGTGATACGTCACCGTCTTCGTGTTACCCAAGCCCCGTCCGCCGCCCGACTGACGCAACTATCCGCCGACCAGATGTTGGAGCATCCACGCCGCGTTGGAAAGGCCCGGCGCCAAGTACGCGGCAATCGGGCAATAAAATAGCATGACGAAGGCCGTCGCTAAACTCAAGTACGGCCCATAGGGAAGTTGTCTTCCCGAGCGGCGCACCAGCATGTAAATCGCATAGGCGATGCCGAAGACGGGCGCCAGGAAAAACGCGACGACCGCCGGCCCCGCGCCCAGCGCCGCGCCGACGGCGGCCATCAGATCGACGTCGCCCATGCCCATCGCTTCCTTTCCGAAAACGTAGGAGCCGAGGATGCGCGTGAGCCAGACGGTGAATCCGCCGACCAGTCCGCCCAATGCACTGGCCAAAAGGGAGGCGACCCATTGATGCCTGACGATTTGCGTCCACCCTCTTGCCGCCGGACCGAATCTCGACACCAGCAAAGCGGCCAGCGCCGCCAGAACGATCGGCGGCATCAGAAACATCATTTCCTTGCGCGCCTCAGCGCGGATCATGCGCGGCGTATATTCGATGGGTTCGGCGGGCGGTTCCTCCCCGCGTTTGCGGGCGGTTTTCGCTTCGCGTTCATAGGTTTCGCGGTCCATTTCCATCGCCGGCCCACCGTCGGCGAAACTGCGCGGGAATATACCGGTGTAGAGGAGGACGATGCTGATGAGCACGCCCAGTGTGCCTCCCACCGCCAATGCCGCGCCCGTTGGCCCGACGCTCAGCGCACCCGGTTCGTAGCCGCGATCGAACAGCGGGTGAACGATCAGCGCGATCGGCACGATCAGCCAGGGGATTTGCAGGGGAATCGTGAATGATTCGGCATCGATCAGGCTGGCGGCGAGAAGGCCACTGAGAAGAAACATGTCCAGGCCGTAAATCGCCCAGTCGCGCGTGATGTCCAGCGGCATGCCGTGCAGAATGCGCCCTTCAAACGTGAAGGGATCGACCCGCACTCTCGCGCACGGGCCGATCTGAAAAACGAAAAACATCACATAATACACGACGAACAGCGAGCCGGTGAGCGCCTCGACGATCGGGTAGCGGGGAGAAATTTTTTCTTTGCAGTAACGGCACCGCCCGGCCAGGAAGACCCAGCCGAGCACCGGGATATTGTCATACCATTTGAGATGGGTCTGGCACTTGGGGCAGTGCGAAGGGGGCAGCACCAGCGATTCGCCGCGAGGAAGCCGCCAGACCACGACGTTGAGAAAACTCCCCACGCACGCGCCCAGGGCGAAGAAGAAGAAAATGTAGATCAAATGAGGCACGTTTGTTGGGGTCTTGTTTCACACCAGCCGCACGATATACACCATCGCGTCTTGCGGACTCAGATGCGTCACATCCAACTCGGCGGTCATGATCGCTCTCCAGATCGGCTCGCGGCGGGCGAGAATCGTCTGGATTTCCTCAATGCCGCCGCCCAGGGCGGTCAGATTGGGCCGGGCGGCGGCGGTCTGTGGATCGGCTTCGATCCGGCGCAGCAACTCGGGCGGCTCACATTTGAGATAAATCAGCTTGTGGCCCGACGCTTTCAAAATTTCGCGATTTTCCGGGCGATCCAGCGCGCCGCCGCCCAGGGCAACGACGCCTTCCGGGTGTTGGCACACCTCGCGGAACACCTTCGATTCCAGATCGCGGAAGGCGGCCTCGCCGGATTGGGCGAAGATATCGGAGATGCTCTTGCCGGCCTGCTGGACGATCAGTTCGTCGGTATCGGCGAAGGGCTGCCAAAGCCGGTCGGCGAGCTTGCGCCCGACGGTGGTTTTTCCGCAGCCTCGATAGCCGATCAATCCGATACTCATCCGAATCACCTTATCGGCCAATTGAACCGCAAATCGTAGGTTAGGTTACAACGGTTGCTTTGACCTGCGGGCACAGGGTCACTGAAGTGACCCTGCCTGGCACGGGATCGCAACAGTCCCCGCAACTTTTCTACCCCGCTCGCATGGGAGGCAATGGGCTTGGCTATAATGATGCCAGCTTGCCGGGCGGGCCGCGCGGCCCTTGAACAATTTCACCGGCACGCCCGTCCCGACCCTCGGCAGGCCCGAAATCGGCCTTGCCGCCCCTATTGGCTTGCCGCCATTCCTTTGGAGGATCACATGAAGACCCGAGCCCTGATCACAGCCGTCGCGTGCGCGGCGGTGGCATTGAGCAGCAGCGGACTGCTGGCCGAAGATGCCCCGAAAACCGAGCAGCCCGCCGCCCAAAAGCCCGCCGCGCCTGAGGGCGCGGCTGAAAAAGCCAAGGCAAGCGATGCCGATGCGCCCAAGGCCGAAAAGGCCGCGACGGATGAACAAGACAAGACTGCCAGCGCGGCCAAAGTCAGCGACGACGCCCGCAAGGTGCTCGACGAGGTGAGCGCGGCTTACGGCAAGCTCAAGTCGCTCGATTTGACCGGCACGATGTCGGTGGATATCGATGCCAACGGAAAAAAAGAGAATCACTCCGCCGAGTTCACCGCCAGTTTCCAAAGCCCCAACAAGTTCCAGCACGCGGCCAAGGACGACATCACCGTGGGCTCGACGGGCACGAAGATTTATGCGTATCAGAAGTCGGCCGGCAAATACATTCAATATGATGCCCCTGCGGGCAAAGTCGCCCCCGACTCATTGCCGGCGCCGTTGCCGCAGATGTTGGGCCAGCAGGATCCCTCCATCCTGCTCGCGATGGCGATCGACCCGGCCCAGGAACTGATTTTCAACGCCCTGGACGTCACCAAGGTGGATGACACGAAGCTGGACGGCCAAAATTGCCCGACATTAAAACTGGGCCTGAAGGATTCGGTGACGCAGACCGTTGCGATTGATCCCACGACGCATTTGTTGCGGCAGTCGGTGAGCGACGCCACGGCCGCCGTCAAGCAACAAAACCCGGCAGTGAACAGCGTGGTTTTCACGGTGAATTACAAGACCTCGACTCCCGATGCACAGGTGAAGCCCGAGCAGTTCGCCTGGGCTCCGCCCGCGGGCGCGAAGGACGCCAAGGCCGCCGCCGACCAGGAGGCCAGCCCAGCCGACGCCCTGGTCGGCAAGCTCGCACCCGACTTCAACCTCACCGGCCTGGATGGCAAGGACGTGAAGTTGTCGTCGCTGAAGGGAAAGGTCGTCGTGCTGGATTTGTGGGCGACCTGGTGCCCGCCGTGCCGGCTGTCGTTGCCGCATCTGGATAAACTGTATCAGGCCAAGAAAGCTGACGGCCTTCAGGTCTTCGCGGTCGATCAGCAGGAACCCAAGGAGAAGGTGAAGGACTTCGTCGAGAAGACCAAGCTCACCGTGCCCGTCCTGCTCGACACCCAGGGCGACGTCGGCCAGAAATACATGGCCAATGCCATCCCCGAAACCATCATCGTTGGGAAAGACGGCAAAGTAAAAAAGGTCTTCATCGGTTTCAGCGCCGAGTCCACTCCTGAAGAAATGAAGAAGATCGTGGAGAAGGAAATGAAGTGAGCGATCGCGAGTTGGATCGCATACAAAAGTGTGTGCCGGATAATGACGAGGCAGGAGTGTTCAATGCGAGCCTCCTGCCTCGTTTGGGTTGCACAAGTATTTATTTCCTTATCCCGTCCCGCCTTCCACGAGATTTTTTTGAGAGCGGTGATTTTGCGGAGGCGGCACCCGTCACCTCCGTTTGCCGATAGGTTACAGATCCGTTCCTCATGTTTTGCGCTGGGATGCTGGAGACCGTCGCGACGACAATTTGAGCGATTGAATCGCCTTCCTCCAAAACAAAATGAAAGGGCCCTAAGTTCGCGATTTCTAATGTGATATTTCCAGCCCAACTCGCGTGAATGGTTGGCGCCGTGAGATGCACAAGCAAACCGGTTCTCGCCCGCGTGCTCTTACCGTCAATGAACGCAATTAGATTCGCCCCGTCTTCGGGCGTCCCGACCCATTCCTTTATTTGCCACAGCAAAAAGCCGCCAGGCTTGATAACGATCTGTTTACCGCGACGAAAAACAAGTTCGCGCTCGTCCTCTGGAGGGGACATGAGATATTTAGGCGCGAACCGGTCATACTTGAACTTGCCGATCCGAAGTTCCGGGGCCACCAGTCCGGAAGTGTCTTGATCTTTGGTGAATTGAGCGATGTCCCAAATCTTTGCTTGATCTGGTGAATCCAAATGAAGATCGATCGATGTCGGATCGATTTTGCTCGGCAAGGGATCAACAATTAGATTCCCCCGCTGAATTGCCCAGCTTAGATCACGATCCGACAGGTACATTGCTCACCGCTTTTATCGGCCGATCGAACAGTTCCCCGATCGGAATGTCAAGGACTTCCCCGTCAGGGATTGATACCAATGCATGTTGGCCGTGGATTTCAATAATTCTTGCGGCGATCAATCCGCTCACGATGTTTCCAAGGGGTGGCTCTCCATCATCAATCGGCTGTCCATTCCGCGTCCACATGTGCCGCCGGGAAGCGATGCCCTGATGCTTAACGGAGCCCATTAAAACAAAAACGCGTTCATCAGAAAAGCCGCCTCGCGAAATCTCGCACTCGAGTGCCTTATATTTTGATGTGGTCATTGCAAATCCTTCACTCGACTTGAGTCTGTTCATTGCGCGCCGGATTGTGTCATTTTTAACAAGTCGGAGTCCTTCTTGCAAGAAAGCGTTGTTTACATCCTTCCTCACCTCCTCACCCCACCGCCGCCCTTACCACTTCCCCCGCCACATCTGTCAGCCGGAAATATCGTCCCTGGAAGCGGTAGGTCAGGCGGGTGTGGTCGACGCCCATTTGATGCAGGATGGTGGCATGCAGGTCGTTGATGTGGACGGGGTCGCGGATAATGTTGTAGGAGTAATCGTCGGTTTCGCCGATGACGCCCGGCTTGATGCCGCCGCCGGCCATCCAGGTTGTGAAACAGCGGGGGTGATGGTCGCGGCCATAGTTGGTGGCGGTCAGGGTGCCCTGGCTGTAAACCGTGCGGCCAAATTCGCCGCCCCAGACGACCAGCGTATCCTCCAGTAGGCCGCGTTGTTTGAGATCGGTCAGCAGGCCGGCGCAGGGTTGGTCGGTGTCATTGCATTGGCCGCGAATCTGCTCGGGGAGGTTGCCGTGCTGATCCCAGCCCATGTGGAACAACTGCACGAACCGCACATCGCGCTCGGCCAGCCGGCGGGCAAGCAGGCAGTTGGCCGCGAAGGTGCCGGGCTTGTGCACGTCCGGGCCGTACAGGTCCAAAACGCTTTTCGATTCTTTGGAAATGTCCGCCAGATCCGGAACGGATGCCTGCATGCGGAACGCCAATTCATATTGCGCGATGCGTGTGGAAATTTCGGGGTCGCCCATGACGTCATGGCGGATTTCGTTGAGTTGCCCGAGTTCGTCGAGCATTTGCCGGCGGTCGGGGCGGCTGACGCCAGAGGGGTCCTGCAGATAGCGAACCGGGCTGCCTGAGCTCTCGAACTTCACGCCGGCATATTTGGTCGAGAGAAACCCGCTGCCCCAATCGCGGTCGGCCAGCGGTTGGGCCGCGCCTTTGCCGCGCGAGATCAGCACGACGTACGCCGGCAAATCCTTGTTGACGCTGCCCAGCCCATAGGAAAACCACGAGCCGATGCTGGGCCGCCCGGCGATCTGCGAGCCGGTCTGGAGGAACGTAACCGCCGGGTCATGGTTGATCGCCTCGGTGTGCATCGAGCGGATGATGCACAACTCATCGGCAAGTTTGGCGGTGTGCGGCAGCAACTCGCTGATCCACGCGCGGCTTTGGCCGTACTGCGCGAATTTGAAGATGGAAGGCGCCACGGGGAACGCCTTCTGGCCCGAGGTCATGCCCGTCAGGCGCTGGCCCATGCGGATGGAGGCCGGCAAGTCCTGCCCGCGCAGCTTTTCCAGGCGCGGCTTATAATCAAACGTATCCATCTGCGAGGGCCCGCCCGCCTGGAACAGGAAGATAACCCGCTTGGCGCGTGGAACAAAATTGGGCAGTCCCGGCAACCCCAACGCGCCGGCCTTGCCGCCGGCCGCGATGTCCGAAGCCGAGCGCAGCACGGCCGCGCCCGCCGACTCGCCCAGGAGCGATGCGAACGCCGCCGCCCCAATCCCCGCCGCCGAGCGGCGAAGAAACGTGCGACGGTTCATCGCGTCTTGAAACTGAATGATGGAAGGGATGTTGTTCATAACGGCATTTCCAAATTCAGAAGGGATTAAACACAAAGGCACAAAGACACGAAGAAACTCGGAGAGTTCTCAACAAGCATCCCAACTTCTCGCCGTGTGGATTCGCCGGTTGCATAGTGTTGAAAAACGTTACTTTGAAAAAACGTGACACGGGCGGCTCGCCCGTGTTTTGGTTTTCAAAAAACCACGGGCGAGCCGCCCGTGCCACAATAAATCAACGATCCAACTTTCTCATGTCTGGCCTTCTTTGTGTCTTTGTGCCTTCGTGTTTAATCCTTCTTTCCGCGACCCACCGGCGGCTATTGCAGATTGATTACTTCATCGAGATTCAGGATAACGCTGGCGGTCATTGTGTACGCCGCCAGTTCCGCCGGGTCGATCCTGGGATCGCGCGGCGAATCGCCAATGCTGATGAACTTCGCCGCCGACTGGGGATCGCTCTTATAGCGCGACATCTGCTCCTGGAAGCCATTGGACAAAATGCGCAGCTCGGCAGCGCTGGGAATTCGATCGGTGGCCCGGCGGAAGCCGTAGGTGATCCGGTCCACCGGCGTTGAGCCTCCGTCGATCATCATGCGCTGCGCCATCGCCCGCGATGCCTCCACGTATTGCGGATCATTCATCAAATCCAGCGCCTGCAACGGCGTATCGGTGCGCGATCGCTGGATCACGCAATACTCGCGGCTGGGCTGATCGAAAACCGTCAGGTTCGAGGGCGTGGCGGTGCGCTTGATGAAGGTGTACATGCTTCGGCGATACAGGCCGTCGCCCTTGTCGCGATCGTACTTGGCGAGATTTCCGAACAGATTGCCTTCCCACAAATTGGCCGGCTCATAGGGCCGGACGCTGGGGCCGCCGATCTTTTGCACCAATAGGCCGCTCACCGCCAGCGCCTGGTCGCGGATGATCTCGGCGGATAGCCGGAACCGCGGGCCGCGCGCCAAGAGGCGGTTTTCCGGGTCGCGCTCCAGAAGATCGGGCGTAACCGTGGAGGATTGGCGATAGGTGGCGCTCATCACGATTTCCTTTTGGAACGCCTTGAGATCCCATTTGCGGGCGAGCATTTCGGTGGCAAGCCAATCGAGCAACTGCTGGCTGCTGGCCACATCCGATTGCGTGCCAAGGTTGTTGGCGGTTTTGACGATGCCGACGCCAAAAAATTTCGCCCAAAGCCGGTTGGCCTGCACACGGGCGGTCAGCGGGTTGGCCGGATCGACCAGCCAGCGCGCCATCCCCAGCCGATTCATCGGCTGGCCCGCGGGCATGGGCGGCAGCACCGCAGGCAGGCCCGCCGTCACCTTCTCGCCATGCTTGTTGTACTGCCCGCGCACCAGGATGAACGTATCGCGCGGCTTGGGCAGTTCCTCCATCACCATCGTATCGGGGATTTGCTTATCCAACGCCGCCAGCGATTTGGTGGCATCCTCCACCTTTGCCTTGGCGTCGGCGAAGCGCTCGTCGCTTTCCCGGAAGATTTTCGCCAGCTTCTGCTTTTGCTCCGCGGAGCGCTTGCCGGCGGCTATTCTTAAAATCGCCTGCGCCGCGGGCCGCGAGGCCATTTCCATCGCCTCGCCGGACGGCAGGGCGCGATAGAAGAATTGCACATCCGCGATCTGCCCGTTGAATGGATCGGAAGTCACCCGTTTGCCGATCCAAAGCGGAGTTGTGGTGATGAGTGTGCCGGTGAGGCGGTTCTTCTCGATCTGAAGCGGCACGGAATTGCCATTGACGTAGATTTTTACGCCTTCCGCTTTCTGCGAACCATCGTAGGTGAGCAGCAGATTCACCCACTTGTTGGCGGGGATCGGATCGCGGCTGATCACCTTGATCGCATCCTCGGGCCATTGGTGGATGAGGTGTGCCTCGACCCGGCCGCTCTCCACGCGAAGATCAAATCCGCGGAACCCCGGGCCATCGTCCATCTTGCTGAACACCGTGCCGCCGGCTTTCACGTTCACGCGCGCGCTGTAGGAAAAGGCGTTTTTGAAGTCGAGCGCGACGGCATCGCCGGCATCAATGGCTGCGCCTTTGCCATCCAGTTGCAGGGCGCGGAATGCCGGCCCATCGGCCGTTTGCGGATTTTCAGCCCAGACCGGCCCGCCGGCGCCATGGAAGGTCGCGGACAAGCCCTTGCTGCCGTCGAGGTTATGCCCGGCAACGTCGCCATTAAGCGGAAACGCCGCGACCAGCCCATCGGTCGCCGTGCGCGTCGCTTCCTGCTGCTCCCATTGCTTCGTCGCGTCGGCTGAATGCTTTTCCCAATCCGCGAGCGTGGCTTTGCCCAGGCTGATTTGTGCGTTCAGCGCATCCAGTTGCTTTTGCTGCTCGGGACTGGGCAATTTAAGGATGGGCGGGACGTTGATGCCTCTATCGGTGGCCGAGGTGTCCCCGACGCCCACTTCATTCACACTGTTGAAAAAGGCACAAAAGCTGTAGAAATCCTTTTGCGTGAGCGGGTCAAATTTGTGGTCGTGGCATCGGCAACAGCCCATCGTCAGTCCCAGCCAGACTTCCGAAGTGGTTTCCGCGCGATCGATGACGCCTTCCACTCGCCATTCCTCGGCGATGATGCCGCCCTCATCATTGATGCGATGATTGCGATTGAATCCGGTGGCGATTTTCTGATCCACGGTGGCGTTGGGAAGCAAATCGCCGGCAAGCTGCTCGATGGTGAATTCATCGAACGGCATGTTTTTGTTATACGCGTTAATCACCCAGTCGCGCCAGCGCCACATGTGGCGTTCGGGGTCGGACTGAAAGCCGTGCGAGTCGGCATACCGGGCGTAATCCAGCCATTGGGTCGCCATCTGCTCGCCGTAATTGGGCGACGCCAACAGCCGATCCACCACTTTTTCATAGGCATCGGATGAAGGATCGGCAAGGAACGCATCCACTTGCGCCGGCGTCGGCGGGATGCCGGTCAGCGCCAGGGAAACGCGCCGGATCAGCGTCGGCTTGTCCGCCCGCGCCGCGGGGTGCAGGCCCTGCTTCTCCAATTTAGCCAGCACGAATCGGTCCATGTCATTGCGGGGCCACGCCGCATCCTTCACCGCCGGCAATTCGGGCCGAACCGGCGCGATAAACGCCCAATACTGCTCCCATTTAGCCCCCTGCTCGATCCATTTGCGAATCTGCTCTTTTTCCGTCGCGTCTAGTTTGAGATGCGACTTGGCCGGCGGCATCACTACGTCCGGGTCGCTGCTGGTGATCCGCCGATACACTTCGCTCTGATCGGGCTTGCCGGGGACAAATGCCCGCTTGTCCGGATCCTTGGGCAGGGGATCGAAGTACGAGGACTCCCGATCGAAGCGCAATTCCGCCTTGCGCTTGGTGGAATCCGGGCCGTGACAACTGAAACAGCGGTCGGAAATAATCGGGCGAATCGCGCGGTTAAACGTGACGGCGGCCGGATCGGCCGGCGCGCCCGTCGCCGCCTGCGCCAAGCCGCCGATCATCAATGAAACGAGTGCGGCCAGCGCGGCCGCGCGCCATCCGCCGCCAAACCCATTGCGAATTCCCGAGGCAATACTATAAGGCATCGTAATATAGTACCCATCCGCCGCTGATGTGTTCAACGCCGGGGTGGCAAACTTTGCACGCTCCCGACTGGGCCCCCCGTCGTGTTATGGTGTGGCTTGGGCGTCGCAGCGGCGCTGTCTTTAGCCGCTTATGTAAGCGGGAAAAGGGTTTGGCCATGCGATCGCGGTGGCTTGCATATATATGGGCGTTTCCCACGACTTTCGTGGGGTTACTCATGGTGCCGCTTGCACTTGGGCGCGGGGGCGTTCAGGTGAAAGATGGAGTGCTGGAGCTCCACGGGCCATGGGTGAGCTTCTTCCTTCGTCATTTCACGTTTTTGCGCGGCGGCGCATCCGCGATGACGCTCGGACATGTCGTACTGGGCCGCGATCGGTATTTATTGGACGCCACCCGCTCGCACGAGCGCGTGCACGTTCGCCAGTGCGAGCGTTGGGGACCGTTGTTTATTCCTGCCTATTTGCTGGCGTCGCTGGTGCTCTGGATTCGCGGCAGCCGGGCTTATGAGGACAATCCGTTCGAGCGCGAGGCTTTCGACCAAGTGGGCGGTGGACGCCAACTTGTCGCTGATCTCCGGCCAATCATGCATTCAACTTGCATATATTGCTCCTACTGACCGTTGCGCAATGAAGTTTAAACTTTTGGTATGTTCAATCCGGCCTGTTTAAAGAATGCGTGGACTAGCCAGCACTTGTTTCTGAGGCGGTTTACCGCCATATGGAGTTGCTC
>Ga0075522_10000755_pt1 | contig 23836 bp, 20 predicted proteins | sample NGEPerA_FD_74796 | JGI IMG/M metagenome (GOLD analysis project Ga0075522, IMG submission 74796) | Arctic peat soil microbial communities from the Barrow Environmental Observatory site, Barrow, Alaska, USA - NGEE PermafrostL2-A | ecosystem: Environmental > Terrestrial > Soil > Wetlands > Peat ...
TCGTGCCCGGCGGCGAAGGGGATCAGGTGCGTGAATCCTTCCAAGGCGACGGTGTCGCCGTCGCGAACCGTTTCGCGGATCGCTTCTGAGAGTGAAAGTAGGTGAGCCAGAACTTCTATTTTGCCATGCCTGGCAAGGGGCATACAGGACCGCGTCGGTCCAAAAACGATTTGCTATAATCTCGCCGGAGGGACGGACATGTCCTTAGTACGAGGATTACATCACATCACTGTTTGCGCCGCTGGCGCCCAAGAAGACATCGATTTCATGACGCAAGTCTGCGGACAGCGTCTGATCAAGCAGACCGTACTGTTCGACGGACGTTACGCTCACTATCATCTGTACTACGCCAACGCGGACTGCGAACCGGGCTCGGTCTACACTACCTTCCCGTTTAACCGCGTGAAGGGCCGCCCTGGCTCGGGCCAGATCCAGTCCACGGCTTACACCGTTCCCAAGGGATCCGTAAAATTCTGGGAAGAACACGTGAAGCGCCATAAGGTGCCCAGTGAGGGCGTCAAGGAACGCTTCGGGCAGAAATATCTGCGCTTCAGTCATCCCTCGGGATTACAGATCGAGGTGATCGAAGACGAGTCCGACAAGCGCAAGGGGTGGACCACGGATCAGGTCAGCAGTGACGTGACCATGCGAGGCTTCCACGGGCCCATGCTCTCGGTGCGGGAAGTTGCGGAAACCGAGCGCTTTTTTGTCGATGCGCTGGGATTCAAGAAGACCGGCACGGATGGCAATCTGCATCGCTTCGAAGTCGCCGGCGGCGGCGCTGCCAAAACGGTCACGCTGGTGCACGAGCCCGACCGCCCCTCGGGGAGCTGGATCTTCGGCGCCGGCACGGCGCACCACGTCGCCATGGATGTGGAGAGCGACGAAAAGCTGGCCGAACAGAAGGGCATCTACGAAGAGCTGGGCTACACCGATTGCTCGGAGATCAAGGACCGCAACTACTTCCACTCGATTTACTGCCGCTGCCCCGGCGGGATTCTGGTGGAGTGCGCGGCCACGGCTCAAGGCGCCTTCGCCCGCGATGAAGATCCATCTGAGCTGGGCACGCACATGCTGCTGCCGCCCTGGTTCGAGGAAAAGCGCGCCGAAATCATGGCAATGCTCGATCCGATTGTCGTCCCCGAGGGCAACATTCCTAAGGACGCCAAGAAGGTCGCCGCAGCCACCCTGCCCGACCACCTGGTACCCGTCGAGGAGGGTTCGACCGTTTCGCGCCGCAAAGCCGAATTCATCGACGCCGACAAGTCCAAGCATTAAGCAGTGGCCACTCATACCCCGCGGCTCCATGCTTCTGGGGTCCGCCTCCGCGAAGCAGGCCAGCCGCGGGGTTCGGCACAACGGGCCGGGATTTTGCTCCACGGCCGATCCCGCACCAAGCAGGAAATGTTGGATCTGGCCACCGGTCTCGAGATCGGCGGCACCCGCTGGATCGCGCCCTACGCCGACAATGGCTTGTGGTATCCCGGCCGGTTCATGGAACCGCTGGAATCGAACGAGCCGTTCCTGACACGTTCGGTGGAACGGTGCCATCGGCTGGTGGTCGACGCCAGCGAAGACGGCCGCCTGGGCCCGCACCAGCTTTTCATCGTCGGCTTTTCGCAAGGCGCCTGCATCGCCGTCGAGTATGCGCTTCGCCATCCGGATTCCTGCGCGGCGATCGTGGTCTTCAGCGGGTGTTTAATGGGACCGCCCGGGACGGACTGGCGTCCGTCGGATGGCAAAACGCTGCGCGGTCTCAGGGTGTTCCTCTCCGGCAGCGATATGGACGAATGGATTCCAGAGGAGCGCACGCGTCAGACCGCCCAGGTACTGAAGAATCTGGGGGCCGAAGTGGAAATGCACGTGTATCCTTCCCGGCCGCATATCGTTAGTAATCTGGAAGTTTCCGCGGCGCGGAGTTTTCTGGCCTCCTCCTTCGCCGCCGGCCAGCCGATTAAACCTGTAGCAACCCCATAGAACTTCTGTTCACCTTAGAGCTACACAGAAAACCTGAGTTCGCATAGGCGAAAACCCTACAGTCTGTCGGTCATTCTCCTGATCGATTCTCAAGCCTCCGCTCCCTAACATGTAACTGAGACCAGGCCGATAGAGGACTGGAGCTATCTATGAACCGAGGCAAAACCCCGTCGGAATCCCGCAGGCGCAGATCTTCGGGCAACGTGATTATCGAAAGTGTCTTCACGATGCTGCCCACATTTGCCCTGATTCTGGCGTTTGTGGACTTCAGCCTGATGCTGTTCCGGCGGAGTACCTTGCAGAATGCCGTGCGCGAAGGCTGCCGCTACGCAGTGACATTTCAGACCGCGACGGGGCTGGGGCAGGATGCCTCCGTCGAGGCGGTAGTGCAACGGTACGCCATGAACTTCGTGACAACCAGCGATAGCCCTCAGCATATTTTTGTGAACTACTACACTCCCACCAATCTCAACACTCCTCTCGCCAGCGGAGGAAATGTCCCGGGGAATGTGGTGGAAGTTTCCGTGCAGAATATTTCTTTCGCTTGGCTCGCACCGCTGAGCGGCAGCTTTGGCGCGGGAGTTCCGTTCTTCCGGAATAACACGCCGCTTGCGATTGCGGTTTACTCCTCCGATATCCTGGGTGGCCTCCCGGCTGGTGTAACCTCGGTGTCCCGATGAGAATGAAATTCAAAGGCGGCGGTGTTTCACGGCGTCGCCGGAGGCAAAGCGGGCAGGAGCTTCTGGAGTTTGGCCTACTGCTAACCGTCATGATCCCGCTGCTGCTGGGCACCTTTGTCACCGGCATCAGCATGGTCCGAGGCATCCAGACCAACCAGATGGATCGCGATCTGACGGACATGTACATCCACGGAGCGGACTTTTCGACCTACCCGATGCAGCAGGTGGCGCAGCGATTGGGGCGAGGGCTGAACTTGCAGATCGGGTCATCCTTCTCCAACAACCAAAACAGCAACACCAGCAACAGCGGAGATGTATTGGTCACGGTGACCCAGATTATGTACATCGGCGCGACTACAGACGCTAACTGCGTCGCGGTGGGCGCCGCGAACTGTACGAATCACGACAAGTTCGTCTTCACGGAACGCATAAAGTTCGGCAACGGGACCCTCGCCACCCTGAACCCCAGCTCGTTCGGCGACCCGGGCGCGGGAGCGACGATCACGACTGCCGGCGTCGTGCAGAATTACGTGACCGATTCCAATGCGGCGCTACCAAGCTCCGCCCAGACGGCCATGCAGAATCTTTGGCAGGTGAACACCAGCGGGCGCACTCCTCTCACCGACGGCCGAGCGGTGTATGCGGTTGAAACTTACGTGCAACCCATGAATTTCAACCTCGGTATCTATACCAGCAGCGGGGTTTACGCAAGGTACTTTTTCTAGGAGCAAGCTTATGGCGAGTCAAAGACGGCGTTTAGCGCAAAAGGGTGTGTCGTTGATTGTGGGCTCGGCGTCCCTGGTATTACTGATTCCCAGCGCCGGTTTGGCCATTGACGCAGCGTTGCTGTACTACACCAAAGCTCGCCTGCAGGGCGCCGTCGATGGCGCGGCACTCGGGGCGGCACGAGCTCTCACGTTAGGCAGCACCACAGCGGCTCAATCGACCGCAGCGAAGCAGAACGCCGTGAACTGGTTCTATGCCAATTTCCCGACTACATTGTGGGGCACCTCAAACACGCAAATGGATCAGAGCATGGTCCAGGTGTTCGACGATCCCAACAATACCAATCTCAGGAACGTGACGGTTTCCGCCAACACCACGGTGCCGACCATCTTCATGCGATGGTTCAACATGAACAGCACGCTTGTGGCTGCTACCGGGAACGCCTCCCGGCGCGATGCGGTGGTGATGATGGTGCTCGACCGGTCCGGTTCCATGGGCGCTACTTGCTCCGATTTGATTGCCGCCGCTAAGTTATTCACCGGCCAGTTTTCCGCAGGCAGGGACCGCATCGGTCTGGTAACGTTCAGCGACGGCGCGTACGTGGCGTCGGCGCCCACCACCGATTTTCAGACGGTTCTCGGATACGACAATGGCACCACATCCGGCACCGGAGCGATCGACAATATCGTCTGCAAGGGCGGAACGGGCACCGCGGCTGCGCTGTCCCTGGGCTACAACGAACTGTACAAAGTGAACCTGCCCGGCGCATTTAACGTGTTATTCATGGAAACGGACGGCTTGCCGAATACCCTCACCATGAATTTCTGGGACAGCACCACAAACACCTATGCCCTGTCCAATACCTCGTCGTGCCAGGACAGGAATGGCAAAACCATAGCTGGCGGGGGATGGACGAATGCGGCGGCTGCAAGAGACTGGAACAACACTGGCGGTCACGTCATGGGTCCGAACGGGTATATGGCCGACATCCCGGCCGGCGCACTTGGTGCAATCTATTCCAGCGATCCCGTGGTTGCCAGTCCAGGAAATGGAAGCTTTATCCTGATGGGCTCCCCGTGGCACACCAGCTCGAATGCCGGCCTCACCGGCACCAGGGAGACCAATGCCACCGGGTGTACCTTCAGCGGCGGCGCGAACGGAACCATCACCGACATCGGGGCTTGGCTGCCGGTCACGGACGTGTATGGAAATTCTCTGAATCCCGCGACCAATCCATTCCTGAACGTCACGATGTCCAGCGGGAAAGTCGCGTTCAGTGGCACCACCAACCAGAAGTGGTCGAATTACCACAATGCGGCATTGAATGCGACCGACAACGCCGCCTATAACGCACGTTCCAATGCTGATCTTCCGGCAACCATGTTTGTCATCGGTTTGGGGGGCAACACAGGCGGAGGACCACCCATCGACCACACTCTCCTCCAGCGAATCGCCAACGATCCTGCCGCGGACGCATTCAATTCTCCTCAGGCCTACACGTCCTGCGCCACGACCGTAAACTGCGTCAACTACCCGAATCAGCCTCAGGGTACGTATATCTACTCGAGCGATGCCAACGAGCTGAGGTCGGCGTTCCTTCGCCTCTCCTCGCAGATTCTTCGCTTGAGCAAGTAGCCTCTAGGGGCGCTCCAGCATCACGGCCATCCCTTGGCCCACGCCGACGCACATCGCGGCGATGGCCCGGCGAGCGCCCGTGCGCTTGAGATGCATCGCCGACGTGAGTACGAGCCGAGCCCCGCTCATGCCGAGCGGGTGTCCCAGGGCGATCGCGCCGCCGTTGGGATTCACCTTATCACTGTCGTCCGGCAGTCCGAACGCGCGGGTGCAGGCCAATGCCTGCGCGGCGAAGGCCTCGTTCAGCTCCAGAAAATCGACGTCGTCCATCTTCAGATTCAGGCGTGCCAGCAGTTTCTGGACTGCCGGGATGGGTCCGATCCCCATGTAGTTCGGATCGACGCCGGCTGCGGCCGCGCCCACGAAGCGCGCAATCGGTGTCAGGCCGAATTTCGCGGCGGCTTGTTCGGACGCGATGAACATCGCGACCGCGCCGTCGTTGATTCCCGATGCGTTGCCCGCCGTCACCGTGCCGCCCTTGCGAAACGGCGTGGGCAGCTTGGCCAGACCTTCGAGCGTGGTATCGGCGCGAGGATGCTCGTCGTCACTTATCACGGCCGCCGGGGCGGCCGACCCTTTTTTACTTGGGATGGGCACGGGTTCGATCTCTTCCGCAAATACTCCCGCAGCTTTGGCTTTCGCGGCTTTTTGCTGCGAGCCAAACGCGAAGCGGTCCTGCGAGGCGCGATCGACGTTGTACTTTTCCGCGACGTTCTCCGCGGTCTCGGCCATCGAAATGGTGCCGTACTTCTGGTCCATGATCGGATTGACGAAGCGCCAGCCGAGCGTCGTATCGAAAACCTGAGGATCGCGCGGGAACGCGGCGGAAGGTTTGGGCATCACCCACGGCGAGCGGCTCATGCTTTCGACGCCGCCGGCAATCGCCAGCGACAGTTCGTCCATCCCGATACCGCGCGCGGCTGCGGCGACTGCCTCCATGCTGGAGGCGCACAGGCGGTTCACGGTGACGCCGGGGACACTCATGGGAAGACCGGCCAGCAGCAACGCCATGCGCGCGACATTGCGATTGTCCTCGCCAGCCTGGGTCACGCAGCCGTAGTAGACTTCGTCGATCGCTTCCCAATCGCTGTTCGGAAATCGGCGCTTCAACGTGATCAGAGGGTGCGCGGCCAGATCGTCGGTGCGGACCGTGGCCAGCGCTCCTCCGTATCGCCCGATGGGCGTACGGACACCTTGGCAAATGTAGGCAGTGGACATGTGTCTTCTATTTTACGAAGCGGACTTGGACGCAGAGACAGCACCCGCTCTTCGGGCAACGGCGTAGACCTCGGTAAACTCCGCTCCGAACAGGAAAATCTGCGCGGAGTAATACACCCACAACAGGAAGATCACCACCGACCCGGCCGCGCCGAACGGAGAGCCGGTGGTGGTGTGCCCCAGGTACAGTCCGATCAGGGCTTTGCCAGTCGAAAACAGAAGCGCGGTAATGGCGGCTCCGGTCCATACATCGTGCCAGGCCACCCAGGAATCCGGCAGGACGCGATACAGCGACGCGAACAACACGGTCACCAAAGCCAGCGAGATCGCGAAATTCGCGGCCTGCAAAAGGATTTCGGTCACGGGCAAGGACTGCGGCACGAATTTTCCGGCGGCCGAGGTGATCGCGTCGATCAACAAGGAGACCAGGAGCAGGGCGCCCACAATCATCACCGCGATAAAGGATACCAGGCGCTTGAAGAAGAACTGCTTGATGAACCCACGCTCGTGCGATGGAACCTCCCATACCCTGTTCAAGGAATCCTGCAAAGCTCCGAAGACCACCGTGGCGCCATACGCGAGAGATACCAGGCCGGCGATGGTCGCAAACGAACCACCTGTGCCACCGCGGTCCAAGAGTTCGCCGATCAACCGGGATCCCCCGGAGCCGACCATCTCAGTGGCCCATACGAGGACCTCGCCGCGCGCCGCCCGCCGGCCGATCACGGTTCCAGCCGCGGCGGTTAGGAAATACAGCGCTGGGGCCAAAGAAAGCAGCGAATAGAAGGCCAGCGCCGCCGAAAGCAGCGACGTATTGTGCTTTACGCAGCGTTCGAAAGCGTCCCGGAATAGCCCGGCCGTGGTGCGAAGTGTTCGCCGCAATCTACGACCATCATGACAGGCCGAGCGGTCCCACGGTTAGGAAAACCCAAACAGGCGCGCCGCGTTTTCCTTCAAAATCAGGGGCCGGACCTCGTCCTTAATGTTGATCGCAGTGAAATCCGCCATCCAGCGGTCCGGAGTAATCAGCGGATAATCCGAGCCAAAAAGCATCTTCTTCTTGAGCAAGGTATTGGCGTACTGGATCAGCACCGGCGAAAAATATTTCGGCGACCATCCCGACAAATCGATATACACTTGCGGCTTGTGCAGGCAAACCGAAATCGCCTCGTCCTGCCAAGGGAACGAGGGGTGCGCCAGGATGATCGGCATGTCCGGGAAATCCACGGCGACGTCGTCCATATCCATCGGATTGCCGTACTTCAGGCGAACTCCGCCGCCGCCCGGCATGCCGGTGCCGATCCCGCTGTGCCCGGTGTGAAAGATGACCGGCAGCTTGGCCTCGGCCACCACTTCGTAGAACGGATACGCGGCTTTGTCATTGGCGTGGAACTGCTGCAGCGGCGGATGCAGCTTGAAGCCGCGAATGCCGCCCGCTTTGATCAGCCGGCGCGCTTCGTCCACCGCGTCTTTTCCGCGCATGGGATTCACGCTGGCGAAAGCGATCATGAAGTCGCTGTTTTCGGCCGCGAATGCAGCCACTTCTTCGTTGGGCACGGGAGGACGTCCGGTAAGTTGCTCATCCACCGAAAACACTACGCACCCGATGTTGCGCGAGCGATAGTAATCGGCCAGATCCTTGCGGCTGTAGGAAACTCCGCTGTTGCCAAAGTATTGGCGGGCAGCGTCGCCGGCTGCGTTACCGGCGAGTTCGGATTCGACGTGCACGTGCGTGTCAATGGCGATCAGATTCTGGATTTTCATTTACACACCTTTCTGAATGGAAATCACGCGCGCCGATGGACGCGGCGAGTATAAATCGAGCACCAGCGCGGCCCGATTCTTCAGCACGGCGCCCTGATTAATGGAGCCCTTGTCGGTGACTTCGTGGGCGTCGATCGCGGGCGGCTCGGGCATGAGAATCGCGCGGGCGATGCGGTTGGAGCTGCCGGTGGCCTCCGCCGCAAGCTCGTTCAGCAGCGCCTGAAACCTCGCGTGTACGGCGGGATTCGCGACGGTCTCCGCGGCGGACGCGGTGGCGGGAAGATTCGCCAACTCGCGGCAGGCGTCCAATGCCGGGAACACCAGCACGGTTACAAAGTCCCGATCGTGGCCCGCGATCACCGCATCGTGCGCGTACGGCGCGCAATGGCTCAGGAACTTCCCGCGCAGCGGACCCGTGCTGACGAATGTTCCCGTGGACAGCTTGAAATCCTCCAACATGCGGCCATCGAACATGAATCCGCGCGAGATGTCGTTGGGGTCGACAAAACGGAGCGCGTCTCCGATGCGATAGAAGCCTTCATCGTCAAAGGCCAGGCGGGTGAGATCGGGCTGGCGCCAGTAGCCGGGCGTGACGCTGGGGCTGCGCAGCCGGGCTTCCAATTTGTCGCCGACGGGTACCAGCTTCAGTTCCACACCGGACGCCGGAAGCCCCACTTCACCCGCGCGGCGCAGATCTTTTCCGGGAAACAGCGCGGCGGGCCCGGTTTCCGTCGATCCCAAACCCGTGAACATCATGATGCGTTCGCCGCAGGTTTCAACCGCCAACTGATCGAGCTCATCCCACACGGGTTGCAACAGCCCGGCTCCCGCGTAGTAGAACATTTTCACCCGGCTGAAGAAGCGCTCGCGGAAATCGCGGCGCTCCCGCAGGAACGGAATCAGCGCCTCGAACCCCTTGGGCACGTTCAGATACACGTTTGGACCGACGTCGTGCAGATTCCGCACCGAAGCCGCCATTCCTGCGGGCGTCGGACGGCCTTCGTCGATATAGAACGACCCTCCGTTGTACAAAACGAACCCAACGTCGTGATTGCCGCCGAAGGTGTGGTTCCACGGAAGCCAATCGCAAATCACCGGCGGCTCATCGTCCACCCACTGGAGCACGCTGCGCACGATTTCCTGGTTGCTCGTGAGCATCCTCTGTGTGTTTTCGACGCCCTTGGGCGTGCCGGTGGAACCGGAGGTGAACAGGATCTTCGCGATTGTATCGGGAGTGACCAAATCGTGCGCGCGATCCACGTCATCCGTTGCCTGAATCGTCGCCAGCGTTGAGTACGACGTGACGAGTTCGGCGTCGCGCGGCATTACGGCGTCAAGTGCCTTCTGAAAAGGCACTGCATCGTTGAGGAATACAAGCCCAGGCGTCAGCAAGTCGAAGATGTATCGCAGCTTGCCGAAATCGGAGGAGACCAGCGAGTACGCCGTCGAGATCGGCGCGTAAGGGATGCCGGCATAGTACGCGGCGAAGCCGAGCACCGCATGCTCCAGATCGTTCCCGGAGAGAATCGCGATGGGACGCTCCGAAGAAAGATTGCGATTGAGCAGAGCCTGGGCGACGTTGCGCGCAGCCAAGCGAAATTGCGCATACGTCAGCGTGCGCCAGTCGCCTGTCGTATTTCCATGTGTCTTTCGCTGGCCCATGAATACGCGGTCCGGAGCCTGTTGTGCCCAGTAGTCGAGCTTCTCCGTAAGCTTCGCCGGATAAGGCCCAAGCGGGTGCACCGGGCGCACATAAATCACGCCCTGCGCATCACGAGTCATGGTGACATCGCGCGGGCCGAAACGTACATCGCGCTGCGTCAGTGTCATCCCTTGACTAGGTCCCAATCTGCGAATGATCTGCCTTCCTCAGCTAGACTCTTAAGCAACGGCGCGGGCTCCCACAAGTGGCCGTAACGCTGGTGAAAATCCTGCACGCGGGCGTAGACGTTCTTCAGGCCCACCGTGTCGGCGTACCACATGGGACCGCCGCGATAGCTCGGAAACCCGTAACCCGTGCAATAGATCACGTCGATATCGGCCGCGCGCTGCGCATGACCTTCTTCGAGAATCCGGGCGCCTTCGTTGATCATCACGTAGACCGATCGCTCGATGATCTCTTCCGGCGTGATCGCGCGACGGGCGATGCCCGCCTCGTTCGCCGTCTTCTCGATGAGCGCATGTACTTCGGGATCGGGAATCGGCGTGCGAGTTTCGTCGTAGCGATACCAGCCCATGCCGCGCTTCTGGCCCAAGCGGCCCATTTCGTAAAGTTTATCGAGCACCAGCGGCACGCGCTCGCCCGGTTTCCGCAGGTACGCATATTCCTGCTTCACCCGATACGCCAGGTCGATCCCGCCCATATCGTCCACGGCGAAGATGCCCATGGCCATGCCGAAATCGGTAAGGGCGCGGTCCACCTGTTCCGGCGTCGCACCTTCCTCCACCAGAAATTGAGCCTCGCGCATGTACGGCAGCATCATGCGATTGCCGACGAAGCCGCGGCAGTTCCCCACCACCACGCCGACTTTGCCCAGTTTCTTGGCGATCGTCAGCGACGTCGCGACGACTTCGTTGCTGGGGTGCTTTCCGCGCACGATCTCCACCAGCCGCATCACGTGCGCCGGGCTGAAGAAGTGCAGACCGATCACCATTTGCGGGCGCGAGGTCGCCGCGGCGATCTCGTCGATATCGAGCGTGGAAGTGTTCGAAGCCAGCATGCAATCCGGCTTGGCGATCTTGTCGATCTCGCCGAAGATCTGCTTCTTGAGCGCCATGCTCTCGAACACTGCTTCGATAATGAGATCGGCCTGATCGAATCCGTCGTAAGTGAGCTGCGGATGAATCAGCGCCATCCTCTGGTCCATCACAGCCTGCGAAAACCGGCCCTTCTTGACCGAGCTGTCGTAGTTTTTGCGAATCGACGCCATGCCCCGATCGAGCGCGGCCTGCTCGGTTTCCTTGAGCAGCACGGAAATTCCGGCGTTGGCGCAAGCCATGGCGATGCCGCCGCCCATGGTGCCCGCCCCGATGATGCCGACGTTGGCAATGGGATACGTTTCCGTGTCCTTCGGAATGCCGGGGACGCGAGCCACGGCGCGCTCGGCGAAGAAGATGTGGATCATCGCCTTGGCCTGATCGCCGGCCAGAACCTGGCGAACGATCTCGCGTTCCTTCTTGCAGCCTTGGTCGAAGGGCAACGTCGTCGCGGCTTCCAGTGCTTCGAGCGCGGCCAGCGGCGCCGTCTGATTTCGCCGGATCTTCCCCGCCTGAGCCCGGCCGGCTGCGAAGATCGGGGCGTTCTCGGATGCCGATCCGAGCTTTTGATTTTGCTCCCGGGTCTTCCTTACAGGCCGACCCGCAACTTCGTCCGCGAACGTTACTGCACCGGACAGCAAATCCCCATCGTTTATTGACGTGATCACGCGATCGATGAGTCCCATCTGCAACGCTTGCGGAGCCTTGACCGGTTTTCCCGAAACGCACATGTCCACCGCCGCGGCTACGCCCACCAGGCGCGGCAGGCGCTGCGTTCCCTCGGCACCGGGAATAATGCCGAGGTTCACCTCGGGCGCGCCCAGCGACGCATCGGCGACGGCCACGCGATAGTGTCCCGCCATGGCGACCTCGAGACCCCCGCCTAACGCCATCCCGTGGATCGCCATGATCACGGGCTTGGCGCAATCCTCGATCCGGATCAGCAAGGGATGCAGATCCGGGCCGCCCGAAGCAGGATTTCGAGCAGCCTGCTCCAGCTCTTTGATATCGGCTCCGGAGATGAAGGTCCGGCCCGCGCAGATGATCACGATGGCGCGCACCGAAGCATCCCGTTCGGCTGTCTCGATAGCCGTCAGAATGCCTTCCGGCACGCCTGGACTCAAGGCATTCACGGGCGGATTGTCGATGGTGATCATGGCCACACTATCGCTTATGGACAGAGCGCGGCGGGAGAGGATTACAGGCTGGGTCATCGGAAATCTGTTACGCTTTCATACGGCGCGGCGGCAACCGCAATTTCTGATGATACCCCGCACAGCAGAAGATCGTTCTGGAACCAAAGCCGCACCCAGCCTTGGGTATGCCTGGTGGGTGGTGATCGCGTTGACCTCGGTCTACACGCTCTCCTTCGTCGACCGCACGATTCTAAGCCTGCTGGTCCCGTCCATCAAGCGCGATTTAAGCGTGAGCGATACCCAGATCGGCTTGCTGCAAGGCCTGGCGTTTTCGCTGTTTTACACGCTGATGGGCTTGCCGATCGGACGCATGGCGGATCGCTGGAATCGCCGCAACCTGATCGTCGTGGGAATCCTGATCTGGAGCTTTTTCACCACGATGAGCAGCGTTGCCAAGAGCTTCGTGCTGCTGTTTCTGACGCGCATCGGCGTGGGCGTGGGCGAAGCCAGCCTTTCGCCGGCTGGTTATTCGATGCTGTCCGATTATTTCCCCAAGCAGAAGCTGGGAGCCGCGATCAGCGTGTTTTATATGGGCGTGTTTATTGGATCGAGCCTGGCGCTGCTGGTAGGCGGGACCACAGTGGATACGCTGGCCCGCACGCCGTTCATCACCGTACCGGTGCTGGGCACCATGGCTTCCTGGCGGCTGACGTTCGTGATCGTGGGTCTGCCGGGTGTGATCTTCGCCCTGCTGGCGTGGACTATCCGCGAACCGGTTCGCCGCAACGTGCTGGCATCGGCCGATGGGCGCCCCACGCAACTGAGCTTCGGCGAAGCGGCGGCTCAGATTCGGATGCGATGGCAATCCGTAGCCGGGATCTCGCTGGGCATGGTGTGCCAGGGGATGATCACGTATGGGCTGCTGGCATGGATCCCCACGTTTTTCCAGCGCGTGCACCATTGGTCTCCCGGCCAATCCGGGCGGGCTCTGGCCGCGATCCTGCTGACCTTCGGTTGCCTCGGGATGTACGCCGGAGGCCGGTTGAGCGACCACTGGCAAAAACGCGGCGTGGCGGAGGGACCGCTGAAGGTCGCGGTCATCAGCGCGATCGGCACGCTGCTGCTGATGCCGCTGGCGATGATCGTCCCGAGTCCCGCATGGACGCTGGCGCTGCTCGCGCCGGGATTGTTCTTCGATGCGCTGGCCATGGGAACAGCCGCCGCTGCGCTCCAGCACATTTTTCCGAATCAGGTGCGCGGGCAGGTATCGGCTCTATACCTGTTCCTGTTGAATCTGGGCGGTGGGAGCCTGGGCCCGCTGCTGCCGGGTGTATTTAACGATTATTTATTCCGCGACCCGAATATGGTGGGATATTCGCTCGCAATTACGATCGTGATCGGAGCGATCGGGATGCTGATCGCGTCCCGTTCGACATATGGGGCCTATCGAACCGACTACAACATGATGATGGCCGCGTAACCCGCCGGCCTGAGTGGGCGCTACTATCGGCTACCATGTTGTTAATCCGAATGGTGGGAATGATCAGACGGACGGGTCTGTTTTGCCTCGCCGCGATTGCCCCAGCGATCCCAGCCCAGGAAACGCCGGTTCTCCAAGTCAACACGCGGCTGGTGGAGGTGGACGTCGTCGTCCACAGCAAGGGCCACGCCGTCGGTGATCTGAAGCAAGACGACTTTACGGTTCTGGATAACGGGAAGCCCCAGAAAGTCGCGGCTTTCAGCATCATTTCTTCCCGAACCACCGCAGGCCAGTCTGTCCCGCTCCCTCCCGGCGCTGTATCGAACCGGCTGAATACGGAGAGCCAGGAACCGGCGGGAACCACGGTCGTCCTGTACGATACGCTGAACACCGCAGTGGGGGATCAGGGTTATGCGCGTGAGCAACTGCTGAAGTACCTGGCAACACTCGATCGAGGCGATCACTTCGCGCTGTACTCGCTGGGGAAGGTCCTGAGGGTGATTCAGGACTTCACCGACGATCCCGATCGTCTGATCCAGGCCGCCAAGCGCGCCAGCCCGGAGGCCTCCCCGGACCAGACCGCCGACGATCTGGCGGCGGATCTGTTGGCGTCCGCACCGGATTTAGGCGATCCTATCGCGAACGCGATGCAGGCGGATTCCATCAAGGACATGCAGGACATGGCGCAGATCAACCGGGCCGTGATTACGGGGAAAGCGTTGGAAATGATTGCCCGGCACCTGCAAGGACTCCCCGGGAGAAAAACCCTGGTCTGGATATCCTCCAGTTTCCCGGCCCAGACTACCGACGTGCGCTCGCATAACGGCAAACCGACAATTGAGCACAAGGAGTTCAGCCGGGAAATCGATGCAGCCGTGCACGCCCTGAACGATGCGAATGTGGCAGTTTACCCGATTGATCCGCGAGACCCTTACAATGGGGGGCTGCTCGCGCCAGGCATCGATTCCATGAACCTGTTCGCCGGTGGAACCGGTGGCCGGGCTTTTTACAACATTAGTGACCTTGCGGGCGCGATGAAAACCGCAGTAGAAGACAGCGAAGTCACCTACGCACTCGGTTTCTATCCCGTCGATATCAAGCTGGACGGCAGCTATCACTCGCTTAAGGTGAAAGTCGCGCGGAGTGGCGTGGATCTTCGCTATCGCAAGGGCTACTACATGACAGACCTGAAGCAGCCGACCGAAAAACAGAGCGAGGAATCGCTCCAGGAGATCTTTGCGACGCCGCTGGAGGCCACCGGCATCGGGATGATCGCACGGCTGGACCCTTACCTTCGCCAAGCCGGCGTGTACCAGCTGACCATGATCTTCAACGTCCAGGAGTTGCACCTGGAACGCGAGAAAAACAACTGGGTGGCGCTGATCAGGTTCGCCACCTATTTCCCCGCCGCAGCGAAGCCCAACGGAACCGACGAATCGATGAAAATCACGCTCACCGAGAAGCGGCTGCGCGAAACGCTGGCCAACGGCTACACGCTTCAGCGGCTGGTGATCGCGGGGACCCGGAAGGGCGACCTGCGCGTGGCAATTCAGGATCGAGCCACCGGCGCCGCAGGCTCGGTGAAGCTGCCTTTGGCCACGGCGGGGCAATCCAATCCCAAGAGCGGGCAGTAACCGGTGCGCATGCCTGATCCCGAACCAACGGGCGGTTTCCGTGGACCCGACCGTAGCATTGCGCTACGAATAGCTCGAAGCGCAAGATTCGGATGGCGAGCTTGAACGGCCCGGCCTATGCTGAATAATATGAACCAGGCAATCCGGCAGGCGGCCGAGTACATTCAGGCCAACTGGCAGCAGGAGTTGCCGCTCCGCACGCTGAGCCAGGAAGCCGGACTGAGCCCGTTCCACTTCCAGAGGTCGTTCAAATCCCTGGTCGGGGTCACTCCCAGGCAGTTTCAGGAAGCTTGCCGGCTGCGCGCCCTCAAACAGGAATTGCGCGCGGGCGACGGCATTTTAGGCGCGATCTTCGCAGCGGGGTTCGGGTCCACCAGCCGCGTCTATGAGCGAGTGGATACGCGCCTGGGCATGACGCCTTCGGAATACCGCGCGGGCGGGGCGCGCGTCGGGATTACGCACGCGACCATCCTCACGCACCTCGGACTGGTGAAGATCGGAGCGACGGACCGAGGGCTGTGCTTCGTCGAGTTCGGAGCATCGGAAGATGAGCTGATCGAGGCTTTGCGGCGCGAGTACCCGTCGGCGCAACTTTCGGTCGTACGGAAGCCGTGGCCGGAAGCTCTTCGCGAATGGGTTCGCGCACTGGAGCTACATCTGGAAGGGTCGCAGCATAAACTCGACCTGCCGCTGGACGTTCGCGCGACAGCGTTCCAGATGCGCGTCTGGCGATATCTGCAATCGATCCCTTACGGACAAACTCGCTCCTATCGGCAGGTAGCGGAGGCGATAGGGAAGCCCACGGCTGCGCGCGCGGTCGCTACGGCCTGCGCTCGGAATCGTGTGGCGCTGGTGATCCCGTGCCATCGCGTGATCCGGGGCACTGGCGAGCCGGGTGGATACCGGTGGGGCTTGAAGCGGAAGCGAGCATTGCTCGAAGCCGAGCAAGTGAAGGTTTCCACGTAACTCGCGGACAAAGCGATCGATCGCGCCCACTGTTCGGCGAAGCGCTTGGTATGCTCCTCGAAAGGAGTACTCAACGCTCGAAAGAGGGTCGAGATGGCGTTGTGCCGCTCTTGCCGAATGCTAATCCCAAGGTGAATTCACGGGTTCCCGTTAAGTTTAATTCCCCGGTGAGCGCGATGTTGTCGTCGGGGGCGCGATCGAACTGCCGGTCCATTTGAAACTTTCCGGCCAGGTCGGTCCAGCCATCGCTCCTCCGGACGTAACCGCACGAAACCCGCGAAAAAGAAACCGTGGCTGCCAGCGCCACCCATGTTCCCTTTCGTTCGGCAAGCAGGACCGTGCGGCCGGCCACCCGCGCCACAGAGCCGTCTGGATCCGAATTCGTACAGCGGTATTGACGATGGGTGGCCGCGTGACCGCCCATCGTCACCGGGCCAACTGGTCTTCGCCAGTGCCCCACCGAACGTATCGGACGGGAACGGCAAACGGGTCCTCTCGCGGATCGTAAAGCCGCTCATCTGGAAGCCGGTACCGGCGCGCGCCCGTCTGTGCCAAATGACTGTTCTCGTAACTGGAAGTTGGTGCTGCGCGTGCACGCTGTTAACAATAGGGCCCGTAGACTCACAAAGCGGATGCCAACATTTGAGGAGATTGGGAATGTCAGACCTAAGCACAGTAGTGGCGGTTTACGCCACGCATGTCGAAGCCCAGGAAGCCGTGAAGCAGCTTCAACGCGGAGGAATCGATATGCACACGCTGTCCATCGTTGGAAAGGGCACCCACACCGATGAACAGGCCGTGGGGTATTACAACACTGGCGACCGCATGAAACACTGGGGCAAAATGGGCGCTTTTTGGGGAGGCCTGTGGGGAATGTTGTTCGGATCGGCATTCTTTTTGATTCCGGGCATCGGTCCGTTACTCGTGGCGGGGCCTCTGGTGGCGTGGATCGTAGGCGCATTGGAAGGCGCCGTGGTCGTCGGCGGATTGAGCGCGGTTGGCGCGGGACTCGTCAGCATCGGAATTCCGAAGGATAGCGTTGTTCAGTACGAACTGGCGCTCAAAACCGATCAGTATCTGCTGGTAGTGCACGATACGGCTGCCCACATCGCGAAAGCCAAAGAGATCATCGGGACCACACGGCCCATCCAGTCGACATTGCACTCGAATGAAGTAGCGGCCGTAGGCGCAAGGTAGCTTTCTTTCCAAGATAGAAGAGTGAGGAGGAGAAAACGATGTTAAGAAATGTCAGAGATCTGCATGGTTTTGCGATCCGCGCGACGGACGGCGAGATTGGAACCATAGATCAGTTCTATTTCGACGACGAGACGTGGGTCATTCGCTATGTTACGGTGGAAACCGGAGCCTGGATCAACAGCAGAAGCGTGCTGATCTCGCCGATTTCCGTCGTCCATATGGACTGGGAAGCCAAGCGGCTGGATGTGGCGCTGACGCAAAAGCAGGTGGAGAACAGCCCCGACATCGACACCAACAAACCTGTTTCCCGGCAGCACGAGGTCACCTACCTGGGATATTACGGATACGCGTCTTATTGGGGCGGTCCTTATTTGTGGGGCACCGGGCTATATCCGTCGGCCTTGGCGATTCGAACAGCTCGTACTGTGGAGCCGATGGCGAATAAGATCGGGCGAGAGTCGATGGACTCGCATCTGCGGAGTACCGGAGGTGTCATTGGCTATCACGTAGAAGCGGCTGATGGTGAAATCGGACATGTAGAAGGGTTTGTCATGGACGATGAAGCCTGGGCTGTCCGTTACCTCGAGGTGGCAACGCGGAATTGGTGGCCGGGCAAGAAGGTGCTGGTTTCACCGGCGTGGGTAGAGCGGGTCAGCTGGCCGGAGTCTAAAGTCCACGTCGGCCTGTCGCGCGAAGCGATCAAGAGCGGCCCGGAGTACATCGAGTCCATGCCGGTCACCCGGGAGTATGAAAACCGGCTCTACTCTCACTATGGCAGGCCGCCCTATTGGCTGCACGAAGCCGAACACAAGTCTTCGTTTTCCCTGAGCGGTGTTTAGGCTGGGTACCGGCACGGACGTGGCGATGCGGAGCGCGCGCGTCAAGTTGGTCAAGGGCGACCTCCGTGGTATCGCCAAGGCCATCCGCCTCAGCCGCGCAACGATGTGGAACATCCGGGAAAATCGTTGCGGCTGCGGAAAGTGAGGTTGTGACTCAAAATGGTAACCGTACAAACAGAAACAGAAACGGAAACGCTCACGCCCGAACTGCTGCAGAAGATCAACGCCTACTGGCGCGCGGCCAACTATCTGTCTGTCGGGCAGATTTATCTCTACGACAATCCACTGCTGAAGGAGCCACTAAAGCTGTCGCACGTGAAGCCCCTGGTGGTCGGGCATTGGGGCACGACGCCGGGACAGAACTTCATGTACGTGCACCTGAACCGGGTCATCAAGAAGTATGACCTGGACATGTTCTACATCGCCGGTCCCGGTCACGGCGGCCCTGCGATCGTCGGCAACGTTTACCTCGAAGGCACCTGGAGTGAAGTTTATCCGGACGTCACTCAGGACGAAGCCGGGCTCAAGAAGCTGTTCAAGCAGTTTTCATTTCCCGGCGGGATTTCGAGCCACGTCGCGCCGACGACGCCGGGATCGATTCACGAAGGCGGCGAGCTGGGATATTCGCTCAGCCATGCCTTCGGGGCCGTGTTCGACAATCCCAGCTTGATCGTCGCCTGTGTGGTCGGCGACGGTGAAGCGGAGACGGGCCCCTTGGCGACCGCATGGCAGTCCAACAAATTTCTCAGCCCCATTACCGACGGAGCCGTACTGCCGATCCTGCACCTCAACGGCTACAAGATCAGCAACCCGACTGTCCTGGCCCGCATTGAGCATGAGGAACTGGAGCAATTTCTACGCGGCTGCGGCTGGACGCCCTACTTTGTCGAAGGCGACGATCCGGAAAAGATGCACCAACTCATGGCCGCCACTTTGGATAAGGCCATCGAGGACATCCGGCAAATCCAAAGCCATGCACGGAGCAAGAACGACACCACGCGGGCGCGCTGGCCCATGATCGTCCTCAAGTCTCCCAAGGGTTGGACGGGACCGAAAGTAGTCGACGGCCTGCAAATCGAAGGCACCTTCCGCGCGCATCAGGTGCCGCTGCTGGTGGATTCTGAGCATCCCGACCACGTGAAGCAGCTGGAAAGCTGGATGAAAAGCTACAAGGCCGAGGAGCTGTTCGATGAGAACGGCCGGCTCCTGCCGGAATTGGCTGAGCTGGCGCCCAAGGGCGACCGGCGGATGGGCGCCAATCCGCACGCCAACGGCGGCATTCTGTTGCGCGACCTGCGCATGCCGGACTTCCATGTCCATGCGGTGAACGTTCCTTCGCCCGGCACCGTTGACGGGCAGGATACGCTCGTGCTGGGTAAGTTCCTGCGTGACGTGGAAAAGCTGAATCAGGATCAGCGCAATTTCCGCGTCTTCGGTCCGGATGAGACGCTCTCGAATCTCCTGGGCGCTGTTTTTGAAGTCACCAACCGTCAGTGGGACGCCCGCGAAGTAAAGAACGATGAATTTCTCGCGCCCGCCGGGCGCGTGCTGGACTCCATGCTGAGCGAGCACCAGTGCGAGGGTTGGCTCGAAGGATATCTGCTCACCGGACGGCACGGGTTATTTAACTGCTATGAGGCTTTCGTTCGCATTGTCGATTCGATGGTCAGCCAGCACGCCAAGTGGCTGAAGGTAACGTTGGAGCTGCCTTGGCGCCGCAAGATCGCGTCGTTGAACTATCTGCTCGCCTCGCACGTGTGGCAGCAGGATCACAACGGTTTCACCCACCAAGATCCCGGGTTCCTCGACCACGTGATCAACAAGAAGGCCGATATCGTGCGTGTTTATCTGCCGCCCGACGCCAATTGTCTGCTGTCGGTCTTCGATCACTGCCTGCGCAGCCGGCATTACGTCAACGTGGTGGTTGCCGGGAAACACGCGCTCCCGCAATGGCTGACCATGGACGCCGCGGTGGTGCATTGCACGGAAGGCATCGGCATCTGGCAATGGGCCAGTAACGACCAGAACGCCGAGCCAGACGTGGTGATGGCCGGCTGCGGTGATACGCCCACTCTGGAGATTTTGGCCGCAGTGTCCATTCTTCGCGAGCACATGCCCGATTTGAAGATCCGGGTGATCAATGTCGTCGACTTGATGAAACTTCAGTCTGCCAGCGAGCACCCGCACGGGCTCAGCGAAGCGGACTACGATTCGCTCTTCACCAAAGACAAGCACATCATCTTTGGCTTCCATGGATACCCGTGGCTGATCCACCGGCTGACTTACCGCCGGTCCAATCGCAACCTGCATGTTCGGGGTTACAAGGAAGAGGGCACCATCACGACAGCCTTCGACATGCGCGTGCAGAACGACCTGGACCGCTTCCACCTGGTGGAGGACGTGATCGATCGGCTGCCGCACTTGGGTTCCAAGGGCGATTACCTGAAGCAGAGGATGCAGGACAAGCTCATCGAGCACAAGCACTACATCGATCAACACGGCCAGGACTTGCCGGAGATTCGTAATTGGAAATGGACGGAGCCCGGGAGTAACAACGCCGCGGCCAGTTCATAGAGACGGAGAACACATGGAAGTAATGAATGAAGGTACTCACGGGAATGAAGGTCCGGAGCGCGGCCGTGTTCATCCTGGCGATGGTCCTTATTGGAAGCACGTGCATCGTCACTGGTGGTTCTGGATCGGGCTATTTCTTATGCTTCTGGCGATGGCGATCTATGTGCTGAGCGATGACCTGGCGTTTCTGCCGCGCTTTCGGCAGCCTGTGCCTGTGCCGAGCAACGTCGGGAGATAAGGAGCAACGGAGAGAATTATGCACATACAAATCAATACCGACCATACCATCGGAGGTCACGAAGAGCTGGCGGCGTGGGTCAGTGGTGTAGTCGAACAGGCTCTCGCACGAGTCAGCGATCACATCACCCGAGTGGAGGTACACCTAAGCGATGAGAACAGCGATAAAAGCGGCCACAACGACAAGCGCTGCATGCTGGAAGCCCGACTCGAAGGCCGCCAGCCCATCGCCGTTACTCACGACGCACCGACCTTGGACCAAGCTGTCGACGGCGCCGCGTCTAAGTTGACGCGGCTGATCGAGAGCACCCTCGGGCGGGGCCGCCATCAAGAAAGTCACAGAACTGATCCGCCTCTGCCTGGGCAAAAGCACACGACCTAGTCTCCTGTCCCTGAAATAAGTGAACTAGGTCAGGGCGCGATTCGTCTAAGATTTTAGGGAGATCTTAGATGCGGACTGGGCGACCCAAGCAGCCATTAATACTGACCGAGGAAGAGCGAGAACGGCTCGAATCGCTGGCGCACCGTGCGCGGAGTCAAGCGCTTTTGGCACGGCGAGCGCGGGTCATACTGGCGTGTGCGGAGGGACTCGACAATCAGACAGTGGCTCGGAAGTTGCGCTGCTCGCTGGGCATGGTGGGCAAGTGGCGCGCGCGTTTCCTGATCTTCCTCGTCGTTCGAACAGCGAGTAAGCTTCAACGTAAGCCCGAAGTGGCGGCGCCGAGCACTAAAGACTGCGCTTACTGCTTCACGGCGATTCCGATTCCAGCAACACGGTGCCCCCACTGCACTTCTCAGCTTGTGACTCAGAAAGGCCAGCCCGCATGAAACGATCGAATCGCCGGTTTTCGACGCTTTGGCGACTTGTTGTTCTGATAGGGTTCGCAAGCCTTTTCGGGGGCGCTGTATGGGCCGACCAAATTACCCTTAAAAATGGGGACCGGCTCACTGGCAGCCTGCTCAGGAGCGACGACAAGAATCTGGTCCTGAAATCCGAGTCCGCCGGGACGGTCACCATTCCGTGGGATGGCGTGGTGGCGATCTCCGCGCCGGGTCCTCTCTATGTCGGCCTGAAGGACGGCCAGACCATTGTAGGCTCAGTCGCCACCGTCGACGGCAAGTTCGCCCTGACAACCCGGTCGGCCGGTGTCGGTACCGTCGCCAAGGAGTCCATTCAGTTCATTCGCAGCAAGGACGAACAAACGGCTTACGAAACGGAAATCGACCGATACCGTAATCCGCGGCTCGTCGATCTATGGACCGGTACTCTTGACCTCGGCTATGCAGCTAGTAAGGGCAATGCTACGACGCAGTCGTTTACTCTCGCGGCCAATGCTAACCGCGCCACGAGCCGCGACAAGATCGGGGTTTATTACACCTCGCTGTTTGCCAGCAACGACGTCGAAGGAAAAAGCATCACCAGTGCCAACTTCAAGCGTGGCGGGATCGCCTACAACCTAAACGTGCGAAAAAAGATGTTCGTGTTCGGGTCCGTCGATCTTGAGACAGACGAGTTCCAGAGCCTGGACCTGAGATTCGTGCCTGCGGGCGGGATCGGCTATCATGCGATCGCAACCGAGAAGATCCAGTTCGACCTGAACCTCGGCGCCGCCGCAAATCGCGACTTTTTTCAACGGGCCTGAGCCGCACCTCGGCGGAACTGCTTTTGGGCGAGGATTTGGTTCACAAGTTCACCGCAACCACGTCCCTCCACGAAAAGTTAGTCGTCTTTCCCAACATGTCTGACGACGGCAACTACCGCGTCAACTTTGATACCACCTTGGTAACCACGATTCGCCGTTGGCTGTCTTGGCAGTTCACCGTGACCCACACCTTCTGAAATCTTGCTCTTGTCACTTAGTCAGTAACTCAATCCTTTTGAGGTGGATCGCCGGATTACTCCCGAGTGGTCGGCTACTCTTCCCTTACTTTTTAGCGGAAGCTCAACTCTACGCCAAACCGCAAATGTGAAAAGTAATGTACGGTTGCGCCGTAAACGAGGCTTATGGGTGAAGAAGCGCAACCAGGCGAAGTGTAACCGTGCCAAAAGCCCTTACAACATTGCGAATTGCCCAAATCAAGCTTGGCCTCTCAGTTGCCCTTGTCCGGAAGGGAATCATGTATAAAATCCACTCTGCCGTGGCTCACTTCGCTTGCGGGCTCGGGGCGGGGCTTGTTCTCCTGACCACAACGATGGCGGCCCAGACAAATGTCGCGGACTGGAATACCGTCAAGGCACTCACGACGGGGACCCAAGTGCGGATCACAGCCGGTTCACGCACTGTTCGGGGAGAAATCGAGCGGACCACGGACGACGTCCTCGTGGTGACCACCGGAAAAGGCCAGGAAATGTTCGACCGACAAGAGGTGTCTGCCGTGTCGGTAAAGAAACCAAGCCATCGCAAGAGGAACACGCTGATCGGACTTGCGGCCGGGACGGGTGTCGGGCTTGGGATTGGCATCGCCACCCGACCCAAACCTGGCCAGCTGGAGGTGATAACACCCGACGCAATCACGGCGGGATTTACGGCAGCAGGGGCAATCGGTGGCACCCTTGTGGGCGTGATCATCCCTACCGGTGGCTGGCGCGAAGTCTACAAGAAATAGTCTCCGCGCCAGGCCTCATTCGTGGCGCGGCACTCGTGAAAGTGACCCTGTTCTCCGCATTTGATGAAACAGACCAGTTGCGCTATCGAAAGGGGGGAGGAAATCAAATGTCCAGACTATGGATCGTACTTCTAGCCGGGGCGGGGATCGCGTCGGCGCAGGGAATTGACCTCGGGGCACTGGCTGGTGCTGGAGGCTTTACTGCCAGTGGCCCCACACTCGCAGCGGGACAAGTGGGAGTGGAAGTGTGCGTGTTCTGCACCGGCCGTTTCGGGGTTTTTGGCGAGTACAGCCATTGGTTCACCTCGGGCGTCGCTCAGGGCTTCAACGCTTCCGATGTGGTGCGGCGGGCGGACTTGGCGGGCGGAGGGCTCCGGATTCAGGGGCGGGATCGCATACGGCCCTTCGT
>Ga0075522_10000757_pt1 | contig 23788 bp, 25 predicted proteins | sample NGEPerA_FD_74796 | JGI IMG/M metagenome (GOLD analysis project Ga0075522, IMG submission 74796) | Arctic peat soil microbial communities from the Barrow Environmental Observatory site, Barrow, Alaska, USA - NGEE PermafrostL2-A | ecosystem: Environmental > Terrestrial > Soil > Wetlands > Peat ...
TATCTGCGCACCGGCCGGGCCGCGCGGCTGCTACCGGTGTTCCACCACAATGCGACCGACATTCTCACGCTGGCCTGCCTGACGGGGATCGTGCCGCTCGCCTTTAAGGATCCGGAGAATCTGCCGTTCCGCCACGCTGCGGAAATCGCGGGGATCGCGCGCTGGCTGCGGGAAGCGGGCGACCTGGAGCAGGCTCGCAGGCTATTCCGGCGGGCCGTCGCTGTCAGCAAGCCGGATGCCGGCATGCCGGACGACCTGATGTTCCGTACCCTGTGGGACCTGGCCGCGCTCGAACGCAAGCTGGGCGCCGAGGATCAAGCCGTCGGCATTTGGAATGACCTGGCGGCCGGCCGGAATCCCTTCCGTATTCCCGCGCTCGAAGAGCTGGCGAAACACTACGAACATCGGCAAAAAGATCTCGGGCGAGCGCTCGAAATCACGCGCACCGCGCTGGGCTATATGGATGGGAACCACGAAGACTCCCCCGCGCTCCGCCGGCGCGAGCAGCGTCTGGCTCACCGCCTGGCCGCTCCTCGACCTAAAACCCGCAGTACTGTCAAACGCCGCCGATTGCTGTAGGGTGGAAACATGCGCGCTTTATTTTTTCCCTCTGTGGCATTCCTGGCAGCGGGCACGCTCTTAATAAGCAACGCCGCGGCGCAAGCCGACCTGCCCGCCGCTCTCGACCGGATCGCATCCTCGGAACTTTCCCGCCAGAAGATTCCCGGCATCGCCGCTGTGGTGGTGAAGGACGACCAAGTCGTCTGGTCCACGGGACTGGGCGTGGCGAGCCTCGAATCCAAGCTTCCCGTCACCCCGGATACGCTGTTCCGGCTGGGATCGGCCCGCGTATTCCTGGCGGCGGCGATCTCCGGATTGGCGAACCAAGGCCGCTTGCAGATGGACACACCCGCGGGCGATTACCTGTTCGGCCTGGATGACAAGGAAGCCCGGCTCTCGGCCGAGAAACTGCTGAGCCCGCCCTCGGAAGCGGCGGAGGAAGCCGTGGCGGAGCGCCTGATCGCGAACATCCGCGCCCGGCCGGCCCCGGCGGTGCTCGAAGAGATGATCTTCAAGCCTCTGGGCATGGCGCACACGACGTTCGCTGCCGACCTTGCCATGACCTATCCGCTGGCCATGGGCCACACCGCCGACGGTAAGATCAGCCGGCCCATGGAAGACGGTCTGTTCACGTCCGCCAGCGATATGGCTCGTTTCCTGACCGTGTTCCTGAACGACGGAAAGGTGGGGGACATCCTGGACGAGCGACAGGTGCTTCCCGCCAAGGTGATCGCGGCCCTTTCAACCGATACCGGCTACGGGCTGGATTCCGATGCGTCGCGTGGAGTGCAGTTGATCCGGCAAACCAGCACGGCTCCCGGTTTCGCCAGCGCGATCCTCATGGCGCCCGAGTTTCATACCGGAGTCGTGATCCTGGCCAATCGCGACGGCGCCAGCGCCATCACCATCGCGCAGAAGCTCTTGGAACGGTCGCTGCCGGTGCGTTTCCCGCAGTCGCTGGCAGTTGTTCATTAAATGCTGTCGCGCCGTCTGATTCCGCTGATTCTCGTAGTATCGTCCGCGTTTGCACAGGCGGCGAGCCGCCTCGATCTCGATTCGTTCGAGAAAGTCTGGACCACCATCCGCGATAAGCACTGGCAGGTCAAGCCCGGCGGGCTGGACTGGCAGGCCATCCACGACGAATACCGGCCCCGGGTGGAAAAAGCCGCTACCCACGACGAAGCGGTGGCGGTCATGCAGGAGATGCTGGGGCGCCTGAAGCAGAGCCACTTCGCCATCATTCCCGAAGTGGTGTACTCGGTTTTGGATGACGACGGCGAAGGCCCCGGCGTCATCGGCTCTGGGACGACAGGGATCGATGCGCGGGTTCTGGACGGACACGCCGTGGTCACCAGCGTCGATCCGGGCTCCCCGGCGGAGAAGCAGGGCGTACGGCCCGGCTGGGAGATTGAGCGGGCCGGCGGCAAGGAGCTGAAGGCCGTCATTGAACAGGCTCACTCCAATCCCGCGGTTCACGAGCTGCAATTGACTCGCGCCGTTCTGGCGCGCCTGAGCGGCCCCATCGGCGGTACCTTGGATGCAACGTTCCTGAACTCGTCCGGCAGTAAAGTCAAGGTGACCCTGGGCCTGACTCCGCCGCGCGGCGTGGTCTCGAGCTTCGGGAACTTACCCGAACAGCACGTCTGGTTCGAAAGCAAGAAAATCGGTTCGACAGCCTACGTCCGCTTCAACCTGTTTCTGGATCTTCCGCATGTGATGGCCAGCTTCCAGCAGACCATCGACAACTGCAAGGCCTGCGATGGATTGATCATCGACCTGCGCGGCAATCCCGGCGGCATCGGCGGAATGGCCATGGGCATGGCCGGTTTCCTGGTGGATAAGCCCAACCAGCGCCTGGGCACGATGTACCTGCGCGACAGCACGCTGAAGTTCGTGGTCAATCCTCGCGCCGACGTCTTCTCCGGACCGGTCGCCGTGCTGGTGGACGGCAGCTCGGCGTCCACCTCGGAAATCTTCGCGGGCGGGCTCAAGGATCTGGGACGCGCCCGCGTGTTTGGCACGCATACGGCCGCCGCCGCCCTGCCTTCCGCCTTCGAGCGCCTGCCGAACGGCGACGGGTTTCAATACGCCGTGGCGAACTATATCTCCGAAGGGGGCCAGCCCCTGGAAGGATTGGGCGTTACTCCCGATGTGGTCGTGGAACTCACGCGCACGGCACTGCTGGCCGACCACGATCCGGTGATCGATACCGCTGTAGATTGGATCAGGAGGCAGAAGAAGCCATGAACCGTCGAGTTGCCTTTCTCGTGCTGATGGCCGCCGGAGCGGGATTCGCGGCCGATCCCCTGCCTTCGGCCGCATCCATTCTGGACCGCTATGTCCAGGTCACCGGCGGCAAGCAGGCCTACGAAAAGCGAAAAACGGAAATTGCGCACGGGACGGTGGAGTTCCCCTCGCTCGGCATCAAGGGATCCATGACCCGCTACGCTGCGCAGCCCGACAAGTATTACTACACGGTGGATATCGCGGCGATCGGCAAAATGGAGACGGGCGTCAGCGGCCCGGTCGCGTGGGAAAACAGCGCCATCCTGGGACCTCGCGTAAAATCCGGAGTGGAGCGGGCTGAGGCGATCCGCGAGGGCAACATGAACGCGACCGTGAACTGGCGCAAGCTGTATCCCAAAGTGGAAAATCAGGGAATCGAAACCATCGACGGCGAGGAGTGCTACAAGGTGGTGATGACGCCGGACGAAGGCCAGCCGGTGGTCGGCTACTATCAGAAGAAATCCGGCCTGCAAGTGAAGCTCACCACCGTCGCCAGCACCCAGATGGGCGACATCCCCGTCGAGATAATCGCTTCCGGCTACCGGGACTTCGGAGGCATTCTGGAGCCCGCCAAGGTGACCCAGAAGGCCGGACCGCAGGAATTCACCATGACGCTCGAGCGCGTGGAAGTGAATCCGGCCATCCCGCCCGAGACGTTCGCGTTACCGGACGAGGTCCGCAAGCTGGTGGATAAAGCGGCAGCGAGGTAGTCCGGCGCAATTATTCCAGCAGGCTCAAAGGTCTTCCGGAGGTGGCGCCGCGCGGTAAAAGCGCGCCCGGCAGCTGCGGCAGCGAAACGGCCATCGTCCCAAAGTGCGCAGCACAGCGGCCACTACACCTTCACTCCTGGAGCGGCGGACGTCTTGGGACCCGCATTTGGGACAACTCTGGCGCTCCTCTTGCGAGATTTGTTGCTCGGCGCTTTTCGAATCGGGCTTCGGACCGGATGCCGGGTCGCGCACCGGGTCGTTGCTTGATCCTCCAGCGGTGCCCATCAACGGTGAGCATAACATGCTGCTGGCCTTTTTTTGCGATTCGGTTTATAAACAAGTAGGGCGTCCTTTGTTCGAGCAACTCCGCAAGACCGCGATGGGAAAAAAAGGAGCAGTGGTTTTGCTCGCCATCGTGATCGCGTACGCCTGGATCGCCATCAGCGGGCCGCAGGGCGTGCAGGCGCTGCTGGAAAAACGCAGCGAGATCCGCCAGTTGCAGGAACAGAACGCGTCGATGACCCGTGAGATCGAGCATCGCCGCGACCGCATCCGCCGCCTGGAGGATAGCCCCAGCGAGCAGGAGATGGAGATCCGCAAGCAGTTGAAGCTCCTGCGGCCCGGTGAGACGACCTTCATTCTGCCGGATGGGCCGAAAGATACCGGCGCCAGCGAGCCTGCCACCGACTCGGCTAAGCCGTAAGATAGGCATAGGAGCGAAATAGCGTGGAACGTACGTTTGACGTGGTGATCGAACGCGATGAGGACGGATTCTACGTCGCGTCGGTGCCGTCGTTGCCAGGATGCCACACGCAAGCTCCGTCCCTCGATTCGCTTACCGAACGGATTCGCGAGGCCATCGAGCTCTACCTCGAGGCTGAGGGCGAGCCTACAGAGGCAGTCGCGGTCTCCTGAATCGGGCGAAGCAAGGCTAACCCATTTTGTAGCGTCCCAGGATCTCGGCTAGCGGGGGCATCCGTCTCGCTCGACCGTCGGGCTCTGATGTCTTGGCGGTATGCTGACGGAGAGGAACATCCCTGGAGCGAACGTCTTGAACTGGATTGTCGGTTTCCTCGGCGGTGGGCTGGTGTCAGCCATTATTGGCGTGGGGTTGTCCATATATTCCGCCCGCCGAACGCGCGAGGTGGAGTCGTTGCGTGAGCAATTGAGTCTCCTCTATGGACCGTTATTCTTTTTCACGCGCCAGAACGAAGAACTGTTCAAGCTCTCCGACAACGTGCGCAGCGTGTATAACGATTTCTTTGGAGGCAAGAACTGGAGCGACGACGAACAGACTCAGGCGAGGTTGGATAAGCAGGTCGAGGCTACCATCGGCTTAGGCAACGTGTACATTCAGCGGGTTGTCGCGAACAATGCGCGCATGATGGAGATCCTCGAAAGGAATTGGCACCTGGTTGACGCTGCGGACGTGGACATCCTGGCGCGCTTCCAGGTTGACTACACCCGCTATCTCGTCGAAGTGGAACAACATGGAGCGGCAGGGCTTCCATTTCAAATTGTAATGAATCTCGGAAACATTTCTTTCATGCGGGGAGATGTGATCTCCCAGGTACGCGCGGGGTTTCAAGCGAAGCGAAACCGACTGGCGACGCTGATCGCCAATTCTGCGCTAAGGACATAGCGTGCGGGTATCGTCCGCGATAAAGCTACTTCTCCAGCAGAAAATTCCCCACGAACATCGCGTCGATCCCCGACGAATAAAAACTGCGCACGGCGTCGCGCGGGGCCGAGACCAGCGGATCGCCGAATAAATTGAAGCTGGTGTTGTACAGCACCGGCAGCCCGGTGGCCTTCCCCGCTGCGCACAGCAGGCGATGGTACAGGGGATTATCTTTCTCCGCGACCACGTGCGCCCGAATCATATCCTCACCCAGGATCGCGGCTTCAAACGTTTTGCGATGCTTGGGGCGCACCCGGCCCACCGTCGCCAGGAAACGCGCGTTGGGACCGGTTTCGAAATATTCCCCGGCCACTTCCGCCGGCACCGACGCCGCGAACTTGCGGAACGGCTCGCGATGCTTGATAAAGACGTTGAGATTCTCGGTGGAATACGGGTCGAGCGGCGAAGCCAGGATGCTGCGGTTGCCCAGCGCTCGCGGGCCGAATTCCATGCGCCCCTGCATCCAGGCCAGAATCTTGTGTTCGCCCAGCATGCGAACCGCCTGGGCCAGCATGTCGTCGGTCGAGCGCAGATACTGGAAGCGCAGCTTGCAATTTTCCAGCACCTGCTTGATCTCTTCCGCGCCATAGCCCGGCCCGAGAAACAACGACTGCATCCCGCCGCGGCGCTTATGCCGCCGGACCTGGTGCCAGACGTGATACACCGCCCCCAGCGCCGTCCCGGCGTTCCCGGCCGCAGGCTGCACGAACACGTTTTTCCAGCGGCCACAACGTTCCAGGAACTCCACCAGCATCACGTTCAGGAATAGTCCGCCGGCCAGACACAGGTTCTCGCCCTCGCCCGCCAGCCCCAGCACGGTCTCTTCCATGGTTTTCTGCAACCCACGCGCGATCGCCGCCACTGCGGAAGCCGGAATCCGAGCCCCCTGTTCCAACCCTAGCCGCTCGAAGAATTTTGGGCTAAATCCGCCTTCCGATTGCCGATGCCCGTCAAAAAAAGAGGGCTCCAGGCGCGCTGCCGCCGTCACCACCTCGCGGAACAAGGGCGCGTAACGCTCGTCGCCCGCTGCCGAGATCCACTGGACTTTATGTTCCTCGGCTCCGGCGCGATACCCCAGCAACTGCGTCACGGCGCCGTAGAGCCGGCCCAGCGAATCGGGATAATACCACTCGCGCTCCGCCTGAATCTGCGTGTCTTTCGCATGCCAGCGGGTCCCACAGCGAAAATCGCCGTCGTGGTCGAGCGTGAGAACGGTCGCCTCTTCGAATGGCGACGCGAAAAACGCCGAGGCGGCGTGGGCCTGGTGATGTTCCACCACGGCGATCTCCGCCTTGGGGAACTGATCGCGCAGGATGCTATGCATCTGCGACTCCGGCGCGCGCGCGAACGGCCGTACCACGGCGACGCATTCCACCTGATCGCGAGTGGATCCCGCCAGGCGCAGGCACTCGGCAATCGACGCCTGCGGCAGCCCGCCGGGCCTCCACACGTGATCGAGCTTGTTCTCCTCGATGGCGGCCTTCAGCTCGCCGTCCTTCAGCACGGCGCACGCCGCGTCGCCTAACAGCCCCCCCAAGCCTAAAATAACCATTACTTGGACTTCGCCTCAATTTTGGCCCATGCGTCGCGCAGCGCGACGGTGCGATTGAACACCAGTTTCCCGCCAGCGCTGTCGGGGGCACTATCTGGATCGACCGCGAAATAGCCCAGCCGTTCGAACTGGTATCGATCCCCAGGCACGGCGTCCCGCAGACTGGGCTCGAGCTTCGCGCCGGGCACGACTTCAAGCGAGTTTGGATTCAGGTTCACCGTGAAATCCTGACCTTCCGGAACCACACTGGGATCCTCGCAGGTGAACAGGGTTTCGTAGATCCGAACCTCGGCATCCGCGGCGTGCTCGGCCGACACCCAGTGGATGGTCGATTTAACCTTGCGGCCGTCGGGCGCGTTGCCGCCCTTGGTCGCCGGATCGTAGGTGCAGTGCAACTCGACGACATTCCCTCCGGCATCTTTGACCACGCCGGTGCAGGTGATGAAGTACGCATAGCGCAACCGGATTTCGCGTCCCGGCGCCAGCCGAAAATACTGCTTGGGCGGATCCTCGCGGAAATCGTCCTGCTCGATGTAGATCACTTTGGAAAACGGGACTTGGCGAGTGCCCATGGATGCATCCTCGGGATTGTTAATCGCCTCCAGGTGCTCTGTTTGCCCTTCCGGATAGTTGTCGATCACCACGCGCAGCGGATGCAGCACCGCCATGACGCGCGCGGCACGGCGATTCAGATCGTCGCGCACGAAGTATTCGAGCAGCGACAGCTCGGTGGTGCCGTTGGTCTTCGATACGCCGATCCTCCCGCAGAAAGCCTGTAACGCTTCGGGCGTATACCCGCGGCGGCGCATCCCGGAAATTGTCGGCATGCGCGGATCGTCCCAGCCGCTGACCAGCTTGTTCTGCACCAGCGCCAGCAGCTTGCGCTTGCTCAGCAGCGTATAGGTCAGATTCAGCCGGTCGAACTCGATCTGCTGCGGATGGTAGATACCCAACTGGTCGATAAACCAGTCGTACAGCGGACGGTGATCCTCAAACTCCAGAGTGCAGATGGAATGCGTGATGCGCTCGATCGAATCCGACTGCCCGTGCGTGAAGTCATACATCGGATAGATGCACCACTTGTCGCCGGTGCGGTGGTGGTCCATGTGCAGAATCCGGTACAGCACCGGATCGCGCATGTTGAGATTGGGCGACGCCATGTCGATTTTCGCGCGCAAGGTCTTCGACCCGTCGGGAAACTCGCCTTTGCGCATGCGGTCGAACAGGTCAAGATTCTCCTCGATCGTTCGATTACGGTAAGGGCTGTCCTGGCCTGGCTCGGTCAGAGTGCCGCGCTGCTGGCGAACCTGGTCGGCCGTGAGGTCGCAGACAAAAGCTTTGTCCTTCTGGATCAGTTGCACCGCCCATTCGTAGAGCTGGCCGAAATAATCCGACGCGTAAAACAGCCGGTCCTCGAAATCGCCGCCCAGCCAGCGAACGTCTTCGATGATGGAATCGACGTACTCGGTTTCTTCTTTCGAAGGATTGGTGTCGTCGAAGCGCAGGTTGCACTTGCCGCCGAATTCGCGCGCGAGCCCGAAGTTGATCGTAATCGACTTCGCATGACCGACATGGAGATATCCGTTCGGCTCGGGAGGAAAGCGCGTGTGGACGCGTCCCTCGTACTTATTGGTTTTCAGATCGTCGAGGATGATATCGCGTATGAAATTAGACTGGATCGGTGCGGGATCATCTTTGGGCGTCGTCATCTATTGGCTATTCCTTAGCAATTGCAGTGCGTGGTCGATCCTCTCGAGCGCTGTCTCACGGCCCAGCACCTCCAGGGTCTCAAATAGCGGCGGAGCGTCTTTACGACCGCAGACCGCGACCCGAATCGGCTGGAACATCAAGCCGGCTTTCATCTCTAATCGCGCCGCACCCCCACGCAATGCCGCATCCAGGCTGGCGTGATCGAAGCTTTTGACATCCCGAAGCACAATGCTGGCTTCCTCTAAGGCGCGAGCCGCTATCTTCTCGTCACCCTTTGGGGGAATCAGCTGCGCTCTTTCGGGCGGATTTTCCGCGAAGAAGAAGTCGGCGGCGCTTTTCACGTCCCTCAACAGTTTGATGCGCTCCTGAATGAGAGGAACAACTTGACGCATCTTCGCGGCATCCGCGCCCGGCATAAACGGCAGCAACTGCTCGGCGAGCTCGTCCTGCGGCATGGTGCGGATATGCTCGGCGTTCAGCCATACGGCTTTCGGATCGAACGGGTCCTGCTCCGTAAAGTTGACCGTCGCGTTGCTGTGATTGACGCCCTCCAGCGAAAATGCGTCGGTCAGTTCCTGGCGCGACATCACCTCGCGATTATCCTTGGGCGACCAGCCCAGCAGGCATACGAAATTGACGAACGCCTGCGGCAGAAATCCGGCATCGCGATACGTCGTCACGCTCACCACCGGCCCGTGCTTGCGCTTCGATAGCTTGGACCCGTCCGGCGCGATCAGCAGCGGCAGGTGCGCGAAATTCGGCGGCGTAACGCCCAGCGCCTCGAAGATCAGCACGTGCTTGAAGGTGTTCGTCAGATGATCCTGGCCGCGAATGACGTGGCTGATGTGCAGATCGGCGTCGTCGGCACAGGACGCCATGTGATACGTCGGCGTCTTGTTACTCCGCATAAGTGCGAAGTCCTCAATATCCTCAGTGGCCTTCGACTGGGGGCCATAAACCAGATCGTCGAACGTAACGGCTTTGCGCGATTCCCGCGGCACTTTGAAGCGCAACACGAACGGCTCGTCCCCGTTCGCACGAAGGTCGCTTTCCTCTTTCGACATGTTCCGCATCACGGGATTGAACTTTGCGTGAATGTCGACTTCGTTCAGGTCGACGTCCTTAAAGGTGTCTGGAACGAAATCCCGATACGCGAGCCCCTTAGCCAAAATCGCGTCGGCCGCATTCCGATGCAGCTCGCCCCGCTCGGACTGCCGGTAGAATTCGTCCCAGCTCAGATCCAGCCACTTCAGCCCCTCAAAGATCGAATCGAGCGATTCCTGCGTATTCCGCTCGACGTCCGTGTCGTCGATGCGCAGAATCATAGTGCCGCCGTTGCGGCGGGCGTAGAGCCAGTTGAAAATAAACGTCCTGGCGCTGCCGATGTGGAGATACCCCGTGGGCGACGGGGCGAAGCGGACTCGAAGCATCAATCTATTCAGGATAACAGCCCGGTCTAGGTGGAAACGTCCGGGCGGCCTGCTGCATCGTGTCTGATAGATATAATCGGGCAAGGTTGAACGGAGGAAATAGGGTGACATTCAAAACCAATGCATTGTGGATTAGTTTGGCCGGCGGGCTCCTGCTGGCCGGACCGGCATTCGCCCAGCAAGTGGCCACCTTTCGCGCCCAAATCCTGGGCGGCGGTGACCATGGGAAATGCACCATCGAAGTCGATGTCGACGGCGTCGCGGAAATCGAGATTCAAGGCGATCAGGGACGGATGCGCACGCTCTCGGGAAATCCCGCCGGCTGGCGCCGCATGGTGTGCAACCAGCCGATGCCCCCGAATCCCCAGGGATTCCGCTTCAGCGGCGTCGACGGGCGCGGCCGGCAGACTCTCTTGCACGATCCGTCCAGCAACCACGGTGTAGCCGTCGTGCGTATTGAGGATCCCCAAGGCGGCCACGAAGGCTATACGTTTGACATCGAATGGCAAGGCGCGGGTGGTGGCGGCGGCGTTAGTCGCGGTGGTGGCGGGTTCGACCGCGGTGGTGATCGCGGCGGCGATCAAGGTTTTGACCGCGGTGGCGACCGAGGCGGCGACCGAGGCCGTGGCGGCGACTGGAACCGCGACCGCGACGGCCGCTGGAACGATGAAGTCCGCTTCATGGGACGCGGCGATGGCGATTTCAATAACTTCCGCGGGCCCGATAACAGGCTCTACGATTGCGAAGTTTCGGTGGATCGTCGCGGTCAGGTCACGGTTACGTTTGAGACCGACCGCCGCACGCGCTTGACGTTCAACGGACGGATTACCCGCTTCGATCGCGACTTAATCGTCGCGGACATGTCCGGCATGCGCGTCCGCGGCTCCATGGAGATCCGGCTCAACGGGCGCGATCGCGTCACCGATGTCTCGATGTCGGCTAGAGGCCGGGATCGCTTCGAGCTTCGCTGGCACCGTTAAAGATACCGGCTACGCGGTTCGGGTCTGCATCGCCCGCGTCTTTCGATCCTTGGCTTGCTCCGGGCGGCTGGTACCGACTTTCAGGAAGAGCAACACGAACGCGGCCAGCAAGGAGCCTGCGCCCATAACCATCCCCACGGTGGGCAGGCCGAAGCCTTTTTCGAGCAGGAAGCCCGCCAGAATCGGGGCTAGTACCGCGCCGCCGCGGCCCACTCCGATCACGAAGCCGGTCCCGGTGGCCCGCACGTGGGTTGGGAAAGCATAGGCCACAATCGAATACAGCCCCGACACCCCGGCGTTTCCGAAGAAACCCGCAATCCCCGCCAGCCAGGCCATGGTGTCCAGATTGGCCGGCGTGCGGCCAAACAGGGTCACTCCTATGGCGCTGAATACCAGAATGCCGATGGTCAAGGGTTTCAGTCCGATCCGGGCCGTCAGGAGGCCGAACGCCGCTCCGCCGAGGGCGCCGCCAAAATTAGCCCAGGTCAAGATACCACCGGCCGCCGAGGCCGGGAAACCCATGTCGGCGACAATTTTCGGAGTCCACTTGAGAATGAAATAGAAGGTAACGATGTGCAGGAAATAGGCGGCTGTCACCAATAGCGTGATGGAGATCAAGCCGGGCGAAAAAATGTCACCCACGGATTTGCTGCGATCGGATTCATGCACCTCGGGCAGGGCGGAGACCCCCATATGCCCCAGCCGCTTCAAGGAGTGGTTAATCCTCGCCAGCGCATTCGCCGGTTGCTTACGGCTCAACCAATGGATCGACTCCGGGACGAAAAAGAACAGCAAGGGCAATAGAACCACGGTAATCGCAGCGCCAAAATAGAACACCGAACGCCAGTCATGGTTGACCAGAAGCCTCGAAGCAAACATGCCGCCGAAAGTTCCGCCCAACGGGTATCCGATCACCATGAGCGAGATACACAGCGCTCGCCGTTTCTTATTCGAAAACTCGGCCACAACCGCGTTCGTGCCGGACAGCATGCCCCCGATCCCAAAGCCCGTGAACACCCGCCAAATGGAGAGCTGTACAGGACTCGCGGCCGTGGTGGCCCCCAGCATGCCCACCGCCATCACCACCAGACAACCCAACAATGTAGGACGGCGGCCGATTCGGTCGGCTACGCCGCCTAGGATGATCGAACCGAAGGCCATGCCGATCAGTTCCATGGACAGTACCACGCCCAGAGCGGTCTGCGCGATGCCCCATTCCTTGGCGATGCCTGGGGAGGCAAAGGCTATGGACAGCACGTCGAAGCCGTCCATGGCATTGAGCAGAACGGTCATGACAACCACGATGATCTGGGCTGTCGTCATATTCATTTGATCGATGATTTCGCGTGGATCTGTTATGCGTGGATCTGTTGTAGCCACTGGCGTTCCTCTACTTCCTGTCCGCAAAATAGCGTAGCACAAAGCGCCCCGAACTCAGGCTGTATCTCAGCAGTGTTGGTCAGGAGCGTGTTACGGGCGTCTCCATGGCGACAAAGGCATCCTGGCCAGGATCGTAGGATGTAACACCCCCCTCCGCGAGGTCATAAAGCCAGCCGTGCAGCCCCAGATCGCCCTGTTCCAGACGAGCCGCGACGGAGGGATGTGTGCCCAAATTACTCAACTGCTCGACTACATTTCGCTCCGTCACGGCCAGCAGAAACTCCGGACCGCCGAGCGTCTTTTCGAGATGGGCGACCGCCTGGCGCGCGGGCTGGGCGTAATTCAGCCAGGCCGTCACGCTGGTCAGGGGCTCCAGAGGCTCGGGATTCAGCACGCCCTTCAGCACGCCGCAGTCGGTGTGCCCGCACACGATCACGTCCGGCACGCCCAGCACGCCCACCGCGTATTCGATGGTCGCCGAGACGCCGCCGATCGCGTCGGGATAGGGCGGAACAACGTTACCGATGACCCGGCAGATGAACAGCTCCCCCGGCTTGGTCTGCGTCAGCATGCAGGGATCGATACGGGAATCGGCGCAAGTGATGAACAGGGCTTCCGGCCGCTGCCCCAGCGCGAGCTTCTGAAAAAGGTCGCGGTGCTTGGGATACACGCGCTTCTGGAATCGCGACAGGCCTTTGAGAATCCGCTCCACGGACAACCATTTTACACGCGGACCTCGGCCGACTTCGTAAATCCTCGAATGTAGGATCGAAACGATCGTCGGGAGGCAGATGATCCGGCGCCTTGGCCGTGTAGCGAATCTGATACTATCAGGTCATGATAGTGTCGCCTGCCGCCTCCGGGCCGATGTGCCGATGATTCCGAGAGGATTTCCACCCCGCCGTCCCAGAATCCGTGAGAACGTCAATGAGGCGATCCGTGCGCGCGAAGTCCGCGCCGTTTTCCCCGATGGCACCGTAGAGGTGCTGCCCACTCCGCAGGCCATCCGCAAAGCGCAGGACCTGGGGCTCGATCTGATCCTGATTGCTCCCACCGCCGAGCCGCCCGTGGCCAAAGCCATGGATTATGGGCAATGGCAGTACGAGAACAAGAAGAAACAGCACGACGCCAAGCGCAAGCAGCACATCATTCAGGTTAAGGAACTAAAGTTCCGCCCCAATACGGATGATCACGATTACGATTTCAAAAAGAACCACGCCATTCGATTCCTGACGGAAGGAAATCGCGTGAAGGCCGTGGTGCAATTCCGCGGGCGTGAAATCGCGCACACGGACCTGGGACGAAAGCTTCTGCTGCGTTTCGCCGCGGATCTGTCTCAGTACGGAACCATCGAATCCCAGCCGCGCCTGGAAGGGCGCAACGCGCATGTCCTGCTGAGCCCGGTCAAGGTAGAGAAGCCGCACGCTCCAAAAGAGAAAGAGAAGCCCAAGCCGGATAGCGGCAACGCGACTCCTCCCTCTTCAACCCAAAACAATTAACGCCAGCGGCCCTGACGATATTGATACCGGCTGCGCCGCGTTTCCCAGCGTCCCGCTTCCCATCTTGAACGCCCGCGCGGAGGACGATCCCAGCGGCCCGGGACCCAGGCATAGCGTCCGCCGTTATAGCCCCAGTAACCGTCGATCCAAACAAATCCAACGCCCGGCGCCACTCCGCGCTGTTCCACTCGGATCGCTGGTGGAGGAGTGGTCGCGTAAAATGCATAGCCGCCCCCCGCGCACCCTGCCAGCGAAAGTCCTCCGAGGATCACAGCTATTCCGAGTGTCCGTTTCATATGACGTCTCCTACTTGTTAGAACACGCTGGAGGAGAAAGGGTTCCGAAGCTTAATCCGGCCTTCACACGGGAAATACGGCGGGCCTCATGCACAAAGACATTTTCTGTGACAAAATACGTAGCGGAGGTTATCCAATGGGAGCCAAAGCTTTTATTCTCGCCGCATCTCTGAGTGCTGTCATGAGTGTTCCGATGCTGGCGCATCATTCGTTTGGGTCGGAGTACGACAGCAAGAAGCCGCTGAAGTTTGAAGACGCGGTGGTGACCAAGGTCGAATGGACCAATCCGCATGCCCGTTTCTACGTCGACGTGAAAGACGCGAACGGCAAAGTCGTGAACTGGAACTTCGAGCTGGCCAGCCCCAATGTCTTGAAGCGCAATGGCTGGACCCGCAACACGCTCAAGGAAGGCGACCACATCGGCGTGGAGGGCGCGGCAGCCAAGGACGGCGCGCATCTCGGCAGCGCTCAGAAGGTCATCTTACCTGACGGCAAACGAGTATTCGCCGGATCGAATACGGAAGGTCAATAACTGTGAAAAAGAATCTGACGGGCGGGATCATGATGGCCGCGGCGCTGGCGGCAGCTCTTCTCTTGCTGCAGGGCCCGGCCGATTCTCAGGCTCCCGCGAGCGATGCCAAGGCTCCCGGCAAGGGCGCCTTCAAGGGTAAGGGCAAGGGAAGGGCGCGGCCTACGGGTCCCACTCCTCGCATGGCCGACGGCAAGCCGGATTTTTCCGGAGTCTGGAACGGCGGCGGCCCGGTCGGCGACGTTAAGCAGGGCTTGATGCCGGGAGAAGAGATTTCCCTGACTCCCTGGTCCAAGAAGATCATGGACACGCGGCTGACGAAGGATGATCCGGAAGCGAATTGCCTGCCTACCGGCATCCCGCGCATCGCTCCGTACCCCTGGCGGATCCTGCAGACTCCGACCCACATCTTTTACTTATTCGAGGGCAACATCCACAGCTTCCGCCAAATCTTCATCGACGGCCGCAAGCATCTGGTGGATCCGGATCCCACCTGGTACGGCGATTCGATCGGAACCTGGGACGGCGACACGCTGGTGGTCGATACCATCGGATTCAACGACAAGTTCTGGTTCGATTTCAGCGGGCACCCGCATTCCGAGCAGCTTCACACCATCGAACGCCTGACGCGGCCCGATCTGGGCACGCTGGATATCGAAACACAGATCATCGACCCGATCGCGTACACCAAGCCCTTCAAGATCAAGTTCACGGCCACTCTCCGGCCGGGCGAAGAGCTGATGGAGTACATCTGCCAGGAGAACCAGCAGGACGCGCAACACCTGCAGGGTCCGGCAGGACCGCCAGAAAGATAACTACTGGGCCTTACAAGAGAAGTTGGCGGCGTCGTTGATGCTGCCGACGCCCTTGTACGTGGCCACCTGCGGATACGGGCACAGCGGGCGTGTCCGATCCACTTTATTGTTGGCGACGTGCTCGGCGATCATGAGCTCGGGAGCGGCGCCGGATTCGCGCCAGCGCTCCATCGCGCCCATGTAGTTGAACTGGTTGGGGCCCGCGCCGTTGCCGCAATGTCCCATCCCGGGCACCATGAAGAGGCGGTACCAGTTGTCCTGCTTCGCGCCCATTTTGTTGAGCACGCTGGCGCGATAGTTGATGCTGTTCTCGGGTGAAATCGCGGTGTCGGCCCAGCCGTGATACTGGATGAGCTTCCCGCCGTGGGCCTTGAAGGCGGATAGATCCGGATTAACGGCGTTGATGTAGCCGTACTTCTCATCCACTGCCGCGACGTCCTTGTCCACATCCCAGGTCTTCCAATCCCAGTTGGGATCCTGGTGCAGAACTTCGCGATAGCTGCCGAGTGAAAGCGCCGTAGGGGCGGGACCATTGGCCGCCAGCATCGCCCATCCGGTTTCGCTGCCCTTGGCGTAACCGGGATAGACCAGCGCGCCTTTTGAAGTCTTGAGCGGCGCGTAGGCCTTCTTCACCGAATCGACCTGCAGGGCCGTCAGGCAATCATTCGAATCGGCTCCTTTGCACAGCAGCGTGCCGGGATCGAAGTTGCACTTGGGGGGATTGTTGAGCAGGCCGTCCTTGACGCCGTCCGCGGCATCGCAGGCTGCCAGCACTGCTTTCGCGACCAAGTCCGTCTTAGCGGCGGGCACGGCCGCGCCCGCCTGGCGCACGAACGTCTGCAGCGAGATGTCGAAAGCGTGCAGGTGGGTCTGATAGTTGGCCGGCGCGCCAGCCACGATGCCGTCAAAATCTTCCGGATAGCGTTGCGCTTCCATCAATCCCTGGCGTCCGCCGGTGGAACATCCATTCCAATAGGAGAGACGGGGACCACGGCCATAAAAGGCGGTCATGATGGTCTTGGCCTTCACCGTCATCTCATGCACCGCACGATAGGAGAAATCGACGATCTTCTCGGGGTGGCCCACGGCGAAATTGGCGTTGCCGCCTTCATGGCCGGTATCGGTGGAGGAACTCGCGTAGCCTTCTTCGACCGCGCTCGCGAGCGCCGGATAACTGATGACGCCGGCCCATCCGCCGCCGCCAACCGCTTCATATTTGCCGTTCCATGACGCACCCTCGGGCAACCAGACTTCGATCTTGATATCGGAATCGGGGGAGGGCTTGAGCGTCGCGGATACACGGCAGTAGGCGGGCAGAATCTGCGGAGCCGGAGCGCCGCGGCCACCGCCCCTGGCCTGCTTGCCTTGTGCAGCCAACGCGGGAGTCGCGGGACCGGCCGGAGCGCCGGGATTCCGGAACGCGCCGGCCGCGATGGTCATGGCCATGGTGATGGTGGTATCGGGCAGCTTGAGCGACTGCAACTGTTCGCATGGAGTTTGCGCGAAGGCAACTGCTCCCGCCGCCGCAAGAAGAATGAGAGCACGATTCATGAAAATGCCTCCTGGCGCCTTAGGCCGACTCTTGAAAAACTACCACAAGCGGGGACGGGATGCCAGGAAATGGGCACATAAGCGCAGCGACAAAACGAACCCAAGGCTCCCCTACGGCTTTGAATTTTCCCCTTCCGGCGTTTCCGCACCGCAAGGTTGCGGAGCGGGTTCCAATTCAAGATTTAGCGTCTCAAAGAGTGGGCGTGGGCGCGATAAAGCGCGCAAGTGGTTGAAGAAAGTGGCGTAAGATTTCTTGGAGATTGGCGATTGTAGCGCTAGGAGCTTGTTGAAAAAAGCCGTAGAACAACGCTCCATCACTGTCGCGGCTCGGTAAGCTGCTGTAAACGCAGATCACCGATTCCGAGCCGCGAGAGTCATCGAGCGGACGATGCCGTTTTTCAACAAACTCCTAGATCTCCGGAAGGCCTCTCACCGCGTCCAATCCTTTTTGAGGATCTCAGGGCCAACTGTCGCGAGAAGAACTACAATAACCAAAGGAGATCAATGATGGAGATTCCGAAACGGCTTTGGATAGGGATCGTAGTTCTCGGCGCGTGCGCCCGGCTGCTGCCCCATCCCTGGAATTTCACTCCGATGATGGCCATAGGACTGTTCGCGGGAACGTATGCCCGAAAAACCGGCGTAGGTATTTTCGCGACCATGTCCGCGCTTGCCCTGAGCGATGCCGTTATGGGCTTCTATTCTGGTTTCTGGTACGTATATGCGGCGACGCTGATTCCCGTGCTGCTCGGCAGGCTGATCCGTAATCGAAGCGGCGTGGGCGCCATCATCGCAACGGCGCTGGCCTCTAGCGTGTCGTTCTTCGTAATCACCAATTTTATGGTCTGGGCTACCAGCCAGCTGTACGCGCACACGATTGCCGGCTTGACGGCTTCGTATGTGGCCGGGATACCTTTCTACCAGAATCAACTGCTGGGCGACGCATTCTACACGCTTGCGATGTTCGGCGGCTACGCTCTGCTTAGCCGTTTCTTGCAACCCGCTCAACAGACCGTCTAACGTGCGCGTCGTTTCACTTCTGGCGAGTGCTACGGAAATCGTCTGTGCTCTAGGCGCCGGCGAAATGCTGGTGGGGCGATCCCATGAATGCGACAATCCGTCCTGGGTGCGGAGGCTTCCAGCCTGCAGCTCACCCGCCTTCGATGTGTCCGTTTCTAGCGGGGAAATCGACGCGGAGGTCAGGCGCCGGCTCCGGGCGGGCGAGCCGCTGTATCACGTCCACGCGGATTTAATACGAGAACTAAACGCCGACCTGCTGATCACCCAGGCGCACTGTGAGGTGTGCGCAGTCACGCCTGGCGATATCGAGCGCAGCGGCGCTGGTGCGCCCGCCACGCGCCAACTGGCCCTGTCAGCCTCTTCTTTACAGGAAATCTTCGAAAGCATCCTCCTGATCTCCCAAGCGCTTGGTCTGAAGGAGGCAGGTGAAACCCTGGTCAGAAGCGAACGAAGCCGGCTGGATAAGGTCAGAGCGAGGGCGGCACAATTCCGCCGGCCAACCGTGATCGCCGTGGAGTGGACGGATCCGGTGTTCGTTATGGGGAATTGGGCTCCGGAACTGGTGGAAATCGCAAACGGCGAACCGCTTCTGGGGCGCAAGGGCGAATACTCGACGGCCATTCCTGCCGAGCAGGTTCGGGATGCCGATCCGGAGTACCTGATCATCGCGCCCTGCGGATTTAACCTGGAACGGACGCTGCGGGAACAAACCGTGTTAGAGCGAAATCCATGGTGGGGAGAACTTCAGGCGGTTCGCAAAGGTAACGTCGCGTTCGCCGACGGCAACTTGTTCTTCAACCGCTCCGGAATGACGGTATCCCAATCCGCGGAAATCATCGCCGAGATTCTGCACGGCGTTCCCTTCGGCGCAGCGACCGAAGGCATTCATTGGCGCTGGGTAGGATCGCGCGCGGCGCGCGACCCGAGGCACGCGAGCGTGAGCCGAACTTGAAACAGGTCCTCTTATCGTGGAGCAGCGGCAAAGACAGCGCCTGGACGCTGCACCTGCTGCGCCAACGGCCAGACCTTCAAGTGGCCGCTCTGCTCACCACCTTCAACTCCGCGGCAAATCGCGTGGCAATGCATGCTGTGCGGCGGGCGCTGGTCGACACCCAGGCCGAGCGCACCGGCATCCCACTGTGGGCCGTGGATCTGCCGTGGCCGTGCTCCAATGTGGATTACGAAGAGCGGATGCGCGCCGTGTGCGAGCGCGCCAGGGCTGAAGGAATCACGGCGGTCGCCTTCGGGGACCTCTTCCTTGAGGACATCCGCGACTACCGCGTGCGGCAACTGCAGGGCACCGGCCTCGAACCGCTGTTTCCGGTCTGGCAGATTCCCACCGCTCAACTGGGACGGGACATGATTGCCGCAGGCCTGAAGGCGAAGCTTACATGCGTGGACCCATCGAAGCTGGAGAAGTCGTTCGCCGGCCGCGATTACGATCAGCATTTGCTGGAGGCGCTGCCACCGGGGATCGATCCTTGCGGCGAAAACGGAGAGTTTCACACGTTCGTGTATGATGCGCCAGTGTTCTCCGGGCCGATCAGCGTGCAGATGGGCGAGGTGGTGGAGCGTGATGGATTCGTGTTCGCGGACGTGCTTCCGGCATGACTTTATCCGCGAAAGCGATAAAGATCCCGGCTGGTCACCTCGACGCCTAACATCTTCAAGTACGTGAACAACTGATGCTTGTGGTTGATGAGATGCTCCAGATTCCCCAATAGCAGAGTGAGAAGAGGTTCACCCTGCTTCACGAAGACGGTGGACAGTTGCAGGCTGAGGTCAACGTCGGTAAGCTGCGCGAAGCCATCCTCGACGTGCCCCTGATAAATCCTCATCCTGCTGGCGGCCTCCGTCGGCGAGCAGCGGTGATTCACCGGCAGTTCCCGGAGTTGGGCGAAATGGGCCAGACGCTGAGGCTGGAACGCGGCCAGAACTGCACAAAATCCGGCCGCGCAATCGAGGAGATGACCAAGGAGCATACCGAGTGGCCATGTATCCGGAATGGCCGGCGTCCAATCCAGCCGGTCTGCCGGAAGGAGGTCGATCAGGTGGCCGGTTCGCTCGAACTGCTCTTGGATTTTCGCAAGGAGCGCGGTGCAGAGTGGCCTATGCTCGCCCATTTAGCCTTCAAGTATGTCATGGGATCCGGGCGCCTCCGCGTGCCATCCGCGGACGTTCATCCTGGGTGACCGCATCCGGAATGTATGGTCCGCCGCGAGGACAACGTCTGGTCGCTGTGCCGAACTCCTGCCGTCACAGTTCGGGAACCGCTTAGAATGCTGATGTGGCGCCAATTTCCATTCGTGGACTCACCAAGGAGTACGGAAACGTTCTGGCCGTCGACAATCTGAACCTGGAAGCGGTCCAGGGAGAGATCCTCGGATTCCTCGGCCTGAACGGTGCGGGCAAGACCACCACGATTCGGATCCTGCTCGATCTGCTGCGGCCCAATAGCGGAAATGCATTCCTGCTGGGGCATGATTGCCAGACCGACGGATTGCGGGCGCGAGCGAACATCGGGTATCTGCCGGGCGAGATGGGCATTTACTCCGATCTCACCGGGCGCGAGGTACTGGATCTGCTGGCGGGTCTCAACGGTCACGTCATTGATAAGCAGCGCCGGCGCGAGTTGCAGGACCGGCTGGAATTTCCCGAGAGCGACTTGCGACGCCGCCTGCGGGAATATAGCACCGGCATGAAACGCAAGCTGGGACTCATCCAGGCGTTTCAATCCGATCCGCTGCTTTTGATTCTGGATGAGCCGACCGAAGGACTCGATCCGCTGATGCAGGAGTCGTTCTATAAGCTCCTGGTGGACGCGAAGCAGCGCGGCCGGACCGTGTTCATGTCATCGCACGTGCTTTCCGAAGTCGAGCGGGTGTGCGACCGGATCGCGTTAATCAGGAAGGGCGAGCTGGTGCTGCTTTCGAGCGTGGAGGAACTGCGGAAGCTTGCCGCGCGCCAGGTGCGAGTATTCTTCGCCGAAGATGTGCCGGTTATCTCCGTGCCGGGCAGCGAAGTGATCGAGACCGGCCCGCGTTCGTGGACCTTGAAGATCGAAGGACCGCTGGCGCCGCTGCTGCGCACGATCGCAACGCTGCCGGTGCGGGATTTGGAGATCGAGGAAGCGAAACTCGAAGACGTGATCCTCAAGTACTATCGCGATGGGACGCGCGAAATAGAGCGCGAAATAGAGCGCGAAATAGAGCAATGAGGAGAGCCGCGCTGTTGCTGGTCTATTCGCTGAAACGCATCCGGGTTCTGGCGCTTACCGCCGGGCTCCTGCTGGCGGCATTTCAACTGGTTCTGATTTTTGTGGCAGGCTCGATTCAAAGTTCGGGCGGATTCGATCAACTCCGCGCGCTGCTGCCGCCGTTCGCACGCGAGTTACTGGGCCCGTCGGTGGCGGCTTTTATGTCGTTCTCGGGAATCGTGTGCCTGGGGTATTTCCAGTTGGCCGTCATGGGAGCGCTGATCGCGATCGCGGTCACGCTCGCCACAACTCCGGCATCCGAAGTGGAGACGGGCTTCATGGATTTGATCCTGGCGCGGCCGCTGGCACGGCACTGGGTGATTACCCGGACCATCGCGCTGACGACGCTGGTATCGGCCTTTCTGCTGGCGCTGATGGTGGCAGGCACGTGGACCGGGCTGCGGATGTTCGCTCCGAAAGGCGTCGAGTGGCCTTCGGCGACGCTCGTCAACTCTCTGGCCGTCAACCTGGGGATGCTGGCGCTGTGCTGGGGCGGCGTGGCGATGGCGATCGGCGCGGCCTCAAACCGGCGAAGTGTTGCAGGCGGCGCAGCGGGACTGCTGGCGCTGGCGAGCTTTCTTCTGGACTATGTCGGGCGCTTGTGGCAACCGGCACAATCGGTCGCGTGGCTATCGCCGTTCCGCTACTACAATCCGTTCGATCTGATCACGGGGAGTCCGCTGCCCTACAAGAACCTGGTGGTGCTGGGCGGGATCGCGTTCGCGGGATTCGCGGCGGCGTACGTGTTGTTCGCGCGGCGAGACATTTCCCACTAGTGGCCCGCAGCGTGATACTGTCGCTGGAATGAACCTCCGGTTATGCTGCACGCTGGCCTGCGGCGCTGCATGCCTGTTTGGGCAAGCACGGGATGACGGCCGGTCCATGGTGATCACGCAGCAGGGCATGGCGGCCACCAGCCAGACGCTGGCGTCTCAAGCCGGAGCGCAAATTCTCGCAAAAGGGGGCTCGGCCGTGGATGCGGCCATCGCCGCGAACGCCGTGCTGGGCGTGGTGGAACCGATGATGAACGGCATCGGCGGCGACCTGTTCGTGATCTATTGGGACGCGAAGACCGGCAAGCTGACGGGACTGAATGCATCGGGACCGGCGCCGCGAGGGCTAAGCGCGGACTTTCTTACAAAGCAGGGGTTCCAGTCGATTCCCGAAGGCATCCAGAGCGTGACGGTGCCGGGAGCCGTCGACGGCTGGGCCAAGATGCATGCACGCTTCGGCAAGCTGCCGTGGAAGGATCTGTTCCAGGCCGCGATCGCGTACGCCGAGGAGGGTTTTCCGGTGACCGAGGATGCGCAGCGCTATTGGGCTGGATCGGTCGGGTCGCTGCGAGCTCAACCGGAAACCGCGCGTGTGTATTTGCCGGGAGGCCGCGCGCCGCGGGTCGGCGAGGTGTTCAAGAACCCCGAGATGGGCCGGGCGCTGCGGATTCTGGCGGAAAAGGGTCGCGACGCATTCTATAAGGGTGAAATCGCCGACGCGATTTTGAAGACGTCGCGGAGTCTGGGCGGGACCATGACAGCGGACGACCTCGCCAGTTTTTCAGCGGAGTGGGTGGAGCCGATTTCATCGGAATACAGGGGGTGGCGTGTGTACGAACTGCCTCCCAACGGCCAGGGGATCGCCGCGCTCGAGATGTTGAACATCATGGAAACGCAGCCGGCCGGCAAGAACGGTCCATACGCGGCGGACGAACTGCACCGGCGGATCGAATCGATGAAGCTGGCGTATTCCGATCTGCGGTACAACGGCGATCCGCGATTCGCGGACATCCCGGTGCGCGGACTGCTGTCGAAAGACTACGCGCGCAAGCGGGCCGCGGGGATCAATCCGGCAAAGGCCAACTGCACGGTAGCGGCGGGCGCGCCGTTGTTCGGGGAGACTACGTATCTCACCACGGTCGACAAGGACGGCAACATCGTCAGTTGGATCCAGAGTCTGTACGACTATTTCGGCTCCGGCGTGACGGTGGAGGGTTTGGGCTTCCTGCTGCACGATCGCGCGCAGAATTTCAATCTGATTCCGGGGAGTCCGAATGTATTGGCGGGTGGCAAGCGGCCGTCGCACACCATCATTCCGGGCTTCATGGAGAAAGGCGATCAGCACATCGGGTTCGGCATCATGGGCGGATCTAATCAAGCCATGGCGCACGCGCAGTTTGTTTCGAACGTGGTCGACTACGGCATGAACGTCCAGCAGGCGATGGAGGCCGCGCGATTCCGGAAGAATGGCGCTCCTGGATGCGACGTCCGGATTGAGGGACGGGTGCCTGCGGCGGTGATCCAGGGGCTCAAGGAACGCGGCCATCAGGCGCAGACGATTCGCGCGTACGATTCCGCCGTGATGGGTCGCGGGCAGGCGATTTTGTACAACTCGACTACCAAGACGAAGTTCGGCGCGTCGGATCCGCGGGCGGATGGAGCGGCGGTGCCGGAGCCGATTCGGTAAGCAGTCCCCGGCAGGTACAATGAGGAATTCATGCGCGTGTTGTCCCCATTTGTACTTCTGGCGTTCTCGGTG